>Ga0209309_10000116_pt1 | contig 107262 bp, 105 predicted proteins | sample COGITO_mtgs_1204_2_FD_184807 | JGI IMG/M metagenome (GOLD analysis project Ga0209309, IMG submission 184807) | Pelagic marine microbial communities from North Sea - COGITO_mtgs_120412 (SPAdes) (version 2) | ecosystem: Environmental > Aquatic > Marine > Epipelagic ... | reverse complement strand
TTTTCAAAACAAAATTGAACTTCTAAATTTACGAAATGACCAGATTATTTATTTTAATCCTAATTATACCAACATTTTGCTTTGGACAAAATAAATTGGAAGGTGAGTATTATAATAAATTTGGAGATACTCTTAAAATATCTGAATCAATGTACTTTCTAAATATTAATATTGATAAGTATTCCAATACTTATGTAGGAAAGGTAGATAGTGCTAATGATACCCTTTATTTGCAACAAAGCTTAGACTTAAATTCATTAAGAAGATACCATTCGTCATATTCGAATAAAAGATCAAAGGATTCTATAATAACAATAAAAGATAAAGAAGAAAAAGAATTTATTGTAGAACATCAATGGAGACTCTCAAATCAAATTGAATTATTAAGAAAAAACGATACGCTTTTTATAATTAATTCAAAAGGTCAAATTGATGATAGAAAATTTGAAGTAAATGGAAATAAATTTCGAACATATTTCATAAAATCCAAACAAAAACCAGTGCCCAACAACGGTTATCACAAATAACGGGTAGCATTTCAAAGAAAATAATTAAATTAACCAACAATTAAAACCTAAGCCGACAAGTTCGCATCCCTACTCCCGCAACTTGTGTTAACCGAGACCGTTGTGTGCAATATAATTTTAGATTTTTAAAGAATGTTAATACTGATTATAATTATTGTAGGGCTTCCGATTTTAGGTTGGTTTTTTGGTAAAAACATCATCAATATTATATTTCTAAAAGATAAAACTGACCAAGAAGATATTACTTTAAAAAATTCAGAATATTATTTAAAGAAATACGACTTTCTTTCAAATCCAAAACCAGAAATAAGAAATGTATTTGATGAAGAAAAAGAAACAAAGAAATTAAATACTCAACAAGCAATTGAATGTATTGAATTGATAAAACAACACGATGATTTTGACAATACAACTAGAATTTATCATAAAAATATAACTCAAAAAGATTACGAATACCTTCCAATGTATTTTGAAAAAATAACAGAGGAAATTACAAGTGTTCGACACATTGGTATATCATTCATGATTTTTGAAAATCAGATTTTTTTAAATATTTATAGTTCTGTCCCTGAAATGGGACTTGCTAAATCAGATAAATTGGTACTCCTATTTGAAAATGACAAAAGAATTGAAATTGTATTCGAAAATTCTAGATCAAGTGGATATATTAAATCCAATAGCCATTTATTGAATGCGGAAGAATTAAAAATTTTTATAAAATTTGATCTGCTGAAATGGAAATTAATCTCGACTAGAAAAAATTTATTTATCGTAGGAGATAATACATTGTTTCATGAAAAGTGCCAAATTGATAATAAAAATAGTTCTCAACAAATTATAAAACATTTAGCAAAATCGATATTAGAAGAATACCTGAAAAACAATAAAGAAGATACTGCACACAACATCGGTTAAGCGCAAATAGCAGGCATTCTGGTGGAAAGTGTTATTTTAGACACTAAGTAGCAAACAACAAAGCCGACAAGAACGTGTTCCTACTCCACGCTACTTGCCTTAGGTACTGTGTTATAAAACAAGTAATTTTGAGAAAATTTTTAGGAAGAAGTCAATGTTAAATTGCTTCTATCCTGCGCAGCAAGGACTTCGGTTCTTGCTGTCTTTTTTTGCTCATGTTCTGGATCGTAATCTATTTCATTTTTCCATAAACTATACATTAATACCAATAGCTTTCGCTCTACTGCTACTAAGGCTATCATTGGTTTGACTTTAGTGGGTTGGACTCGTTCGTAAAATTTTCTCAAGGTAGGATTCCATTGTATGGCGCTCATCACTGGCATATATAGTGCACTACGAATATGTTTATTCCCTTTCTTACTGATTCTCGTCTTTCCCTTATAAGCACCAGATTCTTTCAAGACCACATCAAATCCTGCATAGCTGGTCAATTGTTTAGCATTAGTAAAACCGGTGAAACCCAAAGTTTCACCTACTACGGTCGCTGCAGATTTAAAAGAGATCCCGGGGATACTTTCCAAATGTTTAATTCTTTGATGCATCTGTGGATCATTCTTAACTAGAATTTCCATCTCCTTTTCTATTTCTATCAACTGCTTTTCAATCAATTTTAATCGCTGTCCATAGCGCTTTAGCTCCCGCTTGCTTTTATAAACGGAGTGTTCTAAGGCATGAAGTCTATTTCGCTCAATCTGCTTTTCCTTTAGTAAAAAAGATCGTTCCCGACTGAGGCCCTTTAATTGACGTAATATTGGATCTGGTGGGCTCCATAATGCCAACTCTCTTTCACAGCCAAGCATGGCAAGCATCCGGCTATCTAAGGCATCGGTCTTGGAACGTTGATCCAAACTTTCAGCATAGCGCTTTACACGTCCTGATTGCATAACACTTACAGGAAATCCTTCCATATAGAGATGGTATACTAAAGCTTCATGATAAATACCTGTCGATTCCATAACGATAAATATATCTTCTGGAGAACTGGCATTTTTAAGTAACCACTTTACCAACTTTTTAAAACCTGGTAAATTATTACTAATCTCAAATGGATCTTCAAACTCCTTTGCAAGTCTAGCCGTTAGACGGCACAGACAAACAGCTAAATTGTCTTTGGAGACATCAACTCCTAAAGAGAGTTTTAAAATTTGTTTCTTCATAATAATCTGTATTTTAAACTCTATTCCCATCACTTTTGCTCGCTTTTGATACGATCTCTATTTAGGATCCAGGTACTGTTCAAGTTCTTAGAGAAGTTAATAGAAGGGTGCAATTTCTAACGCACGATATCATTGTATAAAATGTATCTACCAAGACCTCGCTATCCCTTCTATTGAGTTTAATTTATAATTCCTATTTTTAACTAAATTACAATCTCAAATCTAACATACGAACCAAGACCGTTAGGCGTAATTATTCAGGAAATTCCTGAGTTCAATAACTTAACGCAACAAATCATGTCTTAAGCCGACAACTTGGCGTCCATTAGTTCGCTAACTTTTGATAATCAAGACCGTTATGTAGTTTTTTCGATGAGAAATTTACAGATAAGTAGTAAGTAGAATTATTTAAATCATGGCGTATAATTGGCACCAAAATATCTACCAAAAAAAGTTAATAAGGGTACTACTGTAGTTATAATAAGTAACTATAAAATCTATTACCTTGAATAACGGAAACTAGAATTTTAAGATTTTTTTAATATATTAGAACTTTCTATAAGTACCTCTCAAATGAAAATCTATTTTTTAAGGATCTTCCTATTAGCCATCCTTTTTCCCTTAATTACTTACGCCCAAGAAATACCGGATCCATTGGTTCCAACAGAACGTGTTACCTACGGAAATCATGAACATACAAGTCGTGACGCCATATTTTTTTCCGAAAAAGATAGTCGCGGGAATTTGATAGTGGCCGGTTATACCGAGAGGGACTTCACTTTTAGTGACATCAAGATTGTTAGTCTTAATGAAAATTTGGAAGAAAACTGGAGCGATCAGTTATCTTGGGACGGAATTAGTTATGATTACCCTATAGATCTAATGATAGATAAAGAGGATCATGTATGGATAATTTCTAAAAATTACTTTGAAGGTACAAGAGCTAACTATGTTATAGACAGATACAGTCCTTCCGGAGAGAAGCTTTGGGAATACAAATCTCCTGAATCGGTAGATTATTCTGCACTTAACATGAATCAATATTATTATTATTTCGATGAAGAAGGCAATTTAAATTTTACTTATCAAAAAGAACAGGAATATGATACTAAAAGAAGCTTCTTTAAAATTTCACCAACAGGCACTATCTCTGAAGAGTATTTAGTAGAAGGCCCACTGTCTAAATTAACTCATTTTGAAGATGATTATCTTGGCTTCAGTCTTAAATATGAGGAAGAGATTGAGAAGTTATATTTTTTGAGATTTAATCGAAATGAGACGCATGAAAAAACTTTAGACTTTACCACACATCAATTATTCCGAATTAGAAATAGCCTCTTTGAACCAAAAACGCAATCGTTTACCGATGAAATTGGAAATTACGTATATGTTGGTGATGGTAATTTTCATGACAACACAGGGTTTCTTCATTCCGGTCTATTTATATTTTCGATCTCAGATAATTACGAGATCAATTTCTTTTTAGACGACGATGGGGGCACAGATAAATATTTATTAGATGCAAGTGTTAATGAGCTCAACGAAATTTTAATTCTAAGTAATACCCAGCTTATAACAGATGAAGAAAATGAACCTTACCTCACTCTTGAAAAATTTTCTGAAAACGGAAAGTTACTTTTTAGGAAAAGGATGGAGAATGTAACCGGGAATATGGGTAAAATTGAGAAAAATGAAATTCTGATTAGAACTTTAAATGGTAAACTTCAAAATTATGACCTTGAACTAAATTTGCTTCAGAGTTATGAGGAAAGTTCTACTGAAAGTTATTTTCATCCTCAGGACATCCATTCCGCTAATGGTAATACTTATGTGGTAGGTACAACTATTTCGGCAAAATATGAAGGTTCAAATTACAATTCTGAGGAGAATTTTCATGTTAAGAAGTTCACGAATAGAAGTCTATCTGCAGAATACAGCTTCAATGGTGAAGGTACTTCTAAGTATTATAGTTACGAAATGATAAAAAACCCCTCTGGTGATTATCTTGTATCCTGTCGAGAATTTTATGGACCAAACAACATCGGTTTGGGGGGCTCTAGAGCCCCATTTTTAAAAAAGGTTTTGCGTTTTAATTCAAATCTGGAGTATCAAGACCAGAAGGTTGTAGAAGAAGAGTTTGATCTATGTGAAGCCCCTGCTTATTCCTATAAAGCTGAAAATGGTGATAAATATCTGTATGAGATTGACGAAGAAAGAAAAAAGGTTGATTTTTACCTTAATGGTGTAAAGACCTGGACCAGAAATCTCAATTTTGGAGGTGACAGTTATATGGAAGCTGACTATAACAATATTGTAGATAAAAAAGGAAATTTTATTGTAACCTCTTCTCGAGATCATCGTTATAATGGAAAAATTCATCGGCTAACCCCAGAAAATGATTATAGTCTTATTGATAGTAGCGGGCAGTATTAAAAATAGCGGTTCTAAGCAATAATTGGATATTTACCATTTTAAATGATTATTCAATAAGAATTTATTCGCCTGAATTGGAATTAATAAGCAAGCGGCAATATGATGAACACTATTTCTTCGGGGATAATTTTCCTACACTTGTTGAAAAGAATAATAAAATTCTACTTAATATAAGTCACAATAAGCTGGTTATGGTCTTTGATCAATTTGGTGATTATCAAAACAGATTTACTTTAGAAGGGCTTCTACATCCTAGGGTAGCTTTTTTCGATGAAAATGATGCACTGATTGTCTACCATACAGTTGGACAGGGAATTTATACCGAACATGGTTATAACTGGACCAGATTGGCTATTAGTAGATATGGAGATATCGTAAAAGACTATATTGGTAAAATATCGGATGGTGATCAGGATGGTGATGGAGTGTTAGATTTCATTGATAGATGTCCCAATACAAAACTTGGGGAAACTGTTGATAATAATGGCTGTGCAATTCTCGAATTAACTCCAGACAATTTTAAATTAACTACCAAAGATGAAACCTGTACAGGAAAGAATAACGGTCAATTTGTGATAAATGCCTCTGAAGAACATAATTATATAGTTACACTGAATGGCGAGGAACATGAATTTAACATGGGAATGTCATTTGAAAACCTATCTCCAGGGACATATACTGCCTGTATCGAGGTTAAGTTTGAACCCCAAACAAAACAGTGTTTTGAATTTGAAATTAAGGCAGGGGTAACGTTTAAGGCTGATAACCGCTTTCAAAATAAGTCCATGTTTATTAAAGTGAAACAGGGTACTGCACCTTTTCACGTAAAAATTAATGATATAGATTCTCGAATATTCCACACCAATAATTTTGAAATTCCGGTGGAAGACGGTGATATAGTTGAAATTAGTTCTTCTGCTCAATGTGAAGGTAAAATAAGCATGCTAGCAAATATTAATTCTATAAGACTCAGCTGCAACCCTGTAGATGAATTTGCTGAAATTATCTTACCATATACTGACTTAAATGCTGTTAATGTGAAAGTATTTAACAGTTCTAGTCAGCTTATAATTTCTAAAAAGCTCAGTCCGAATCTTGAACAAAAACTAATATTACAAACATCTTCTTTACCTGCGGGAATTTATTATTTGCAGGTTCAACTAGAAAAACTTCATTCTCTCAAATTGATTAAACGATGAAATTGCCACTAAGATCCTATTATATTATCATTAGTCTTATCTTAATTTCTTGTTCAGGAGATGAGGTTCCCGATCCAACCGAAGATGATCGCGGAACCGGAAAAAATATCAATAAAGCGCCTTCAGCTCCAAAATTGATATTTCCTCAGAATGATCAAGCCTGCACTTATTCCACCCTGACCTTTGAATGGGAGTCTTCTACAGATCCTGAAGGAGCTGATGTTAGTTATGAGTTTGAGGTATCTAAAAAGCAGGATTTTGTGGAGCTGTACGAAACCGTAGAGACTAATAACACTTTTGTTAGCTTGGATTTGGAAAAAGGAACTACCTACTATTGGAGGGTTCTTTCTAAAGATGAAGAGGGAAATAAAAGTCATCATTTAGAAATTCGTTCATTTTTTACTGAACCAAGTTTAACTTATAATTCAATACCTCAAAATCCAAATTCTGAAAGTCCTTTAAATAATACTACCGTAGTTCAGAGCCTATCAGAACTTGAATGGAAAAGCATAGATGAAGATGGAGATGCATTGACGTTTGATGTTTATTTTGGAACTACTAATCCACCACAATTGTTACAGGAGAATCTGGAGGTGACTTCTATTGAAGTAGATCTTAACGAGGCTACTACTTATTATTGGCAGATTATTGCAAAAGATACACGGGGAGCCAAAGCCATTGGACCAATTTGGAAATTTGATGTCGATTAAAAATAAAGAAATCCTTACAGAAATTATCGAATTTAATTTTTGAAAAACATGAAGACACCTAAGTTCGTTCATTTGAAACAAAATACACCTTACAAGTCCTACAGGAAAAAACAAACAGAATTTAGAACTATTGACTTTATAAAATAATAAAAAGTGACCAAAAAAAGGTCAACCTATATCAGGACAATACAGTCGAAAAACTTCCTACAAAAAAGTAGGTTACGATCTTAAGCTGGTCATCATCGATCAGATCCAGAATGCAAAAATCTCTATCAATCATGCTTCAGATAAATATCAAGTTTCCAGAGCTTCCATCTATTACTGGTTGAAAAAATACAGTACTTTAGAACAAAAGAAACAAGGGATGAGCAAGAAAGATGAAATAAAGAAACTCAAAGAAAAAATAGAGGAACTGGAGTTTGTAAAAGACTTCCAACAAGACATTATTGCTGACATGGAACTCATTACAGGAGTTGATATGTCAAAAAAGTCATTGCCCAAAACATTAGCAGACGAGATCGAAAAAAAGAAACAAAACCGTTTAAAAGAAAATGGTTGATCCAATGTTTTGGGGTTTCTAAAACAAGCTTTTAATAAGCGGTTCCATATCACAACCGATTCAAAACATCGATTCTTTAAATACAAAAACCTCGTAAAAGACAAAGTTCCCACCAGGCCAGAACAACTTTGGGTAAGCGATATCACCTATATTAAAACTCAAAACGGACACAGTTAGTTGGCATTGATCACAGACGCCTATTCTAAGCAAATTATGGGTTATAAATTAGCAAGCCATATGAAGACATCACTTTGCATCGATGCGCTTAGAATGGCTATTAAAAATAGGAAATACAAGAATCAGAAACTCATCCATCATTCCGATCGTGGAATTCAATATTGCAACCCGCTATACACCAGCTTTGCTGAGGAACACGGAATACAGATGAGTATGACCGAGAAGTATGATCCTTACGAAAGTGCCGTAGCAGAACGCAACAACAGAACACTCAAATATGAATATGATTTAAAACGAACTATAAAAAATACTAACTTAGCGAAGAAGATGGTCAAAAGGGCTGGTGAGATTTATAACAACAAAAGACCACATTTTAGCCTCAAATTGAACACCCCTAACTTTGTTCATTTGAATAGAAATGTAGACTATCATTCCTACAAATGGGAAAAACAAAATTTAGAACTATTGACCATTTAAACTGTCGAATATTAGATCAAAAATGGTTAACCTATTTCAGTATAATACACCCAGTTAAAATGGAAAAAGTAAAAAACAAATAGAAAACTATCATTTTGAAATATCATGACAAAGAGAAAAGCGAAACTAATAATTAGAATAGTATTACTAACCGGAACATTTATCTCTTTATTTTTTGTTCCGTGGATTGTTGTCAAAGCGTGGATATTACCATTACCAGACACCATTCAAGAGCAGGCAAACGAAGCTATTGAAAATGGATTTGATGGTATAATTATCTATGTGGATAAAGCGAACAAACCGCCTGAATTTTATGCTGCTGGTTGGCACGACAAAAACAATAAAATACCAGCTAATCCCCATGCATTGTTCAAAATTGGTAGTATAAGCAAACTCTATACTGCGGTTGCGATAGCAAAATTGGTTAATGATGGTCAACTATCATTAGACAAGACATTAGCCGACTATCTCCCAGAACTTTCAGGACGAATTGAAAATGCAGATAAAATCACAATAAAAATGATGGTACAGCATAGGAGCGGTATTCCAAACTACACGGATACAAAGGATTATTGGGCAGCTCCCAAAGTAAGCAACAAAGAAAATCTCGAATTGATTCTTGATTTACCCGCTAATTTTGAGCCTGGTAAAAAGTATGAATATTGCAATACCAATTATTTGTTGCTTTCCGAGATTATGGATAAAGTTTTGGAATATCCTTATTTTGAATTCATTCAGGAAGAAATTTTAAACCGATTAAATCTAAAAAATACCTATCAATCAATTAATGATGTCAATATAGATGATGTAATGAGTGGATATCATAAAGGACATCCTTTTGATTTAAAGACTGACGATATTGGAATGCTGGCTACAGCGGAAGATGTGGGGATTTTTTTAAGGGCATTAAATGATGGAAGTCTTTTTGATGGAAAAGAAAAGATAATTTATTCTTCTATATACGAATATGAGCATAAGGGATGGGTTCCTGGATATCAAAGCATCGCAAAATACCACAAAGACATAGATGCAGTAGTTGTTCAGTTTACAAATACAACTGATCCCAAATTGTATTATTGGAATTTAGCAGATGTTGAATATAGTCGTATAATTAAGATAATTAAAAATAGTCAAGAGAAATAGAGGTATTATACCCTACCTTGAAAACATATTAGTAAATGGAGAGGTAAAAAAGATTATTCCGCAGTTAAAATGGAAAAAGTAAAAAACAAATAAAAAACTACTGCCAACAACGTATATAAAAAATAGCTATTTAAGTGCTTTATTAAAGGCAAATACATGAAATAAAGTCAGTATTAATCTGAAAAGTTACTGTATAAAATCCGCTACTTTACATATACACTCGTTATCTACAAGCTAAAATATGAGTTACAATAAAGTAAATATGTATGATGAACTTTTTCGACAACTTGAAGAAAAAATAGTGTTGACCGATAAGGAGAAAGAACGTATTCCTAGCTTCTTTGAGACCAAAAAACTACGAAAAGGACAATGTTTATTTCAAGAAGGTGATTATTGCAAACATCTAGCTTTTGTATCGAAAGGTGCTTTAAAATCTTATACCATTGATGATAAAGGACAAGAACATATTAGCTTACTTGCTTGGGAAGGTTGGTGGGTATCGGATTTTAAAAGTTTCATCTGTGATGAAAAAGCAATACTATTCATTGATGCTATTGAAGATAGTGAAGTGTTTTTGATATCGCGTTCCAATTATGAACAGCTTTTCGTGGAAATTCCTTCTATGGAGCGATATTTTAGAATTTTATATCAAAACAGTTTAGTTACAAAAGATAGAAGATTAATAAGTTCCAACACCTACACTGCTGAAGAGAAATATCTGCATTTAATAAAAATGTATCCCTTCATATCCCAACGTATTCCACAAAACTTAATTGCCTCGTACCTCGGTCTTACCCCTGAAACCATTAGCAGGATAAAGAAAAACATCAAGAAATAAGATTGGTTAAACCAATCTTATTTCTTGATTTATATCAATGCACAGCTAGAAAGCTCAATGTAACTTTGTTTTAAAGATAGAAACCAAAAAAAAGTTGATCATGGAAAACAAAGCATTGATAGTTGGAGCAAGCGGTATTTCAGGAAACAATCTTGCTCAAGAACTACTTAAAAATAATTGGGAAACTTATGGCATTACCCGAAATTCTGAGGTCAAACTTAAAGGACTAAAAAATATAAAGGCTGATTTACTGGATTCAAAATCGCTTGAAGAAGCCTTAAAAGATGTAAAACCAACCCACGTATTCTTTACAGCTTGGATGCGAAAAGAAACAGAAGCAGAAAATATTGAAGTGAATGCTAGAATGGTTAGAAATTTACTTGAAACATTAGCACCAAAAAAATCTGTAAAGCACGTTGCTTTGGTAACAGGATTAAAACATTATTTAGGTCCTTTTGAAAATTATGCTAATGAAGGATTTACTCCCGAAACACCAGTTAGAACAGAGCATCCAAGACTGGAATTGAATAATTTTTATTACGCACAGGAAGATGAAATCTTTAAAGCAGCAAAACGTGACAGCTTCACTTGGAGTATCCACCGGGCACACACCATGATTGGACAGGCTGTAGGAAACCTAATGAATATGGGAACAACTTTAGCCATTTACGCCAGTATTTGTAAAGAAAACGATACACCCTTCATTTGGCCAGGTTCAGAAGCGCAATGGAATGGAATATCCGATGTTACAGATGCCCATATTTTAGCCAAACAATTTCTGTGGGCGGCAACTACACCCGAGGCCGAAAATGAAGCATTCAATATTGTCAATGGAGACATATTTCGTTGGAGTTGGTTGTGGAAACAAATTGCTGAATACTTTGGTATAGAGTATCAAGGTTATGTTGAAAACAATAAAAGTTTGGAAGAACTAATGAAAGGTGATGAAGCTATATGGGAAAAGATTGCGGAAAAATATCAATTGGTCGAATCACAATTAGACAGATTGGCTTCACCGTGGCATACTGACCTTGATTTGAGACGACCTATAGAAGTGATGACAAATATGTCCAAGAGTCGAAAATTAGGATTTAAAGAATATCAGGATACTAGAGAATCATTCTTTAAATTATTCGACGGATTAAAAGAGCAGAAAATCATTCCGGCTTAGATTAAGATATAGATAAAAAAGCCTGCAGATAACATTGTATAAACGCAATAGCGGTTTAGGTAAAAACTTGAACCGCTATTGCATTTTAATTAATTATCTTAAAATCTTAAAATTAGTGTTTGCCTCCCACTACTACGCTTATACTTATCCGCTGTAGTGCATTTTGACTCGTCCTGAATAAAGGCTACATTAACAAAATAATTTTACTTTACACCTTGTTAATATGTATTGATCTCTCAGCTTAAGAAATAATCAAAACCATCAGAAACCAAGTGGGGCAATTACAATTAACCAACACCAAGATTAAAGACTATGTTAAATTAGACTGCATACTACACAACAACCTAAAAAGAGCGTGAAGAATTTTATAAACTATCACTCAATGCTAATAATATCTTATAACGAAGTATACCATCGTAAATTTCCCTCATTTTAATAGTTACATGTGTTTCTTTGCTAATCCAAAACTCACTATATCCATGATTAGGATAAATGACTTTTAACACCCAGCAGTCATGATTAACCTCATTAAATTTAATGATCTCACTTTTTTCAACAGTATAGGTATAATATTGCGGAGGTGTTTTGGATCCTGGATGATAAAAATTGATTGCAAATATTTTTCCACTCTCAAGAGGTAACATGCTAAAAGTTTCCATATCCATCTCAAAATTGAACGAGTTATTTAAATTATCAATTTTGAAAGGAGATTCATCAGGCTTATTGTTAATAGGTTCGGTATGCATAGAATTGCCATCATAGACAAAACGTCTTTTCATTATTTTTAATGAATCTCCTATTAAGTACTTCATCTCAATCTCTTCGCTTATAGGACTAAAGTCTTTTGATTCTGCTAGAATTTGATATTTGAATCCTCTTGAACCATTTGAAAAGGATCGGTCCCAATTTAATTGATAAACATTTCTATCATTCAATTGACTTTTGATAATTCTACGCTCCCAAATCTCCATATCGCGTTTTGGACTATTAATTGAATCTTGAAAATACAGGAGATATGTATTTGTAGCTTCTTTTAGCTGGTCAAACTTAAGTTTATTATTTTTAGTATTGATGCTGTCGATCTGTGCAAAAATTGGAAGTGTAAAGACAAAAAATGTGATGATAGTTAATATCTCTTTTTTCATTATTGTTATTGTGTTAATTAGGGTTAATAGTCTTCTATAGGATTAGTTTCATTTTTATGAAGCTTCACTGGTTAATATTTATAGACTAAAATATTTTGAAAATGTTACATTGAGAGGGGGTGGTATTTCATCTTGTGTATCAAATACGATGGAAGCATAGGAGTGGGAATGTAGAAGCAAGGTCTCATTTTTATAAGTTTGTGGAATTGCCAGAGCTTTGAAGAACAGAAATTAAGAGTTATGATGGGAAGATCGGATCTTTCAAACTAAAATTCTTAATTTGTTCTTACCGACTTGTGTTTTAACGCGAATATGATTAAATTATAAGTTCTAATATTTGATATAGTAAAATGCTAAATAATAATAATCTTTATAAGCTTTTTTTTCGAACTACTGAGCAATCTGAAAAGTTGTGCTTTTCCCGAAACTCTTTACGCCTGCTTTTTTGGTTGGCTATAAGCTTAGTATGGCTACCGACAAACGGTTTTGCTCAGACGGAATGCCCTTCCATTAATGTAAAAATTCAGAATATAGGTAACAATAGTGGGGTTATCGCCTGTGCAATTTTTGAATCTGAGGAAGGTTTCCCCAGTAAATTTATAAAATACGCATCCAAGATCATGCTAACACAAATAAGTGGAAGAGATGCGAGTTTTGAGTTTTCAGATATTAAACCGGGAAGATATGCTATTGCCGTAATCCATGATGAAAATCGCAACGGCAAACTTGACAAAAATCTGTTTGGTATACCAAAAGAAGGTTATGGTTTTTCCAGTGATGCAGAGGTCACAATGAGTGCTCCTTCGTTTTCTGATGCTGTATTTTCATATGATGGAGGACATCTGCAAATGACTATATCTCTCAACTATTAATTTTAGGATTCAGCTTGTTTTTATCCGAATCAAAAGTGCTTTTAACCTTACTATGCTAAAGACGTTGCGTTGTGTTGCATTTAAAAAAAATGGAGTAAGTCGGAAACTTCAGAGGATTGGAATACTGAAAAATGTTACGTAGGAATTGAAAAATCAATCTGAAACTAAAAATTAATTCATCGAATTTTTTGCTATCTAAAATCAGACCTGAGAAATATATCGGAATATAAACAGAAACGAAAAGCACAACGTCGAAATCAACTCTGGCGGAAAAAATATGGCAAAACAAAACCGATTTATTTTTGCTATTTGAGTACAAATCCCAAAAGTTGTGTTTCCTTAAGAAATGAAATCTGAAAGAAAACATTGCGTCAAAACGAAATGCAGGAAACCTCAATGAAATTTAAGCTGGAATTAATAAATTGAACTTTTGAAAATCATTACGTTGGTTTACTCAGATATGGAAAAAACAAAAATTGCAGATAGAAAAAACGTGCCACAACATCGGTTAACTTGTAAATAGCTGGCATTTCAGTAAAAAGTGATATTTTAGACACCAAGTTACAAAACAACAAAGCCAACATCCCAATAGCTATTGGGACCACACATCTACTCCACGCCACTTGCGTTAACCAAGAATGCTAGCAATTATTATGAAGAAACTTTATATTTTATTTTTAATTTTTAATCTGACTTGTATCAACTTATTTAGTCAAGAGAACTTAAAAATTCCACCTGGAACAATATTTTTGAAGGACAATTTGTTTATTGATAAAGTTCCTGTTAACAATTTAATGTTTTTAGAATATTTGACAGCAAAGCATTTTATCAGAAAAAAAGGCTTCACATCATTCGCGGACTTACATAAAAGTACGGATAAGAAATTTGAACAATTAAGAATTTTATATCCATCTTTTTTAAAAAATCTCAATAAGAAAGGAAGTTTACTAACTAGGAAAAATTACTTTGAAAATATTAAATATAAATATTCTCCAGTTCTAAATGTGACTAAAGAACAAGCAATAGATTATTGTAAATGGAGAACCGAAATGGTACTCTATTCATGGTCGAATAAAAATGGAAAAAACCTTTATAAAATTAATTATAGATTGCCAAAAGAGAGAGAAATGATTTTAGCTAAAGAATATTTCTCTGAACGGAACAGGTTAAAATTATATGGTGGTGAGAATCCTACTAAATTTAAAACCAAGAACATTGAAAAGGACTTCGTTTTGTATAATATTTCAGAATTCACCATTTCAGATATAATTTTCGGAAAAAATTGGAAAAATGATACCCCGCGAGAATTTCCTAATGATATTACTGGATTTCGTTGTGTATGTGAATTTCAACCATAATAATTGCTAACATGAGTTAAGCGCAAATAGCGGGTATTCCTATAAAAAGATATATTTTAGACACCAAGTAATAAACACAACTAAGCCGACATCTCGATAGCTCTCTGGACCGCGTACTTACTCCTGAAAATTGTGTTAACCGAGATCGTAGCCCATCATTAAAATCCTGCTTCTTTTTAATTATTGTATATCTTTAAGAAAAATTCTATTATTTATGTATAGGGAAAAATTAGATCCTGGTTTAATAAAGGATATAGAGAATATCACCAAAATTGGTGCAATTCCATCTATACTAAATGTTATATGTAGAACAACTGGAATGAAATTTTCAGCTATTGCTAGAGTAACAGACGAAAAATGGATAACCTGTGTTTCTCAAGATGAAATAAACTTTGGTCTTAAGACTGGCGATGAATTAGTGCTTGAAACAACAATATGTAATGAAATACGACAACATAACAAGCCTGTAATTATTGAAAATGTTTCCCAGAATGAGCAGTTTTGTAATCACCACACTCCAGCACAATATGGTTTTCAAAGCTATATTTCATTTCCTATATTCAGAAAAGATGGTAGATTTTTCGGGACACTCTGTGCTATTGATCCGGAACCAGCAAAGTTGGAAAACCAAGAAACTAAAGAATTATTTGAGCTCTACACCCAGCTTATATCGTTTCATTTAGATGCGGTAGAAGAATTGGAAGAATTAAGTTCTAGCTTAAAAGAAGAAAGACATATTGCAGAATTAAGAGAAACATTTATAGCAATTCTAGGGCATGATCTTCGCAATCCTGTTGGTACTACAAGAATGTGTGCAGATATTTTATTGAAAATTGATTTACCAGAACTAGCCAAACGCCAAGCCCGAACAATTAAAGCTACTTCTTATAGAATGCAAGGTTTGATAGATAATTTATTAGATTTTGCTAACGGTCATCTCGGAGATGGAATTAGACTTGAATTATCAAATAATAATAAAGCTCTAAAAAAAATATTACTGCAAGTTGTTAGCGAAATTAGAACTGTTGACCCGAATCATCAGCTTGAAGTAAAAATTGAGCTTAAAGATGATGTTGAATGTGATCATAATAGAATAGGTCAATTATTCTCAAATCTTTTAGGAAATGCAATAAAACATGGTGACCCAAATAAACTTATACAAACAGAAGTCTTATCTGAGAATGGGCAATTTAGATTAATGGTTTTAAATTCAGGTGACAAAATTCCTGAGGATAAAATGATAAGTTTATTCAAACCATTTTTCTCCTCAAATTCTGAAAATAACAAATCTGGTCTCGGATTAGGTTTATACATCTCATCAGAAATAGCAAAAGCTCACGGTGGAAACATGAAAGTAAAGTCACTTGACAACAAAATTAAATTCACATTCAATATGCCGACAAAAACGGTGAGTAACAACGTTAATCACCAATAACGAGTAGCTTTTAAAAGAAAATATTTAAATTAACCAACAATTAAAACCTAAACCGACAAGTCCGCGTCCCTACTCCACGCCACTTGCCTTAAACAAGACCGTTGTGCTCAATATTGACCCGTCCTGAATAAAGGCTACATAAACCTTATCAACATATCCTTCTTTTTAATAATTTCATTTGCATGTAATAATTACTGATTTAAACCACTAACAATAATAAAGACAATATTGAGTAGCGATTTTTACAAATCATCTATTTTACCTTTTGCAGGAATAATTATAAAATTATGTCGGGCTTATACCAACTCGCAAGAAGATTTTGAAGATTATTATCAAGAAGTCTGCTTACAAATATGGAGGAGTAAAGATAACTTTCGAGAAGAATCGCAATGGAGTACTTGGGTGTACCGAATTGCATTAAATGTTTGTTTAACCTTACTTAAGAAAAAGAAAAATAATGTTCAGCATTTTGTATCTGATTCTGTAATGGACGAAGAAACTGAAAGTAATTATGCGTTTTCAGATGAATCTCTAAATCTATTATATGCAGCTATTAGAAGACTTTCAGAAATAGATAGAGCCGTTATTATGCTCTATTTAGAAGAAAAATCTTATATGGAAATTGCTGATATTATTGGGACAAATCAAAATAATATCGGCGTTCGAGTTAATCGAATTAAAGAGAGATTAAAAAAAATATTAGATGGAAAAATCAATTGAAAATATCTGGAAAGATGGTTTTCTTAAAAGTGATAAGTTAATAGCGCCACAAATAGATAACCTATATAGTCAAAAGTCAATTCACATCATTGATAAATTCACGAGAATGTTCCGTATTAATTTAAATGCAATTGTTGCATTTGCATTTGTGTTTTTAGTCATAACATATTTTGTTGGGATACCAATAACTGGTGCAATATTCTTTATAGCGCTTATGATATTGTTTGCTTTTAATAAAAAATTATTGAAGGGATTAGAAAAACTTGATAAAGGCGATAGTAGTTATGAGTACCTCAAAAGTTTTAACCTATGGATTAAAAAACATAAAGAGATCAACAAGAAAGTATATACCCTTTTATATCCTATTATTTTTTTAGCGCTAATTGTTGGCTTTTGGTTTAAAGACGCAAAAGGCTTGCCTTTAGGAGAACGCTTAGTTACAAAGATACTTATAGGTTTCCCCGATACTTATTTAGTGTATGGCATACCACTAATAGGAATTGTTATAGTATTGTTTATTATGGGATTGCTAGCGTTTTTTGGAGGACGTCTTTTCCAATGGGATTTAAACGTCATTTATGGTCGTGTTTTCAAAAAACTAGAATTATTAATGACAGATATAGAAAATCTGAATGATTAAATACAGCTTTAAAGCCTCTGATTACTGAGTTTTTTAATTTATTTCAAAAAAAACAGCAAGTTCTACATGTAATATTTATTGTTTTGAGCCACTAACCAGAAAAACAGTAATTATTATGACACTACAAAAGACATATAACTTTTTTGAAAGATTAAAAACCGACGCTACTAATAAATCTGAAATTAAGATTTATGAAAAATTTCTTCACATTCTTTCTAAATTAAAAACTAGAGAATTCTCAAATGAAGAGATTGCTATTATAGAAACGGAACTAGATAATTTAAACCTATTATCAAATCCTTCAAACAGAAAAAAGCACTTTAAAAAAGCGCTAAATAAATTTGAAAAATTTTTAAAGAATACCTTTTCCTTAATCACTAAGGGGTATTACGCCAATCTCGGCATAGCATTAGGCGCTACTTATGGAATTCTTTTCGGAATAATATTTCTATCTAGTTGGGAACGCTCATTAGGTATCGCTTTAGGAATAAGCTTAGGAATGGTAATTGGCTTAACCATTGGTAAATCTATGGATACAAAGGCTAAAAGCGAAGGCAAAGTACTATAACCGTTTTTTCTATTTAATTCACATCACAAAAAACAGAACACATGAAATTTATAATAACGCTATTGCTTTTGCTATTTAGTAGTATCTCAATTTTTTCTCAAAACCTAGAAGGCGTTTGGCACGGAAATGCAAAAACACCAGACAACAAAGACGTTCTATTTGTATTCCTTTTTGAAAAAAATCAAGATGAATATACAGTAACTATGGCTGTGCCAACCTTTAATGTTTCAGAAATAAAACCTAAATCTACCATTTTAAAAGAAGGTCATTTAACAATAGAAGACACTGGTCTCAACATGAAATATGATGGTGTTTGGAATGAAAACACAACTCAAATAGAAGGCACTTATACAGAAGGCGGAGTTAAACTACTTTTAAATTTGAAAAAAGGGAATCCTGAAATACCGAAAAACAATAGACCTCAAGAACCTACGAAACCTTATCCTTATTACGAAGAAAACGTAAAATTCAATAATACAGATGCAGGCGTTACTCTTTCGGGAACGTTTACACGGCCTAGCCAAAAAGGAAAATATCCTGTAGTTATATTAATTAGTGGAAGTGGAAGACATGACAGAGATGGAAGTGCGATGACACATAGACCTTTTTTGGTGCTTTCAGATTATCTTACACGCAAAGGGATTGCTGTATTGCGCTATGACGATAGAGGTTTTAGAGAATCTACAGGAGATTTCAATAAAGCCACAACATCAGATTTTGCTCAAGATGTTTTAAGTGCAGTTAGCTATTTAAAATCAAGAACCGACATAAATCCAAATCAAATAGGATTAATAGGACATAGCGAAGGAGGCATCATAGCGCCTTTGGCAGCCAATCAAACTCAAGATATTTCGTTTATCGTAACCTTGGCTGCAACAGGTATTCCAGGAAGCGAAGTTGCTGTTATGCAATCTAAATCATTAAGACCATTCCCGGTTCCTGATGAAGTTGCGTTTGCAGAAAATGTAAAAAAGTCAATTACAATTGCAACATCAAATCAAGAGTTGGCAGCTAAAAAAAAGGAATTAAACGCACATAATAACGCGTACTTAACCCCTATTTTAAAATCTTTAGGAGCCACCGATGAAAATATTTCAAAATTTATTGAGAATGAAACCGAAACCATTTTAAAACCTTGGAATGTATACTTTTACAAGTATAATCCAGCAATTGAATTTGAAAAACTAAAAATTCCAATGCTATCATTAAATGGAAGTAAAGATGTACAGGTTAATGCAATCATAAATCAAAATGCAATACGAAAAGCATTAATTAAAGGAAATAATAAGAACTATGAAATAGAAAAAATAGAAAATTTGAATCATTTATTTCAAGAATGTAAAACAGGTGAAATTTCCGAATACAAAGAAATAGAGCAAACAATAGCACCAAAAGTTCTAGAAGATATTTCTAATTGGATTTTTGAAATAATCCAGACAAATTAAATAAAAATACTAAGCACAACAATGTGTATAATTCATTGCTAGTACAGGCTTACTTACAAAATTCCTCGCGGATTTTCTATTAGGTTTGTATTTGCTAAATTAATTGCTTAAACACGCAACTAACCATACACCAAACGTTGTAAGCAATTTAAACAATACAGTATAAACAGACAATGAAAAGATACATTTCAATAATAGTAATAATTCTAACTCTTTGTGTTTCTTGTAAAAACAAAACCAACTCAATCGGCACAGAGAACTCTTTGAAAAACAGACTTGAATCATATATTGACGAGTGTAATAAAAATGGACTTTCAGCAAGCGTTTTAGTCGCCAAAGATGGAGATATACTCTGCTCTGGTGGAGTTGGACTAAGAAACAAAACTGAGAAACTTCCTGTAACTGAAGAAACCATTTTCACAACAGGTTCATTAACAAAACAGTTTACAGCAACTGCTATTCTAAAATTACAAGAAGAAGGTAAATTATCGATATCCGATTCTATTTCCATTTTTTTTGAAAATGTTCCGAAGGACAAACAAAACATTACTATTCATCAATTACTTACGCATACTTCAGGAATCGTTGGAAATCTTGGTTATGGAGTGGACTTTGTACCTATTTCAAAGGAAGAGTTTTTAAATGAAGTTTACAATTCCCCATTAGACTTTGAACCAGGAAAACAGTATAGTTATTCCAATGTTGGTTACAGTCTTTTGGCTATGATAATTGAAAAAGTTGCTCAAACAGATTATGAGACCTATTTGCAAAAAAATCTTTTTCAAAAAGCAGGCATGAAACATACTGGCTATCTTTTCCCGAAATGGGATACAACTCAAATTGCCCACGGTTATAAATGTGGGGAAGATTGGGGAACTCACCTCATAAAATGGCGGGCAGATTCAAATCAAATATCATGGCATTTAAAAGGAAATGGCGGAATACTTTCTAATCCTTCCGATTTATATAAATGGTATAGTGCATTAAGAGAAAACAAAATAATTTCTAAAAAATCATTTGAACAACTCACTTTTCCCCACGTAAAAGAAAATGAATCAGGCGATTCTCATTATGCTTATGGATGGACAATATTAAATAGTGATAGGAATACAAAAATTATAGCACACAACGGTTCAAATGGTGTTTTTTATGCCGATTTCATACAACTACCAGTGGAAAATACTGTAATTATATATATGACGAATGAATTAAGATACGATACTCAAATTGTTGCGTGGGAAATAGAGCAATTACTTTTTAAGGAAGACTACACACCCGTTGTACCCAAAATGAAAAGTATAAAACATGGCAGTACCGATATTACAAATAAACAGCTTGAAATCATACATCAGTTTGTAGAACTAATTTTGACCGATGATGAGAACATTAATGATTTCATCAACGAACATGTCGCTAGTAAAGAAAGAGAACGAAGATTCAAAATGTGGGTTAAAGACATGCAAAAGGAGTTTTTGGGATATCAATTGAATCATGTTTTGAAATATGGGGATATGAGCTATGATATTATTTTAAAATCGAAAGGTGGAAAGGTTGTCGATTTAACCCCGTGTTTTGACCTGCAATTCAATGAAAGTAATCAAATTGTTGCTTTTGGATGGTAAATGAAAAACTGCCAATAACAATGTATAAAAATAATAGCCGTTACAGTAGTAAATTCAAGGGTAATAGCCCGCTTCAATTTTCTTGTAAGTAGACAGGGAAGTGCCACGCAGTCGGCTACTATTCTTATACTTACCGTTGGTATTAATTTTAATGAAATACGCTTTTAGAACATATCATAAGCTAAATAAGCAAAAACTTTCAGAAGCTAACATATTGATTATAATTGTATTAACAGCATTTGTAGTTATGATATTAAACAACAGATATTTTCATAGCTCTTATATTGAGAGCATTTTTCAAATAATCTCTCTGACCGCTTTTTTATTATTTCTCTATTTAATTTATAAAAGCCATAATCAAAAAGAAGAAATCAATAATTCTGATACTGGTACCTTAGAATTATTATCAGATAAAATTATTTTAAACGGTAAACCAATAGAACTAAAAGAAATAGAGAATTTATCTATTCAAGCATATGACTTTGATGGAAAAAAAAATCCAATTCTAATTAACACTGCTTTACCTTCCATTTCCAATGGATTTAACAATACTCTAAATATTACTTTAGTCTCAAAAAAAAGATCCCAGTTAAATTTGAACAAAAAACAGCGAAACAGTTTGCTAAGATTAATAGGAATGTTTTGATTAGTTACTACAAAGCAGGAAATCTTTCAATTATAAATTTACTTGAGGTCTTGGAAATCAAAAATTATAAAGAAATACAAGAGTTTAAAATATTGCCAACAACGTATACCGCAAATGGCGGGTTTCATAGAAAAGAACTAAATTAGTTTCCATAATAAACAAAACCGTATACCGACAATGCCGCGTCCCCACTCCACGCTACTTGCCTTAACCAAGACGGTTAGCCACAAGCAAAAAAAAAATGCGAATAGCTTTAACCATATTGATTGGAATACACGGAATCATCCATTTATTCGGATTTTTCAAAGCATTTGGCGTATCTGAATTTAATGCTATTTCACAATCGATTTCAAAAACTTGTGGAATATTTTGGTTCTTGACATTTCTACTTTTTGCTATTACAGTCATTTTAATTATTAATCATTCCGATTATTGGTGGTTAAGCTGCTTTTTGGCTGTGATTATTTCACAAGTATTGATTTTTAACTATTGGACTGACGCTAAATTTGGTACAATAGCAAATGTAATTATCCTCATAGCGACAATTATTGGGTATTCAAGTTTTAACTTTGAGCGTAAAATCAAAGAAGAGAGAATTACTCTATTTGAAAATTCGCAACTCAAAAACCAAGATATTGTTACCGAAGAAGCACTGCTTGACTTACCAACAATTGTTCGAAAATGGTTGACTAATAGCGGAATAATCGGTAAAAAATTGATTTCTAACGTGTATTTAGTTCAAGAACTACAGCTCAAAATGAAACCTGAACAAACAAGTTGGAAATATGGGATGGCAGAACAATATTTTACAATACAACCGCCTTCGTTCAGTTGGAATATTAATACTGAAATGAACTCAATATTGAGCATTGTAGGTAGAGACAAATTTGAAGATGGTAAAGGCGAGATGATAATTAAACTTCTTTCACTTATTCCTGTTGTAAATGCAAAAAATAACGAAAAGGTAAATCAAGCAACTTTGCAACGATATTTGGCGGAAATCGTTTGGTTTCCTTCAGCGTCTTTAAGTCAATACATAAAATGGGAAACTATAGACGACTATTCTGCCAGAGCAACAATGAAATATAATGGAACTGAAGGTTCAGGCGAATTTCATTTTGATAAAGATGGAAATTTTAAAAAATTCGTAGCAATGCGTTACCAAGATTCAAATGCAATAAAACCTACCGAATGGACTGTGGTTGCAACAAAATCAGAAGTACGGAATAGAATAAAAATACCTGTAGAGTGCGAAGCAAGTTGGCAATTGGAGGGTGGTAAATGGACTTGGTTAAAATTAAAAATTACGGACATTCAATACAATGTGAAAGAAATGCCAGTACCTAATAACGGTTATCACAAATGACGGGTAGCATTTCAAAGAAAAAAATTAAAGTATCCAACAAGTAAAGTAAAAGCCGACATCTCGATAGCTATCTGGACAGCCTCCCTACCCCCGCAACTTGTATTAACCAAGAATGATATGTAAAACGATTACAAATCTGAAACTTTGAAAAGGTGATAATTGATTTAAAACCAAAACGAATTAAGATGAAATTTATAACATGTTTAATAATATTGTTTCTTTTTTCCTGTAATAATCATCACAAAGAAGACTCAAAAGAAAATGACTTTTTAATTTCGGGCGATACAACTCAAACTGCCAACCCCATAAAAACCAACAAAGAAATTACTGAGGAATATTCTAACGAACATTTTCGCAAAGTAATAGTTGAAAAAGTAGCCGCAGACAAATTTCGTATTCAAGGAGAAGCTCAAGTTTTCGAAGCAACTTTTAGCTGGGTAATAGAAGATGGTCATAATGAACTGAAAAAAGGATTCGAAATGACAAATGCTGGCGCTCCTGAATGGGGTAAATTTGACTTTATAATTGAAATCTTTAAAAAAAATGATAATTCAACTTTAAATATTATTTTATTTGAGATAAGCGCGAAAGATGGAAGCCGTCAATATGAACTGCCAATACCTCTAAAATAATTGAACAAACAGCCGGTAATCTTAGAAATTACAACTTAGATGAACTAGCAGTGCGCTACATCGATTAACTGCATATTGCGATTAATAGAGTAAAAAGTGTTTTTTTAGGACATCAAGTAACAAAAGCAAACAAATCCAGCTATTCTAACCATCATTCCAGAATTTCTGATAATTATTGGTAAAAAAATTCTATTCTTATATTATTAGTGTTTACGCTAATTTCAATAATTTTTAGTAAATTTCTATAGAGACTTCTGGAATAAAGTTTATAAATTGAATTAAATGCATCAATTGATAACTATTCTGCCCTCCATCTGAATCAAAATTAAATCAGAACTTACTATTACTTTATGATAAAGTCATTTTTAATTAGTTTGCTTTTATTAATTCCTCTATTTGGATTCTCGCAGCAAAACGACAGTCTGGCTGAACCTATTATTTCAGCAGAAAAGATAAAGCTCTTAAAAAATATAAATATCACATTCGACATGCGTATGGAGTTTCAGGCGTATACGTTTAGGGGTGGTGATCATTATTACAATGGGTTACAATTTCAAAATGGGCATACAGCTCTCGGAATTTCTGGTAAGTTACATGAAAGGTTGAATTTCCATTTTAGAAACCGCTTTAATAAAGGCAGCGATGTCCAATCATTAGACCAACTGGGAAGCAATATCGAACTGGCCTACATAGATGTTAAAGCTAGTCCGTCGCTTAATATTTTACTTGGAAAAATGAGTGTTTTTTACGGTGGTTATGAATACGAGTTCAGTGCTTTAGATGTTTTGGAATATAATGATATACACGGAAATGCCTTGGCTTATGTAACAGGAGCCGGAATTACTTATAAAACTTTAAATCATCACAAATTCGGGTTACAGGTGTTAAACTCCCGAACCATGCTTTATAGCGACATTTACGGCGATATAGTTGCAAAAAACATCAAGGAACCGGACTGGCCTGTTGCTATTGTTGGAAATTGGCGTGGAAGCTTTTTTGATGGAAAACTCCAAACAATTTATAGCTTGAGTTATTCCAATCAAGTAAAAAACAGAGGTACCTATCTCCTTTCTTTAGGACAAAAATACCAAAACCATAATCTAACTATCATGTATGACTTTGATTACAGTTATGAACAGGTGGATACTAAGGGTATAATAACCAATATTATCAATGACGAACAAGTGGCTGAAGATGTGATGTACATTGAAAACTGGATAAGAGCGGAATACCGTTTCAGCCCAAAATTTAAAGGATTGTTAACTCTCATGACCAGCAGTGCCTATGATAACGTTAAAACCAGCAATGACTTTATGAGAACAAGCTATGGAATGATCCCAACCCTTTATTATAGCCCATTTAAAAATATTGATGCCCGATTTTACTTAGCTTATATAGGCCGATATTATGATTATTCAAATTATGCTATAGAAGAATTAGGTGCATCCAGTTATAATAAAAATGAGGTAAGAGTTGGTTTTATTGCTCCCCTATTATTATTGTGAGATTATTTAGCATAAAACCTGCAACTAACATGATCAATATTCCTGTTGTGCTGATCTTTAACTTCAATGTTTTTTTCTCTTATTACTAAAAAAAGTTTCAACTTTGTGCGTTTATAAAAATCTGTAGATTTTCTATAACACAAAACTTTGATCAAAGTCTTGGATTAGTTTTAATATATGAAATTCAGGATCAAGTTAAATGAAGAAGTATTGAATAAGACGGAAAACGATAAGGCAAGCTGGATAGTTTGTCCGAAATGTCAGGGAAACGGAAAAAAAAGTAGAAGGCTCCGCAAGAAAGTGAAGCTCCGCTATGAGAAAGCATTTGAACAATTTGAAAAATCGAATGGCGAAAAGACAGCTCCAGTTCGCCCTAAAAGACATCTAGATTCCTGCTTAAACTGTTCCGGATCTGGCTTGGTTCCTTCCAGTACCCATCCCCTAGCAGAGAAAGAAATTTATCCACACGTTGCTATTATTGGTGGAGGTATTGGTGGAGTAGCTTTAGCGGTTGCTTGTTTACATCGACAGATACCATTTACACTTTACGAGCGCGATAGCAGCTTCGATGTTCGTTCTCAGGGTTATGGGCTCACTTTACAACAAGCTAGTAAAGCAATCGAGGGATTAGGTATTTTCTCTTTAGAAGAAGGAATAATTTCTACAAGACATGTAGTTCATACTACCAAAGGAAAAGTGATTGGAGAATGGGGAATGAGAAAGTGGATGGAGTTAGATACCAAAACATCTCCTAGGCGCACCAATGTACATATCGCACGTCAGTCTTTACGATTAGCGTTGCTAGATCAACTCGGTGGCCAAGCTGAAGTAAAGTGGGGGCATGAATTAGTGAATTTTACACAATGTGAAGGAGAAGGTGTTACTCTAAGCTTTCAGGTGGACGGAAAGTTGAAAAATGCCAAGGCAGACCTTGTAGTTGGAGCCGATGGTATTCGTAGTACAGTGAGAAAGTTACTGATTGGTGATGACATTACTCCTTTACGTTACCTAGGTTGTATTGTGATATTGGGTATATGTCCTTTGGCAGCTCTCGAAGATCTTGATAATGATTTACTGGATTCCGCCACGGTATTTCAAACCGCTAATGGCAATGAGAGGATTTTTATGATGCCTTATTCGTCCAACTCAATAATGTGGCAGCTTAGCTTTCCAATGTCAGAAAAAGCGGCTAGAGCATTAAGTGCAAAAGGAGCTAAAGCCCTCAAGGAAGAAGCAATCAATAGAACTCAATGGCATGATCCCATCCCTCAGATTTTAGAGGCAACACAGGTATCTCGAGTTTCTGGATATCCTGTGTATGACAGAGAATTACTCCAGTCTAAATTGTTGGAGAAAGCAGGTCAATTAACTCTAATTGGAGATGCAGCTCACCCCATGAGCCCATTTAAAGGACAGGGAGCGAATCAAGCTCTTCTCGATGCGCTAGCGCTGGCTCGGGGAATCTCAAAAGGATGTAGACCATTATCTCAATGGAATAAGACTGGATTAAGGAAAAGTGTTTTAACTGAATTTGAATCAGAAATGTTAGAGCGTAGTGCTTCCAAAGTAAAAGATTCAGCAGAAGCTGCACAGTTCCTACATTCTGAAATCGTTCTGCATGAAGGTGATGAACCCAGAGGACGATGTTTAAAGAAAAAAGATACCAACCAAGTCGATTAAATTCAATTTACATAGTTAGTAGGATTAGTGCCTTCCTTATTTTGTGATTAAAAATTAGCACACATCAAAACCTTAGCTAAAATCGGTTAAAACAAATAGCCGGTACTAGATTTAACCGATTTCTAGATTTGTAATTTTTCGGGATCGGGATATGTATCTACTTCTTCCAATCTTGTTAACGAGTACGATGGTCTTCCTTATCTTATATAAGAAACCTTTGTTCAAAAACTTAACGCAACAAATCATAATTCTTATCTGTTGTGTCTGAAACTAAAAAAATGACGCCGAATATCATAGATATACAGTACCAACATAATTATTATAAATTAAAATACTAACCTGATATACAAAATGCAGACAAATCCTTATCTTAACTGTGATAACTAAAGGTTAGGCGCACCTGTTATAATCATTTATAAAAAACAATAATTATTAGGGATCTAACAAGTAAGAACTGATTGAATATTCTTCAACGAATAGGATGATAGAATTTAATAATATTTAAACTTTTTAAAATGGAAGGATTAATAATGGATTATCCACTGACCACAAATACTATTCTTGAGTATGGAAACAGTGTCTATCATCATAAAAAAATAATAAGCCATTTACCCGATGGAACGAGACATGAATATAGTTTTGGTGATATGTATAAACAATGTAAAAAGTTGGCTAATGCATTAACCCAAAAATTAAGTATCAAAAAAGGTGACATGGTGGGCACTTTTGCTTGGAATCACGGTCCTCATGTAGAGTTATACTATGGGATATCTGGCATAGGAGCTGTTTGTCACACTATAAATATTAGATTATCTATTAAACAAATAGAATATATTATCAATAATTCTGAAGATAAAGTAATTTTTGTAGATGCTACATTAGTCCCGCTTTTAGAAAAAATTGCTCCATTACTAGAAACCGTAGAGTATTACGTTGTAATGAATGCAACAGAAGATTTTACAACCACGCTTCCAAATAAATTACATTATGAAGATTTATTAGCAGATCAATCAGAAGATTTTGAGTGGCCTAAGTTAAATGAAAATGATGCTAGTGGCTTGTGTTATACTAGCGGAACAACAGGATTACCTAAAGGCGTTTTGTATTCACACAGGTCTACATTCTTGCATGCTACTACGATAATGGCACCAAATGCTGGAAATTTTAGTAACAGAGATACTGTATTATTGATTGTCCCACAATTTCACGTTATGGCATGGGGATTTCCATATTTATGTCTTTTGTCTGGATCTAACATGGTACTCCCCTCATCCAATTTACAGCCAGATGCTATTATTAAAATTATGAAAGAAGAAAAGGTAAATAAAGCTAATGGAGTGCCCACTATCTGGTTAGGTATTTATCATGCCATGAAAAAGAATCCACCAAAGGAAAAATTAGCCCTTGAAGAATATCTTGTTGGTGGTTCTGCTCTATCAAAAAGTCTTATTGAAGGTTTCGAAAAAGATTTCGGAATAAGAGGTGTTCAAGCTTGGGGAATGACTGAAACATCGCCTTTAGGAACAGCAAGTAGATTACAGCCCAAACATGATCACTTATCAGAAAGTGATAAAATAGCTATTCGCGCCAAGCAAGGTATTGCATTTCCCGGTGTTGAATTAAGGATTGTAACAGAAGATGGCGCTTTGGCTCCAAAAGATGGAAAAACCATGGGAGAACTACAAATAAAAGGGGCATGGACGGCAAGTTCCTATTTTAAAACGAATACTACCGAAAGCTTTACAGAAGATGGTTGGTTTAAAACAGGGGATGTGAGCACAATAGATGAAGATGGATATATGGAAATTAAGGATAGAACTAAAGATCTTATAAAAAGCGGTGGTGAATGGATATCCAGTGTAGCATTAGAGTCTTCATTAATGGCGCATCCTAAGATTAAGGAAGCTGCTGTAATTGCCATACCAGATGTAAAATGGATTGAAAAACCATTGGCATCTATAGTGTTGATGAATAGTGAAGATAAAATTTTAGATGAAGAGTTAATCGAATTTTTATCGAGAGAATTTGCCAAATACCAAATTCCAAAAGACTATGTTTATATAAATGAAGTACCAAAAACTAGCGTTGGTAAATTTGATAAAAAAGAGATTAGAAGACTTTTTGCGGAAGGAAAACTTACTTAAAATAAGTAGACGCAATAGCAATTAGCTTTTAAAGAAAAGAATATACTAGATTTAAAGCTACCATCCCAATAGTTATAGGAAGGGTATCCTTATTCCATGCATAGCACCCTAAACCGTTATAGCTTATTTAAGACATAAACTTGGCGTTTAATTCGTCAACAATTACCTCTATCTTTCTGTTCTTTTCAACTTTATCCAAAATAATTGGCGGCGCTTGTCGAACCTTACACTCAGTAATAGCACAACGTTCACAAGTTACACCAACCTCTCGCCTTTTAATATTCTTATCTTCTAAAAATTTCAATTTGCGCTCTAACTGCTTATTAATAAGCAACCCAATACTTATACTTCTGTATTGATTGTTTCTAAAAGGATCTTTAGTGGCAGATGAGAATACTAAATACTTGGTATCATGGCTAGGATAGTTTGAAATTTGAATATCAAATTCATGAGAATTCTTACTAGTACTTATTTCTTTTAAAACCTTTAAAGAAACCCAACGTCGGCAATAATGCTCATTGGTTTCATTGGCACGAGGTGAATGTTGATGCGATAAATGAAGTTCTTTATTTAAGTAATATTTTTCGGTACCTGCTTCATGTGTAATTCTCAAAAAGAATAAATTCTTAATATTAAATGATTTAGGCAATATATTGGTTAAACGCTGATAGAATGACTCTGGTGAAGCATTAAAAGCATTAAGCATTTCTAGAAATAGAGCTTGGTCAAAAGTTTCTTTTTCAAAAATAGTCTCTAGTTGCAATGTCAATTCATCTTTAGGAATTACAAGCGCACCAGCAAAATAGGATGCATAAAAATTATTAAGAACTTGATCAAATCTATTGAATTTGATCCATGGAAAAGTATGTAACCTATCTATAATTTCTAAATAATTATACGCGATTTCTTTAGCATAGATAAATGTTCGCTGTGCTTCATCTATAGCATTGGCAAGCAATAGTGTCTTAGTCTTGGGTACAAACACAGAACGCAAATTCCCTAAAACCTCATATTTACTTAATTCGCTATCATTAATAATGTAGCCATATTCTTCAATTAATATTTCTTCTAAATCTTTTGATGTCAGAGATTTGTTTAAATTCACTTGATAAGCTTTTGAAAACTTTAAAACTTGCTGCTCTAAATCATCAAAATAGTTATTGTTTGCTTCTTGAAAAGATCGTACAGAAGCTAGAAAAAAACTTTCTCTGCTAAAGTTATAATGATTTGCAATTTCAATGATAGTACTTATAAATGCGTTTACTTTTGCAGGTGCATTCGCAACAATATCTATTAGATTACTTTCCTTGATACCAAATAGTTCCAACGGAATTTCTTTTAATATTTTAGATTGCAACAGATCTCCAATAGGAGCCAAATTTCTGTCCAATTTTAAAGAAACCATTTGATCGTAAGGGATATCTAATTTTTCTGATAGAATAGCAATTTTATCTGGTTTGGGATATTTTTTTCCATTTTCAATCTCATTTAAATAAGATTTTGATAAACCCGAAAGTTTAGACAATCCAAATAGCGATAAATTCTTTTCAGTCCTTATCTGCTTTAGCTTTAATCCGAATATTACTTTGATATAATTTTCTTCCATAAAACAAATATAAGAGAATTTGCGAACATCAACATTCAGCGAAAATACATATTTAGCGAACGTTCGCTTGTTTTAATCAAAACTTTTTATTAAAATTGTTGAATAAATCTATAACATCATGGAAAACACTCTTTTAAAACACTACAAAATGAACTTCTCCACAGAAGTCACTAATTACTATCCGGATATTTTAACCGAAGAAGCAATGACTTTCATAATCGCATTACACGAAAAATTTAATGCGAGACGACTTTCACTTTTAGAAAAGAGATTAAAACAGCAAAAAGTTTTCGATGAAGGTAAATTGCCAGAATTCCCAAAAGAGACTAAATCTATCAGGGAAAGTGATTGGTCTGCTGGTAACATTCCTCACGATTTACAAGATAGACGAGTAGAAATCACCGGGCCTGTGGATAGAAAAATGATCATTAACGCATTAAATTCTGGGACTAGAACATTTATGGCAGATCTAGAAGATAGTACTTCGCCTACCTGGAAAAATGTTATGGAAGGTCAACAGAATCTCATAGATACCAATAACAAAACTATTTCTTTCATAGATTCAAAACGAGGTAAATCCTACCATCTGAATCAGGAAACAGCAGTTTTAATGGTTAGACCAAGAGGTTTACACTTAAAAGAAAAACACATTATTATAAACGATGAAGAAACTTCTGGAAGTTTGGTTGACTTTGGCCTTTACGTATTCCACAACACCCAAACCTTAATTTCCAACAACACAGCGCCTTACTTCTATCTACCAAAGTTAGAGCATTATTTAGAAGCGCGTTGGTGGAATGATGTTTTCACATTTGCGCAGGAATATTTAGAAATTCCACAAGGAACTTTTAAAGCTACCGTTTTGGTAGAGACTATTACTGCTAGTTTTCAACTAGATGAAATTATATATGAGTTAAAAGAACATATTGTTGGTCTAAATTGTGGCCGTTGGGATTACATATTCTCTTACATCAAAAAATTCAGGAATCACACCGACTTTGTAGTTCCTAATAGAGATCAAGTAACTATGACTACTCCTTTTATGGAGGCATATTCAAAATTGGTTATACAACGCTGTCATAAACGTGGTATCCTTGCAATTGGTGGTATGGCTGCACAAATTCCGATTAAAAATAATGAATATGCAAATATTGTTGCCATAGAAAAAGTAAGAATAGATAAGGAGCGGGAAGTAACTAATGGTCATGATGGTACTTGGGTGGCACATCCAGCTTTAGTGGAAGTTGCCATGAATGAATTTAACAAACACATGCCAACACCTAACCAAATCCATATTAAACTTAATGAATTAGAGGTAACCGAAGAAGATCTAGTAGCAGTTCCTAAAGGTAACATTACAGAAGCCGGGATTAGAAAGAATATTAATGTTGGAATATTATATCTCGAAGCCTGGCTGCGTGGATATGGTGCTGTAGCACTTTATAATTTAATGGAAGATGCCGCCACTGCAGAGATCTCCCGAACACAACTTTGGCAATGGTTAAAAAATGAAGTAGTACTGGAAGATGGTAGAAAGCTTAATATGGAATTATATATGGATCTATTTGATGATGAAGTTGAAAAATTACTTACAGAATATGGCGAGTCTAACATTAAAAACACAAAATTTGAATTAGCCTTTCAACTGTTTAACGAATTAGTGATCTCAGAAAGATTTGAAGAATTCTTAACGCTTCCGGCTTATCAATATATTTAAAAAAATGTCTCGCAACTACTGCTATAGTTTGCGAGACCTAATTATCAAAATTTAGAAAAAACTTAATAATCAAAAGCAAAATTATGAAAAATTTGGCACACAGTAATTATCAATCTGCGTTAGATACGGTAAGAAACCTTAAAGAAAAATATGGAGAAACTTGGAATGCAATAAATTCTGAAAGCGCAGCGAGAATGGTTACTCAGAATCGATTTAAAACAGGTTTGGATATTGCTGAATACACCGCAGCCATTATGAGAAAAGATATGGCAGAATATGATGTAGACTCATCTAAATATACCCAATCTCTTGGTTGCTGGCATGGTTTTGTGGCGCAGCAAAAAATGATTGCAGTTAAAAAACATCACAAAACTACCAATAAAAAATACCTCTATCTTTCTGGTTGGATGGTAGCTGCATTACGTTCTGAATTTGGACCATTACCAGATCAATCTATGCACGAAAAAACTGCGGTTCCTTCTTTAATAAATGAAATATATGATTTCTTGCGTCAAGCAGATGCTATAGAATTAAATGATCTATTTAAAAGACTTGAAAAAGGTGAAGATGTACAAGATAAAATAGATAATTTTGAAACACATATAGTTCCAATAATTGCTGATATTGATGCCGGTTTTGGAAACGAAGAAGCAACGTATTTATTAGCTAAAAAAATGATACAAGCGGGTGCTTGTGCCATACAAATAGAAAATCAGGTATCAGATGCCAAACAATGTGGGCATCAGGATGGTAAAGTTACCGTACCACATGAAGATTTTATTGCTAAGCTAAATGCTTTAAGATATGCGTTCCTTGAATTAGGAATCGAAGACGGAATTATAGTGGCAAGAACAGATTCTGAGGGTGCCAGTTTAACTCAAAAACTTCCAGTAAGTCAAGAATCTGGAGACTTAGCCTCTAAATATTTAGCTTTTGTAGAAGCTGAAGAAATTGCGATAAACGAAGCTAAAGAAGATGATGTTCTTCTTAAAAGAGACGGTAAATTAGTGCGTCCTGTAAGATTAGCCAATGGTTTGTATAAATTTAAAGAGGGCTCAAATATAGACAGGGTAGTATTGGATTGTATTACTAGTCTTCAAAACGGGGCCGATCTTTTATGGATTGAAACTCCAACCCCCAATGTTAAGCAAATCGCTCATATGGTAAACAGAGTTAAAGAAGTTGTACCTAATGCTAAATTGGTTTATAATAACTCACCATCTTTTAACTGGACCCTAAACTTCCGTAATCAGGTATATGAAGAAATGCTTTTAGAAGGTGAAAATATGACTGCTTATGACAGAAATAATCTGATGGATGCACAGTATGATACTACAGAATTAAGCTATCGTGCAGATGAGAAAATTAAAACGTTCCAAATAGATGGAGCAAGAGAGGCGGGCATTTTTCATCACTTAATTACGTTACCAACGTATCATACTACAGCTCTACATATGAATGATCTAACAAAAGGATATTTTGCCGAAGACGGCATGTTGGCTTATGTAAAGGGAGTTCAGAGACAAGAGATTCGTAAAGGTGTTTCTTGTGTAAAACATCAACGTATGGCAGGTTCAGATCTTGGAGATGACCATAAAAGTTTTTTTGCGGGAGATAAGGCTATAAAAGCAGGAGGAGAAAAAAATACCAGCAATCAATTTAAAATCGAAGCAAATGAAGAAAAGCCACAACTTGTTCTAAATAAATAATTGTTAATCTACTAATAAATTAAGGCAATGTGTATACATGTTGCCTTAATCTGTTAATAATAAATTAATTACTACTTTTAACATCTTTTCATTTTAACATATTTAAAAGAACACAATTTGACATTGCAAGACTAAAAAAATGGAAGTAACAGAATTAATTTAAAAGGTAGAAAAAATGAATAATTTACAAATAGAATTATCTGGTAAAACAATGATGTTACTCGGAGGCTTATCAACTATCGCCTTTATTATTTTAATAATTTGGATAGCAAAGTTATATAATCAGAAAAAAAAGCTTAAACCTTAAAGCAGATCTATTTTAAAATGATTAAAGATTTGAGTAACAAATGCTGGATTTTTAAACATTCTGAGAAGCTTAAAATGGAAAAAAACACTATATAATTGTTATGCTTTCAAGACTTGTCTTAAAGAAGCTCGTTGGCCTTTATTATTTATAAATAATTGAAATTAATTGATAATGAAATTTAAAAATAGATTATCTGTTATTCTTTGTATAGGATTCTTTGTTTCCATTCATTTAATGGGTAGCGCACAGATAAATGAAAAGAAACACTACTTAGAAAAGGTTGGAATTATAGATAGCCTTTATTCCAAATCACTTAATGAATACAGAGAGATCTATATTCAATTTCCAGATAATTATGTAGCTCAAAATCTTAAGAAATACCCTGTAGTTTATATCTTGGATGGAGAAACATTATTACCAACAGTTAATAATGTACAAAGTTTTTATAGTGGTGGTTTTACTCCAGAAATGGTTCTTGTTGGTATTTCAAATACAAAGCACAGAACACGAGACTTAACTACTTCAAAAATAACTGAGAAATATGGAAGGCCATTTAATGAAGAAAATGGAGAGGCCGATAATTTTAGTGATTTTATAGAAACAGAATTAATTCCATATATAGAAAACAAGTATCCTGTCACCAGTTTTAGAACCTTAATTGGTCATTCATATGGAGGCTTGTTCACAATCTATACATTAATTAATCATCCTCAGCTATTTTCTAATTATTTAGCCATCGATCCAAGTTTAGATTGGGATGATCAAAAATTACTGACTGATTCTAAATCTAAATTCGCAGGCAACACCTATCGGGGAAAAAGCTTATTTATGTCTTTAAACGGACAATTGCATATGGGAAATCCAAAAGTTGATTTGGATAATGTTCTGAAAGACACCTCAGAATTTACACTATTCGCTAGGTCCAACATTATATTTTCTGATGTAGTTAAGCAAAACAAAGACAATGAATTGGCTTATAAATGGAAATTTTATCCAAGAGATTTACATGGAACTATTTCCTTTCCGTCTATCATGGATGGTTTGATTTTTCATTTTGAATGGTATCAAATGGAGAACACAGATAAATTTAACTCGCCTTCAACTTCAAAAGAAGAACTGTATAATATAGTAACTTATCGGGCTAAAAAGCTTAAAAATCATTTTGGTTATTCAGTCCCGCCTTACCCAGAAGATCTCTTAAATGCCCTTGGTTATATGAGTTTAGAAAGGGAGCAATTAGAAAAGTCAAAGATGTTTTTTGAGTTTGCAATTCAATTTTACCCAAATAGTCCAAATGTTTACAATTCTATGTCAGAATATTCTGAAACAACTGGTGATATTAATAGTGCTTTAAAATTTGCAACTAAAGCTTATGAGCTAGACAAAAATGATAACTATAAACAAAGGATTGAAGAATTAAAGAAACACAAATAACCAATTTATACTAAAATGTATATTTTTAAATCACACAAATGAGATGGTGTAGCCGAAATATCAAAAAAGATTAAAACTTGATGCCTTCTCTTGTTACTTTTAAATCATTATCGTAGAAAATCGGTTCTGGAAACTTACTTTAATAAATTAGATCAATTAGGTTTCCCAACTTTTTAATCCAAATGATATTGGACACTTTATCATGTGTTGCCTAAAATTTTGAAGACAATTTTTTAAAGAACATAATTAACCATAAACTTCTAAGAATTTGAGTTTTATGAAAAGTAATTTAAAATGGTTATTAGCGATAATTATAGTTTTAGCTATCGTTATATATTTATTCTCTTCTTCCGGAATGACAAAAATATCCACTGATTATATACAAGCTTATGCCGATGAAACTCTTTATGAAAATGCAATTAAGAAAGCTAATGAAAATCAGATAGTTTTGGATAAAATTGGAGTGATTAAACCAATTGACAATATGACTATTTTGAATGGAGAAGTAGTATATACTAATGAAAATCAAACTGTTCAATCTTCAATTAAAGTAAAAGGAGATAAAAATTACAATGGAAAAATAAGTATGGATATTATTGCTAATCGAAAAAATGACAAATGGATTTATAAACAAATAAATATCCGACTTAAAGATTCAGCAAAAAATAAGGAAACCATTGAAATAATACCTGACATTTAAAACTGCAGGCAACAACGGTTATCAAAAATAAAGGGTTTTATCGAGAAAGTGTAATTTTGCATCCTAAGTAAGAAAATACTTGAACCAACAAGTCCGCGTCCCTACTCCCGCAACTTGTATTAACCAAGAGCGTTTATATTTTAAATCTAAGAACTCTTTCCTCTATCTTAGTTTTCAAAAATCAAAGTCATATCATAATTCCGAAGCCATGATTCAAAATAAGTCGTAGCCCAACATAAAAAACTAAAATAGCAGTAAGAACACCTAATATTTTCAAATTGAATTTCTTATTGGAAAGATAAGAGCCTAAACTTCCACCAAGCACAACAGCTATAATAAGTTTAAAAACAAGGTTGTAATCTAATTTAAATGTTCCAGCTACGTTTAAACCAACAAGTCCAGCTATAGAATTCACAAGGATAAAAACTGAAGCTAGTGAAGCGATAATACGCGGATTTTTCCATTTTAAAAGGTTTAGAACAGGTGACAAAAATATTCCTCCTCCAATTCCAGAAATACCAGAGAGCAAACCGATACTTCCTCCTAATAATAACTTCTTAGAATTAGAAAATTCTACAGATTCTATCTTACTCTGAACAAATTTAAGCAGCATAAAAATTCCTGCCAAGAGTAAAGCATTACCCAACAACAAGAAAAAAGCATTTTGAGAAAGCTTTATCTGAGCTCCTAAATACGCCATTGGAATACTTAAAACGAAAAATGGCCAAAGCAATTTCGGTTTAAGAACACCATTTTTAATATAAACCACCGTTCCAATTGTAACTACACAAATATTTAAGATTAGCGCTGTAGAACGTATCTCATAAAAGTCGGTAAGAACCAGACTCAAGATTGCCAGATAACTGGAGCCTCCTCCAAAACCAACCGAACTGTAGAATAAAGCGATAAAGAAAAAGATAAATGGCAGGTATTCTATAGGCATATTATGAGATTAGAAGACATTCTACCTTTTCCCCTTTTTTAAGCAAAGTTTCAGCATCTATAAAAGCCAAAGCATTTCCAAGGGCCATAGATAATATCATAGATGAACCTTGCCCGTCTAGAATCTCAACTTCACCTTTACGGATCTTTGCTTTTAGAAAGGAAGGACGATCACCTTTATTTTCAAAATCATGGATAATTGGAAAAGAGTATCGCGGAAGTCCTTTTTTGTCTAAACCGCTGAGCTGATAAAGAAAAGGCAAGACATAAACGTAGAAACAACTTAAGGAAGAGGCAGGATTTCCGGGTAAAGCAAATACGAACTTATTTCCTTTTCTACCGAAATAGAGCGGTTTTCCTGGTTTTTGAAAGACTTTATAGAACTGTTCTTCTACACCATTTTCCTCCAATGCCTGCTTTACAAAATCATAATCTCCTACTGAAATTCCTCCGGAAAGGATCAATACATCTGCAGTTTCTAAGGATTTTTTAATTCCCGATTTAATTGCTTCAAAATCATCCTTGATCTGTTGCTTATTCCCACATTTAAATCCGAATTGTTCACATGCTGAAGCAAGGGCATAGCTGTTAGATTCATATATCTGCCCTACCGCTTTTGGTTTTCCTGGCTCGATCAATTCATTTCCTGTAGTGATTAAATTAATAACTGGCTTTCTAAAAACCTTTACACTCTGGACTCCCAGACTTCCTATCAATCCAATTCCTGCCGGAGTGATCGTAGTTCCTTTTTCGAAAACTAGCTGTCCTTGGATTAACTCTTCTCCTTTCCTACGGATATTCTGTGCTTCCTTCGGCATTTGGTCCAAAGCAAGTTTATTCCCTTGAACATTGGTTTTCTCCTGCATCATCACTGCGGAAGTATTTTCAGGAACTTTTGCGCCAGTAAAGATGCGTACCGCTTCTCCCTTCTTCAATTTAAACTCTTTTTTATCACCTGCTGCAACTTCGCCAATAATGATGTATTCCTGAGAAATTCCGCATAAGGCATAACCGTCCATCGCAGAATTGTCAAAAGACGGCATATCAAAGGGAGCAGTAATATCTTCTGAAATTGAAAAATCTAAACAGTCGCTAAGCTTCCTTGTTTCAGTTTTTAGATTAACCTGCTGATCTTTTATTATTTTATGTGCTTCTTCAATTGTTACCATTATCCTCCAATTGAGATCATAGACCTGTTCTGTTCATAATGCTCGGCATCCATTTTTACATCCATGCCGTCACGAGAAAACTTTTTCGTCTTGATCGCATTTATAATAAGATCGTTCATCTCTTCGCCATTACGCATAGGTGTAAGCAGATCGGTTTCAGAATTTGCAAAAAGACAATTCTTCATTTTTCCATCTGCAGTTAGCCGAATGCGATTACATTCATCGCAAAACGGATTGGTAATGGTGCTTACAATTCCAAAACTTCCTATATGGCCCTTCACCTGAAAATTATTCGAGGTGCTATGTTTAGGGTTTTTTAGCTCTTCAATATCACCGAACTTTTCGGAAACAATATTTAATATCTCCTGTTCTGAAACACCTTTGCTCCAGTCCCATTTATTGCCTTTAAAGGGCATAAATTCTATGAATTTCACGGCGAGGTTTTTATGCTTCGTCAATTCTATAAAATCATTGATCTCATTATCATTCACTCCTTTGATCAATACAATATTCAGTTTCACTTCCATATCTATTTCCAGCGCCTTTTCGATATTCTTCATGATACGTTCAAAATAATCCCGTTTCGTGATAAAAACCGACTTTGCTTTATCCAAAGTGTCCAGACTCAAATTGATCTTTTTCAAACCTATCTTCTGAAATAGATCTAGATATTTATCCAGCATAATACCGTTGGTAGTGATCTTTAATGTCACTCCTAGTTTTGCCAGTTCCTCTACCAAAAACCCGAAATTCTTTCGCACCAAGGGTTCTCCTCCAGTAAGCCGAATCGTATCCACTCCCAGATCTCGAAAAGTCGTAGCAAGTTCTATGATCTCTTCGATGGTCATTATATTGGATTTCTCCATCAATTCAATTCCCTCTTCTGGCATACAGTAGAAACAACGGAGATTACAACGATCCGTCAGGGAGATCCTGAGGTACGTGTGTGCTCTACCAAAATTATCTACTATTTTCTTTTTCTCTTCAGTCATGTCTTTTTCCTTCTATCACTTTAAAAACGTGCAATACATGCGGAAATATTGCATCCATACATTCTGCAGCTCCATTGGTAGACCCAGGCAATGCCAAGACTACTTTCCCGTCTTTTATTCCTGCTACAGATCTGGAAAGCATTGCATAAGGCATGCGCTGCTGTCCATAATTTCTCATTTGTTCTTCAACACCTTTCAGTTTCAGATCCAGCATTGGTTCTATAGTTTCAGGAGTTACGTCACGCGAACTAACGCCAGTTCCTCCTGTAAAAATCACAATATTTGCTTCTGCAGAATTTAATGCAGCTCTTATTTCTTCAGGCTCGTCTGGTATAATAATCCGTTCAGATTTAATTCCCAAATCTTCCAATTTTGAAACAATCGCCTTTCCGGCTTTATCTTCTCCTTGTCCTTTTGAAATGGTATCTGAGCACACTAAAACTTTTGCGGTAAGTCCTTCAGCATCTATCTGGTAAGAAGATTTTCCGCCTTTTTTACTCTGAAGCCTGATAGTCCCAATTTCCACATTTTTATCGATAGGCTTCAGCATATCATACATGGTAAGCGCAACTATACTCGCGCCATGCATTGCTTCTACCTCAACTCCAGTCTTGTAAATAGTTTTTACTTTGACTGATATCTGGATCTCCAATCCGTTTATCTCATATTCTATTCCAGTATATTCAATAGGTAATGGATGGCAATCTGGCAATAAGTCTGGAGTTTTCTTAACCCCTAATAAACCTGCAGCTTTCGCCATTTCAAATACATTTCCCTTGGGGACTCTATTTTCCTGTAACGCCTTGATCGTTTCTTCGCTGGAAGTTCGCACAATCGCGATCGCGGTAGCTTCTCTTAACGTATTTATTTTATGAGTAATATCTACCATACTATGTATTCACTTTCCATTGGTGGGTTTCATCTTCGAAAATCTCTTTTCCGAAAATTGGCACATTGGCCTTGATCTCTTCAACAAAATAATTGCAAGCTTCAATTGCAATCTTTCGGTGTGCAGAAGAGGTAAATACAAAGAGACATAATTCACCAGTTTTCACTGGGCCAAGACTATGATAAATATGAGCACAGGTTATATCGAATTTCGAAAATGCCGCTTCCCTGATTTCATGAAAAACACTTTCAGCCATTTCTTCGTAAGCCGAATACTCAATAGCGCTTACCTTTTTACCGTCAATTTCATCGGCACGTATCTGCCCAAGAAAGATACTATGCGCGCCAATATTCGTCTTAGACTGATGATTCGCTATAGAATTAGCTATCTTTTCCGGCGGAATGGCGCCCTGTACGAATACTTTCTTTGGTTTTTTCTTATCCATCAATTACTATTTAAAATATCAGTTTATTACCGTCACCCTGTCCCGACCATTCGGGAGTTAAAGGGTTTTTATTACCTCATCAGGAATTCGAAATTATTGTTTCAACTCCTCCATCTACATTTCTAAGATTCTCGAAGCCATATTCAGCTTTCAATAAATCCACAACTTTTTTGCTTCGTTTACCAGACTGGCAAAAGACTAATATCTCTTTCTCTTTAGGAATTTCCCATATGCGTTCATCAAGATCGCTCAGCGGGATTTGAATGACCTTTTCTGAATTAATTCTGGGCTGTTCAAAAATCTCCCGAATATCTAAATACAACCTAGATTCATCGTTTAACTTGCATTCAATCTTAACCGGAATAATTCCATTTTCCTTGATCTTATCGATCTCTTCCTGATTTTTCTGAATCTTCAAAATTTGTTCTGAATCTGAAAGCAGATTCGACAACTTCAGTTTCCCAGAAAGAACTTCACCAATACCTAAAATTATCTTGAGAGCTTCCATCGCCTGAAGCATTCCAAAAATTCCTGGAACTACTCCTAATACTCCCGTTGCTTCACAACTTATATTTTGTCGGGTTGTCTTCGGAAAAAGACATCTATATGACGGCCCATTTTCATAATTAAATACAGAAAGCTGTGCTTCATTTTTATAGATCGATGCATATATCCAGGGTTTTCCTTCCAGAATACAAGCGTCGTTAATCAGGTATTTCGTTTCAAAATTATCGGTTCCATCAAGGATAAGATCATACTGGCTGAAAAGCTTTTCCGCATTATCTATTGTTAAGGCCTCTTCAATTGCAACAAGTTCTATTTCGCTATTTAATTGCTGTAACTTTTCTTTAGCTACAATTGCTTTAGACTTACCAATTTCATCCTCATTATATAAAACCTGACGATGTAAGTTGGTGATAGAAACTTTGTCATGATCCATCAATCCAATCTTCCCTACACCAGCACCTGCTAGATATTGCGCTGCAGGACACCCAAGTCCGCCCACACCAACTATAAGCACACTGGCACTGCGAAGTTTTTCCTGTCCGGAAACTCCAACTTCATCTAATTTTATTTGTCTGTCGTATCGCATCAGCCTCCTGCAAATGGTGGTAAAAAAGCCACCTCATCGCCCTCTTTTAGTTCTACTTCGTCATTTAAATTCTGATTTATCGCCAATTGTACCGATTCTGCATCTTGAATCTGATATTTTTTGATCTGCTGATTCTTTAGATCTTTTACAGATGTTCCTTGCTCTAACTCTAAAATTTCTTCACTTTTCCCGGCTGATTCAGCGATCACACCAAAATATTTTACATTCACTTTCATTCTTCTTCCATCTTTTTTAATAACTCTACATCTTCCGCAGTATCCACGTCAAAATTTCCCATTTCAAATTTCACTATCTCGAAATCTAATTTCTGATCATGAATGAGTTTTTTCGCTCCCTGATCTCCTTTCAATTCTTTAAGATCATGAAAAACCTCAGCGGAAAAAATTGCAGGAACGCCAATATCTCCTGCGTATTCTGAATAGGTAGCTTGACTATTTTTGTCCAAATGAACACCTATCAATTCTTCAATTCCTTTTTTGCTCACAAAAGGTTGATCTGATAATAAGATTATTATATGGTCCAAATCACCTAATTCTTGAGAACGCAATATGCCTTTTCTTATACTGGTAGACATTCCTTCTTCCCAATTCTCATTCATTTCGACCTCAAAGTCCTTTAGATCTATTTCACTTTCTATCTTATCTTTTCTAGCTCCTAATACTAAAACTTTGCTGTCAAAATCAAGCGAAGTTGAGACATCTATCGCATGCTGCAATAAAGGTTTCCCCTTGAATTCCACCAGCTGTTTGGGATATCCAAGCCGGCTGGAAGAACCAGCGGCAAGAATCACAACTCCTATTTTAGCATTTTGTATCAAAATTTTTATCTAAATTGTTACAATGTTGTCTTCCTAAATTTATTACTCTAAATATCGGAACAGGACCTCATAAACTTACTATCAAATAAAATGAGAAGCTGAAACGAATTCAGCTTTACGTTACTACCTTTTGAAAGCGATTTTTACTTTTTTCATGTATAGGTTCCAATTTTTCTCTTAATGGTCTAGCACTGGTCTTCGTCAAAACCGCTTGAATTTCAGATAGAATTGAAAGTCCGATTTCTGCAGGTGTTTCGGCACCTATTTCCAAGCCAATCGGAGCATGGATCTTATTAATGTTTTCATCAGAAAGTCTAATTCTCTCAGACTCCAGATCATTTTGCATTCGCTGATATTTCTTCAATGGGCCCAAAATCCCGATATATGGAATTTGATCTTTGGTAAGCAGAAGTTTCAATACCGCTAGATCATAATTATAATTATGACTCATCAATACAAAACAACTACGTTGATCTATTTCTATATTCTCCAGCGTTTGTTCAGGTTTTGTTACGATCACCTGACAAGAACTGGCAAAACGCTCTTTATTTGCATGCGTAGGTCTACCATCGGTAACGATCACTTCCCACCCAAGCAAATCTCCCTGTTGTGCTAAGATTTGAGCATCATTTCCAGCTCCAACAATGACCAATTTGATCGGAGTCTGATAATTCTGAATAAATAGATGCTGTGTTTCACCATCCATAGAAAATTCAGCAAAATTCGATCTCTTATCTTGAAATGTGACTTGAGCTTGTTCCAGAATAAGAGTTACTACTTCATTTTCAAGTCGCTTTCCTCTATATTTTAAATTTTCATCAATCAGCAAAACAGTTCCTGATTGCTCTTTAGATCTATCTAAATTGAATTGAACCACTATTGCGAAAGCGACCTTCTGTTCAATTAAAGATTTTAGCAATTCGCATGGGTTTAGGTTATCCTCATAATCCAAAGGCTCAAACAATACTTGAATAATACCATTACAGCCTAACTGAGCGCCGATTACCGCATCATCTTCATCACTGGTGTCATAAGTAATCAATTTATTCTTCTGTTGATGTAAGGCATGTAAAGCTTTTCTAAGCGCATCGCCCTCAAGGCAACCTCCGCTTATTGCACCTGTAATATTCCCAAATTCATCTACTAGCATTCTTGCTCCAGCTCGTCTATAAGAAGAACCTTCCACATGAACCACTGTCGCAAGGATGGATCTAGTTTCTAGAGTTTTTAAGCTTTCATATTGCGCTATGATATAATCTAACTCTCTCATACCAAAGCTTTTTTTAGTTGGTGCACTTTATCCTTTATCTCGTCTGCTGCAAATTCAATATCGGTAAGTGTAGTATTTCTACCAAGACTAATTCTAAGAGATGATAATGCAAGCTCATCGCTTAGTCCCATTGCTTTTAAAATATGAGACGGATTTATCAAATTCGAAGTACATGCAGAACCACGTGAAATGGCAAGACTATTCAGTTTTCTAATTAATTGATTCCCATCAATATTTTCAAAAGAAATATTTGTTGTATTAGGTAAGCGATTAGCTTTCTTTGAATTAATATGAACATCTTCAATTTCTTCTAAAAGTATTTCCAACTTATTTCTCAGTTTAGATATTCTCATTGTTTCCTGTTGCATTTCTAAAGAAGCAATTTCCGCTGCTTTTCCGAAACCAACAATTCCGGGAACGTTCAATGTTCCGGGACGCATAGCTTTTTCCTGACCTCCGCCAAAAACTGTTTGATCGACACCTACTTTATTCTGTTTATTGATATATAACGCACCAACACCTTTTGGGCCGTAGAGCTTGTGAGAAGAAAAAATGGCTAGATCTAAATTCAGTTCTTTTAGATCTACTGGAATCTTCCCAACGGCCTGAGTAGTATCGCTCATTAAATTCACTCCTTTCCCATGTACAATTTTTTCGATCTGTTTTAGTGGATGAATGAGTCCTGTTTCATTATTAGCAAGCATCAAACAACATAAAATAGTTTCTGAAGTAATAGTATTCTCTAATTCTTCAAGATTGATATTTCCTTCAGCATCTACATCCAGAAAAGTAATCTGAAAACCATCATTTTTCAGCGCCTCCATGGTATCTAAAATGGCTTTATGTTCTGTTTTACAAGTAATAATATGCTTTCCTTTCAAGCTGTTACTTTTACAAAAGCCAAAAAGGGCAAGATTTGCTGCTTCAGTAGCCCCTGAAGTAAAAGTGAGCTCAGTGGGTTTACAATTAACCAGATTGGAAACCTGTTCCCGTGCAACCTCAACAGCTTCCCTTGCATCCCAACCAAAAAGGTGATCGCTACTAGCATTCCCGAACATTCCAGTAAAATAAGGCATCATAGCTTCCGCCACTCGCTTATCTACAGGTGTGGTAGCATTATAATCCAGATATATCATCTTTTTAGTATTCATAAAAAGCGTTATGTTTTTAAAAACATATCGATAGTAAAATTAAATAAAGCCTATGTACTTATCTTAAGCTTATATATTATTTTAAAATCTTCAGTAATTTTCCCTCTTGAACTATAAGTTGCTGTACCTTCAGTTGAAGATTATCATACTCTTCCATTAATTCTGATGCATAAAGACTTACTTCTGCACCTCCCCCATGCTGGCCTCCTTTTTTTAAATTTACCAGTGCCTCCTCTGAAAAATGATTCAGTCTTTGAACTATGGCCCAAGCTTTTTTATAAGACATATGCATCTGCTCGGCTGCTTTGGAAAGGGAACCTTCCTTTTGAATCTGTTTAAGTAGTTCATGAGGTCCCGGCCCATAAAACTTATCTCCATTCTCTTCTATCCAACACTTGATCTTTAATTGCTTCATTCAAGTGGAATCTTTAGGTTTTAAGCTCTTCCTGCATTTGGGAAATAAAAGGCTGATTATAAAATCGCTTTCCCGTAGCTTTATAAAGAGCATTTGCTAAAGCAGCTTGAACTGGCGGAAATGGTGGTTCTCCCAAACCAGTTGGATCTATACCATTTTCCACAAAATGAACATCTATACTTTTAGGTGCTTCTTTATGACGAATAAGTCTATAAGTATCAAAATTACTTTGTTGCGGTACCCCATCTTTAAAGGTCATTTCACTATAAAGCGCATGGCCTATTCCATCAATGGTACCACCTTCAACCATATTTTTTGCAGCATCTGGATTCACCACAATTCCGCAGTCTACAGCACAGGTAACTTTATCTATCAAAGGTTGATTATTTTTTACAGAGAGGTCTAAAATCTGCGCTACATAAGAATTGTGACAATAATAAGCAGAAACTCCTCGACTTAAACTATTGTTACCATTATTCCAACCAGATTTATCTCTCGCCAGTTTTAAAACCCCAGCATAGCGAGCTGCATCATAATCGTTTTCTTCGCCAACAGGATTACTTCCGGCACGCTCCAACATTTCTAATCTAAATTGAATGGGATCTTTACCCATTTCTTCTGACAATTCATCTATGAAAGACTGCTCTGCTCCTGCTATAAAATTTGATCGTGGAGCTCTAAATGCTCCAACCGAAATATTAGTTTCAAGCGTCCAGCTTTCAGCTAAATAATTATCCAGCGCTCCTGCTGGAAAACGATTGGCGAAAAGCGGACTTTCTGGTATTCCTCCTGCATTTACATGAAAAGCAGTAAGATTATTATTTCCATCTAGAGCAGCACGATATGTTACATGATAAGCAGGGCGGTATACCCCATTGGTCATATCATCTTCACGAGTATAAACAAGTTTGATTGGAGTCCCCATCTTTTCGGAGATCACCGCTGCTTCCACAAGAAAATGACCGTAAAGCCTACGACCAAAACCTCCGCCCATTCTTGTCATTTGAACGTCTATATCTTCTAGATCCATTCCTAAGCGTTTTTTCACACTTATTTCAGCATATTCGGGAGTTTGGATTGGCCCTAATAATTCTGCTTTTCCACCACTCACATCCGCAAAAAAGTTCATAGGTTCCATACAGTTATGAGACAGAAAGGGGCATGTATAAGAACGTTCTATAACTCTAGCAGCATTCTTGAATGCTTTTTCTGGATCACCGTCTCTTCTAACAACTTCCGATTTTTTAGAACCAACTTCAGCCATCAAATTAGTATGAATATCACTACTTTCTAATCCGCTGACGTTATTCATTCCAGCAGATTTTTCAAGAATTTCAATTTCTTTAGTCATTTCAGGATTTAAGTCCCATTCCACCTTTATTTCTTTCTTGGCCTGCATTACCTGCCAGGTAGATTCTCCTACAACTACAATAAGTTTAGAAAATGCTCCAACGTCGCTCCATTCCTTCTCCATATCTTCCGGATAGGTATCTATGGTGAAAATATCTTTAATACCAGACATTCCCTTTGCCTTCTCGGCATCCATAGTTTTGAACTCCATCCCAAATGCTGGAGGTTGCACGATCATAGCAATCAACATTCCATCTCTATAGGTATCAAGGCCATATAAAGGTTTACCTGTAACTATTTTCTTAGCATCCACATTTTTGCGAGATGTTCCTATAATTTTAAAGCTATCAATATTTTTTAATTCTACTTCTTCAGGAATTTTAACATTTACAGCAGCTTTGGCAATTTCTCCGTATCCAATAGTTCGGTCACTATTATTATGACTTATTATTCCATTTTCCACTGAAAGTTCAGAAACAGGAACGTCCCATTGATTTGCTGCAGCAGTTAGCAACATTTGTCTTGCAGTTGCTCCGGCAGTTCTTAATGATTCCCAACCTTGACGTATAGATTGGCTTCCCCCTGCAAGCTGACGGGTGAAAACTTCTGTATTTAGTGGAGCTTGTTCTACAATCACATTATTCCAGTCTACATCCAATTCTTCAGCTACGATCATCGGCATTGATGTTTTCACATTCTGACCAATTTCCGGATTTGGAGAATAAATAGTTACTATACCATTATCTCCAATTTTTAAATATCCGTTTAATTCGAACCATTCATCAGGCATTTGCATTGCCAATTCCTTTCCACCTTCTTCTGTTGGTCCTTTGCACGCCAACCAATTGAATCCAATTATCAGTCCTCCTCCAGCTAAAGAAACACTTTTAATAAAGGATCTTCTGCCTATTCCTGTTTTTACTTTAGTCATTTTTATAATTTTGAATTAAACTGATAATTAGGATGTCTGAGAATCTGAAGCCGTTTTAATTGCGGCCTTAATTCTGGTATAAGTTCCGCAACGACAAATGTTTCCATTCATGGCATTCTCTATATCTTGATCGCTAGGATTAGGATTACGTTTTAACAAAGCTGAAGCGGACATGATCTGTCCTGCCTGGCAATATCCACATTGAGGGACATCATGCTCTAACCACGCTTTTTGAACCGGATGATCTCCATTTTCTGAAAGTCCTTCTATAGTAGTTATCTTATTGTCTGCAGCCGCTGAAATTGGAAGCTGACAAGATCTCACAGCAGTTCCGTTAAAATGTACCGTACAGGCCCCACATTGCGCTATACCACAACCATACTTAGTTCCTACCATTTTTAAATGGTCTCTTAACACCCAAAGCAACGGGGTGCTAGGATCTACGTCTACCTTATGGTTTTTTTCATTAATTGTAACACTGAATTCTGCCATGATATTAAATTTTTCTAAAAATTAAGAAATTTATCTCTTATAATACTAATCCTAAGAGTACTTATTATCTATTAAATGAAAAAGAGGCTGTTTAAAAAGATTTAAAACCGTCATTCTGTTTAGAAAGAAATCAAAATTATTTTAGATCAAAAACCTGATTATAAGATAATTATATAAAATAAATTTAAGTTGACTTGAAGCAGCCATCTATTAAGCTGTTACTCCAGGTTCAAGCCCAGCTTCAATTAACTTTTCGGGTGTGATCGGCAGATCTCTCATTCGTTTTCCCGTTGCATTAAATATAGCATTGGCAATGGATGCTGCTACACTGGTTATTCCAAGTTCCCCTATTCCTTTGATCCCCATTTTATTGGCAATTTTGTCTTCTTCCGGAAGAAAGATCACATCAATATTTGCCATATCAAGATTTACTGGAACGTGATAATCTGCAAAAGAGCGCGTGATGAAATTTCCAAAATTAGGTTCTACTCTTGTTTGTTCTGCTATTGCCATCCCAGCTCCCATTGTTAAGCCGCCTATAATCTGCCCGTAAGCTGTTTTCGGATTTAATATCTTACCCGCAGCACCTACATTCACCATTCTTTTAATTTTATACATCCCGGTATCCTTATCAACCCAAACTTCCGAAAAGTTAGCACCAAAAGAGAAGATCGAGTAGTTTTCAAATTCTGCAGAGGGTTCTGCCATTCCTTCAGCTTCAAAATTGGTAAGTTGATTCTTTTTTAGAAGTTCAGAAACCGCCATTTCTTCATCTTCTGCAATACTTCTATTTTTCTTAAGCGTTTTTATAGCATTTTCACAAGCAGCGCGGGCTCCATTACAATAGGAGGCTGCTCCCCAAGAACCCCCAGAGCCTGGAGTAACCGGGAAATCTGAGTCCCCTAATTCTACAGTTACTTGTTTTACTGGGATTTTTAAATATTCTGAAACCGTTTGCGCTATAATCGTATAACTTCCCGTTCCAATATCTGTAGCATCCATTTGTAAAGTTGCGTGAACTTTATCTTCAACTAATTCTAATTTTACTTTAGCATGAGTCTCTTTGTAGGGAGAATTCCTGGAGGCAGCACTTACACCATAGCCAATAAGCCAATTCCCATTTTTGTTTGCACGTGGCTCTGATTTTCTATCTTTCCAGCCAAATTTATCGGCTCCAATTCTCAAACATTCCACCAGTAACCTTGAAGAAAAGGGTCTTTTTTCATGAAGATCTGTTTGAGTATCATTTTTTATACGGAATTCTAAAGGATCCATTTTTAGTTTCCAAGCCATCTCATCCATAGCAGATTCTAGAGCAAAACTTCCTGTTGCCTCTCCCGGAGCTCTCATAGAGAAAGGAGTTTGAATATTCATAGGAATTAATCTCTGGGTTACTTTTGCATTAGCAACATTGTACAACATTCTAGATACCATTCCGCATGGCTCCTGAAATTCTTGAGTTGTAGAAGTATGTGAAAGTATTTCATGAGAAAGCGCTGTAAGAGTACCATCTTTTTTAGCACCAACCTGCAATTTTTGTTCGTTGTGCTGACGTAAACTCGTATTGGTAAACATTTGAGTTCTGGTTACGGTAACCTGAACCGGTCTTCCCACCATTTTTGATGCCATTACCGCCATAATCACATGACGTTCTAAATTCAGTTTTGAACCAAAACCTCCCCCAACAAACGCAGCTATTACTCTCACATCTTTCTTTGGGATTTGAAATGTGCCAGAAATTGCAATTATTGCATCTTCAACAATTTGCTGACTGGCATAAGCCGTAACTTTTCCATTTTCCCAATTAACTATGGCAGCGTGAAGCTCCATTGGATGTTGATGCTCAATTGGTGTGTTATAAGTGTGTTCTACCACCTCATTTGCCTCTGCAAGTCCTTTTTCTAAATTTCCTCTAGAATAGTTAGCATCTTCTTTAGGTTTATAGGCTTTAGATCTGGATTTGTCAAAATCAATAACTGCACTTGGATCTTTCTTGTATTCATATTTTACGAGTCTAGCCGCATATTGTGCCTGTTCAAAAGTTTCTGCCACAACAAAACCAACATATTCTCCATAGTAATGCACTTTATTGCTTTGAAGCACCGGTGCAATACTATCTGTTGCCAGCGTAGGCATATCTTCGTCAAAAGACTTTAGCTTTTCTGCATTCTTATAAGTAATCACTTTTAAAACTCCTTCAAGTTTTTCTGCTTCAGAAGTATCTATAGAAACTATCTCACCTTTGGCTATTGTGCTATTAATTCCTTGCGCATATACCTTATTTTCTATAGGAAATTCTGTTGCATATTTAGCCTTTCCCATCACCTTGAGATGACCTTCTACTCTATCTATAGCATTTCCAACTCCAGATGCATTTATTGTCTTCGTCATAATTTTAACTTTTTTGAGATTGGCCTATACTTCTCTTTCAAATGCTTGAGTTAACGCTCTTACAATGGCATTTTTCCCCATTTGTATTTTATATTTATTACCTTCAAAAGGTTTAGCATCTTTCATCGCTAATTCTGCAGCCTCTTCAAAGTTTTCTTCAGTAGGCTTCTTCCCAATCAGAAAATCTTCAGCTTTAGTAAGTTTCCAAGGTTTATGTGCAACCCCTCCCATAGCTAATCCAATCTTTTTTATTACTCCATCTTTAAGTTGTAAGCCTGCAGCAACAGATATTAATGCAAAAGCATAACTAGATCGCTCGCGAATCTTTAAATAGTAATAATGATCTGAAAATTCTGGCTTCCCAAGATGAATAGCCGTGATCAATTCTCCTTGCATTAAAGTATTATCTTTCTCTGGCTGATCTCCAGGCAAACTGTGAAAATCTGTAAATTCTATCATTCTGGAAGCTCCATTCGGTTTTTGAACTTCTACGATGGCTCCAATAGCAGCTAGAGCCACACACATATCTGAAGGATGTGTTGCTATACAATGATCGCTATATCCAAAGATGGCATGTTGTGCATTCATTCCTTTTAATGCGCCACATCCAGATCCAGGTTCTCTTTTATTGCAAGGCATAGAGGTTTCAAAGAAATAAGGACATCGCGTACGTTGTAATAAATTTCCTCCATTACTCGCCATATTTCTAATCTGCGCTGTAGCAGCAGAAAGCATAGCCATAGAAAGTAAGGGATATTTCATTCTAACTTCCTTATTATTGGCAGTTTCAGAATTACTAAGCATTGCACCAAGAGTTAATCCCCCATTTTCATTAGAAGTAATTTCCTTATAATCGAGTTTATTAACATCAATAAGTTGATCTGGTCGCTCAACATCTTCTTTCATCAGATCTACGAGATTCGTTCCACCTGCGAGATAATATGAAGTTGCTGTAGAAGCCTGAAGTGCTTGATCTTTATTATTAGCACTTGTAAAAGTGAATGGTCTCATGGTCAATTAATTTTAAGTTTTGAATTTCTCTTTTAGATGGAAGAGAAATAATTCTTCAGGTATTCTTAGCCTTATCCATTTGTTCTTTCGTAGCAAATTCCCAAGTTGGCATTTCATCATCTCCAGAATGTACTTCTTTAAAAGCTTGAACGATATTATTGTACGCTCCACATCTACAAATATTTCCAGACATTCTTTCTCGAATTTCTTCTTCAGAAAGTATTAGATCGCTCTTAAAGTTCTTAATATCTTCAGTTACATAGCTAATATCTCCATTCTTAGCTTCTTGTAGCAGTGCTATAGAAGAGCAAATCTGACCTGGGGTGCAATAACCACATTGAAATCCATCGTGCTTTAAAAAAGCTTGTTGCATGGGATGCATTTCTCCGTTTTTAGCGAATCCTTCTATCGTTTTGATCTCTTTCCCCTCACAAGTTGCGGCAAGAGTAAGGCAGGAAAGATTACGTTTTCCATCTATAATAACTGTACAAGCGCCACATTGACCATGATCACAACCTTTCTTTGTTCCCGTAAGGGACAAACTTTCTCTTAAAGTATCCAGCAGAGTGGTTCGTGAATCTAAAGTGAGTGATTTAGCAATATCATTTACGCGCAGATTTACTTTAATTTCATTGAGTAAAAACTTCGGATTTGTTGGTGTGTCTTTCATAGTATTTGCGAATAATTCTGAAGTAAATAAAGAGGAAGTATATATGCTCAAACTTACTGCAGAAACCTGTTTTATAAATTTCCTTCGAGAGCTTCCATTGAGTCCCATTGCGCTAAGTATTATACTTTCGTCTTGGTTCAAATTCTCTGAGTTTACTTCTTCATGCCAATTTTCAATATTTTTCATATCAAGGTTTTAGAGAGTAAATTCAAATTTTTCTGAACTTAAAATAGATCCTCTAAAAATAAAGAATAGTATCTTTTGAAAAGTTAGTGATTTGTTAAATTAATATTCAGATAACTAACTTTAAGAAGTGTTGAAGATTAGAATAAGGTAAAAAAGATCTAAAATTGAGAAATCATCAATAATATTTAAGAAAATGTGTGAATATCATAATTATTAAATTGAATATGTTCTTCGGTTTATTTTGCTCTGTATTTCCGAAATTATTTGTAATTCATATTCACATTAGCTTTAAGTCAATTAGATAGTATGAAATTATGGATTAGTGGTACCATCTTATTTAAACTTTACTCTTGGTATTAATATTGAAAATTTAAAAGGAATAAGAACTAAGCTGTGAAAATCATATTTATAGTAAACACCTTTTTTGAAAATGATTTGATCTTTAAACAAAAAAAGGTGGACTAATTAAAGACCACCTTTGAAATTCAATATTTAAATACTTGAATCCTAAATAATTATTTTAAATCATACCTATCAAGATTCATCACTTTATCCCATGCTTTCACAAAATCTCCAACGAATTTAGCTTCCGCATCATCTGTTGCGTAGACCTCAGCAAGTGCTCTTAATTCAGAATTTGATCCGAATATAAGATCTACTCTGCTTCCGGTCCATTTTAGTTCCCCAGTTTTACGATCACGACCCTCAAATTGATTTTGAGAATTTGAACTTTCTTTCCAAGTTACTCCCAAATCCAAAAGATTCTTAAAGAAATCATTGGTTAACTGCCCGGAGCGATTTGTGAAAATACCATTTTTTGAGCCATCATAATTAGTTCCTATAGCTCTCATTCCTCCTACAAGAACGGTCATTTCTGGAGCTGTTAGGGTTAATAACTGAGCTCTGTCTATCAACATTTCTTCTGAAGAGGCTGAAATATTATCGCGATTACCAAAGTAATTTCTAAAACCATCTGTATTTGGCTCTAAGGGTTCAAATGCCTCAACATCTGTTTGTTCTTGGCTAGCATCTGCCCTACCTGGAGTGAATGGAACGCTAATTTCATGACCTGCATTTTTAGCAGCTTTTTCAACTCCAGCACAACCTGCCAGCACAATAAGATCTGCTACAGAAACTTTTTTACCGTTTTGAGATTCATTAAAGTCATCTTGAATTTTCTCTAGAGTTTCAATTACTTTACCTAATTGTTTAGGATTGTTAACTTCCCATCCATTTTGTGGAGCCAATCGAACTCTACCACCATTAGCACCTCCACGCTTGTCTGATCCTCTGAATGTAGAAGCCGAAGCCCATGCCGTAGAAACCATTTCAGAAACCGTAAGCCCTGAATCTAGAATTTTAGATTTAAGGTCAGCTATATCACTGTCGTTTACTTGTTCATAATCTACTTTTGGAATTGGGTCTTGCCACAATAGTTCTTCCTGAGGTACTTCCGGCCCAAGATAACGCTCTTTTGGTCCCATGTCACGATGCGTTAGTTTGAACCATGCGCGAGAATAGGCATCTGCAAACTCCTCCGGGTTTTCGTGGAAATGCCGTGAGATCTTTTCATATTCAGGATCCATTTTCAGGGAAAGATCTGTGGTTAACATGAAAGGAGCATGTTTTTTATTTGGGTCATGTGCATCTGGCACTGTCCCTGCACCGGCATTATCTTTTGGCTGCCACTGGTAAGCTCCTCCAGGCCCTTTGATGCATTCCCAGTCGTATTTGAATAGGTTATCAAAATATGTATTGCTCCACTGTGTTGGTGTATCTGTCCAGGCACCTTCAATACCACTAGTAATGGTATCTGCGCCCATTCCTGTACCAAAACTATTTTTCCAACCTGTACCTTGTAATTCGATTCCTGCAGCTGCTGGTTCTGCATCCACATATTTCTCTGCATCTGCAGCTCCGTGAGTTTTCCCAAAAGTATGACCACCGGCTATCAAGGCTACCGTCTCGTAATCATTCATAGCCATTCTTCCAAAGGTTTCTCTTATATAGTGAGCCGATTCTACCGGATCTGGATTTCCATTATGCCCTTCTGGATTTACATAAATAAGTCCCATGTGAGCAGCACCAAGTGGATTTTCAAGTTCCCCCTCAGAATAACGTGCTTCATTATCCAACCATTCACTTTCGGCACCCCAGTAAACGTCATTTGCTGGCTCCCATACATCTTCTCTACCTCCGGCATAGCCAAACATTTTTAAACCCATAGATTCATGAGCGCAGTTTCCTGCAAGCACTAGAAGATCTGCCCAAGATAATTTCTTACCATATTTCTTCTTTATTGGCCAAAGTAAAAGTCTAGCTTTATCAAGATTAGCATTATCTGGCCAGCTATTTAAAGGAGCAAACCTTTGTTGACCCGCACCTGCTCCACCTCGACCATCACCAATTCTATACGTTCCCGCACTGTGCCAAGCCATTCTAATAAAGAACGGACCGTAATGTCCATAATCTGCCGGCCACCAGTCCTGAGAATCAGTCATAAGATCATATAAATCCTGTTTAACAGCATTTAGATCCAAACTTTTAAATTCCTCTGCATAATTAAAATCCTCTCCCATAGGGTTGGTTATAGAGGAATTTTGACGCAGGATATTTAGATTTAACTGATTTGGCCACCAGTCACGATTAGAAGTTCCACCTCCAGCTGAATTTTTTAAGTCCCCGCCCATAAAAGGACACTTGCTAGATTCATTTACCTCCCATACTTTATGGTTGTCTTTACTTCCAGAATGATTATTTTCCATGATTTAAAATATTTTTATTCGTAATTAGTTTAAGTCTTGTGCTCTAATTTACAAATTTCATCTATATAATTTTTATCTATAATTTTTATATAATCATCAATAAAACACATAATGTAGATTTTGAATAGATACAATAGTTAGTATATTTTTACACTACAGAAAAATGGACTTTGTTACTTATAGCTTTTTATGAAACTATTATGATGTCAGCAATTAATAAACAGCTTATTAATAATATTAGTATTCCAATTCTGCCAATTGCTTTTTATTTTTATAAAACCTCGTTTTACGATATAAGATTTTTTAAATTTTTTATAACTTATACAATATTAATCAGTTAACACAAAAAAACATCCCCACATAGAATTCTGCTATTACAACATATTTCTCTATTATACCAAATAACGCTTGTTATGCCTGCAGCTGGAAATCGTATTAGAAGTCAAAAAGATCATAATAAGTCTATGCTGCCATCTAATAGACCAAAGTTTAAAGAGAACATTAGAGAGAATATTTACAAAGATGAAATTCCTAAGGATGGAATATTTTTCGAAAATATTTCTGAAGAAACTTTAAATGAAATTATTAAAAACATTAGATATAAGGCCAGATGCGAAGCTTTTAAACAAATCAAACTCGTTGTCCTTTCTATCCTAGTTACTTTACTAATTACTTTCCTTTTCATCAATGAGGTGGAAAAAGAAATAAAGCATAGAAGAATGGAAAGTTCCTTTAGTTTAACTGAAGTTGAAATGAAATAGTTAAGTCTTAAAAATATTCCTTCATCTTAGCCCTTAGTGATATTAATCTTACCGAAAATCTTAGTCTTAATTAAATTTATACAATCTCGAAAATTTAAATAATTAGGCTAAATATCTAATCTCTAAATCTAGAATTTTAATGAAAAGTAATATTTTAGCCTTCCTTAAATAAATTAAAGCCTATTGAGCTCATTCCTGTTTGAAATGACTTGAAAATAAATTATAAAAATGAAACTAAAGCAAAGGCGAAAACTGGTAACCTATTTAAATATTTTAGATCAACCTATAAGATTTAATCCATTCGTTTTTAGTAGAACATTTTTATTGTGGGCGGTTTTAGGATTAATCGGCGGACTTATAGCCGGAATATACTGGATCGTTCTTGAATTTTTAACTCACCAAATATCTGTTTTCGAAGGCTGGCAGGTTATCCCGGCAATGGCTATTTGTGGATTATTAGCTGGGCTTATTATTCACTTTGTTGGTGATCCTGGAGAAATTCATCTAATTGTAGACAATATAAAATTTAACAAGGGTAAGCTTGATCCCAAGAATAATCCTTCCATGATTTTATCATCTTTACTTTGTGTAGCATCTGGAGGTAGTTTGGGTCCGGAAGCACCTTTAGTTCAAGTTACTGGTTCTACAGGTACTTGGCTAGGAAAAGTGTTCAGACTTAAAGGTGAAGCTTTAAGATCTATGAGTATTGCTGGGATGGCTTCAGGATTTACTGCCCTTTTTGGTGCACCCTTGGGAGGAAGTTTATTTTCATTAGAAATCTTACACCATGAACATGCTTTGGAATATTACAAAGCAATTATTCCAGCCTTAGTTGCCAGCAGTTTTAGTTATGTGATTTTTGCTTTAGTTGTTCATCTTGGCCTTGGTGCTGTTTGGGTTTTACCAACTTATGAATATTCTGGAATCTTCGATTTCGGGAATGCCGTATTATTTGCAATTGCCGCTACTGCTATTGGTTGGGGATTTATCTATTGTGTGAAATTTTTTAAATCGATTTTTGAAAAAAGACCGATTCCTATTTATTTAAAGACTTTAATTGGAGGTATTTTACTGGGAATTATATCTTACTATCTCCCTATAACCAGATATTTCGGGCATCAAGAAGTAAACGAATTATTAGCAAGTAATCTAACTTTAAATTTTCTTATTCTGATCTTATTTTTTAAAATAGTAGCAATTTCTATCACGGTAACCTCTGGCTGGAGGGGCGGTTTTATTATTCCCCTGTTTTTTGTTGGAGCAACCTTAGGGCTAATAATACATCAGTTATTTCCGGGTACTAATCTTACTTTGGCTATTATTACTTGTATGGCTGCAATAAACGTATGTGTTACTAGAACTCCAATGAGTACAACAATCTTGTTAGCCACACTTACTGGTTTCTCCTATTTTATACCGATTCTATTCGCTAGTTTAACGGGTTATTTCTTGGCTCCAAAAATTCCGTTTATAAGTTCTCAGAAAGGAAATTAAAGATATAAGGCCAATTAAAATTGAATTTATACTTATTGAATATTTCCGATCTCGCAGTTCTAACTACATAAATTTTACTACAAGATTTATGTATCATAAAATTCATTATTTTCGCCATTAATTACACCTTAAACCGTTATATATCTTGAAGTAGATTTATATAATGTTTTATGGTTCATCAATCAAATTAAAACGAACATTATGAAAAAAATGCTTTTTATTATTACCTGCTCTCTTATGGGATTAATTAAGGTCAACGCTCAATCTAAAGGAGATGTAGAATTAGGACTTGGATTAGGATTAAGTTTAGCTACTGTTTCTACCTCTAATGGAGAAAGCACCTCTTCACGAGTTACATATAACGCTGTAGCTTCCGGAGAATATTATTTTTCTGACCGATGGGGAGTAAAAGCAAAATTAACGTATGATAATAAAGGTTGGAAAGATGGGTTTATCATAGATCAGGATTTTAATTCTTTTACAACAGATTTTGAATTAAGTTATATCACGCTTCCTGTAATGGCTAACTGGCATTTTGGTTCTCAAAGAAACTGGTACCTAAATTTTGGCCCGTATGTTGGATTTCTAACCACTGCTGAAGATTCAGAATTAGGAATGGATCTCACAGAAGTTTTTAACACTACAGATGTGGGATTAGCTTATGGAGTGGGATACAAATTTAGAGTTGCAGATAATATAAAGTTATTTGCAGAAGTTGATGGACAGTCTGGGTTTGTAAGTGTCTTTAAGAAAACCGAAGGAGAAACCCTTAGAAATAGTAGAGCTAGTTTAAATTTTGGTGTTCTCTTCGATCTATAAATTGATAAGAAAGTTTAAAAAAGGGTACTATTCTGAAGAAATTCAGGAGTGTACCCTTTTTAATTTCTCCAGCAATAGAGTCTGTTTCAATCTTTCAACCGAAGAAAAATCTAAAATTCAGTCTTAACTTTAAGTATCTTTGAAAAAAATATAAAATGCTTCACCTTAAATTAGAGACTGATCCTCGTTGGGTAAACATAGTAGAATCCAATATAGAAGAAATACTCACAGATCATGCATGGTGCGAGCAAAAAGCAGCCACCAATGCCATCACCATTATTACTTTAAATTCTGAATATCCGGAATTAGTAACCGAGTTATTAGCACTTGCAAAAGAGGAATTAGAGCATTTTGAAATGGTTCACGAGATCATTAAAAAAAGGGGATTTACACTAGGTAGAGAACGCAAAGACAGCTATGTTAATGAACTTTATAAATTTATGAACAAAGGTGGAAGCAGATTGAATTCTATGGTAGACAGACTCTTATTTTCTGCAATGATAGAAGCCAGAAGTTGTGAACGTTTTAAGTTACTATCTAAAGAAATAAAAGATCCTGAATTATCTAAATTCTATAACGATCTTATGATAAGTGAAGCGGGGCATTATACAACATTCATAACCTTTGCGCGTAAGTACGGGAAAGACATAGACGTAGATAAACGCTGGAAAGAATTGGTAGAGTTTGAAGGCGAGCTTATTAAAAGCTACGGTAAACATGAAACCATTCATGGGTAAAGATTTCATTTATACAGGTCTACAATTATTTATCTACAGAATTCTTTAAAAGTCAGAAATTCACTTTTCCAAGTGGATTTCAAGGTGTAAATTACTAAGATTTGCATCTAAAAGGATTAATCTCCTCAAAAACAAGGTATTATTAATTATGAATACTGCAATTTGAGCTACTATAAAGCGTTAAATTTATCATATTCCTTATTATTCATTTATATATTGTGTTTCCCTTAAATATGACCAATTTATGGTGTTTTTCGTGGGGTTTTTCTAAAAATAGCTTGAATTTTAGGAGCTAAATTTAATCTATGATAAATGCATATATAAAAGGTACCGGTTCTTATGCACCGAAAAATATAGTTAAAAATAAACATTTTGAAAATGTAGGTTCTTCCGATAAATGGATATTCGAAAATCTTGGAATTAGAGAACGTAGAATTTCCACAGGAGAAACCACTAGTGATCTAGCCTATAAAGCTGGTCTTTCTGCTATAGAAAATGCAGGATTAAATCCCCGTGATATTGACCTTATTATTTTAGCTACCGCCACTCCAGATAGATTGGCACCCTCCTGTGCGTGTTTTGTACAAGAAAAACTAGAGGCTACAAATGCTGTAGCATTTGATATTTCTGCAGTCTGTTCGGGTGCATTATTTGCTACTTCTACTGCTGTACAGTATATAAAGACAGGCATGTACAACAACGTTCTTGTAATTGGGGCAGATACTTTCTCAAATATAACCGATTGGTCTAGAAGAGATGCTGTATTCTTTGGTGATGGCGCTGGCGCCCTAGTGCTTTCTCATACAACCGAAGATAAAGGCTTTATCGATTTTATTTTACGCACAGATGGTACCGGAAAAGATCATTTCACAATTCCGGCCGGAGGTTCAGAAAAACCAACATCAGAAAATAGCTTAGATAATGGAGAACATTATTTCCAAATGAACGGAAGCGAAGTTTATAAAACGGCCATAGATGTGGTTCCTAAATGCATTGCTGAAATTTTAGAAAAGAACTCTCGCTCTATAGATGAAGTAAAGTTTCTGCTGCCACATCAACCAAGTATTAAAATTCTAGAGGAAGTTGCCAGACGTGTTAATTTACCTTTTGAAAAAGTTAAAACAAATATGGACAGATACGCCAACACTTCTGGCGGGACAATTCCTATTATTCTCGATGAAACACTAAAAAATAACAAGTTTGATAATGGCGATTTGTTATTATTTGCAGCAGTAGGTGCTGGCTGGACTTGGGGGACTGCATTGTATAAATGGTAATTTATAAATCTTACTCTTCTTAAAAACACAACATATGCTTTCAAATACGACTTTCTTAATTACCGGTATTGCCGATAAACATTCGCTTGCCATGTATGTAGCTAAAGAGATTATCAAACAAGGTGGCAGGGTTATTTGCACGGGATTAGGTGTAAGTGCTCATCATTCAGATCTTTCTGAAAAAGCAAAATCCTTTCTCACCCAGAACTTTGAAGATTTTAAATTGGCAGTTTCAAAAGAATTAGGCGATTCTTCGGTGGAAATTCTGGATGTAACCCTAGAAGATAATATTGACTCTTTTGCTCGTAGTCTTGCAGATAGAAATATTAAATTAAATGGATTACTTCACGCTATTGCAATGGACAAAACCATTCGCAATAAAGAAGTAAAACCATTACTGGAGGTAACTAAGGAAGAGTTTTGCGATACTATGGATGTATCTGCCTATTCTCTTATAAGATTAACTCATTATTTACTGAAACATAAAGTGCTTCAAAAAGGTGCTTCCATCTGTTCGTTAAGCTATATAGCCGCTGCAAAAGTTACTTTTCATCCTTATAGAAATATTAGTATCGCCAAGGCTGCATTAGAAAGAATTACAGTAGAGCTAGCCGATGAACTTGGAAGATCTCATGATATTCGTGTTAATGTAGTAAGGTTTTCGCCTTATATGGGAAGTAAAGCTGGAAATGCAACTTTAAATGAAAAAGATGTTGAAACTTCAAATAGAATGAGCCCTTTAGGAAATGCAAAACCAATGGATCTTGCTTATGAGATAGTTCATCTCTTTAGGCCTGAACTAAGAATTACTGGAGAAATTAGACATGTAGATGGTGGATATCATATTACAGGGTAATATGATAGATTAGAAATAGACAGGAAAGAGTTCAGTTTAATTCTCCAATTTAGATTGCGGAATTAAACTGATCTATGCAAATTTTAGTGATATCTAAAGTAAGATTGATTCACTTAATTTTAGTAATTTAAACTTTACTAATCTAAAATTTGGTTTGTAGACTAGGAATCCTATCACTTATATTTAAACACTATTCCTTCACTTTTTCAATCATATGATTGATTACTTTGGAATGTTCATCTTGTGGACTAAACATAATTAATTCAGCATCTTGATTCACTTTAACATTATGCCCAGGAGGCCAATAAAACAAATCACTGGCATTCACATCTTCTTCTTTTCCATTTACATCCGTAGTAGTAACCTGTCCGCTAATTAAGTAACCCCAATGCGGACATTGACATGAATCACCTTCTAGTCCCTTAAGAAGAGGTGTGGTATCTACGCCTGCCGATAAACTAAAATACTCCCCGCTTATCTTTCCTAATCCGGTGGCATCCCCAAAATCTGTTTTTTGACGAACTACAGCGCCGGGAATTTCCATCTTTACTTCAATCTCATCTTTTGCGATTTTCATAATGCCTATTATTAAGTTATAGAATGAAAATATCCAATTTGGGTAGCTATTGCAGCATTCTTTTACCGCAATAATGGATTTGTACTGTTATAATCTGAAACATACATCATACTCATTATAAAATGAAGCTTTAAGTTAATTATAAATTACTTATTTCACCAGATATAAATATAAACATTTGAATTACAGTGTTTTAAAAACTAAATTAAAACGTAATTATTATTGTTAGAAAAATCTGATATTTGTTTTATAGAAAATATAATCCATTAATTACCAAAGAAACAGTAAAATGATTGATCAAGTATTTTTTGATAATTTTCCCACTTTTGAAACCGAAAGATTATTGCTTAGAAAGCTGGATATTGAAGATGCTATATCAATGCAAAAGATAAGATCTGACGAGCGCGTGATGTTATACATGGATTCCGAAAGACACACATCTCTGGAGCATTCACAAAATTTCATCAATGAGAATATGAAAATCTTCTCGGAGAAAAAAGGCATGTTTTGGGCGATCATCGAAAAATCTAGCAATAAATTTATTGGCGATTTTGCTTTTTGGAAGATAGATTATAAGCATTCTAGAGCAGAAATTGGTTATATCTTAGATCCGGAATATTGGAGTAAAGGTTTGATGAAAGAAGCTATGAGCGTCCTTTTAAAATTCGGATTTCAAGAACTTAACCTTCATAGTTTAGAAGCAAATATCAACCCGAAAAATGATAAATCCCGAGGTATTCTTTTAAGTTTCAAATTTAAGAAAGAAGCCTATTTTAGAGAGAATTACTTCTATAACGGTGATTACTTAGACAGTGAAATCTATTGTCTGCTCGAATCAGATTTAAATAATAAAATATAGGCACTACCGTTAGTTAATTTACTTTACCTATTTTCGTGATAATTTAAATTAGAACAGAATCTAATCTTTTATTATGAAAACTACTTTTGCCCTTCTCATCTTATTTTTATCAACTTTAACAACTTTTGCTCAAGAAACTCAATATGGGTTGAAAGCTGGAGCTAATTATTCTAACCATACCGGCGACACTTTTATTTTTGAATATGATGCCAAGGTTGGGTTTTATGCAGGGGGTTTTGTAAATATTCCAATCAATCAAAATTTTAAAATACAGCCGGAACTATTATTCTCACTTCAAGGCACCAAATATACCTCGGGTCTGGAGATGAATTCTTCTCAAGGCGACCCTATTAGTGGAGATTTTGTTTCTCGTGTAAACGAATTTACTCTTGTACTTCCCGTAATGGCCCAATATTATATTACAAACTCTTTTTATATGGAGGCTGGACCACAATTAGATTTTATTATTGATAGAACCGATGAAGTAATTGAAACTCCTATAAATGATAATAATTTTAATAATGTAAATGTTTCCAATTATGATAAATTTGAATTGGGCTTAGCTGCTGGTTTAGGATATGACCTTACTAAAAACCTCATATTGAATGTGCGATATTTTCATGGAGTCACCGCTAGAGATTTCAGGGAAGTAAGATCTTCTGTTTTTTATCTAGGTTTAAATTACAAACTATAGAGCATTATCAATAACACTGATAAACTGAAATGTCTTAAGAGATACCATAGCTTTCTAAATTTTCAACAAAATATTCCATCTTCTCTTAACAATTTGAATTAGTTTAAATTTAGCTCAAGAAATATTTAACTAGCAAACTATTGAAATCATTAAAAGTTAACAATCCAATTTTTATATTAACGGTAATCGTTCTTTCTCAATTTTGTTGTACTTCTCTTTGGTTTGCTAGTAATGCCGTTCTAGGGGATCTTATTTTAAATTTCAATCTAGATCGAAATGCTTTGGGGCATCTAACTTCTTCAGTTCAATTTGGATTTATATTTGGAACTTTAGTCTTTGCAGTATTAACCATTGCCGATAGATTTTCTGCTCCTAAAGTTTTCTTTATAAATGCCATACTAGGTGCCATCTTTAACGTTGCCATTATATGGGGCAGTAATACTTTTATCAGTATTTTAATACTCCGATTTTTTACGGGATTCTTCCTTGCAGGAATTTACCCGGTTGGAATGAAAATAGCTTCAGATCATTTTGATAAAGGTCTTGGTAAAGCTCTAGGATTTCTTGTAGGGGCCTTGGTTTTAGGTACCGCCTTTCCACATTTTTTAAATGGCTTTTCTCAAAATATTCCTTGGGAATCGGTAATAATTACAACCTCTCTATTAGCCACATTTGGAGGAACAATAATGATTATTTTCATTCCTTCTATCAGAAAAAATAGCATTCAAAAATTAAAGTTATCGGCTTTTATTCATGTTTTTGAGAATCGAAAATTCCGGTCGGCTGCCTTTGGCTATTTCGGGCATATGTGGGAATTATATGCTTTTTGGGCATTTATCCCCTTGATATTGAACACCTATAAAAATTTTCATCCCGCCGTAAGTTTTAACATAGCTTTTCTTTCATTTTCAGTAATTGCCATTGGTAGCTTAGGGTGTATTGCCGGCGGATATATTTCATTGAGACTTGGAGTTAAAAGAACAGCTTTTTTGGCATTACTGCTTTCAGGAATTTGTTGTCTTTGCCTTCCATTTATAATTCAGTTCCAATCAATGCCAATCTTTATAGGATTTCTAATTTTTTGGGGAATCATGGTGGTGGCAGACTCCCCATTATTTTCAACCTTGGTTGCTCAAAATGCGGCATCAGAAATTAAAGGGACAGCTTTAACCATTGTTAACTGTATCGGATTTTCAATTACCATAATAAGCATACAACTATTATCTTTTCTACAATTTCAGTTCAATTCAACATATATTTATATGATTTTGGCCATAGGGCCAGTTCTTGGGTTAATTGCTTTAAAGAGAAAAGGGGCACTTTCAGATTAGATTATTTAGCACTAAGAAATAAGAAAAGAAATAAGTAGTTTGTTTAAATTAGTAGCAATTAAAACTTGATAGTGACAATTATCATGGAGAAACGGGAACTGTTAGATAAATTTTATACATCTTTTAAAAATAAAGATGCTGCTGGAATGGCTTCTTGTTACCACGATGATATTATCTTTCATGACCCAGCATTCGGTACTTTAAAAGGAGAAGAGGCAAAAGCGATGTGGAAAATGTTGCTGAGTAAAAATGATAATGAACTTAAGATTAACTATACTATTTTAGAAGCTTCGGAAACTCAAGGTTCTGTAGAATGGGAAGGCAGTTATATATATGGGCCAAAAAGACGAAAAGTAACCAATCAGATTTCAGCATACTTCGAGTTTAAAGAAGAAAAGATCTTTAGGCATACAGATACTTTTAATATTTACAAATGGTCTAAACAGGCTTTAGGATTTAAAGGAACTTTACTTGGATGGATGCCATTTTTTAAGAAGAAAATTCAGCAAAAAACCAACCGCCTATTATCTAAATATATGTCTAATTAAAATTTTTTAAATATTCACGATTCAATTCTTTGTAGAAGGGAGCGCGATCTATTCCATTAATTTAAAATAATCAAAATGTATAAAAGCTTTATTTCTCTGCTTAAATTAAGTTTGATTTTACTGATAATTTCTTGCAATACAAGAAAATCTACTCTATCAGAAATCGGCCCTTATCAACCTGTAAATCAAGAAATTTTTAATGAGATTCAAGCGATGGATACCAAATTTTTCAACGCTTATAATTCTTGTGATCTTGATACACAATCTGATATTTATTCAGAAGATATTGAATTTTTTCATGATAAAGGAGGATTAATGACTTCTAAACAAGGTATTATAGATGGCACCGAAAAGAACATTTGTGGGAAAGTCACCCGCACCTTAATACCTAGGAGTATCGAAGTTTATCCTATCAAAGATTTTGGAGCAGTGGAAATAGGCTACCATAAATTCTTTAATAATCAGGAACCCGATGCTATTTCAAATCCGAGTAAATTCATTATTTTCTGGAAGAAATCTGGATCAGATTGGAAGATCACCAAAGTTGTGAGTTTGCATTGATCTTGAAAACAGTATCTATTTTTGAGCCCTCATAAAAAGTATTATATTGAATTCTAAAATATATTTTGATCCATTTCAAAGAAAATGATAGAAAAATTAGAGCACACCAATCCAGATATTGCAGAATTAATTTATAAAGTGTTTCAAGTTTCTTACGCTGTAGAAGCCAAATTATTAAAAGCAAAAGACTTCCCTCCTCTTAAAAGAAAGGTACAGGACTTTATTTCGTGTAAATCTGATTTTTACGGTTTATGGAAACATCAAGAGCTTGTAGCTGTAACCGAAATAAAGCAATTTGATGCCTCTGTTCATATTCAAAGTATGGTTGTAGTTCCAGAATATTTTAGGCAAGGCATCGCTCAACAGCTTATTTCTTATGTTTTTGAAAATTATAAAACTGAAATGTTTACGGTAGAAACTGGAGTAGATAATCTTCCTGCTATTAAACTCTATCAAAAGTATGACTTTATCCTGGTGAAGGAATGGGATACCGAGTTTGGAATTAGAAAAGTGAGATTCGAAAAGAATTGTCATTAAATAAAAACATAATTTCTAAACCTATTATCATAAATTTTTCTAATTCAAAATTCATTGTTTAATGAAGGCTTTTTATTTTTTAATTCTATTATTGATATCACAAAACATCTTCACTCAAGAGAAATATATTTTTGATTGTCTGATAGAATATGAAAAAACAGAAAATATAACCGATTCTATAGTTACATCTACGGAGTACTATCTCACCAATTCTAAAAATAATGCCTATACCGCAATTGTTACTATAAAAGATAAAGACTCTTTCAATATAAACTTAAAGCATCAAAACGGCATTCATTTAAAAGCAACTGTAGATAGGAGTCAGTTTAATATTGCAGAAAGTATAAACATTATATGCTCCAAATACTATAAGTATGAAAATCCTTTCAGGAATAAAATTAAGATTTATGATTTCCACAATTTAGAGGACACTCTGATAAACGGAAAATTATCCAAGCGATATCTATTTAAATCTAATAAAGAAAGAAGAATTAAACGTTTAAAGTTGGGAACATTAAACTATAATATTCAGGCAAATACAGAATTTCATTTACCTATTTTACGATTTTCTACCGCATATGAAGAATGGAAGGATAATGCTTATATTCCAAATGGAATTTTTAAAACAAGATCCTTTACAAATTACTCAGGTAAAGTAGAAACTTTAGAAAAATTAGTTCAGTATAAAAAGAACGATCTAACAATATACATTACTGAAGATTGTGATAAAATTTAAGGTTATAAAGTAAATCAGAGAACTAAGTTAAATGCCAAATTACATTGCAATTTTAAGAGGAATCAACGTTGGTGGCAAACGCAAAATTTTGATGGCTGACCTAAAACTGATGTTTTCAAAAATGGGTTTTGAAAATGTGACTTCCTATATCCAAAGTGGAAATATATTATTTCAAACTTCAGAAAGGATCTCCACAACTACTGTTGAATCAAGAATTGAAAATGAAATCTTGAATAACTTTGGTTTTGAAGTCCCGGTTATTCTCATTTCGGATGCTGCTCTTAAAAAAGCAATTTCCAATAATCCGTATTATAAAGCCTCTAATACCGATATTGAGCGGCTTCATCTTACTTTTCTGAAACAAGAACCAACTTCAGAACGTTTAAAAACTCTTCAGGAAATTAATATGGAAACCGATAATTTTCAAATTATAGACAATACAATATTTGTGTATTGCTCCGGTAAGTATAGCGATTCAAAATTCAGTAATAAATTCTTCGAAAATAAACTGAAGGTAACTACCACTACCAGAAATTGGAAAACCATACTTAAACTTAATGATCTACTTTCGGGATAATGAGCGATAAAATGATCACTTTTCATGAATATGAATATTAACTATATAGAGAGGTATGAAAAATAATCGATAAATTAGTGCAATCTAATATTACCCCCTACAATCCTACTATGAGACTTCGTCTTTTACCAACAGTTTTAATTACTTTTTTACTTATTAGCAATCTGAGTTGTACAGATAAAAAAACTTCTCTACAGCCAGATACGGATGTGGCGCATCTACAGAAAGATTTTATAACCTGGTGGAACTATCAGTCAAATTCTATACGACTAGCTGGTAATTTCAATCCTCTGGACGAAAACTCTGAAGTTATTAGTAAAGAGGAATTTCTTCAAAAACTTATCTCTGGAAAATTTATTCCCATTCATTTAAAATCTGATGATAAAAAATCATATTACAAACTTTATAAAATTTCTCCTGAAGCACCTATAAGTATTAATCAAACTATAAAAACGAACGCAATTACAGAACTTAAGTTCTATAAAATGGAAGGTGCAGAATTTCCTGGTTTTAACTGGACCGATCTTCAAGGAAAGAATTATACTAAGAAAAACACCAAAGGAAATATTTTAGTAATTAAATGTTGGTTCATTAATTGTTATGCCTGTATCAAGGAGTTTCCAGATTTAAATCAGTTGGTAAACAATTATAAAGAAAGAAATGATATTGAATTTATTAGTCTGGCTTTAGATGGTGAAGATGATTTAAAGGAATTTTTGAAGAAAAATGATTTCAATTATCAGGTGGTACCAGATCAGGGAGATTTCTTAAAGAATGACCTAAAAATTAGATACTATCCCACCCATTTTATTATTGATAAACAGGGTAAAGTATTAAAAGTGGTTACAAATTTTGAAGATTTAAATGAGGCGATGAAATATGATCTTTAGAATTTGAAAAATAAGTAAGTAAAATGAAGAATTTTTATAATTTAAGAAATATCAACCTTTCAGATAGCTTAAAAGTCTCTCCTATTATTCACGGATATTGGAGATTAAAAGATTGGGGCTTAACCAATCAAGAATTATTAAAGTTGATGAATGAAAGCATAGATTTGGGGGTGACAACTTTTGATCATGCCGATATTTATGGAGATTATAGTTGTGAATCTTTATTTGGAGAAGCTTTGAAGTTGCAACCCGAAATTAGAGATTCTATTCAATTAATATCAAAATGTGGGATCAAGTTGCTTTCTGATAAATTTCCTGATAGAAAGGTAAAACATTATGATTACAGTTATAATCACATTATCTCTTCTGCAGAGAACTCTTTAAAAAATTTACATACAGATCATTTAGATCTTTTATTGCTACATAGGCCTGCTCCATTTTTTGACCCAGATGAAGTTGCAAAAGCATTTTCAGATCTTAAAAAATCAGGAAAAGTTCAGAATTTTGGTGTTTCCAATTTTACTCCTCAACAGTTTAGAATGTTGAATTCAAGCTTAGATGAAAAATTAGTAACTAATCAAATTGAGATCTCTCCTTTTTGTTTAGAGCATTTTGAAAATGAGAACATAGATTTTTTGATTGAGCATAAAATTAAACCTATGGCTTGGTCTCCCTTAGCCGGTGGAGAGATAATGGATCCTACTACTGCAAGAGGAAAAAGGATATATAAAACTTTAAAAGAAGTAGCTCAAGAATTAAACGAAGATAAGATTGATAAGGTTATTTACAGCTGGTTATTAATGCATCCGTCAGGAATTATCCCAATAGTAGGTACTGGCAAAATTAACCGCTTAAAAACCGCCGTAGCAGCTTTAGACTTAAAAATGAATTTAGAACAGTGGTATAAAATATATACCGCTTCAACTGGAGATGAAGTACCTTAATTATACTATGGAATTTATTGAAACTAAAATATTAAGTAAAGACCAGCTCCTAAAGCTGAAGAACCTTTGGAATAATGAATATCCGGAGAAGCTTTATATTGATAACATGTTTCATTTTGAAGAATACATAAATACAAAGACAGATATTGAACATATACTCGTTCTAAATTCTACCGGAGTACTCATAGGATGGTTCTTTACATTTATAAGAAGCGAAGAAAATTGGTTTGCAATGATCTTAGCTACTTCTATACATAAGCAAGGTTTGGGGAGTAAGCTATTAGATATGGCCAAGAAAAAGCATTTACAGCTTAACGGCTGGGTTATAGATCATGACAGAGACCAACTAAAATCTGGGAAAGTATATAAGTCTCCTTTACAATTTTATATAAATAATGAATTTAAAGTATATAATCAGTGTCGGCTAGATCTAGAAAAGATCTCTGCCGTAAAAATTGTGTGGAACGCTCAGGAATTAAGTAATTAAAAACACCGACAGTTAACCAAAATTATTAATCATGAATTTCGTTTTTATATGAATTGGATTTTAGGTTTTATTCTAATTTTAATTGTAATCTACATTGTTAGCTTACAATTGGAGAAAGCGAGAAATAAATCTGCACGAAAGACGCTTGTAGAAAATTGGGGGAAATCTAAAGATTTAAATAACGCAGATTTTGGTTTAATCAATCAGTTTTTTAAAAATCATAAATCGAGTGAAAATGTATTTCAAGTAATATCCGACACTACTTGGGACGATTTAGATATGAATGAAGTTTTTAAATTCTTAGATAGAACTACTTCAAAAATCGGGCAGCAATATCTCTATTATAAACTTAGAACGATAACAAATATTTCTGACTTAAAACGATTTGCTAAACTAACTGAAGTATTTCAGTCAAATCAATCATTGCGAATTAAAAGTCAGGTAGAATTATCAAAACTCTCATCTAACAAAGCATATCATTTAGAAGAAATGTTTCGCTCAAAAAATGTAGAAAAATCAAGCAAAATATGGCTATTCCATTTTCTATCGATAGCTGCAATTTCAGCTATTATTTTAAGTTTTTTTAATCCAGCTTGGTTTCTACTTTTAATCCCGATATTTTTCATAAATCTTATTTTTCATTATAAAAACAAGTCCTCGATACAGTATTATTTAAATGGTGTTGGACAATTGGCAACGAGCTATAAGGTTGCTAAAAAATTAAGCTCTTTAGAAGAAATTAAATCCTTTTATAAAGATTTTGGTTATTTAAATAATGTAAGGTCAATTTTATCAAAAATTAGATTCATTGAGTGGGAAAAAAAACTTGATAATGGAAATGCTCTTTTAGTATGGTTCTTAACAGAAATCATAAAAATTACGTTCAATATAGAACCAATTCTTTTTTACAGATTTCAAAATTTATTAGAAAATAAAGAAAAAGATATTAAAGAACTTTTCCTCTTTATTGGTGAAATTGACTCGGCAATATCGAGTGCATCAATACAAATGAATAATACCAAATTTTGTAAACCAAATTTTATATCTACAAAAGATGTTTTTACAGAAGAAATTTATCATCCAATTATTGAAAATTGTATACCAAACAATCTGAATTTAGAAAACAATAGTTTATTATTAACTGGATCTAATATGTCTGGTAAAACAACTTTTATAAGAACATTTAGCATTAATGCAGTTTTAGGACAAACATTATATTTTTGCTTCGCAAAGAGTTTTACAACTCCATTTTTTAAGATTTATTCATCGATTAGAATTTCAGATGATCTGATGAATAATACTAGTTACTATTTAGAAGAAGTTGTTAGGATTAAAGAATTAATTAATGCTTCAAACCAAGAAGATTGCTGCCTATTTATATTGGATGAGCTTTTTAAAGGAACTAATACGGTAGAAAGAATCGCTGCCGGAAAATCGATATTATCCTACTTAAATAAGAAGAACCATATAGTTATGGTCTCTACTCATGATTTAGAACTCACTGATTTATTAAAACAGGAGAAATTTGATTTATATCATTTTTCCGAAACCATAGAAAATGATCAATTATTTTTTGATCACAAGATTAAATCAGGAAAGCCACAGAGTGGAAATGCTATTAAAATTTTAGAGTTATATGATTATCCATTAGAAATTATAGAGAATTCGAAAAATTGCACAAAAATAACTTTGGCTAACAACGGGTAGCTTTTCAAAGACTTTTCAAAGAAAATAATATAAAGTATAAGCTTACATCCCGATAGCTATCTGACAGCATCCCTACCCCTCCAACCTGTGTTTATAGAAACTGTTCTGAACAGAATTTGAGTTAAGCAATCTTATCGTGAAATTTATTAAAAATAAAAAGCCTCCTTAAAAAGGAGGCTTTTCTTATATATGAGATATTATAAAAGGATTAGTTTTTCCCTTCCATTTTATCTTTCAACGCTTGAAGATCAGCATTTACATCACCAATAGTGGTTTTGTCGTTACTGTTTTGCGTAGCTGCTTTTTTAGCGGCTTGCTTCACAATTTCTTGCTCTTCTTCTTTGTGGATAGCAGTATGAGATGCTACCACACGTTTGAATTCTTTATTGAATTCGATGATCTGGAATTCTGCAGACTCTCCAGCTTGTAATTTCTTACCATCTTCTTTTTCAAGGTGACGAGTAGGAACAAATGCAGTGATATCTTCATTAAAGTCGATAGTCGCTCCTTTGTCTACAATTTCAGAAATTTCAGCAGTATGAGTAGTACCTACAGCAAACTCAGTTTCATATTTATCCCAAGGATTAGATTCAGTTTGTTTGTGACCTAAACTTAATTTACGTCCTTCAACATCTAATTCTAATACAACAACCTCTAATTTATCACCAACGTTAGTGAATTCAGATGGATGCTTGATTTTCTTAGTCCAAGAAAGATCAGAAATATAAATAAGTCCGTCAATTCCTTCTTCTAATTCAACAAATACACCAAAGTTTGTAAAGTTACGTACAATACCTGTGTGCTTAGAACCTACAGGGTATTTAGAAGTAATATCAGTCCATGGATCTTGAGATAATTGCTTAATACCAAGAGACATTTTTCTGTCATCACGATCTAAAGTTAAGATCTGAGCTTCAACCTCATCACCAACTTTCACGAAATCTTGTGCAGATCTTAAGTGAGTGCTCCAAGACATTTCAGAAACGTGGATAAGACCTTCAACACCTTCAGCAACTTCAATAAATGCTCCGTAATCTGCGATTACAACAACTTTACCTTTTACTTTATCACCAACTTTCAGGTTCTCATCAAGAGCTTCCCATGGGTGTTTGTGTAATTGTTTCAATCCTAATTGAATTCTTGTTTTAGCTTCATCGAAGTCAAGAATTACAACGTTTAATTTTTGATCTAGTTCTACGATCTCATTTGGATGGTTGATACGAGACCAAGAAAGGTCTGTAATGTGAATTAATCCATCTACACCACCAAGATCAACAAACACACCGTAAGAAGTAATATTCTTCACAGTACCTTCTAATACTTGACCTTTTTCTAATTGACCGATGATCTCTTTTTTCTGCTCTTCGATATCTGCTTCGATAAGCGCTTTGTGAGATACTACAACGTTTTTAAATTCATGGTTGATTTTCACAACTTTGAATTCCATTGTTTTTCCAACGTATGCATCGTAATCTCTAATTGGTTTCACGTCTATTTGAGAACCTGGCAAGAATGCTTCAATTCCAAAAACGTCAACGATCATACCACCTTTAGTACGACATTTAACAAAACCATTTACTATTAAGCTTTCGTCGTGAGCTTTGTTCACACGATCCCAAGCCATAATCACACGAGCTTTACGGTGAGAAAGAATTAATTGTCCTGTTGCATCTTCACGCACATCAATTAATACTTCTACCTCATCTCCTACTTTAAGGTCTGGGTTGTAACGGAATTCGTTAAGAGAAATAACTCCCTCACTCTTCGCGTTAATGTCGATAATTGCATCACGATCTGTAATGTTAATCACAGTTCCTGTTACAACTTCATCGTCCAATGTATCTACGAAATTCTCGGCAACTAACTTTTCAAATTCTTCTAATTTAGAATCATCAACCGGGTCAATTCCTTCTTCGTAATTGTGCCAGTTAAAGTCTGCTAAGAATTGCTCAGGATTTGCCTGTTGTGCAGCTGCAGTTGGTTGAGAATCGTTGTCTAATCCGGCTACCGCCTGAACATTAGATTCTTGAACGTCTTGATTTTTTGTTTCTTCAGCCATTGCTGATTGTAATATTTGTATTCTATGCTTTTTTTCAGGAAAAATTGTGGCAATAAAAAAACGTAGAAGCGATTATTTATTTGATTTTCAGTCCCTTTTCTTTTCCTATAATATTGCCGAAAAGGAGTGCAAAAATACAACTTATTTTTTGATTATCAAATATTTGATAATTCTGTTTTAAGAAACAGAATTTTTGAATAAAAAATGAAAGATGAGAATAAGAACAGAGTAGATCATTCCAAGTGTAGCAACGCCTGTCCACCCAAATTCTTGCCAAGCATAAGCACCGGAAATAGTTCCTAAAGCACCACCAATGAAATAACCAACCATGTAGATCGTGTTGATCCTATTCCTAGCATCCTGATTTTTTGAAAAGATGATATTTTGATTGGTAATATGTAGAGACTGTAACCCCATATCTACCAAAAGAACTCCTATTATTAAACCTATTATGGAACTTCCCGAGAATTCGAAAACTCCCCAAGCCAAGATCATCAAAATGGCAGAAATAGTAATAAGCTTATTCTTATTCATCTTATCGCTCAGTTTTCCCATCACCGTTGCAGCAAGCGCACCGCCTATTCCTAAGATTCCAAAAGCACCAGTTACCCCGCTTCCATAATTAAAAGAATCTTCCATTAGAAATACAAGTGTAGTCCAAAAAGCACTAAAACCTGCAAAACCTAATCCACCTCTTACGGCAGCCAATCTCACAGAACTTTCAGACTTAAAATAATGTACAATAGATTTCATTAATTGAGCGTAAGTACCTTTAAAATCTGGTGCTAGTTCGGGTAGTTTGTATTTTAATAATACCCAATAAACAAGCATAATTCCTGTAGCTATATAGTACATGGCTCTCCAACCCAGATACTCCCCTACCATTCCACTTATGAACCTACTTCCGAGAATTCCGATAAGCAAACCGCTCATCACTATGCCTATAGCTCTGCCCTTTCTTTCTTCTGAAGCTAACTGAGCAGCCATGGGAACAAAGAGTTGTGGTACTACCGAAGAAAAACCGATAAAGAAGCTTGCTATGGTTAATATTAATAAAGATGGAGCAACGGCCGCCGCCAGTAAGCTGATTACAATCGCTATAAAATCTATTAGAATAAGTTTTTTCCGTGGAAATTTATCGCCAAGCGGAATTATGAATAATAATCCTAAAGCATATCCTATTTGAGTAAATAAAGGAATATTACTAACAGCGGTTTCCTTTACGTGATAAGTATCTGCAATTAGATTTAGAAGTGGCTGATTGTAGTAATTATTAGCTACTACCAATCCAGCTCCAACGGCCATTAAGTATAGTAAAGAGTTTGGGAGTTTAGCTTCAGACATCTAGCTATTACAACTTTTTAGTTATGCTTAGCAATTACTTCGTTGGCTAGATTTAGCAAAGTTTGAAATTGTTCATCTAGAGTTAAAGAAGAATTATCTATTTCTATTGCATCATCAGCTTTTATTAAAGGAGAATCTTCTCTAGTAGTATCTAAATGATCTCTCTCCTGAACATTTTTAAGAACCTCATCATAACTCACATTATCACCCTTTTCTTCCATTTCTTTAAATCGGCGCTTGGCTCTTTCTTCCGCAGATGCTGTCATAAAGATCTTTAACTCTGCATCTTTAAAAACAACAGTACCTATATCTCTACCGTCCATAACCACAGCTTTTTCCTTCCCTAGTAATTGCTGTTGCTGTACTAGTTTAGCTCTTACTTCTGGCACAGCGGCAACTTTACTTACAAAGTTAGAAACCTTCATTTGTCTAATTTCATCTTCCACATTTTCATCATTCAGATAAATTGCTGCAAATCCTAAGTTTTCATCAAATTTGAATTTCAAAGTGATTTCTGAAAGCTTGTTGATCAAGGCTTGTTTATCAAAAGAAGTCTCTGTTATAAATAGATTTCTTAATGCGTATAAGGTTATAGCTCTATACATAGCTCCAGAATCCACATATACATATCCTAGTTCTTTTGCTATTTGTTTGGCAACGGTGCTTTTTCCTGTAGAAGAAAATCCGTCTATAGCTATGGTGATTTTATGATCTGTCAAAATTGTAAATAATTTAAGATTGTAATACTTCGGCAAAAATAAACAATCAGATTAAGCATCTAATAAAAAACCCGGCCTTTAGCCGGGTTTTAAATTTATAGTGTTTTGGCGTTCTTTACCTTTTCATCTGTGAGGGCAAGTTCTATAACTTCACTCATATCTTTCACATAATGAAAAGTAAGCCCTTTTAGATATTCTTGTTTTATCTCTTCAATATCTCTTTTATTCTCTTCGCATAAAATAAGCTCTGTAATCCTAGCGCGTTTAGCAGCAAGAATTTTCTCTTTGATACCTCCAACAGGAAGCACTTTTCCTCTTAAGGTGATCTCTCCAGTCATGGCGATATTCTTTTTCACTTTTCGTTGAGTGAACAAAGAAACTAAAGAAGTAAGCATTGTTATACCTGCACTTGGACCATCTTTAGGTGTTGCTCCTTCCGGCACGTGAATATGAACGTTGTATTTTTCAAAAACCTCTGGATCTAAACCAAGTTGATCTGCATTCGCTTTAATATATTCCATAGCGATGGTGGCAGATTCTTTCATTACTTTTCCAAGATTCCCGGTAATATTTAAATTACCTTTTCCTTTAGAAAGTATAGATTCTATAAATAAGATATCTCCACCAACTTGCGTCCACGCCAATCCTGTTACTACTCCGGCAACTTCATTATTCTCGTACTTATCTCTCTCCATTCTTGGACTTCCAAGAATCTTGATCACATCTTCATTGCTAATCTTTATATTATACTCTTCTTCCATTGCAATGTTCTTGGCAGCATATCTTACCATTTTGGCAATTTGCTTCTCCAGTCCACGCACACCAGATTCTCTAGTATATCCTTCAACAATCTTCTCTAACTGATTTTTACCAATTTTGATGTTCTCTTTGGTAAGACCATGTTCTTCCAACTGCTTAGGCAATAAGTGTTGCTTGGCAATCTCGATCTTCTCTTCTATAGTATAACCGGTAACGTTAATAACTTCCATTCTGTCTCTAAGAGCTGGCTGAATGGTAGACAAGTTATTTGCGGTAGCAATAAACATCACTTTAGAAAGGTCAAATCCCATTTCTAGGAAGTTATCATGAAATTCGCTGTTTTGTTCCGGATCTAGTACTTCTAACAGGGCTGAAGAAGGATCTCCATTATGACCGCTAGAAAGCTTATCTATTTCATCAAGCACAAAAACAGGGTTACTCGTTCCGGCTTTCTTCAAACTCTGAACGATTCTACCAGGCATAGCACCTATATAGGTTTTTCTATGCCCACGAATCTCTGCTTCATCTCTTAATCCACCTAAAGAGATACGAACATATTCTCTCCCTAAAGCTTCTGCAACAGATTTACCAAGAGAAGTTTTACCAACTCCCGGAGGTCCGTATAAACAAAGAATTGGAGACTTCATATCATTACGCAATTTCAACACCGCTAAATACTCGATAATTCTTTCTTTAACATCGTCAAGACCGTAATGATCTCTATCTAAAATTCTTTTTGCTCTCTTAAGATCAAATTTATCTTTACTGAATTCATCCCAAGGAAGATCTAAGAACAGATCTAAGTAATTTCTCTGAATGCTATATTCTGCAACCTGCGGATTCATGCGCTGCATCTTAGATAGCTCTTTATTAAAGTGCTTCTTAACTTTCTCGCTCCATTTTTTCTTCTTCCCGCGCATTCTCATTTCTTCCATCTCATCATCTTGAGAAACTCCACCCAATTCTTCCTGAATGGTTTTCATTTGTTGATGCAAGAAATATTCACGTTGCTGTTGGCTCATATCACTTTGAACCTTGCTCTGAATGTCATTTTTTAATTCCAGTTTTTGGAATTCAACATTCATATACTTTAAGGTTGCCAATGCTCTCCCTTTCAGATCGTTATTTTCTAATAACTTTTGCTTTTCTTCTACCGAAAGATTCATGTTAGAAGACACAAAATTGATAAGGAAAGAAGGACTTTCAATATTCTTAATTGCAAAAGAAGCTTCGGTTGGAATATTAGGGCTTCCTTTTATTATCTGCAAAGCAAGTTCTTTTATAGATTCTATAATAGCACTAAATTCTGCATTATCTGTTTCTGGTCTCGCTTCAGGCACTTCTTTGATGGAAGCAGTGATATAAGGATTTTCAGAAACTATTTCTTCTATTTCAAAACGCTTCTTACCTTGAATTATAACCGTGGTATTTCCATCAGGCATTTTTAAAACTCTTAAAATACGAGCTACAACACCTGTTTTAAATATGTCTTTATCCTTAGGATTTTCTACTTCTTCATCTTTTTGAGCTACAACACCAATAACTTTGTTTCCATTATTTGCATCGTTAATCAGTTTAATTGAAGCATCTCTTCCTGCGGTAATTGGAATAACTACTCCTGGGAATAAAACGGTATTTCTTAGGGGTAATATAGGAAGCGCATCTGGAAGCTCTTCTTTATTTATTTCTTCTTCATCTTCAGGCGTCATTAAAGGAATTAATTCTGCATCTTCATCTATTCCTTGAAATGACAAACTGTCAAGATTTGTTAATTTTGATTTAGCCATATCGTTTTTTAGGTCAAACTGTCATTACAGTTTATTATTCAATCTGTCTTAAAGCCTTAATATAACAGGGATTATCAATCAGCTATATTAATCGGTATTCTCTTTTTGAAGTAATTCAATTCTTATGCCACCTATTTCAATCTAAATTATTTTTACTAAAACTGTAACAATTTAAATTGAAGGCTATCTTTATAACAGAGCTAAGGATTATTATTTGACTACAACCATCAATTATATAGACGATTTAGTGCTGAGATGCCGCAAAGGTGAGCAACGTGCACAGCTGGAAATTTATAATAAATATTATAGAGCCATGTATAATACTGCGTTGAGAATTGTAAATGATACTGCGGAAGCTGAAGATGTAATGCAAGAAGCTTTTATAAAGGCTTTTGCAAAAATTGAAAGTTTTGAAGGTAAATCCACTTTTGGAGCATGGTTAAAGAAGATTGTAGTGAACCTGAGTATAAATTCTTTTAATAAGAAAGTGAAATATCAAGAGGTTCCTTATCAAGATGCATTTAAAAATGAAATTTCTGAAGATGAAGGAATAGACTTAAAAGAAGAAGAAACAAACGCTAAGGTTCAAAAAGTTTTAAATGCAATGAAAGGCATTAAAAACAACTACCGCATCATTTTAAATTTACACTTGATTGAAGGATATGATTATGATGAAATATGCGAGATTATGAAAATTAGTGCTGCCAACTGCAGAACCACCATTTCTAGAGCAAAAGAAAGCTTGAGAACAAAATTACTTGAAAATGAAAAATAGAGATATAGATATTGATGAACTTTTTAAAGATCAGGACTTTGATATTGCAGAACCAGCTGCAGGTCATAAAGACCGGTTCTTAGAAAAGTTAGAACGTAAGAAGTCTCCTGTTAAGAAGCAAGAGACAAAAGTGAGACATTTATGGACACCTATACTTGCAGTAGCTGCAAGTTTGATCTTGGTTGTTTTGCTCACTGGCAATCTATGGGCACCAAAACTTAGTACAGACCATTCAGATCTTGCTACTGTTTCTCCAGAAATGAAAGAAACCCAAGAGTTCTACAGTCAATTAATAAGAACAGAATTAGAAAAGGTAAATAACGCAAAATCTCCAGAGACTGAAGCTGTTGTTAAAGATGCTTTAGAACAAATGGAAAGATTGGATGATGAATACAGCAAGCTTAGAAAAGACCTTGCAAATAGCGGGAAAGACAAACGAGTGATCTTTGCTATGGTCTCTAACCTTCAACAACGAATAGATATTTTAAACAACGTATTATCTAGAATAGAAGAAATTAATGAACTTAAAAACCCTAAGAATGAAGACAATTACATATAAACTGTTATTCCTATTGGCAATTGTGCCAGCAGTTACCTTCGCAACAAGTTTTCCAGATTCAGGAAGATTGAATGGAAGACATACCAAAGAGAAAAAGATATCTAAAACTTTTACAGTATCGGCTAATAATCTGCTGAAGATCGATAACAGCTATGGAAACATAGATATTAGTACCTGGGATAAAAATACGGTAAGTATTGAAGTAATTATAAAAACCAATGGAGATGATGAAGACAAGGTGCGTCAAAAATTAGAAGATATTCATATAGATTTTAATCAGAGTTCATCTATAGTGAGTGCTAAAACCTATTTTTCTAAAAAAGAAGAAAGCTCTTGGTGGGATATCCTGTTTGGCGGTAGCAACAACGTAAATATGGAAGTAAATTACATCATTAAAGCACCTGTTACCAATAGTGTAGACCTTAGCAATGATTACGGAAATATATATCTTGATAAATTAAAAGGTGACTCTAAAATTAGCTGTGACTACGGAACGATAGACATTGGAGAACTTCGCGGAAACAGCAATAGAATAAGTTTTGACTACTCGAGAAATAGCCATTTTGGATTTGTGAATAAAGCCATTATTAGTGCCGATTATTCTGAATTTACTATAGACGATGCAAACTCTATAGACCTTTCTGCAGATTACACCGATTCAAAATTTAGAAAAGTTGAACTGTTAAAATTTAGCTGTGACTATGGAAGTTTAACAGTTGATAAAGTAAAACGACTTTCTGGTTCTGGAGATTATTTAAGTACAAAACTGGGACAAATACATCAATCTGCCGATCTTAATTTTGATTATGGTAGTGTTTCCATAGACAAGATTATGAAAGGAGCCGGAGATATTTCCTTAAATACAGATTATACTGGGATTAAGATTGGGTATGCTGCAGACCAAGCCTTCAACTTTAATGTGAATACATCTTATGGCGGTGTAAATGGTATGGATGACCTAGAAGTTAACAAACAAAACACCAGCTCTTCAGATAAAAGCTACTCTGGATATCATCTTTCTTCTTCCAGTGGCAATACAATTAAAGTTAATGCAAGCTATGGAAGTGTTTCTTTCAGAAAAAACTAATCAATTATATAATTAAAACAATTCATCATGAAAAAATCAATGTTAATAGTAGCTATAGCGTTACTTGGAGTTACTAATATGAATGCCCAATGGTTTGGTGGGAAAACCATTAAAGGAAATGGAAAAATGACCACGGAAAATCGATCTACTTCAAATTATGAAGGAGTTTCCCTAATAGGTTCTATGGATGTGGAATTAGTTGCAGGAAAAGAAGGTCAGCTTAAAATTGAAGCAGAAAGCAACTTAATTGAATATATCACTACAAATGTGGAGAACGGAAAGCTTAAAATTTCAGTTGAAAAAGGAGTTTCTTTAAATCCTTCAAATAATAAGAAAATAAAAGTGACTGTTCCTTTTGAAGAAATTGAAGAAGTATCACTCACAGGATCTGGAGATATTTGGAATAAAGATCAGATCAAATCAGAATACTTAAAAGTAAATATGACGGGATCTGGAGATATCAAATTAGATGTATATGCTAAAGAATTAAAAAGCGGTATTACAGGTTCTGGAGATATTTCTCTATCTGGAAAAACCAACTCTTTAGATTGCACAGTAACTGGATCTGGAGATTTTAAAGCCTTCAATCTTCAAGCTAAAATGGTTGAAGCAAGTGTTTCAGGATCTGGAGATATACAAATTTATGCTTCAGAATCTTTAACTGCGAAAGTATCAGGATCTGGAGATATTACCTACAAAGGCAATCCGGAAAAAGAAAACTTTAAAACCTTTGGCTCTGGAGATATTTCAAAATATTAGAAACACCATATTAATAATATTGAAGGCCTATTAGATTTCTGATAGGTCTTTTTTATTTATTTCCTCTTTCGGAACTCTAAGTAACAATACAACTCCAATAATGAAGAAAATCACCAAAAATAAAATCGAACTTCTAATACTACCGGTTATCTCTGCCACTATTCCGTACATAAGCATCCCAATAACGATCCCTATTTTTTCTGCAACATCATAAAAACTAAAGTAACTTGCGGTATCTAAGGTGTTTTCTGGTAACATCTTAGAATAAGTAGATCTGGATAATGCCTGAATACCTCCCATAATTAAACCAACACCTGCTGCTGCCACGTAAAAATCTTGAGGCGTTATAATGAAATAAGCATAAACACAAACGGCTATCCAGCAAACATTCAAAATTATTAATGTCTTAATATTCCCAATTCTAACCGCCAATTTTGATGTTAAGATGGCTCCAGCCACAGCCACCAATTGTATAAGCAAAATACTTACTATTAGCCCGGTAGTTGGATCTTGATCACCCCAATCTAATTCTTCTATCCCAAAATAAGTGGCAATTAACATAACCGTTTGGACTGCCATACTATAGGTGAAAAAGGCAACTAAATATCGTTTTAATCTCTTTTGATGGGTAAGTGAATTCCAAATTTTTCGAAGTTCTTTATAGCCATTAAAAAGAATGTTCTTAGTCATTTTTTGCTGCTTATTACCTTTAGGTAAATAATAGTAAGTATACTGACTAAAACCAATCCACCAAACACCGGTAAGTACAAAAGATAATCTGGTAGGTAAACCTTCATCTTCAAACCCAAACCATTCAAATTTTAAGATCATTAGCAGGCATAATATCAATAATATTACACTACCAATATATCCCATAGAGAAACCTTTGGCACTCACTTTATCCTGTTGTTCCGGAAATGCAATATCTGGTAAGTAAGAATTATAAAAAACCAAGCTAGACCAGAAACCTATTAATGCTAAGAAATAGCATAATAATCCAAACCATAAAAAGTCTAAGCTAAACCAAAACAACCCTATGCAGGATACAGCTCCTAAATAGCAAAAGAACTTCATAAAAGACTTTTTATTACCAACGTAATCTGAAATTCCTGATAGAAATGGGCTTAAGATGGAAACCATTAGAAATGCCAGCGCTGTTACATAACTTATAAGAGAATCGTTATTTATGCTATAGCCAAGAAAATCTACCTTATCACTAATAATCTCTCCTTGATCATTTTTGATGATAGTAATAGCTCCATAAAAAATTGGGAAGATTGCTGAGGTTATTACTAAACTATAAACGGAGTTGGCCCAATCATAAAATGCCCAGGCATTCAATAATTTCTTACTCCCTTTTTGAAGGTTTTCCATTTGTTAAAAATAGAAAAAGCTACCTTAACAAGGTAGCTTTCATTCTATATTTTTATGGAAGATTATTTAAATGATGTCACTCCATATTTTCTAGCTTCAGCTTTTGCTTGTGGCGCCCACTGAGTCAAGTTATTTATCCTTGTTTGGTTTGAAGGGTGAGTACTCAAAAATTCTGGTGGCGCTTGTCCAGCTTCTGCTTGCATTCTTTGCCATAATTGAGCAGCTTCATCTGGATTATACCCTGCAATTGCCATTAAAGTAAGTCCGATATGATCTGCTTCAGATTCATGACTTCTACTAAATGGTAACATAACCCCTACTTGAGAACCAAGTCCGTAAGCCTGAGCAAAGATTTGTTGAGTTTGTTCACTTTTTCCGCTTAGTGCAACAGTACCTGCAACAGCACCTAATTGTTGTAATTGAGCAGCACTCATACGTTGTGCTCCATGATCTGCCAAGGCGTGAGCAACCTCGTGCGCCATTATTACAGCTAATCCCGTTTCATCCTTCGCAATTGGAAGAATACCGGTATATACAACAGTTTTCCCTCCCGGCATAGCAAATGCATTTACGGCATCATCTTGAACCAAGCTAAATTCCCAAGCGAAATCTTTAAGATATCCTTGATAACCGTTTGCATTTAAATAACGCTCTGCAGCTGTTACTATTTTTTGTCCCACATTTTTTACCATCTGAGCTTCTTTTGTTCCGGTAACCACCTTATTCTCATTCAAGAATTGATCGTACTGAGCAAACGATGCTGGAAAAATTTGTTCGTGAGATACAAAATTTAAGTTTTTTTCACCTGTAAATGGATTTGTTTGACAGCCAAGTACAGTTACCATAGTAAATATGGCTATAAACAGATATTTAATTTTCATAATTATTGGTTTTAGTTCGATAAATGTACAAAAGCGTAGCACTAGCCTTAAAAAGTTTATGCTTGCTTTAACAATTAACATTTTTCAAAAATGATACCAATTTAAAAATTTGAGTATTCTAAAATCCTTTATTAACTCTCAATATTACCGAAATTAGTACATTGCGCGTTTATTTAATTATGGCAAAAAAACACTCTCATAAAAAACCAGTTCAGGTTTTATTAACCCCAAAATATATTCTGGCAATTGGTAAGATCTTAACCTTCCTCTCCCCTTTTCTCGCTAGCAGATTTGCAGCACGCTTATTTTTGACTCCTTTTAAATATAAGTTACCCAAGAGAGAGATAGAGATGGATGAGAATTCAGTTCAGAAAAAAATAATGGTCCCTTCAATAAATAGAGAGATTGTTGTATATACTTACGGAACTTCAGAAAAAAGAGTATTGTTGGTTCATGGCTGGAGCGGCAGAGGTACTCAGCTGGCTTTAATAGCGAAATCTTTGGTGGAAAATGGTTACAGCGTAATAAGTTTTGATGCTCCTGCACATGGTAAAGCTTCAGGAAAGATAAGTATGATGCCTTTCTTTATAGAATCTATTCATCACATTGAAAAAACTTTTGGACCGTTTGAAGCTGCTGTAGGGCACTCTTTAGGTGGAATGTCACTATTGAGAGCTGTAAAAGATGGTCTCAATATTCAAAAATTAGTGATAATAGGAACTGCAAACAGCATCACACATATTACTCAAGAATTTGCGAGAAATATGAAGCTGAATAAGAAAGTTGCCAAAAAGATGAAAACCTATTTTGATGAAAGATATGACGAAGACATGGATAATTATTCCGGTGCTATTTCAGCAGAAGAGGTAAAAATTCCTACGCTTGTTGTTCATGATAAAGATGATATAGATGTACATATCAGTTCTGCTTATGAAATTTCAGAAAACTTAGAAAATTCACAATTATTTACAACTAAAGGTCTTGGACACAGAAAGATACTAGGAGACACTGAAGTAATTAACAAAATCACAACGTTCATCGTGGTATAATCTTTGTAATTTTAGATAAAAAACAAAGATGAAAAAGTTAATTTTAGTTCTTCTGGCGGTAGTTACCTTTAGTTGTGATGGAAATGCACAAAAGAAAAAGGATCAAGCTGAAGATACTTTTAAGATCACAAAAACCGATGCTGAGTGGAAAGCACAATTAACTCCGGAGCAATATCAAGTGTTACGTCATGCTGCTACAGAAACACCATTTTCTAGCAAATTGAATGAAGTTAAAAAACCAGGAACTTTTATATGTGCGGCTTGTGGAAACGAATTATACACCACAGCTCATAAATTCGAAAGCGGTACTGGGTGGCCTAGTTTTGATAAGCCAATTAGTGAGGATGCCTTGTTTATTGGAACAGACAGCAAACTTGGATACACCAGAGATGAGGTACTTTGTGCCGATTGCGGTGGTCATCTTGGTCATGTTTTTAATGATGGACCAAGAGAAACTACAGGAAAAAGATATTGTATGAACGGAGTAGCAATGAAGTTCATTCCATCTAAATAATAAAATTTCATGAAAAAATATAATATAGAAAAACCAGATTCTGAATGGAAAGAGAAACTTTCTGAAGAACAGTTCAGAGTTTTGAGACAAAAAGGAACAGAAGCTCCTCATTCTGGAAAATATAACCTTCATTTTGCTGATAATGGCGATTATCATTGTGCTGCCTGCGATGCGAAATTATTTGAAAGTAATTCTAAATTTGAAAGTGGTTGTGGTTGGCCTAGTTTTGATGAAGCTATTGAAGGAAGCGTAGAGTATATTCAAGACAGAACCTTTGGAATGTTAAGAACCGAAATATTATGCGCAAATTGTGGTAGCCACTTAGGTCATGTTTTTGACGATGGCCCAACAAATACAGGACAACGCTTTTGCGTGAACTCTGCGAGTATAGAATTTGAATAATAACCTAATAAAATACACTATGAAAAATACATTTATACTTTTATTTTTAGCTGCAATCACATTATCATCTTGCAGTAATGATGGACCACAAGGACCTCAGGGACCACAAGGACCTCCCGGAGCAGATGGATTAATTGGTTCTGTTATAGACATTGAAGGTAACTTTACAGCTTCCAATAATTATGAGCTTAACGTAAACTTTAATGATAATAACCTTGAGGTATTTGAAACTGATGCTGTCTTAGTCTATTTAAAAACTGGAGAAGATAGTGTAGCTGGTGGAGCACCAGTCGAAGTTTGGAGACAATTGCCACAAACTTATTATATCAATGGAGAAGCGCTTCAATATAATTTTGATTTTACATTTTTTGACGTATTAATCTATCTCGATGGTACTGCAGACTTTGCAACTCTAGACCCAAGTTATACAAACAATCAAGTCTTAAGAGTTGTGGTAGTTCCTGCAGAATTTGCAAAAGATACCTCTGTAGATCTTTCTAATATGAATGCAGTAATAAACGCATTGAACATAGATCAATCTGATATTAAAACAATGAGTATTTCTCATTAATCTATCGATTTAAATACTTTTAAAGGCTTACTCAATTTAGAGTAAGCCTTTTTAATTTGAAAACATTATACTGGTTGTGCATCTAAGTTTTTAAACACTTTCAGTTTAGCCTATTATTCCTTAAATTCGCAACTTCTTAAACTGTCAAAAAAAATTCCGAATATGAGTAAATACGATATCATTGTTTTAGGAAGCGGTCCGGGTGGATATGTTACTGCCATTCGCGCTTCACAATTAGGTTTTAAAACCGCTATTATCGAAAAAGAAAGTCTTGGTGGTGTATGTCTTAACTGGGGTTGTATTCCAACAAAAGCCCTTTTAAAAAGTGCACAAGTATTTGATTATTTAAATCATGCTGAAGATTACGGGTTAAAACTTAAGAATCCTGATAAAGATTTTGGAGCGGTTATAAAACGTAGCCGTAATGTTGCTGAAGGAATGAGCAAAGGTGTTCAATTCTTGATGAAGAAGAACAAGATCGATGTAATTAAAGGATACGGAAAACTAAAAGCTGGTAAAAAAGTTGTTGTTACAGATGAGAATGATAAAACTTCTGAAGTAGAAGCAGATCACATAATTGTTGCAACAGGAGCAAGATCTAGAGAGTTACCAAGTCTTAAACAAGATGGTAAAAAAGTAATTGGTTACCGTGAAGCAATGACTCTTAAAGAGCAACCAAAATCTATGATTGTTGTAGGTTCTGGAGCTATTGGAGTTGAATTTGCTCATTTTTATAATGCAATGGGTACAGATGTAACTATTGTTGAATTCTTACCAAATTTAGTTCCTTTAGAAGACGAAGAAGTTTCTAAGCAATTTGAGCGTAGCGTGAAAAAGGCCGGAATTAAAGTAATGACCAACTCTTCTGTAGAAAGTGTTGATACTTCCGGAAAAACGATCAAAGCTAAAGTGAAAACCAAGAAAGGTGAAGAAACTTTAGAAGCAGACATCGTACTTTCTGCCGTTGGAATTAAAACGAATATTGAAAACATTGGTCTTGAAGAATTGAACATCAAGACAGATAGAGATAAAATTGTTGTAAACGAATGGTATCAAACCAACGTTTCAGGAATTTATGCTATTGGTGATGTTGTTGCAGGTCCTGCTTTAGCTCACGTAGCTTCTGCTGAAGGAATTACCTGTGTAGAGAAGATCGCCGGAATGAATGTAGAGGCTATCGATTACGGAAATATTCCTGGTTGTACTTATGCAACTCCAGAGATTGCGAGTGTTGGAATGACAGAGAAGCAAGCTAAAGAAGCTGGTTACGAACTTAAGATTGGTAAATTCCCATTCTCTGCATCTGGTAAAGCAAAAGCTGCCGGAACTCCAGATGGTTTTGTAAAAGTGATCTTTGATGCTAAATATGGAGAGTGGTTAGGTTGCCATATGATTGGTGCCGGAGTTACAGATATGATCGCAGAAGCGGTTTTAGGAAGAAAACTAGAAACTACAGGACATGAAGTATTAAAAACCATTCACCCTCACCCAACGATGAGTGAAGCGGTAATGGAAGCTGTAGCAGCTGCTTATGATGAAGTAATTCACCTATAAGCAATAGCTAATATAATATAGAAAAAGCTCCGAAATATTTCGGAGCTTTTTTATTTAACTACTTGTTTTAGATCACAATAATAAAATTTAGAATCCCAAGCTTTATTTTCATTTTCTCCGGAATAGATTTTTTCATAAACATCCCCTTTAATATATGATACCGGAGATGAGAAAATTGGACCGTCGAACACAAAGGTGTGAAATTCTCCATTTTCTCCACAAGGATCTACTTCTTTTGGCAGGGAATCAACAAAGTCTCTATCTATAATTCTTCCGCAAAAATCTTCACTCAACATCTTTGCATTTACACAAATAGTAATGGCTTTAAATCCTTGCGATATAAAATCCAAGATAAGTTCCTTAGTATCCATTTTCCAAAGTGGAAATACAGCTTCCATTCCAACTTCTTGTAGATTCTCTTCTCTATATTTCTTTAAATCTTCAAGAAATATATCCCCAAAAACACTAATTCTAAAACCATCATTTTTAAGAGAAGTCACAGCATCTTTCATGATCTTATCATATTCAACCATAGGAACCTCCCCTACTGGTAATTTGATAAGGTGCAAAGGAATACCTATATTTTCTGCTTGTTCTTCTAATAGACCGACGTCTAAATTGTGCATAGAAACTTTAGAATTCTCTGAAGTTACGGTGGTGACTAATTTCTTAATAGAATATTCACCCTGCTTCTGAATTTTATATAACGAAAAAGCAGCATCTTTCCCACTACTCCAATTGAGATAAGCTTTTTTCATGAGCTTCTATTTTTCCATGAAACTTTGAATAGCAAGCTCATAGCTTTTCAGTCCAAAACCTATAATAATTCCCTTTGCATTAGGAGAGATATAAGATTTATGTCTAAATTTTTCTCTGGAGAAAGTATTAGAAATATGCACTTCTATAACGGGAGTTTTAATGGCTTTTATTGCATCACCTATTCCTATGGAAGTATGTGTATAGGCAGCAGCATTTAAGATAATACCATCAAATTCTGAATTTGCCTTTTGAATTTCATCAATAAGTTCTCCTTCAATATTACTCTGAAAATAAGACAATTCTATCTCTCTAAATTTAAACTGAAGCTCAGAAAAATATGTTTCGAAGCTTTTATTTCCGTAGGTATCAGGCTCTCTAGAACCTAATAAATTTAGGTTCGGCCCATTAATGATCATTAATTTCATTTTATAAAGATATTAATTTAGGCCATAAAAAAAAGTGGAAACCTAAGCTCCCACTTTTTGAAGTTATTAAAATTTCACATTCTAAAGTCCAAACTCTACTCCTAAGTTGACAGAGCTCCAACTTCCACCGTCTACAGCAATTCCAGAATAAGATGCTATTAAGCCAATAAGCCCAAAATCGTAGCCAATTTGTGGTCTATAATAGAAACCGCCATCTAATCCATCTGTCAAGCCAATTCCATAACCTAGATCGGCTCCAAGAAAAAAGGAATCGTTAATTCCAAATCTACCCGATGCTGCTACTGGCAAAAACTGTCCATTATCTGGATCAAAACCATTTTGGCTTTCCGGAAAGAAATTTATGTATCCTAACATTGGTCCAACAGAAAATCTATCGGCAACCCCAAACATATAGGCTACATCTGCAGCAAATTCAAAATTATATACGTCGGACACATCTCCTGTTGGAATACCAACACTTACCCCGGCTTTAAAGCCTTGACCGTAAGTTATTGAAGACATTAAAATGAACATTGCAATGATTAATAATTTTTTCATAATTTCTAGTTTAATTGGTTACACAACTAAAATTATTAAAAAAATCAATAAATATTACAAAATATAACCACAAGTAAGAATATATTTACACTGATTATCAATAAGTTACAGTTGAATAAATAAAAAAAGCGAAAGGTAAACCTTCCACTTTTTTACATATTTTGATTTTATAAGTATTTAGAACATAAATCCTATCCCACCTTGAAAAACAGAATGTTTAGCATCTGCTTTTGCAAAATAAGTGTTGGCAGAATCATCATAAATATCAGAAAGACCTGCGTTATATCTTGCACTTAAGAAAAACCCTCCTCTAAACTTATAAGAAGCTCCTAAGGCAACACTTAAATCTACTTTATTGAATTGATCTTTATCTAAAGAAATAGAATTATTATCGTTAAGGTTTGACGGATTATAATCTATTTCACTGTTTGCTAAAAATCCAACTTGTGGACCGGCCTCTATAGACAAACCATCTATCACATAAAACTTAGCCAAAACAGGTACATTGATATAATCTAATTGATACTCGATATCATTAGCATCGTTTCTGTCTGCAATATCATATCCCTGTCCAGAATAAAGTACCTCGGGTTGGATGGAGAATCTATCGCTCAATGGAATTTCTGCCAACAAACCTAAGTTAAAAGAAGTTCTTCCATGTGGATCGTTATAAGAGTTGATCCCATCTCCATTGAAATTTGAAAAGTTAAGTCCACCTTTTACCCCAAATAGTGGAGATTCTTGTGCAGTTGCTGCAGTAATTCCAAATAACGCAATTGCAATTGCTAATATTGACTTTTTCATATCTTTTGTTTTAAAGTTCGGGGTCAAAATTAGTCGTACTTTTGTTAAGAAAGTGTTAGCCAAGCCTAAAGTATTGCTAATTGATTTTACTCGAAATGTTAATAAAGTAACTAATGAACTGGAAACAAGCTATTGGCGATTTTAACAATTATCTTCTTATTGAGAGAGGCCTCTCAGACAATTCTGTTCTTAATTATACTTTAGACATTCAAAAACTTATCAACTTTCTGGAGGTCAACTCTATAGCTGTTTCTCCTATTAAAATAGATACAAAAATCTTACAGCAATTTATATATGAGGTTGCTAAAATACTAAACGCAAGATCTCAATCCAGAATCATTTCCGGATTAAAAAGTTTCTTTAATTATCTAATTTTTGAAGGCTATAGAAAAGATAATCCTATGGAACTTATAGAGACACCAAAGATTGGAAGAAAACTGCCAGACACCTTATCTCTTGATGAAATAGATGAGATGATTTCATGTGTAAACCTAAGTAAAGCTGAAGGAGAAAGAAACCGGGCAATTATTGAAACCTTATATGGCTGTGGTCTTCGAGTTTCAGAACTTATTAATTTAAAGATCTCCGACCTCTATTTTAAGGAGGGATTTATTCAGGTAACCGGAAAAGGCGATAAACAAAGGTTTGTTCCTATTGGTGATATTACTCAACAGTTTATTTCAGAATATATTAACAACACTAGAGGCAATGTACCAATCCAGAAAAAAGATCAGGATATCGTTTTTTTAAACAGGCGTGGAAATTCGCTTACCCGTGCAATGATATTTACTATTGTTAAAAACCTCTCTGTTGCTGCCAATTTGGGGAAAAAGATAAGTCCGCATACTTTTAGACATTCCTTTGCTACTCATCTTTTAGAAAATGGAGCAGATCTAAGAGCTATTCAGCAAATGTTAGGTCATGAAAGTATTACCACTACAGAAATATATATGCATGTGGATAAAAGCCATTTAAAAGAAGTGATATCCTCTTTTCATCCCCGCCGAAATTACTAAAGTTGTGCTAAAGTAGACTCAGAATTCTCTATTAGGAACTATGATTTGTAATTTTATGAAAAATCATAAAAGCATGAAAGAATTAAAATTTAAGAACGGAGATGTAATGCCATCAATTGGCTTAGGAACCTGGAAATCTGGAAAAGGAGAAGTAGGGAAAGCTGTAAAGATCGCTATAGAAAATGGATACAGACATATAGATTGTGCTGCAACTTATGGTAATGAAGCTGAAGTTGGAGAAGCACTAGCGGAAGTATTGAAAGAAGGAAAAGTAAAAAGAGAAGATCTTTGGATCACTTCTAAACTTTGGAACAATGCACATAAAAAAGATGATGTAATTCCTGCATTAAAGAAAACTTTAAAAGATCTACAATTAGATTATCTAGATCTTTATCTTATTCACTGGCCTGTTGCCTTCAAACCAGATGTAGCATTTCCTGAAAATGATGAAGATTATCTTTCATTAGAAGAAGCTCCAATTATAGATACTTGGAACATGATGCTAGAAGCAAAGAAATCTAATCTAACCAGACATGTAGGCGTTTCTAACTTTAGCATTCCAAATTTAGAAGATCTTATTGAGAAGGCCGAAGAAGCTCCAGAAATGAATCAGGTTGAACTTCACCCTTACTTGCAACAAAATGAGCTATTAGAATTTTGTAGCAAGAATGGAATTCATTTAACGGCTTATTCCCCATTAGGAAGCGGAGACAGAACTCCAGAGATGAAAGCTAAAGATGAGCCATCTTTACTAGAAAATAAAGTGATCAAGAAGATTGCTGAAAGACATGGAGCTTCTCCTGCACAGGTTATTATTAACTGGGATATGCTAAGAGGAACTGCTGTAATTCCAAAATCTACCAATGAAGGTAGAATAATTGAGAATTTGGAAAGCACTGGTGTAAAACTGGAAAAAGAAGACTTTCAACAAATTGCAGAACTCGATGAACATTTTAGATATGTTACAGGAGAATTCTTTGTAACCAAAGGAAATTCTTATAACGATATCTTTGACGAGCAGTAGAGCATAAAATTTATTCAATAAAAAATCCCCGTAATTCACATTACGGGGATTTTTATATTTATATGTATTTCGAGAATTACTTCGCTATGTTTACAGCTCTCGTCTCCCTAATTACAGTGACCTTAACCTGACCCGGATAAGTCATATCTGTTTGGATCTTTTGAGAGATCTCAAAAGAAAGATTTGCTGCCTTATCATCTGTCACTTTTTCGCTTTCTACAATAACACGTAGTTCTCTACCCGCCTGGATAGCGTAAGCTTTTTTAACTCCACCAAATCCGAATGCTATTTCCTCAAGATCTTTCAGTCTTTGGATATAAGAATCTAATACTTGTCTTCTTGCTCCAGGTCTAGCTCCACTAATAGCATCACAAACTTGAACAATTGGAGATAAAAGAGAATTCATTTCAATTTCATCATGGTGAGCTCCAATAGCGTTACACACCTCAGCTTTTTCACCGTACTTCTCTGCCCATTGCATTCCTAAAATTGCGTGAGGCACTTCTGTTTCTGTATCTGGCACTTTACCAATATCATGAAGCAATCCTGCGCGTTTTGCTAGTTTCGGGTTTAAACCTAGCTCAGAAGCCATTACACCACAAAGTTTTGCAACTTCTCTAGAGTGTTGAAGTAGGTTCTGACCATAAGAAGAACGATATTTCATTCTACCTACAGTTTTTATAAGCTCCGGATGTAATCCGTGAATTCCAAGATCTATAACGGTACGTTTCCCGATATCGATGATCTCTTCATCGATCATCTTTTTGGTCTTCTTAACTACTTCTTCAATACGTGCCGGGTGAATTCTACCATCGGTCACTAATTTATGAAGTGAAAGTCTTGCGATCTCTCTTCTTACTGTATCAAAACAAGAAAGAATAATAGCCTCTGGAGTGTCATCTACAATGATCTCTACTCCCGTAGCTGCTTCTAAAGCTCTAATATTCCTACCTTCTCTACCAATAATTCTACCCTTTACATCGTCACTTTCTAGATTAAATACAGAAACACAGTTCTCTACGGCCTCTTCGGTTCCAATTCTTTGGATAGTATTGATAATGATCTTTCTAGCTTCTTGCTGCGCAGTTAGCTTAGCTTCTTCTATAGTATCTTGAATAAGCGCCATAGCGTCTGCCTTGGCAACATCTTTTAATGACTCTGTAAGTTGAGATTTAGCTTCATCTGCAGATAGTCCTGAGATCACCTCTAATTGCTGAACCTTACTAGCATGAAGCTTGTCTATCTCTTGTTGCTTTTTCTCAAGATATTCGTTTCTATGATCGTAGTCTTTTACTTTATCTTCGATCTCTTTATTCAGATTCTTGTTCTTAGCTAATTCGCTAGACAATTGAGATTCTTTATCTCTAATACGTTTTTCTGCTTCTCCTATTTTCTTGTCTCTTCCAAGAATTACTTTTTCATGCTCTGATTTAAGTTCGATGAACTTTTCTTTTGCCTGAAGGATCTTATCTTTCTTAATACTTTCAGCTTCAGACTTTCCTTCTCTTATAATTGATGCAGCTGATTTTTTAGCGCCTTTTACAATTTTAGAAGCATTCTTTTTCTCTAATACTTTAGCAATTGCAAATCCTACTGCAACCCCTATGATGACTGAAATTATTATTGTAACTATTGTTGTATCCATATATTTAAATTAATTATATAAAAAAAGCCTGTATTAGCATTGATTTTGCATAAACTCCTTAAAACAAGTATAGGGCTAACAAGCTGATCAAGTATCCGCTCTTCCGATAGCTATCGGGAGACGGCACGCTTTTACAACTAAAACTCACCCTTTTTAAAGAATCCGTGTTGAGTTTATCAAAAATAAAATCACTAATACAGGCAGTAAACCTTCGTGTTATTTAAATGAACTTATGTTGCTAAATGTTGTTGGAGAAGATCATTGAGTGCTTTCAACTTATCTTCTGCCAATTGAATTTCGCTAGAATTATCTATAGTTTTTTGCTCGGTTTGGGCTGCAAACTGCAAAGCGCACATAGCTAATACATCTTGCTTGTCCCTTACGGCATAACTTTGCTCAAATTGCTTAATCATAGCTTCAATCTTCTTTGCTGCCTTGCGCAGGCCTTCTTCCTGACTGGCCTGAATAGTTAACGGGTAAACCCGATCTGCAATAGAAATTTTTATTTTAAGCTTGTCAGACATTTATTCCTTTATTCCGATAATTGAACAATGCATTGATCAATTTCTCTTATTAAGCTGTTTATTTTGAGCTTTGTTTCCTTCTTGTAATCTTTACTGCCTAGCATCGCGTTGGCTGCTTTTAAAGTCTGAATTTGATATTCAGAATTCTTTGCTTCTTCTATCAAGCGTTGATTTTCTTGTCTTAAAGATTGCAATTCTTCTTCAGCATTATGATGGTTCTGCTTAAGAACATCATGCCTGTGAAGCAATTTGCTTATTCTATTTTCAAGACTATCAACTATTTCAGTGAAATCACTCATAAAAGCTCAACGTGCTACTTCTTCCTACAAAGTTAACATACCGCTTGAAATTTCCCAATACTTTTAAATCTATTTTTAAAAACCTATAGTTAAAGGGCAATTGCCACGCAATAAACACGTTAGTTTTCCCTAAAAGTTTATTTATATTTACATCACTAAAATAATCTCAATTCCCCATTCATCTATGAAGAAAATTTTAATCATTTTCTTGCTTTTTACTGCAGGGATTACTCATGCACAATCAAGTATTCCTAGCAATTATTTTCATAAACCTCTAGATATAGACCTAGTTCTAGCCGGATATTTCGGGGAGCTTAGATCTAATCATTTCCACAGCGGTTTCGATATTAAAACTCAACAAAGGCAAGGTTTAAATGTGCTTGCTGCTGGCCCTGGTTATATTAGCCGAATCAATATTCAGCATTATGGATATGGAAAAGCGCTATATATTCAACATCCTAATGGATATACCACTGTTTATGGCCATTTAAAAGAATTCTCCCCAGAAATCGAAGCTTATATCAAGAAACAACAATATGCTAAAGAATCTTATGAAATTGAAGTATTCCCAGAAGCTGGTGATCTTCCCGTTTCTCAAGGTGACCTTATAGCTTATAGCGGAAATACAGGTGGCAGCGGTGGACCTCATTTACATTTTGAGATTAGAGATGGGCAACAAAGACCTATGAATCCTGCTTTGTTCGGGATAGATATTAAAGATACACAGCCACCAACTATCAATAGTCTTTTTGTGTATCCTATTGGAGAAGAGGCTCAAGTAAATGGTTCTGCGCAAAGACAACGCATCAAATTAACTCCGCTTAATGATGGTAGTTTTAAAACTGAAGAAATAGATGCTTGTGGGGAAATAGGCTTTGGAATCTCTACTTTTGACAGACAAGATGGAGCTCCAAACCAAAATGGGATCTATAGAATTGAAACAAAACTGAATGGAGATAAGGTTTTTGAGATAAAAATGGATAAATTCTCTTTTGCAGAAACCAGACATATCAATCAACTTATAGATTACGAATACTACAGTAACAATAATAGCAGGATCACTAAACTTTTTAGAAATCCAAACAATCCGCTAAGCATCTATGACGAAGTGGTAAATCACGGAACCTTAGACATTCAAGACAGTCTGGATTATATGTACAACATAAGTGTAGTTGACTTTAAAGGAAATCAAAGACTTATTAGAATTCCAATTAAAGGAAGACAACAAGACATCACATCTCCAAAGAACATCAACAAAACGGACTATTTTGTTCAGGCAAATGAAGCATTTTCAGCAGAAGAAGGACTTATAGATATTTACATTCCAAAGGAAAGTTTATATAACGATACGTATTTAGATATCAATTTTCAGGGGGATACAGTACATTTTGGAGAAGATGATATTCCAATTCAAAATAACATTACTATTGGCTTTGATGTAAGTAAATTTAATCCTGAAGATCAGGAGAAAATGTTTATCGCAAAGCTGAACAAAAGAGGCAGACCTTCTTATTCTACTACCTATAAAAAAGGAAATAGATTTACTACTGGTGTTCGGAATTTTGGAGATTACACGCTGGCTTCAGATAAAATTGCGCCAAGTGTTTACCCTGTGAATTTTAAAGACGGACAATGGATCTCTTCCAACAACGATATCGTATTAAAAATAACTGATGATCTTTCTGGAATAAACAGTTACCGAGCTACCGTGAATGGAAAATGGATCTTAATGGAGTATGAATATAAAAACAACACTCTTACTCATAATTTTAGTGATGGTGTAATTACAGAAACCGAAAACCATTTGAAGCTTATTGTTACAGATAATGTTGGTAACAGCAAAACGTATGAAGCTACATTCTTTAGAAAATAGCAGATAAAAATCAGCAAAAAAATAACCCCTATTACTTTAAATTATTATTAAAGTAATAGGGGTTATTTAATTTATTATCAGTTGATTAATTTGTCAAAAACTCTTTTAAAGTTTGCACTACATAATCTATTTCTTCTTTAGTGTTGTATCTTGAAAATGAAAATCTCAAAGAAGGTTTTTTAAGGTCTTCTTCTTCCAAAAAGGCATTCAATACATGAGAACCTTTATCACTTCCGCTTTGACAAGCACTTCCTTTTGAACATGCAATTCCTTTAAGGTCTAATTGAAATAAAAGCATCAAGGCTTTTTCCGCAGAAACCGGTAGACAAACATTAATAAGAGTATAAGTACTCTTATCTAGATCTTTACAATTTCCATTAAATTTCACCCTTGGAATTTCTTCTTCTAGACGTTCAATAAAATAAGATTTTATAGAAGTAATATACTTACGCTCCTCTTCCATATCCTTATGAGCGAGTTTCAAAGCTTCTTCCAGTCCCACAATGTTATGAACACTTTCTGTTCCGGCTCTATGTCCACGCTCTTGCTCACCTCCAAAAATTAGAGGCTTTAAATTGCTATGCTTTCTAATAAAAGCAAAACCCACACCTTTAGGTCCATGAAATTTATGAGCACTAACTGCAGTAAAATCTACCGGAATAGTCCCGAAATCAAGATTAAAATGACCAACAGATTGCACTGTATCACAATGAAATAAAGCTTTATGTTCTTTGCACAACTGCCCTACCTTGTTGATATCTAAAATATTTCCAACTTCATTGTTAACATGCATCAAACTCACTAAAGTCTTTTTGTCTGAATCTTGCAAAAGCTCTTCGAGATGTTTTAAATCTACATCCCCGGTTTTAGTAATATTCACATGCACTACTTCTACATCAAAACAATCTTGTAATTGATTTACAGTATACAAAACTGCATGATGCTCTATAGGAGAAGTAATAATTCTTTTAACATTTAAATCACGAACTGCAGAATTCAAGGCTAAGTTATCTGCTTCGGTACCGCCAGAAGTAAACACGATTTCTGAAGCTGTAACGTTTAAGAAATTTGCCACCGTCTTTCGAGCATTTTCAATTAAAGATTTAGATGACCTTCCGTAACTATGTATAGATGATGGGTTTCCGTAATTTTCTTTCATTACAGTAATCATTCTATGTATTACTTCGTCACGCATTTGAGTTGTTGCAGCACTGTCTAGATATACTTTTTCCATGAGCACAAAAATAAAAGAAATAAAATTATTTATAGGATGCTATTGTATAAAAACTTAAAGGTTTATTTTTGTTGAAAACCGTAACTATGCGCAGTTCTTTTGGCTTCATCTTTATTTGTCTTTTTTTAGTTTCCTGTAGTGATGGAGATCTTATTGTAACAACTTTTGATTTTGAAGATGGCACTTTAAACTTATGCGGTGATACAGAAACGAAAGTTTTCTATAATATCAACAATGAAAATATAAATGAAACACTCTCATTTAAGACAACTAGAAACGCTTTTGGATATTCTCAGGCTTTTAAAGATTCGATATCAAATTTAAATCTTACTGCAATAACTAATAACACAACTCCTATAATTATTCAGATTTCCTCTAGTAATGAAGTAATCTATAGAACCTATGACGGAGAAGTAAACAGCAATTATTTTTGCAACGAAATACCGCCAAGCACACCTAAAGTTTTAGATGAATACAAAAGTGTTCCCGGAGATGCAGAATCGGTTATAGAAATTATAACCAGCGTTTTAGGAAGTGATGATGACGATGGTGACACCATTTTAAATTCTGAAGAGGGAAAAGGCGAAGTTACCCCTCCCGACACAGATAAAGACGGAATTCCAGATTATCGAGATGTTGATGATGATGGAGATAATGTGCTAACAATAAATGAACTCAATGCAAACATAAATGAACCTGTAGACGATAATGGTAGATTAGATACTGACCAAGATGGCATTCCAAACTATTTGGATGATGATGATGATGGAGATGGTATTGATACTAAATATGAGGTTACAGCAGCTGATGAATTTCCACCACAAAATCTTAATGTAGCCGGGACAGCCCCTAAATTCCTAGATGTTTACAGCAAAGATGATAGCTTTAATGGAACTCCTAATGTATTATTGAATACGGTCAAAATTAAATATGTTTCAACCTTAACCGCTAAGAATATCAAGTTTAAAAAGCAGGGAGATAATGGAGAAGAAATATCTTATACCAGTTTTGTATTAGGAACATTTACTTCTAGTGCCATTCCAACCATAATTAAACCTGTTGATGAAGTAGACCCAAGTGCCGCAACTACTAACTAAAGGTTTGATTTAATTATTCTGAAAGAAGTAGATCTCGGTAGCACCAACTCCGTATTTTTGGTAATCGGCATCGTAGAACTTTAGATTGTCATACCTACCTAATAGATAGTCTAATTCGGCTTTTAGAACCCCCTCACCCACTCCGTGAATAAAAACGATCTTCTGTATCCTTTTTCTCATAGCGAACTCTAACTGTCGCTTCGCGGTGTCTAATTGCAACGTGAGTATATCATAATTACTCATCCCTCTAAAAGAATTTACCAATTTCTCTATATGCAGATCAACCTCCATAGGCGGAGCGTTTCTTTCTTTAGGTTTAATTCGAACAGATTTTGGTTTTTTAGAACTTTGTTTTTCTCTAAGGATATCAGATACCGGAACATCACTAGTAGCTATTAATCTGCTTTGTTCTTCATCTAATTTTATAAGTTCAGATTCATCATAATCCAACATAAAGCCTTCCGTAGTTTCAATAGAAACATTAGGTCCATCTACTTTTAGAACTATTCCTTTTAGAGCATCATCTAGAACCTCAACCTTATCATTTACTTTGAAACTCATATCTCGTCCTCCTTCTTTTCATTTTCTTCTAAATGATCATCTTTGGTATAAGACCAATGATTTGTGGCTCGATATAATCCAAACATGATAATAACCAAACCTACTATTTGTAAATATTTGCTCTTATCTTCTCCAGAGATGGTATAAAAAATAATTCCTCCACCAATAACTATTAGAATTGTATTGATGAGTTGAGCGTTCTTTTTAATCATAAATATCTGTTTTTTAGCATTTAAAGACATAATTTATTCTAATTGAATCTTTAAAAATGCTATTTTTATATAAAGGATTTGCTTTATGAAACAAATATACGTCATCGGTTTATTTTTTATGTGCTTTCAAGCTTATTCCCAATTATATATAAAATCGAATACAGATCAAGATAGTTATGTATATGCTGAAGGAAACTTTTTATTTGTAGAAAAACAGGTTGACCTTGTGTTAAAAGATACAGATAAGAACATTTCAGGTTTATTTCTTCGAGACGAAGCTCAATTAATTCAAGGCAACTCAAATACTTCAAATACTGGAAACGGATTTCTCTCCGTTTTTCAAGAAGGCGATGCTACTGCTTATACTTATAATTATTGGTCTTTACCGGTTTCTGATATTTCTATAGATAAGAAATTAGATAATATCATTTTTGATCCTCAGGATAAATTACTAAGTAAAAAAGTTTTGATCACTACCGGGCTAAATGGTACTGCTAAACCCTTAACGATTTCGAATAAATGGATCTATAAATTCTCCGGAGATAATTATTACGACTGGACCTATATTGGTAATAATTTTAATCTCTCACCCGGGGAAGGATTTTCTATGAAAGGAGTTGAAGGTAAAAATTTAGATGTTCAATTATATAATTTTTATAATAATCCTGGCGGTAAACAGCGATACGATTTTAGAGGACTTCCTAATAATGGTAAATACTCACTCCCGGTTAAAAAGGAAATGAGTTTATTGGTAGGAAATCCTTACCCCTCCGCCTTAGACCTCAATCTCTTTTTAACGGAAAATAAAAACATTACTGGTATTGCCTATTTCTGGGATTCTGCTTCTATAGATTCTCACTACCTAAAAGATTACGAAGGTGGCTATGGAACCTATTCTCCTGCACTAGGAAATTATGGATATGTACCACCTATCTTCAAAAGATATAATGGGAATGGCGAAGAATTAGAGAACACCGGTAATAATGGAAAATATTACGCTAGAAGAGTTGCTCCCATTGCCCAAGGTTTTATGGTTATTGCACTAAACGATGGTGTTATCGATTTCAAGAATGAATATCGAGCCTTTACAAAAGAGAATGAGATTAGCTCCCAATTCAAATCTAAAAACGCAGATGTAAATAAAAATTCAGAGTTCTCTTATTTAAGATTGAATATAGATTTTGATCATAACTATACCCGTCAACTACTATTAGCCGATAACAAAAATTCAACAATACACATAGATAGAGCTATGGATGCGGAGAATATTTCAAAATTAGACTCCGATATAGGCTGGCGAATAGATGACAAAAACTTTGTAATAAACATTCTGCCTATTACCGAAAATGATCACATTCCACTAGAACTTATTCTGGATAAATCTGCAACTATAACTTTTCAAATAGTTGAAAATAATAGCTTCCCATATCCCATTTATTTGTTTGACAGTAATACCAATGAATCACATGGTTTAAGCAATTCTGAAATATTTAAGATTGAATTAGAAAATGCTATTTATAAGGATAGATTTTACCTCACCTTTTCTAAGGAAGAACCTGAAGTTATAGCGGAAAATATCTCAAAAGAAATTCTAGAACAAATAAGTACTTTCCAAAATCAAGATTATAGAAGATTAGAGATAAATTTACCTGATATTTTTGTTGCTTCAGAAATTGAACTATTTGATGATCGAGGCAGAAGAATCCTTCAATTAAAAGGAAAACAGAATGAGAAATATTACGAGCTTCCAACTACAAATTTAAGCCACGGACTTTATATTCTAAAAATTAAAAGCTCAAAAGGCACGTATTTCTCCAAAAAAATAATAATTTCAAAGTAATATTTTGAAGTAACAATGGAGGATTACCTACTTCCCTGCTTAAACAAGCAATTATTTGGAATGGAATGTTACGGCTGCGGTGGCCAACGCTCTCTAATGCTTTTAATTCATGGAAATTTTAAAGATGCCTTTTCCATGTTCCCAGCAATTTACAGTCTTTTATTATTATTGATATTTCTAATTTTCAACATATTCTATAGATTCAATGGCGATTTTAATATCAAAATGTTATTGATTTATGTTAATGTTGCGATTATATTTATAAATTACACTATAAAATTATATCATTTTTTCACCCTATAACACACTTCATAATTAAACCCTACTCATTATATGGAAATGGAAAGACAAGAACTCCCCAACTCAACTCTCATACTCGTAATGGGAATTCTATCTATTGTAGGTTGCTGCTGCTATGGTGCCGTTGGATTAATTTTCGGAATTGTTGCCGTAGTACTTGCCAAAAAATCTACGCAAATCTATCACGCAAATCCAGAACTTTACATTGGATATCAAAATGTGAAATCTGGTAGAATCTTAGGAATTATAGGAATTGTACTTAGTGCTATTGTTGCTCTTTCCTGGCTGGTAGCATTAATTTTCTTCGGAGGAATGGAAGGAATTTATCATATGCAAGAGGAAGTTGTTAGACAATATGGAGGATAAATATAAAATAACCCGATATCTCTATATAGAAATATCGGGTTATTAATTTAAAACTAAGAAGATTTTATTTCAACAATTCTATTAATCTTTCAAGAGAAACCTTCTCCTGATCTCCAGTTTTCATATTTTTAAAACCATATTGTTTCATCTCCATTTCTTCGGCTCCAGCAAGAATTACAAAAGGAATGTCTCTTTTGTTAGCGTAATTCATTTGCTTTTTCATCTTAGCGTCATCTGGATAGATCTCTGCAGAAATTCCAGCTTCTCTTAACTTCTGAACTGCTTGTAAAGCATACAGAGCTTCCTTCTCTCCAAAATTAATGAACATCACCTTCGTATTTGCAGTAACAGCTTGCGGAAAAAGATCTAATTCTTCCAAAACAAGATAAATTCGGTCTAACCCGAAAGATATTCCAACTCCACTCATATTCTTTAATCCAAATATTCCAGTGAGATCATCATATCTTCCACCTCCACCAATAGAGCCCATTTGCACTCCTTCTGGCGCAGCAACTTCAAATATTGCTCCTGTGTAATAATTTAAACCTCTAGCCAAAGTTACATCCAGATCTAATTTTGCTGTTTTTAAAGGCATGCTTGAAATTGCCTTATTTACAAATTTGAGCTCTTCAATACCTTTTTGTCCAATTTCTGAAGTTCCAAGAATCTTATTTAAAACGTCAATTTTATGTTCAAAACTCCCTTCTAAAGAAAAAATTGGTTGAATATTTTTTAAAGCTTCAGAAGAAATACCTTTTTCAAGCATTTCCTTTTTCACTCCCTCTTCTCCTATTTTATCGAGTTTATCTAATGCAACGGTGAAATCTATCAATTTTTCTTGCTCTCCAATAACTTCAGCAAAACCAGATAAGATCTTTCTATTATTGATCTTAATGGTAACTCCATTTAAACCTAATTCAGAAAAAACAGCATCATACAATTGTATAAATTCTACTTCTTGCCATAAACTATCGCTTCCTACTACATCTGCATCACACTGAAAGAACTCTCTAAACCTACCTTTTTGAGGCCTGTCTGCTCTCCACACAGGTTGAATTTGGTATCTCTTAAAAGGAAACTCTATTTCGCTCTGATGTTGCACCACATACCTGGCAAAAGGTACTGTAAGATCATATCTCAACGCTTTCTCGCTTATTGAAGAAGTGATCTTTAAACTATTTTTTTCCTCATAAGCCTTAGTATCTGCTTTCTTTAAAAAGTCACCGGAATTAAGAATTTTGAATATCAACCTATCACCTTCTTCCCCGTATTTTCCCATCAACGTGTCAGAATTTTCAAAACTTGGAGTTTCTATAGGTTGAAATCCGAATTTTTGAAATTGAGATCTTATGGTATTTATTACATAATTACGTTTTGCAACTTCTGCCGGAGAAAAATCTCTGGTACCTTTAGGAATAGATGGTTTTTGTGCCATAATATTTTATAATGCTAAGCTTAACCGCTTTTAAAGATTAAAAAGTCAGATTCCCATTCTAAATTTATAATTTAGAGAGCCCGATCTTTAGGAGTGCAAATATCTTAAATTTTAGGCGTTCGCAAACAAATTTCAATTTTTAAGTAACAATCTATTGCTTTGTTAGTCTAATTAATGCGCTTTTAAATATAATTATGTTCCCACTATTAAAGGAAAATATAAGAATAGCTTTTGATTCAATCAAAAGTCAACTTCTTAGAACCATACTTACCGTCTTAATTATTGCAATTGGAATAACTGCTCTAGTAGGAATACTTAGTGCCGTTAGCGCCCTTGAAAACACCATTAGCAGCGATTTTGCTTCTATGGGGGCGAACACTTTTAACTTGCAGCAATATGAATTCTCTACACAACGACGAGGTAGTGGAGAACGAGAAAAGATAAATCCGATAATCTCTTACAGAGAAGTTCGAGATTTTAAAGAGTCATATGTTTACCCTCAAACGCAAACTTCAATTTCTTTTACCGGAACTGGAACAGCAGAAGTTAAATTTGAAAATGATAAAACAGATCCTGAAGTTTCTGTGTTGGGAGTAAATGAATTCTTCCTTTCCAACTCCGGATTGGATTTAGAAAATGGAAGAGAGTTCAATTATTTCGATATTCAAAATAATAACAATGTTGCCATTTTAGGTTCAGATTTCGCTAACGGATTATTTAAGGATAAGAATCCTATAGATAAAACTATTAGTATTCGCGGGGTTAAATTTAGGGTTATTGGAATTTTAGAATCTAAAGGATCTACCTTCGGAAATAACCAAGATCTAAGAGTGCTTATTCCTATTGAATTAGCAAGATCTATTTTCACCCAGCCAAACATCAATTATAATATAAGCGTTAAAGTGGGTGACAAACAGTTGATGGAAGGTGCTCAAAGTGAAGCCATAATCACCTTCAGAAATATTAGAAAATTAACTCCTCTTGAAGAGAACGATTTTGGAATAGGTAAAAGTGACGATTTAATTAATAGAATTTTTTCCATTACCAGTTATCTTAATATAGCTGCATGGATTATCTCTATCATCACTATTTTTGGATCTTCTATAGCACTAATGAATATCATGCTTGTCTCTGTTACCGAAAGAACTAGAGAGATTGGTATACGAAAAGCATTGGGTGCAAAAGGAAGTACCATTGCTACCCAATTCTTTATGGAAACGCTTATTATAGGTCAACTTGGAGGAATTCTCGGAATTCTCTTAGGAATCTTAATTGGACTTGGTGTTTCTGCTGCTGCAGATTTTGATTTTGTTACTCCTTGGAAAGCCATGTTCTGGGCAACAGGAATAACCATTCTTGTAGCAGTACTTGCAGGGAGTTACCCAGCAAGTAAGGCCGCTAAACAAGATCCAGTAGAATCTTTACACTACGAATAATTAAACGTTCACAATAGTATCAAAATATCCAAAGAGTTCTCCTTTAGTAATTACAGCTCCTTGTTGTATTAGAGCAAAAATATCTTTATTTCTATCTGCATTCATCGTTTTGGAGGAAGTATAAAGATTTACGGCATCATCCATTAAATTTTTGCGTAACCAATTATAGCCTTCTCTTGAAGTTAGATCTATGGCTTCGTTTTCAACTTTTACAGCAATAAGGTCTATTTCTGTTTCTGTAATATTAAAAAGATACATCTGTTGTGGAGAGAAATGCTCAAGAAATTCTACTTTATCTAAAACCCCTTCCCAAACAAGATCACTAAATATATCTAGTTCTTCTTCTGCCACCTCAGGCTTATTAGTTTTTATCTCATCCCACTCTTTAGCAGTAATAGATTGAGTAGCCAAAAAGTTGATGAACTCTTGGTGCATTTCTTCAAATTGTTCTTTTGTAAGGCGCGTATATTTCATAATAAAAAGGATTAAAATAAGAAAAGCCCACTCTAGAGGAGCAGGCTTTTCATTATAAAAATTATATGTTATGCTTCTGCTACAACATCAAAAGTAAAGGTAGAAATTACCTCACGGTGAAAACGCAAAGTAGCTTCATATTGTCCTAAACGCTTAATGTTACCACCAGCAATAGTAATAAATTTTTTCTCTAATTCTACACCTTCTTTAGCTAGTGCTTCAGCAAGGTCAGCATCAGTAATAGATCCAAACATTTTATCTCCACCACCTGCTTTAGCAGTAAGTTTCAATTCCAACCCGTTAAGTTTAGCGGCTTGTTTTTTAGCTTCTTCTATATTCTTTTGTTCTTTAAAAGCACGTTGCTTTAAAGTTTCAGCTAAGACTTTTCTAGCTGAAGGAGTAGCCAATTCAGCAAACCCTTGAGGGATTAAAAAATTTCTACCGAAACCGTTTTTCACAGTTACCATATCATTTTTAAATCCTAAATTTTCTACGTCTTTTTTAAGTATCAATTCCATAATTGCCTCTTTCTTATTTTAATAAATCGCCAACATAAGGCATTAATGCTAAATGACGTGCACGTTTAACCGCTACAGCCACTTTACGCTGATATTTTAAAGAAGTTCCTGTTAAACGACGAGGTAACAATTTACCCTGCTCATTTACAAAACTCAATAACCAATCTGCATCTTTATAGTCGATATATTTAATACCAGATCTTTTAAATCTACAATATTTTTTAGTTTTTGAGGTCTCTATATTAAGTGGGGTAAGATATCTGATCTCCCCATCTTTTTTTCCTTTTGCTTGTTGTTCAATAGATGACATAACTACGCTTTTTCTTTATTTCTGTTTCTTCTTTTCTCTGCCCAAGCAATTGCATGCTTATCTAATCGTACAGTTAAGTAACGCATCATACGCTCTTCTCTTCTGAATTCAACCTCTAGAGGGTTAATAGCTTCTCCTGGAGCTTGGAATTCGAATAAGTGATAAAAACCACTTTTTTTGTGTTGAATTGGGTAAGCTAATTTTTTAAGCCCCCAATTTTCTTTTGATACCATCTTAGCACCGTTAGAAACAAGAAAATCTTCGTATTTCTTAACTGTCTCCTTTATCTGGTCATCAGATAAAACGGGATTCAAGATGAAAACAGTTTCATAATGATTCATAAATATTGA
>Ga0209309_10000114_pt1 | contig 108697 bp, 89 predicted proteins | sample COGITO_mtgs_1204_2_FD_184807 | JGI IMG/M metagenome (GOLD analysis project Ga0209309, IMG submission 184807) | Pelagic marine microbial communities from North Sea - COGITO_mtgs_120412 (SPAdes) (version 2) | ecosystem: Environmental > Aquatic > Marine > Epipelagic ... | reverse complement strand
TTGGCAGCAAAACAAGTGCGCTCTTGATTGGGCCTGAGACGATTAAAACCCCAGATGTCTTTGAGGATTGCACTTTGCTGAGAATTGAGCATGACCAAAGGTACCGTTTGCGCTCTTTCGTTTCTTCGACCCTGATCAAATGTTATCTTCACCCCATGGTCATTGCGGGCATTGAAATTGAGCTCATCAGGAAGCGCGTCAAGAACGTCAACCTCCGGATTCACACACCTGACGGGCGGGTGACGGTGTCGGCGCCGCGCCGCACCTCCGAGGCCTTCATCGCCGAGTTTGTGGCCGCCAAAGCGCCCTGGATCCGAAAGCAACAAGCGCGCATCGCCGCGATGCCGCCCCGTCCCGAACTCACCTACACCCACGGGGAAGAACATGCATTTCTTGGGCATCCCTATCCGTTGGAAATCTACGCAGCGGCGGGCCGCCCGGGAGCCGAGTTTCAAGCCGATTTTCAAGCCGACTATCCGGCGGAATCACCCGAAGAACCGCGCGTCGTGGTGCACGCGCGCGATCCGCGCGACCCCGCAGAAGTCAAGCGCCACATCGACCGGGCGTACCGCCGGGAATTGCAGACGCGCCTCGACGCGATGGTGCCGGAGTGGGAGCAACGCCTCGGCGTGAAAACCACCAAGATTCGCATCCGCGCCATGAAACGCAAGTGGGGGGCATGCCGCACGCGCACCGGCGACGTCGTGTTCAACCTCGAGCTCATCAAGCACCCGCCACGCGCCATCGAATATCTGGTGTTGCACGAACTCGCTCACTTGATCGAGGCATCCCACAACGCACGCTTTCAGGCCATCCTCACCGAGCACATGCCCGATTGGCGAGATGTCGAAACCGCCCTCAACGGTCGGGTGACGACGCGGGGGTGAAGACGCCGCGTCACGACCAGCCATATTGCCTCGCCTCCCCGAGTCGCACAGCCTCCCCGTATCGCCCCGCCGCCCGAGGTCGCCCAACGCTCCGCCGATACCCTCCTGAACGCCTACAAAGGCGGGTCGTGCTCATTCCGAAACCAGCCCCCGCCCTCGTCGTCGCCCTCGTCCCAGGCCTTGCCCTCGTCCGCGTTCTCCTCATCTTCATCGAAAGACTTCTTGACCTCCAACGCAATGACAACCGCATCATAAAGCAGGACCAACAGCATCAACGTGAACAAGATCAGCGCAGGGACCGCAAAGAACACCACCGGCCCCATGGCTAACAAGAGAAAGAAGCCCATAATGCTGTTGTTTTCGCCCACAGTTTTGCCGGTGATGACCTCTTCGAGGGTGATCACGAAAAGAGAGAGCAGCAAGGGGGAAAACACCAGCAACGCACCGATCACGAGGATGATGCGGATGACGCGCAATCGGCGCTTTCGTCGGAGCAGGATTGTTTTGGTAAACAAGGCTTGGCGACGAAGTGCCTAGGTTAACGTACGTATCAATTTGCCGCATCAAAGTACTGCCGCCGGCACCACGCCGCGCAGCCAGCACCGCACTCGCTTGTCCCATCCGGCCTGACCGTCTGGATTCCAGTCGGCCGTGGTGTGCCATGCGTTTTCAGGGGCGAGTTCCCGCAGCATCAACTCCTCCACTTGGGCGGCCATAGCGGGGGATTCCATGAGGGCGACGCACTCTGTGTTCAGATTGGCACTGCGGGGGTCGAGGTTGAAGGTGCCAATGACAACGGTGCGGTGGTCAATGACCATGGATTTGGCATGCAGCCCAAAGACCGGCACGTAGCCCGCACGTTCTTGTTTAGCGGCCGTAATCAGCTGCTTGCGGATTTCGGCATCGGGTCGGTATTCGTAAACATCCACACCTGCCGCGAGCAGATCGGCCCGAATCCGTTGGTAGCCGTTGAAAGCCTCAAGGTTGTCGGTCGAACACAGGCTGTTGGTCAAAATGGTGACGTTGACGCCGCGCGCCACAGCCTCTGCAAACAGTCCCAAGCCTAGGTCCGTGAGGACCAAGTACGGACTCTGGATGACGAGGGATTCCTGGGCCGATTGCACGCGTTCGATCAACGCATCCGTGCTCGCACCACCGCCGCTGAATCCGCCGCTGCTGTTTTTGCCTGGCGCATCCGAGACGAACTGCATGGCGTCGAGTCGGTGCAGCCGCCCGGCCTGCGCAATCCGCGGAATGGCATCGGCAACGCCGTCAATGAGCGCCCGGATTTCCGGCCAAAAATTCTCCGGGTCGCAGGCATAGGCATGAATTTGAGCATAAAGAGCCTCGGGATCGCTCGAGGCCATGTTCGGCGTCAAGGCGCGTCCCACTTCCACCGCCAGCGGGTCCGCCCAAAACTCCTCAAACGAAGCGTGCACTGCAGAAGCCCCGGCACCCACCAACATCACATCGCGGTCCCGGAAGTTGTATTCCTGGTCGTAATCGAAGTATTCGTCGGCGATGTTGCGGCCGCCCGTGATGGCGACTTGGCCGTCGACAACGAACGTCTTGTTGTGCATGCGTTGGTTGAAGCCTTGGAAGTCGCCGAGGACGTTGGCCACTTTGGCCGCAGCATTCTTGCCTTCAGTTGGATTGTACACGCGAATTTCAATGCCCGGATGGGCGCTGAGAGCGGCTACATCTTCCACGGCCACGTCCAACATGATGTCATCGACCAACATCCTCACCTGCACGCCACGATCCGCTGCGCGCAGCAAATAATCCAAGGCGATGATCCCCACATTGTCCATCGAAAAAATGAAGTACTGAATGTCGATGCTATGCGCACTGTGTTCGCTGAGCCAAGCCCGCGTGAAAATCGCCTCTTCTCCCTCTTCGAGCACATAGGCCCAGGTGGCCGCGCTGTCGCTGATGCCAGCCGATTGGATGCGGTCCGCAATGGTCACCGAATCGGGTATGACCTGGCAGCCTGCGCCTTCGCCTGCCGTGGACCCATACCCGTTCAGTCTGCTGCTTAAGTCTTCCGATTGACAACCCGTCAAACCCCACGCCATGCACAGGACCGTGGTACACGCCAAGGCGGTGTATGCCCAATTGGTTAGGTGTTGCTTTTGCATTGGCAAAAGTTAGGCAAGGAAGGAGGTGTACTCAAATTTGTTCCGGTAAAATGTATACCTTGGTTCAGCGTTGTCATGCTGGAATATCCATGATTTCAGCGGTTTCCAAACGCGACCAATTGCCCATGTGGAAGAAAACTCCTGAGGAACTCGAAGACTGGTACCGAAGCGATCCCGAAGCCTTTAGGCGGGCGTTTGCAGCGGAAGATTTCACGCCACCTCACGCGGCGACCTGGGCTGCTCGCATAGCGGCGGATGGTGCTGCGCAAGTGCAGAACGCGACTGATTCCGCGGCTTCCACGAACAGCCACCACTTCACTTTTGCTTTGGTGGTATCCTTCGCCATTGCGTTGGTGTTTCTCGTTCCGTATTGGGTGACGGGGGACTTTGAATTGGATTGGGCCGTGCCGTTTTTGGCACCTTTTGCTTTCGTGCCCATGCTGGCTTTTCACGGATGGCGGCGGTGGGGGTTGCTCGGCGCTGTAGCGGTTCTGACGGTCATCGTGAGTGGGATTTACGAAGCGTGGGAATTTTTGCCCGAGCGGTGGGATGTGAGCCATGCCTTGTCGTTGCACCCCGATTGGGAAGGGGCAGGGGAGCGCATCAATTTTGCTCGTCAAGTCCGGGACTTGATGATGATCCATTGGCCTCTTTTGTTGCTCGGGCTCACGGGGTATGCGTACGTGGCGTCCCGCCCGGAGGAGCAGCGCGTGGATTTTGTGCGGCACGTAGTGCAAGTGGGCATCTTGACGGCCATCATTGCGGTGGCAGGCGGAGCTTTGTTCGGTCTCACCAACTTGCTGATGATCACCCTCGACATTCCGAGTGCGGTCAGCGAAGAAGTCAACATTCACCTGTATACATGGGGAGTGAGTGGCCTGCTCGTTTTTGGCCATGCGGTCTGGATGCGGCATCCGAATTCGCTCGAACGCATTTTACCTACGGTTGCGCGAATCTTCATCCCCCTCTTCGTGCTGTTGGAATGCGGCTTTTTGTTCGCGTACATGGTCCAACAAGGCTACAGCACACTCAGTTCAGATCGGGAAGAACTGCTGGTCTTCAACTTCCTGCTCATCGTGGTCATTGGGCTGGTAATGCTGCATTCGGCGTTTGAAGAACAGGCAGGCCGGTTGACGCGCGGCCTCGTCGTGGCGCTGGTCGGCTTAGGCATTCTTGCCGACCTTCTCGGCTTGGCGGCCATCATCAACCGGCTGGTGGAGTTTGGCGCTACCCCCAATCGCCTTGTGGTCTTCGGCAGCAACCTCGTGTTTTTGGGAACGCTGGCGGCCCTGTTTGTGAAATGGGTGCGCACCAAAGGGCAGAACATGGAACGGACCACCCGTCAAGTGATGAACCGTGCGCTGGCCGTATTTGTGGGGTGGACGGCAGTTGTTTTGTTGGTCTTTCCGCTGGTCTATGGGATAGGATTGGATGCGGAGGAGGTGGAGCAGTTTGAGGTGGCGGCAGCCGCAGCGGCAGAAGAGCCTGAAGATGCAGCCGATGAATCGGTGGAGTTTTCCGGTGAAGAGTGATTACAGAGCAGGTAATTCTTGGATATATTGCAATGCAAGTCCGTCGGGATTTCCTCTTAGAATATCCCGGATCCGTGTACCATCTGCAAAACCCTAAGCTGCATGAAATTCGTCCCCTGTACCAGACAAAACCGCCGCGCACGTTGGAGCGTTCTCTTGTCTTTATCGATCGGCACCTTCGCCCTCACCTTGATGTCCCATCACAATGGTGTGGCGGAAGAGCAAAACAAGGACCGCACGGGAGCGCCAGGTAGTTCCCAACCTTGTTCAGCATGCCATTCGTCAGGATCCTACACGGTTACGCCTTCCATCACCGCATATGCGTTTGAGGGGTCGGAGACACCGGTCACGGAATTCACGCCCAACACCGAATATTACATTGTGTTCGAGGTAGGCTCCAGTAACAACCCAGAAGGATATGGTTTTCAAGCGACAGCCGTGTTCGGAAACGGAGACAACGCCGGGACCTTTATTGCGTGTTCGGATAACGCCCAGCTCGAGGACGTCGGCGGTCGCCATATCGTGGAGCAAAATGACCTCAGCGCGAGCAATACGTTTTCGCTTTACTGGGGGGCACCCGCTGGTGGAGAGGGCGATGTGACATTCTATGCAAGCATGCTGGCAGCCAATGGTGCCTATGGCAACACGGGTGATTCGTATGCAGGAACTTCGCTCACCTTAAGCGAGGCCGTAACAGGCATTAACTGTCCAGACTGCTGGGGCGATCGAGATCCGATCCGGATGTGGGCGACAGGAGATTTCTTGAACATCGTTTGTGACAGCGATGCGTCGCTGGATGCTTTTGCGGTGGACGGCCGATGGCTGAAGACCCTGCAACTCTCAGCAGGGAAGCACACCTTGAGCACGCGAAATTGGGGCGTTCGAGGTTTGGTTATTGGGCAGCTATCGTACCGTTCCCAAAACGACGAAACCAAATTCATAACCCAGCGCTTCTGGGCGGATTAGACGCTTAATGAATTCAACGTCGACATCTGGCCTAACTTTCCAATTGAAAGGACGATACAATGACTACTTCTAGGGCAACAGTCTTCTTCATTTTTGCGCTTGCCAGCTTGTCTCCGACGCAGCTTCTCACAGGGCAGGTCGTCATCAATGAATTGATGGCATCCAATTCCCTGCATGCGGATGATCCCGACTTCGAAGGTTCCAGCGACTGGATCGAACTGTACAATGCGAGTGATTCTGAGATTGATCTCGGCGGTTGGTTCGTCACGGACAACCTCAGTGACACGCTAAAGTGGGCCGTTCCCCTGGGCACCTTCATCCCGGCTGGAGGGCATTTGGTGCTGTGGTGTGATGGTGAAAATACAGTTGAAGAAAATATACATACTTCATTCAATTTGAGTAGTTTAGGAGAGGAGTTAGGGGTCTACAATGCGGAGTTAACCTTGGTGGATTCGTTGGTCTTTTCCGGTTTGGATACAGACGTGAGTTTCGGGCGAGTGACGGATGGGAACAGCGAATGGGCCTGGTTCAATGTGCCCACACGGGGCACCTCCAACGACGCAGCCGAACCCTTCAATGGCATCTCTTACGGCGTGCCGTATTTCTCGGTAGAGGGAGGGTTTTATGAAGAGGCTTTTACCTTGGAATTGAGCGGTCTCAGCGGTGTGATTCGGTATACCACAGACGGTCGTGCACCAACGGCCGAGGACGATGAATTTTCCTCCGCCCTCACCATCGATTCCACGGCGTTCGTTCGCGCACGGGTGTTCGAAGATGGGTTCATTCCCGGTCCGGTCGTGACCCATTCGTACTTTTTTGATCCGACCCTCACGGATCGACCACTTCCTGTGTTTTCATTGGTCACCGACCCGGACCATTTTTGGGATGCGGACACCGGCATTTATGTGCAAGATTTTAAGCCGGAATGGGAATGGCCGCTGAACGTGGAGTTTTTCGAGAACGACGGCAACAACGAGGCGGTCTTCAACGAGCGTGCGGGCGTCAAGGTCAACGGCCAAAACAGCTGGGTTCTGCCACAGAAGATGCTAGGGATCTATTTCCGAGGCGGGTACGGTTCAGGGAGTTTGGATTACCCTTTATTTCATGACCGGGACCGCTCAAAATTTGACAATTTCGTGCTGCGAGCGAGCGGATCAGATTGGTCCAATACCCTGATGCGGGATGGTTTGAGTCAATCCCTTCCGCAAGTCAATGCCCCCGTCGACCACCAAGGTTTTCGCCCCAGCATTGTCTTCATCAACGGAGCGTACATGGGCATTCACAACATCCGTTCTCGGGTGGACGAGGAATTTGTGCAAGAAAACCACGGAATAGAAGCGGGGAATTTGGACCTAATCACGGACGATGGAGGGGTCGAAGAAGGCAATGACTCGGCCTTTGTAGTTATGGATGCGTTGTTTAATGAGGACCTCAGCGATCAAGCCAATTTTGATGCCGCTGCGGCCGAAGTGAACATGATCAATTTCGCGGACTACTGGGCCACGGAAATATGGGCGAGCAACAGCAGCTGGGGGCACAACGTGGTGCAGTGGAAACCGAAAGTGGGCGGTAAATGGCATTACGTGTTCACGGATTTGGATCGGGGATTTTCGGGGTCGACCAACGATGCCATCGATGGCTTCACGGTGCCTCAAGACAACAACTACGATTATGCGCGCACATGGATTCGTCATGCGCTGGAGAACGACGGCTATGCGGCGTTTTTTGCCCAGCGGTTTGCCGACCACCTGCACACGTCGTTTCATCCGCAACGGGTGCACGGGGTGATTGATGCGTGGGCTGCGCGGATTGCGCCGGAAATTCCCTTCCACGTGGCGCGCTGGACGGGAACGACATCCTCGTACGGCGATGGCATTGCCACCGTGGACGATTGGAACAGTGAAATCGAAAGCTTACGAACCTTCGCTACCGAACGGTCACCGTTCATGCTCGCAGATCTCGCCTCTGAATTTGGACTCGGTTCTCAAGCCGAACTTTACACAGACAACGTACCTGCGGGAGCAGGACGGATTCGACTCAACGCATTTCAGATCCCGGAAAGCCCTTGGAGCGGACCGTATTTTGAAGACATGCCGCTTGAATTGACGGCGGAACCTCGGCCGGGCTACACCTTCCTCGGTTGGTCGCAGGTGGGCACCGAGCCTTGGGTGATTGAAGGGTCAGCATGGGCATTCCATGACGCAGGCAGCGACTTGGGGACCGAATGGACCGCAACCGATTACGACGACTCGGCTTGGGCCACCGGCAACGCAGAACTGGGCTACGGAGACGGCGATGAAGCCACCGTGGTTTCGTACGGCGATGACGCCCAAAACAAGCACATCACCACTTATTTTCGGCACGCCTTTGATCCAGGGTTGACGACTGCAGCGGAGCTGACGGGGTTCTTCAAGCTTCGCCGCGACGACGGAGCGGTGGTCTATGTCAACGGCGAGGAGGTATTTCGGAGCAATTTGCCAGAGGGGGAAATCATGCACACTACCCCGGCACTGGATCCAGTTGGAGGAGCTGCCGAAAGCAATTGGTACGAATACGCCGTGCCCATCGAATGGGCGGCGGGATTCAATGTCATCGCCGTGGAAATCCACCAGGTCTCCCCAACCAGCTCAGACATCAGCTTTGACCTCACGCTTTCCGTTTATTCGCCTTTCGAATCGATTTTTTCCGCAGTCAATCCGCTGCCGATGGCACTGAACGGCGACGCGGGCTATGTTGCTCGCTACGAGCCGACGGGCGAGTGCATCTTACCGCTCTCCATCGATGAGGACGTAACATTGACGGCTGACTGTTCGCCATACGTGGCCCAAGGCACCACCACGGTGGCACCCGACGTGACCTTGACCATCGAGCCCGGCGTAGAAGTCTGGTTTCCGACCGATGCTCAACTCTTGGTTCAAGGCCAACTTACGGCCTCCGGCACAGCAGCGGAGCCCTTGGCGTTTCGCCTCAATCCAGCGTACGAAGCCCCATGGGGCAACATTCAATTTGATGCGGCCACCGACCCGTGCCTCATCCGCCACGCCGTCATAGAAGACGCTTCAGCAGGAAACCATCCGGTTCACGACCGAGCGGCTGTGGTGGCTTGGTTTTCCGACATCACGCTTGACCACCTCGAGTTGGTGTCCAATTACCGCAATCCGGTCTACGCCGAACACAGCCAGGTGGTCTTGACGAACAGCACGTTGCATTCGGATATCACCGGGGACTTGATCAATGTGCGCCACGGCTCGGCTCTCATCGATTCCTGCACCTTCATCGGCAACCGCGAGCCGGACACCGATGCCATCGATTACGATGTAGTCATGGACGGCGTCGTACGCAACACGGTTATTCATTCGTTTCGCGGTCCCAACAGCGACGGGATTGATTTGGGTGAAGGCTCACTCAACATCCTCATCGAAGGTGGATTGATTCACCACTGCACGGACAAAGGCATCAGCATCGGTCAGGCTTCCCACGCGGTGATTCAGGACATGACCATCGCACAATGCGCTTTGGGCGTAGCGCTCAAAGACCTCGGTGCAGCGGAAATGGATCATGCCACGTTTTACGGCAACCAAATCGCCGTGAGTGCTTACGAAAAAAACCCGGGCATGGGCGGGGGGGAAGCCACGGTGCTCCGCAGCATTTTCTCCAATAGCAGCGATGCACCGTTGTTCTCTGATGCGCTGTCTTCTATGTTCGTGATGGATGCGCTCTACGACACCGATACGCTGGCCTACGATAACGTGGTGGAGGGCAATCCGCTTTTTACCGATCCGGATGGATTTGATTTTGAATTGCTCGAAGGTTCTCCGGCCATTGGAGCCGCAATCACAGGTGCGAATTACGGTTCCCAGCATATGTGGTCAGTTGACCAGCGCGACCTGGCCATCGTGGAGTTTGGCTATGCGGGCCTTGAAGCGCTGAACCGCGAGTGGATCCGCTTAGAGAACGGCGGGAGTGAATCTATTAACCTCAAGGGCTATCGACTTGAAGATGCTGTAACGTGGGTGTGCATGGAGGACCTGTGGTTGACACCTGGAGAAGCCCTCTGGGTGGTCAAAGACGCCGGATACTTTGCAGAGGCCGAAGAGCTCGTGCGAGAATGGGATGCTGGTCAATTGGCCAACGAAGGGGAGCGCATCGTGCTCCAAGACGCGGATGGCATTGTGGTGGATTTTGTGCGGTATGCACCGCTGGCTCCTTGGCCGGTGCCGTTCGCGGGTTCGGAGGCGCTGGTTCGGGTGGCTCCGACCGTGGACAACCATTTCGCTTCCAGCTGGACATTGGTGGAGTTGAATGAGGTGGAAGACTTACCGGAGCCAGGTCATGCAAATGGGCTGCAGGTTCATCCCAATCCTTCCGATGGTTCCATCACGGTGCGCGGTGACTTCCCTGAATCGGAGTGGATGGATGTCCTCTGGTTTACCCCTGAAGGCCGACTCGCATTAACGTCTAAGCATGCGCACGCAGGCGGTTCCATGGAGTTGGATGCTCGTTCATTGGGGACGGGGCTGTACCTGCTTCGCATCGGTCCATTCAGCGCGCAGGTTGCGATTCATTGAAGCGGAGTAGTATCCTGCTGCCGTTTTCTTTTATTGGACGATCAATCGCTGCACGGTTCCCGCATTGCCGTTGCTGGCGTGCACGAAATAAACACCAGCATCCCACAGGCTCACGTCGATGGGGTGGCCCGTCCAGGTGAGTTCTTCGATGACGCGACCGCGAAAATCACGAATGGTCAACGGCACAGTTTCTGCGCAATTTTGGAGCACGAATGAATCGCGCACAGGGTTTGGTGCGAGGGTCCAGTCGTTTGTGCCAGCGAAGTTATCGGAGTCAAATTCCGAGTTGTCCAAGGCCGGATCATAGATGTAGTACTCATATTCCGCTCGCGCAGGGGAGAGTGCCATGGCCTCTTCATTGGTGGCACGGATGTAAAAGATGAAGTCGCCCAGTGCACCAGAGGGAACCTGCACCGCATAGGTTCCGTCTCCGGCGATGGCGTCACCTTGGGTCCCATCGTCATTCAGGGCGACGGCTTCGAAAGTTCCCGGTCCGTTGGCCCACATCAAATCAACGTATTCGGCATTGAGCGCATCGACTTTGATTACTCCGCCAAGGGCAGTAACGGTTCCCAGTGTGGGGGGCACCTCGGAAATATCAGGATGGTTTGCGAGGTATTCCATCCGCGCATCAACCGTGCTCAAGATGCCACCAAATCCCCAGTCTGCCCAGAATGCATTGTTCACATTGCTCGTGAAGAAGGTCATGGGAAAGAGGCTGTTGTTGTCAGCGGCTGCCGCTTCGTAAGCCAGACTCTGCACCTCATCGATGTCTTGCTGCAAGGCAGATGAATCCATCGCTTCTTCCATGATGGTGCGGATGTGCGCGATGTATCGCTTTCGGTGCATCGGATGGTTGAAGAGATACTGCGTTAAGGGGCGGTCGTCCCACGCGGGACCGCTTCCAGTGTGGAAGGGGTTGAAGTGATACACATCGTTTGGATTCCAATAGCTCCAGCCCATGATGGCCCCAACAAATGAATTGTCCAAATCCCATGGAATCATTTGAAACCGGCCTTGCTCGTCTTGATAGAGGTAATAATTGTGGACGTAATAACCGTTGTAGGTGTCGAGGTTGCTAACCACGGTATTGGCGGCCATGGCCCAAAGCACCCGATCAATGTTGAGGATATCCGATAAGTTCTCCGGATTGAACTCCAAGGTGGTGATCAAATCGAGCAAAGCTCCCCATCCATTCTCGGACTTGATGGTGTAGCTGTCGAAATAGCTCGCCGTGTCCGGTCCGAGGTAGTTCAAATTGGGGATGCCGCCGTCTGTTCCGTTTCCGCCTTCATCGCAGAACACTCCCGCGCCATCGCATTTGAACAAGACTCCGTCATTTTCATCAAAATGTTTGTTCAAGAATTGCCGATTAATGCTTTCCGTATTGACATACAATCCCGTGTAATCGTCCTGGGTGAAAAGCTGCACCAAATTGATCTCTGGCGTGGGCATGTAGTTTCGGTAGATTCGACTGGAGATGAATTCCTTGCAATACGTCGGGTCCAGCCAAGCATTGGCGAGTTTCACTTTGTTGTAACCCATGCAGTCTTGCCCGGGAATCCAGTAGTTGAAATCGAGGTTGTATGGAACTTTTGGGCTGCCGTCGTCGTTGGGCAAGCAAAAGGTGGAGTTCCCTTTGTACCGCGCTCCGATGCTGTCTAAGACGACTCCATCGAGCTCAACCGTTGCCGGAATGCGCAATGAAGGATTATTGAAAAAGGCATCCACGAGTGTCGCGTGATACTCCGCGTCTTCGAAGGTCACATGCATTTCCCTCAGCGCAAGAGGGTCGTACAGCCCACCGGGCTCGTCGTAATGGACTTGTGGATTGAAGATGGTCAGTTCTTGGCCGTTGACTTCGCTCAAGAGCATGCAGGAGATAAAAAGAGGGGTAAGCGGGATATTATAGTTCACCTGCCGAATTTAGTGAACTCCGAGGAAATCCTCGCCGATGATCCGGAGTTTGAACGTCGCTTTGATGCTATGCAGCCCGGCAAACGCCGGAACGCCATCCACCAAATCGACAGCGCCAAAACGCCTGAAACGACGGCCAAGCGAATCATCAAACTGATGCAGCAGTTGGTTTTGTCTTGAATGCTAAAGCTGAGCAGTTAAAATCCATCGGTAAAAAAAAACAGCCCGGACCAAAGGTCCAGGCTGTTTTCATGAGAGCGCGATGGTTTAGTTCGCGAGCTTTTGAGAGACTTTAATCAAGTTTTCGCTTTGCTTTTGACCCGAATCCGTGAAGAAGTTGGTCAGCTTGCCTTCTTTGATGTAGACATGCAATACACCTTCTTCTTTGAACTTCATGACTTGTGGGTCAAGGACCAATTCCGAATCTTGCTTGGAAGATTTGACTTCGTGATGAGGCTTTCGGTAATACCAGGTGAGGACTTTTTCACCTTGGTTCACGTTGTACGAAATCTCATACGGTTGAATGGCCAAGACGTTGATGAGTTCTTGTTCAGTCATGCCCACGTACAAGTCGTAGATCTTACTTGTAGTAGTGAACTCCGGAGTAATGTACTTTGTGGTTGCACAACTCGAAAGGAAAATCAGGACTGCGCCTGCTAGGAGTGAAATGTGAGTATTCATCTTGTTTTCTGTATTTCGGGATTAACCACGAGCTTCGCGAGCTTCAATTTTCTCAATTGCTTTTTTGATCAATTTAGTCTGTCGGGATTCTTTGCCTCGCTTGGCATCTTTTTCTTCCGACTTCGCCAATTGCGCTTCTAATTTTTCGAGTTTCTTATTTCTCGAACGCGACAGGTCTGACGCACCTGGAGCACCTCGGGTGATGGACGGAAGGTCGACGCTTTTCTTCTTGCCGCTTTTCGCCCGATTACCCGCAATGGATCGGGCAGGGGTAGATGATGCATTTCCAGACCGGCCAGCTGATTTGGCAGAGGTGCCACCCGTTGTCATGCTTGACGCGTTGATGTTCAACGTCACTTCACCCGTAGCATTTTGGACGACATCACACAGGCTGCATTCTTCTTCTTCTTCCTCCTCGTCTTCGTCATCTTCGCTGCCATCATCGTAGGGGAGGCACTGCTCACCGCACTCACGCTCAGCATCATAGTCAGGGTTCTTGTAGTAATCGCACGGACAGAACTCGCACGATCCATCGTCCTCTCCGGCTTCATCATTGAAGTTCAACGCCTCCATATCCGTACACCCATAGATTGGTCCTTCACAAATCTGTTCAAGGGACTTAACAAAGGTCTTGTTGGTTGCGGAATTGTCCGTCATGACACGGGACAATTCACCACTTTCAAAGAAAATATAGACGTCGTTCATGTCTTCGTAGACCGGCGTGTTTCCGCGCAGAGACCCCGGATCTTCTGCTCGGTCCGGATTCACCTCCTGTTTGCGGTGGAGGTACTTGTAGCTGTATAATTCACAGCCACTTTCAGTAGCATGGAAGGCATCATAAGGCTGCACGCCAAGGGTGTTTGCGACCGACAGCTTGTTCATTCCTGGGGTCAGGTTATTCAGCTTTTCGACGCTAACGTATTGCGGAAGGGTTTTGTATTCCGAGCATGAAGACGCTAAGAACATGACTCCCAACCCAATCAGAAAAAGGTTTTTCATGGATTTATTTATTAATGAAAATTGAGTAATTCAGTAGAATGCTGGTTGACCGAATTTTGGTTCGACGCCCTAAGTAATATATGTCCGGAAAGCGCTGAGTGTTTGTTCTTTCTCGAATTTCGCTGGTCAATGAGTAATCGCTCAATCCGCGCCTGCGCAACTCAATCCCAAACTTGCCCATTTGGTATTTGACAGACCATTCCATTTTCCAGAATGAGCCATATGGAAAGTCAACGCTTGAGTCAGCGAATTCAGCGTTTCCAACTTCTAGAATGTCCAGATAGCGTTCTTCAACATCAATTTGGTTCCCGGTTACTTGATTCAACCCCAAACCAACGCTCAAACCATTGTTCCATTCTCTGTATAAACCAAATCCGATGTCTCTTGTGAGAATGCTGAAATCGAACGTGTCGTATGCGTTGTCGTTTCCGTACCCTATCTGGAAGGCTCGTTCATAAGTCACATTTTGTGTGGCTGAATTGATTCGGAAATAAGGCTTCCAATATGGCGTGAGGTAATAGGCATACTCAATCGCGAAGGAAGTTCCGACACCTCTGCTGTACGAGCCATTGTAGGTCCAGTCATAGGTGTAACCAAAATCAATAAGTTGAATAGGTGTTTCATAATAGTCTGAGGCGCTGCCGTAATCGTCACCCTTCATGGATGAAAAGGTTGTGCCAAATGAAATAACGACTTCATGTTGGGCGTGCACGCTTGCTAAGCAGGTGCAGGCCAAGAGTATCATTGAAAATTTCTTCATTCTCTTAGGTTCTCATAAAGTGTTTAGTTGTTCTCATCGACAAAGGGTGGACCGATGATTCCGTTGGTGAGCTCAAACGAAGTTTGGCTTTCAAAGCCGTCTGTAAAGTCTGTCGTAAAGAGGACCTCGGTGGCTCCTGTCGTTGTTTGGCATTCAGCGAAATAGTATCCGTTGTCCGTCTTGCCGTCCCCATATGTATCGTTGACCTCCATGGTCCAATTTCCGGTGGAAAGACCCCAAGAAGTAGAATTCACAACGTCGTCCGTAGTTGCGGAGATCCAGTCGGTTGTGACAGTTTCATCGCCGGTCGCAAAAATGCGGTATGAACATTCTTCCGACCACTCATCCGTCATAACTCCGAACGTGACGGATATGAAGCCGTCTGCATTCACAGCACACCCAGAATCAGTTGGTGGATTTCCGACGCAATCGCAGTTGGCGTTGTATGCGTCATTGGTTGTTGAGCTGTCCCCATCATCGCAGGGACTTCCGGGGTAGTAGCACGATCCATCATCGTCGGTTGCATTAGGGTCGTAGTTACACGCCCCGCTATTGGTGCATCCAGCAGACCCCGTGGATTCTCCAACACAATCGCAGTTTGAATTGTATGCGTCATTGGTTGTTGAGCTGTCCCCATCATCGCAAGGATCCCCTGGGTAGTAGCACGAGCCATCATCGTCGGTTGCGTCAGCGTTGTAATTACAAGCATCATCAGAGATGCATCCGGAAACACCAGGGGTGACTCCTTCGCATTGGCAGTTATTTCCATACACATCGTACGATGTATTTTCGTCTCCGTCATCGCAATCATCCCCGGGGGAGTAGCATGACCCATCATCTACTACAGCGTCTAAGCTAAAGTTGCAGGCGTTGATATCGATGCAGCCTTCCTGTTCGGCGCATGAATGTAGAAAAAGCACAAAAACGATTAGGGGTAGAAACCAGATTTTTTTCATTGCAGCAAGATTTTGGCTACAAAACAAATAGATTTTTTGTTGCATTCAGAATTACAGGCTTTTTTTTTACGAACAAATTTCAGGTGATGCCGCTTTGCCTGTTGGATCGGGCCGCTCCAAGGTGTCAGATTGGTGATTGATATCATGTGCGACCTAAGCAAACCCTGCATTAGAATATTTACAGCCCTTCGCGTTCGGGTTAAAGTTAGTATGAATGGTGTTTTTCGGATGCGTGGATATGGAGGCGTTGTATTGAGATTCTTTTTCGTCGCTTGAGGACGGCAGTTGCGTGCATGATTCCTTGCTAAGCCTAGTATGATTTGCCCGGGGTAAAATCGGGCGAGACACAAATAAAAAGCCTGTAAATCAACGACTTACAGGCTTCTTTGTGACCCCGGGAGGGTTCGAACCTCCAACCATCAGAGCCGAAATCTGATATTCTATCCAGTTGAACTACGGGGCCAGTTCGGGCGCGAAATTAGGGTTAAGAAGTCAAATGCGGTAACTTTTTCATGTCAAAATTCCAATCGCCTTCTGCTTAAGTTTAAATGACTCCCGTCATTTCGAGGATGAAGTACGGGTGATATTGTGACACACATCACAGTCGCGTGTTAAAAACAAGGGGCGAAGGCTTCGAAATGAGCGGAACAATGATGCAACTTGACCCCGTTAAATCTTAAAATCTTTTTCGATGAAAAAAGTTCTTTTATGCGCCGGAGCTATGATTTCCGCTGCAATGTTCATCACGGATGTTCAAGCCCAAGACGATGGGGGAAAGGAGTTTGCTGCTTATGGTGTGGGAGTCGGAATTAGTCCTTTCGGACCTTCCTTAGGCTTCTCGCATAACCTTTCCGAGAAAACAACGGTTCAAGTCGGTGTGGGGGCATTTGCTGGCGATAATCCGTGGGATCAAGAAATAGGAGAGTTCACATTCTCAGGAACGGCTGAAACAAATTGGATGGGCGTGTTTTTGAATCACCGTCCGTTTGAAGCCTATGATTGGTTTCGATTCAATGTCGGAATTGGGATTGGCGGAATTGAGGGCACATTGCTGGACGTTGAAAACGAGAACCACTCGTACCGTATTCGTTACGGAGACAACCCTGTCGGTTATGTTGGAGTGGGCTTTGGCTCTCGACCGGTGAAAGGCGTCACGGTAGGGTTTGACATCGGTGGCCTCCACACGTCAGGAGCCGTTATTGAGGCCACGGGTTCTGATATGCCTGAGAATACGAATGTGATGGACGAAATTCCGAACACCATAGGATACGGCCGAGTCCTGCCAAATATTCAATTAACTGTTAATTACGGTTTCTAAATAGGTTGCGTAATTTTCATTTCAGTGCACGCCTCTGCTTCGCAGGGGCGTGTTTTTTTTATCCCTTTTGATTCGAGCTTTTGAAGCGATCTATGCCTGCTGTTCGGTTGGCATGGTGCTTTGTAGTGCGCCCTTTGACACGCTTGCGCCACATGTGAAACGAACTGCGTTTCATGTGCTTGCGCATGACTGCTCGGACTTGATTTTCTTTCAATCCGTACTGCATCTCGATCGCTTCAAACGGCGTCCGGTCTTCCCAGGCCATCTCGATGATGCGGTCAATGGTTTCTGGAGCAAGGTCCAGTCCTTCGTTTGTTAAGTTTTCCGGTTCAATGGGCAGCATAGAGATGAAACCGCTGCCCACGCCATTTGGTTCTCACTCCGAGCCACGAAAGAGCAATACGGCCCACCAAATCAGCCCAATCGTGAGCAAGCCGATGCCGCAATTGAACAAGGTTGGAGCTCCCATGAGGTGATTCAACTTGAAAGTCCATCCAGCCAAGGCGCCCGCAAGGCCCAATAGAACCAAAGCTTTAGGAAAACGGTGTGCTTTCATCTTTGAGATTGTTTTGAAGTTTCTTTCGCAGTTTCTGCCTGCCAAAGATTGCGGCAGTAACCAAAAGTAAACCGGAAGTCGCCGGTATTCAAGTCGCGCTGAAAACCAACGTCCATTTGGCTTTCCTCTCCAATTTGAAGCAAACCGCCCACGTGAATCCGCCCACCCGTGCTCTCGCGCCAAATGGGCTCAACATAAACGGTCCACCCTTGCCATCCCACTTCGCGTGCCAAGGCCCCGGCTACCACCATATCCGTGGAATCACTTTCCCAGCGCAGTCCCCAATGTCCTCGGGCCGACCAACGCTGCTCGTTCGTCCAGCTGGCGCACATGCGGTGAATTGTCGGCGCTCGGGTTTGCAGAGAGACGTCGTTGAGCCGGTTTTCGATTTCGGAGATCCAAGCGATTTGTAGGCGCTGTGGACCAGGAACGATGGACCATTTTAAGCCCGCTCGAGCACTTTCAGCCTCCCCGAGGTTTTCAGCAAATTGTGCTCCTACGCGCAGCTCGAGTCGGTCCCTCCAGCCATATCGGATGATGCCAATCGGAATGGAGTAGCTAAAGTCTTCGACTTCCTCTCCTTCGGGTGTGGCCCATTGGATCCAGCCGCCAATTTCTGTTTGAACTCGGCCTTTTTGAATCACCCTTCCGGAAGGCGATTCAAACGGTTGTTCCGTTCCCATTTCACCTTGAGCTATCCCTCGCGGGGTCATCAGAACCAGCCCCATCATGAAGACAGGAGCAACCAAACACGGAGAGAAGTACCTCATCGGTTTTACTCAAAAACAAAGGGCAATGCGATGCTCGTATACAATCCAAAGCAGCCGTATCCGCTGCTGACATTGCTATAGGCCAAGATAGGTTCCGTAAAGAGAGGGCCTCCCGACGGGTTTGAAATCAAATCAAGGCGTTGGTAGTACAATGCCATCTCCGGCGATATAGCCGCGACCTCCAGAATAATCGAGGATTGCATGACGTCTTTCAAGCCCTCGCCCCATCTTTCCTGAAAGATCCGAAAAGGCAGGTCACTCGCAGCATTTAAGTTACCCGCATCCTCAAAAATATACCCCTGCAGGAGACGATTGTATTCCAGCCGTGGATCATCTTCCATTTGCGTGGTCAGGATCGCGTAACCACCATTCATCTCCTCTTCCTCTTCAAACTCATCGCCGGCAAGCGCCTCTTCATCTAAAATGCGAAGTACAAAAAAATCCGACTCACCGCTTCGGTTGGGAAGATTGACGTCGAGATCGAGGGTGCGGGTAAGGAAGAATTTTCCCGAGTCGTATTCTTCGACAGAAAAATCCACCAGCGTGGTGTCGTAGGCCAATGCGTATCCGCCCAATGTATCGATGACCGGCGGCATTCGTTGCTCTGCCGTTACCGATTCGAACCCTTCGGCTTCCACCAATAAACTCCACATTCCAGCTGCGAGTTCAACGTCGGTCAGTACATGTCCCAATTCACTGGTCCAATCTTCTTGGCCACCCCATGTCAGGCTCGTGCCGTCCTCGTGGGTGAGGGTGTAGAGGGCTGATTTGATGCGTTTGCTGCCAATGGAGTCCAGAATTCCTGCCGATGAATGCGCTCGTGAAACCAAGGAGTCCATCTGATTCCGAGCCATCAAGGTGACCACGATCTCTGGCGTGTGCTCTGGGAAATCAATCTCACGAACGACGCCGTTTGAGAGTCGCTCGCAACCAAAAAGAACAAGAACCAAAAGGAACAGACCGATGGAAATAGGGGGGCGGAGGTTGTTCATGTTCATTAAAATTCTGCGCGCCAAGCGATGGAGGGGATGATGGGAAAGATGCCGTATTCTCGAATGGTTCGGCTACCGTCGGTATTTTCATCGACGAGGGCAAAAAACGGATTCAGGTTGTTGTATACGTTGTAAACACTGGCGATGAATGAGCGATTGTACAAGGGTTTTTCTTTCGTGAAGGTCAACGATACATCAGCACGGTGGTAGGAGCTCATCCTGTACGCATTCTTCGAGCTAGGGACTTCCACATTGACCCCGTCCAAGGCAGGGGAGTACCCCGTCATGCTGATGGGTGCGAATGTCCGGAATCTGGATTCTGGAAGTGTTAATGCACGGCCCGTGCCGTAGACCCACGTCGCCGAAAAGTCGATGCGATCAGAAATGCGGTACATGAGCACGACGGAGGCGTCGTGGCGCCGGTCATACGTGTATGGAAACCAATTGCCGCTGTTGATCTCGTCAAATTGCCGATTGGCCCAACTCAAGGTGTACCCGATCCATCCTGTGGTGCGCCCTTGCTTTTTCTGCAGTAAAAATTCGAAGCCGGAGGCATTGCCGATTCCCTGGGTCACCTGGTCTTCCCAGTTGGCATTGACGGCGTTTCCGAAACTCGCTCCTTCCCGGTAACTCAGCAGGCCCGTCATGCGTTTGTAATAGCCTTCGACGCTGCATTCTATTTCGCCAAAGGTTTTGGCCCACCCCGCAGCCCATTGCTCGCTGGTTTGCGGGGAAACCTGATCGGTGGCGGGAACCCAGAGGTCGGTAGGGAGGGAGAGCCCTTCGTTCGTCAGTAAGTGAACGAATTGGTTCATTTGCGCGTAGGAGGCCTTTAACGCGCTTCCATCGCGCAGTCGGTAATTGACAGCTGCTCGGGGTTGCAACGAAGGGAATGCAGTGCCATTCACGCTTAGCAAAGCGGCATGCAATCCAATGTTGGCCTTGAGCTTGCTCCCCAATTGGATTTCATCCTCGATGAACGCGAAAAACTCCCTTGAACCCACGTTGGGAGAGCCCAATGTGGTGTCGATGGCGGGGAAGCCTTCTCCAAAATCTGCTTGGAAGGTCGTGGCCCCGGGGTTGAACGTGTGGAATGTGGCATTTGCACCGTACCGCAGGTAATGTTGGTTGTTAAGCGCACAATTGAAATCCAACCGCGCCGCATAATCGATGATGCCACTTTGGTACAAGCTCGTGAGGCTTTGAGCAGAAGAATCGCTGCCGCTGAACTCCGACTCGCTGAACTGGATGCCTGTATTGAATGCATACTCGCTCCGAGTAAGGGTCATATTGGCAAACAACTTGGCACTGGCTTGGTGGTTCAATCGCACGGCGGCGACTTTGTTCATCCAGTCCAGTCCAAAATCGAAAGAAGAACGCGAGGCTCCATTTATCTCGGTTGAGGCCAGACCAAAGTCATCTTTTCCATTAAATACACTGATGTACAGGCGGTTTTTCTCGCTCAGTTTCCAATTGACTTTTCCGTTGATATCATAGAAAAAGTAGCGGGGGTTGGTTTGGATGTCGGGTTCTTGCCGGTTGATGGAAGCGATGATCGGGTTGATGAGCAAATCCAGGTACGTTCGGCGCGCGCTAATCATGAAGGAGGCGACGTCCTTGACGATGGGTCCTTCCAACATGAACTTACTCGCTAGAATGGAAACATTTGCGGTACCGTGGTATTCCCGCATGTTGCCTTCTTTCATGTTGACCTCCAATACCGAGGAGAGCCGCCCACCAAAGCGGGCTGGAAATCCTCCTTTGGTGATGCTCATTTGCTTGACAGCATCGGCATTGAAAACGGAAAAGAAACCAAACAAGTGACTCACGCTATACAAAGGCACTCCATCGAGGACGATTAAGTTCTGATCGGGGCTTCCACCTCGGACGTACAATCCGGAAGTTCCCTCGCCTCCGGATTGAATTCCGGGCATCAGTTGCAAGCTCTTGAGCAAATCCACCTCTCCTCCAATGGCAGGCAATCGGCGCACTTGCTCCATGGGGATTTCGACTTGGGACATTTGCACCCGGTCCTCGATTTTATTGAAACTTTCGCCCGTCACCACCGCTTCTTGAATGGCAACGCCTGCGGCTAACGTAAAGTCCGCCTTGACGTCTTCGTCGATTGTGAGTTCGAAGGATTGCGGTGCATACCCGATGTAGGACACCACCAACCGCTGCGGTCCTTGGGGAAGGGAGATGCTGTAAAAACCGTAGGTGTTACTCGCCGTTCCAATTCGTTCTGATTCGGACCACACGGTGGCGCCAATGAGCGCTTCCCCGCTGGAAGCGTCGCGAATGTACCCGCTGAGTTGTTGGTTCTGCGAAAAGGCCTCGCACGTAAAGGCAAAAACTACCACCAAAAGCCATAAGCATTGTGTTCCACGCATGGGTGCAAAAGTACGGGTGGAATGTTCAGCGTTTATCTATCTTCGTCCCATGAAAATTTTCAGATTTTTGATTGCAGGTGCATCCGTGGCATGTTCCTTGGTTTCATTTGGTCAGGGGTGGACCAGTGTCGCCCCTTTGTCGGACGGGTTTGTGTCCAACCACAGCTACGGTTTTGCCCTGGACTCCATGGGCTACATCGTTGCCGGTGAATCCACTGAAGGGTTTACGAATGCCTTTTATCAATACGACCCCTCGTCCGATGAATGGACTGCCTTGGATGATTTTCCTGGACCAGCAAGAGGATACACGATTGGAGATGATTGGGACGGCAAGGCTTGGATGGGGTTTGGTCTTTCTGAAAGCGGTTACCTGAATGACTTGTGGGTGTTTGATCCCGACAGCATGGCGTGGACAGAAAAGGCTTCTTGTCCCTGCTCCGCGCGCACGCACCCTGCCTTCATTGCGGAAGATGACAAAATATTTGTAGGATTGGGTGGAGGCCAAAACGGCGACATGAACGATTGGTGGGAGTACGATATGGCTTCGGATACTTGGAGCCAGAAACCCAATTTCCCGAGTTCGGAGCGTCATCACCCGTACCAATTTGGAATTGATGGATTGATATATGTGGGATTCGGCCACAATGGCCCCAACATCTTCAATGAATGGTACCGGTATGATCCCGCGACCGAGGAGTGGGACGAGATGGCGACGCTTCCGGCTGAAGGCCGTGTCGCAGGTTCGCAGTTCATCCACGAAGGAATGGGCTATGCATTGAGCGGTGACGGCGATGACCACAACTCCATGGAAACCGGCGAGCTTTGGCAGTATAACCCGGGGGCGGATAGCTGGAGTGCTTGGCCCGAACATCCTGGGATGTCGCGCTGGGCACCGGCTTCGTTTGTCCTCAATGACGAGGCGTACCTGATCAATGGGATGAGCTTGGATCCGGGAACCTTTGATTACATGAGCACCAATTGGAAGTTGGCCATGCAGCCAGAAGCTGCCTACGATGTGGCCCTGACGTCTTTCACGGGTCCGGGCACCATATGCAGTGGAGAAGCCACGCCAATTGAGGTGCAATTGACCAACTGGGGTGCCGACACCCTTTTTGCAGGAGACGCTCAGGCGTTGACCGTTCAAATGGCGATTGATGGAGAAGTCGCCCTCAGTTCGGATTGGTCCGGTGAGTTGTCGACCTACGCCTCTGCCTCCTTTACACTGGGCACTTACATGTTCGACGGTTCGACGGATTTCACCTTGGAGGTGCTCGTCGAAGACGAGAATTCTGCCAACAACGCATTGGATGCAACCGTCGAAAATTCAACCACTTCCACCACCCAATGGGGGGTCACCTTGCTAACGGATAATTGGGGAGGAGAAACGGGTTGGGAAGTCCGCGACAGCCAAGATAACCTCGTTGAATCTGCTGCTCCTGGCAGCTACGGCGATGAAACAGTTTATGAATTTACGATTTCATTGCCCTCTGCGGGCTGCTATTCCTTTAGCCTGATTGACACGTATGGTGATGGGATGAATGGAACAGCTTGGGGCGGTGTCAATGGGTCATGCACCCTGGAATCCCTGGACGGGTCGGGCGAACCTCTGGATGTCTTTTTTGCTTACGATGGCACCTTTGGGTTCGAGACGTTGACTGAAATTGTGGATGCGAGCACTTCTGTATCCTTGGAGGAAGCAGAAATGGCCTTCAGCGTTTTTGCATTCCCCAACCCCGTGTCCGGTGAATTGACTGTTTCAGGACTTCAGGGCCCAACACAATGGGAAGCGCTGGACGGACTTGGACGCGCCATCGATGGCGGTTCTTGGTCCTCACCTCAAGCGGTCGTGGATGCAACGGATTGGCCCGCAGGCGTCGTTATGATGCGTGTCACGAACGGCACCGAAATTCACGTGCTGCGCTTGGTGAAAGAATAGCGATTGCACCGCCGTCCGATCAGTGCACGACGTGGACGTGTCCTTCGTAGGTAAGCCGCGCCGGAGTCAGTGGGTTTTCTTCGTCCGGAAAGACGAGCGAAATCCGCCAATGGTAAACATTGCTTCGGGTAAAATAACCCAAGTGATTCGAGGACTCCGGGTTTTCTTCGACCTGTCCAAACCAACCGGTTGACGCGTCTTCCGTGGCAAAAATTAATTCGCCCCAGGTATTGAATACTTCCAAGCGGTATTCTGTAGGCTCACATCCCAGCACGGGCAGCCAAAGGTCATTGGCACCGTCGTTATCCGGGGTAAATGCGTTGGGCACATACACCGGACATTCGCAATACTCAAGGTTGACCTCAAACTCCTTGGTGATGGAGTCGCATGTATTTTGAGCAGTCACCGCATACAAGCCTGGTCGGTCGATCGTGATTGCGGGAGTTTGCAGTCCGTTGCTCCATTCATATGCAATGGGGAAGAGGTTGGGAGGATTGGCGGCGCTCACGACCATGGATTCTCCTTCGCAAAACTTCAAGGGCTCGGCGATATCGATGAGGATGGGAGCGGCGCGTTCAATCACCACGTCATCCGTCCAAATGCACCCGTTCCAATTCACAAGTGCGCTGTAAACTCCCGGCGAACTCGCCGTGATGGAGGAGGCCGAGCTCCCTGTACTCCAGCTCACTGTGGCTGCTTCTGGCAGAGGATAGATATACAAATACGCCTCCTCGTCGGGACACAGCTCTTGGTCTTCCCCCAGATCAAATTCGGGCAAGGCTTGCACCGAAACGATTACTTCATCTTCCGCCGAACAGCCATTTTCTGTCACCACCACCGAATATGTTCCCGCATTCGAAACGTCCAATGTCGGCTCCGTTGAGCCGGTGGACCAGCTGGTGGCGTCAGCATTGAAGAGTCCGGTACTTAAGAGCGAAGACGTTCCGGCACAAATTGTTTGATCAGGCCCCAGGTTGAACACCGGTAGCGGGATATTCTGCACGCTTACGTTGGTGGAATAGTCGCACCCTTGAATGGGCGTTGTCAAGGTGTAAACACCAGGCGCGGTTAACCAAATGCCCGTTGCTGTTTCACCTGTGCTCCACTGATATTCCGGAGCGCCCACATTCGCAACGAGCCAAATGCTGTCGCCATTGCACAGGGGCAAGCTGCTCGGAAGCCCGGTATTGAAAACGGGCGCATAGTCAATCATCACCGTATCGCGTTCAACGCAGACACCCACGGTAACCTCAGCCACGACAGTGGCGTCTTGATTCAGGACAGACCATGCAGCACCGTTGCCCACGCTCAACCCATTTTCCCACCATTGAGTTTCAGCAGCAGTGTATCCGCTGTTGAGAATCACCACCTCTCCGTCGCAAGCAACGGCGTCCAGTCCCAAGTCGACCCCTGCATTGCTCGACGGTGTGACCAATACTTCATCCGCAAAAATGCACCCTTCGAGTGCCATTTCGACTTCATAAGTGCCTGGTGCATCGACCCAATGCTGGGGGGTCAAAGGGCCGTTGTTCCACGTGTAAGATTCTGCACCGAGCGCAGCACTAAGTTCCACACTATCGTTCAGGCACAAGTCCAATGCATCGGGCAATCCAGCATCAAAAAACGGTACGTGATAGACGTCTACGGTATCCCCTTCTATGCAGGTGCCGACGGTCACTTGAGCGATGACGGTGGTTGATTCATTGGCGACGGTCGTCGAGGATGTGAAGGAACCTGCTGCGTCACCGCCGCTGATCCACAGGGTATTGGCTCCAGCGTAGCCGCTGTTGAAGGTTACACTTTCCGTGTCACAAAGCAACACATCCGCACCCAAATCCACTCCTTGATTGGGAGAATCCACGGCCTCAATAGCATACGAGTAGGTGCAATTGTCCGTGGTAACGTCCAGACTATAGGTGCCCGCTTCTCCAATGACCAATGCGTCGTTCGTGGATCCATCATTCCACAACCACTCCACGGTTCCCCCGGTCCAATTGGGATCTTGTGCACTGGCTATTTCGATTTCATCCAAGCACAACACAATGGGATTCTCTTCCCAGCTCACTTGGTACGTTGGGTAGTGTCCGATCTCTACCGTGTCGGCAGCGGTGCAAACGGACAACCCCCATTCGGCGATGACGGTCCCTTGCTGCGTGGTCGCGAACAAAGCATTTCCGGGTGCGGCATTCCACGTAAAATTCAAATTGGGGTCGTAACCGCTGAAGTCAAAGGAGACCAATTCACCGGGACACGTCATTTGATCAGGCCCCAAGGTTAATTCTGGTAATTCGACCGCTACCACATCGATATCAGAAGAGGCAATGCAACCGGATTCTACATCCTCCAATGTCAACGTGTAACTGCCTGCTCCTGAGACTGCGTAGACGGCATCGTTGCTTCCATCGTTCCATGTCCCTATGATGCCTGCAGGCCAGGGACCATTCAAGAGTTCGATGAATGCAAGGTTGCAAGCCACGGTGTCGGCTGGAAGTCCCGTTTCGGGTAACTCTACAATGTCGACATCGACGGTTAAGGTGTATTCTTCCTCACACACGTCTTCGTAGGTAACGGTATAGGTTTGGCTGGATGACAACGTGGCTGTAACAGTGTTACCAAACACGCTCGACAACCCCAACGAAGGCGACCAAACTGGATCGACGGCAGCCTCGGAGATGCTTAATTCCACGGGGTCACCTGCGCAAGCGACAGCATCAGGTGCAACCACGTCCTCCATCACGGTCCATTCAGCATCGCACACGCGGTGGAGGTTACTTAATCCACCAGTTGAGGCGGTAAATCCCCATTTCACCTCCGTGGCTCCAAGGATGTCCTCTAAGTCGATGACTTCCGAAAGTCGCTCATTGCAATCAAAGTAGACTGTCATGAGCAGGGAGGTGGCATCGTAGGTAACACGCAAATGATGTTCGACACCGTTTTCGATGTTTCCAAAGGGAGGGACAGCAGCTGTCGGGCCCGCGAGTGCATTGGCTGAAAGATGGGACAGGTTTCCGTCGCGGTGAATCGCTAAATGGTCGTATGTAGGATCGCCTGCACCGGGACTGCCCGCACCGCTTTGGTAAGTGTCCATTTCCACGGCAACGCTGGGCTCAATGGCTGGATTGGCGAAATTACCTCCGTAACCCATGAAGGATCCTCCTCCTCCCAGGGCAGGAGAATCGGGGTCGCGAAGGGCAAAGGTCATTCCGTCGGCTCCTCCATTGCTGGTTCCGAGATAGACCTGCGCATTCATCTCCCAACTAACCGAAATGTCGACGGTCCCCGGGTACCAAACGGCTCCTTTTTGACTGTTTTGTGCAGCGGTCAATCGATAGCATCCTCCACCAAGGCTAATGGCGTTGCCTTCCAAGGAAACTGATTGCGCCTCACTTTCTGTAGCAGATGAGATCCAAAAGACCGCAATTAGTATCAGCAAACGCATCGGATGGAGCGGCTTAAACATGCCCCAATTTCGTGAAATTCCATCAATTTGCGCACTTGAGGTTGCACGGCGGTCAAAGTGTGCCAACACCAGCGCAACCTTCGGTAATTTTCTTCGGTTCTTTGCACGTGAAAACCCCAATCGCTTTGACTACGAATCACTTTGTTTTCGGACTTTTCCTCGCGTGCTCTTTTCAATTTTCGGCCCTGTCAAACCTCCAAGCCCAGCGCAGTTGTGGAGCAGACTCGGTCCATGCGCTCATGATGGGATTGCCGGGATTTGCCAAATTGCATGCAGAGAAAGTCGAAGCAATCAATGAAATTGTCGCCAATGGAAACCGCGACGAGTGTGATACGCCGCTTATAATTCCTGTCGCTGTTCACTTTCAAAATACAGGGGTGCCGCTTGATTGCGCAATCGAGATGGCGCTCTCGCAGGTGCAAACCTTGAACGAAGATTTCAATGCGACAAATCCGGATATCGCCACATGGTATGATTTGCAACCGGATATTTGGCCCGGCATTGACAACAAAGAATCTTGCATTAGTTTTTGTTTGGCCACCCTCAATCATCCAGCCGGTTACGGACTCACGGATGGAGCGTACGCTGTGACCGTGGACCAAGTCGACAACGACCAAAATGACCAGGATGCCGATTGGACGGGCTACTTGAATTTTTGGGTGCGCCCCATTGGAGGGGGAACCTTGGGCTATTCTCCTTACGGTGGCAATGGCAATGGAGACGGTGTGACGTGTGATCCCGCATACTTTGGAAGCGTATCGTGCGGTGGCAACGCCATCAGTCCCACGTACAACATGGGACGCACCCTCACCCACGAGGTGGGGCATTATTTGCTTTTGGAGCACCCTTGGGGGGGCGGCGGATGCGCTAGTACGGATGACGTTGCGGATACACCTGTGACAGATGGTCCGCAATTCGGATGCCCGGCAGGTCAGACCATTGTCAATTGCACCCAACCCATACTTTGGCCCTCATACATGGATTACTGCGACGATGCGTGTTTGTTCATGTTTTCCGAAGGCCAAGTGGACCGGATGGAGACCTATGTCGAAACCAGCCTCCAAAATCTTCTGACCCATGCGGTGACTTCCTGCCAGGAAACCCTGTGCATCGGATTTGATGCGAGTCTCGCGCTCAGTGACGAGAGTTGCGCCGGAAACGATGGGGTCATTGCGGCCAATGCAGTGGGTGGGGAGGAGCCTTACGCGTATGCCTGCTCGCCCGGTCCGAGCGCGTCGGGGAATGTTTTCAATGGGTTGGTCGAAGGCATCTATTCCGTCACGGTGACGGACCAAAACGGATGTGAAGTAACGCAATCGGCTACCTTGTTCAGGGATGAACCGGCCTTAAGCTTGGTGCAAGTCGACGATGAATACTGCAGCGACGGAACGGGATTTGTAGAAGTGATTGCAAACGAGTCAACTCCCTTTGAATACAGCATAGACGGCGGTGTTACGTGGTCGTTGGATGGGGCGTTTTCAGGGCTGCACGGTGGCACGTTCAATGTAGTCGCGATGAATGCAACGGGTTGCGAGGGGGCGGTCGAAGCTGTGGTTCAAAACGAAAGCAATTTGACCATCAGTTTTGCCGAAAAGAGCAATGTGAATTGCACGTGGTTTGACAACGGGTCCATTCGCGCTCAAGCCAATGGTGCCCTGGCGCCTGTTTCATTTGTTCTCAGCGGCGGGGAAGAATCCAATTCTGGGGTGTTTTCTTTTCTTTCTGTTGGTTCCTACGAAGTGGCGGTGGAAGATGCCGCAGGTTGCACAGCTGAATCCACATTTGAAATTGATTTTGATTTTTCTGTAATCGGAGAAGATTGCCCCTGTGATGTCTTTGTGCCCAATGCAATCACGCCAGACAATGATTTGGTCAATGAGGTCTTGAAGGTTCAATCCTCGTGCCCGATTTATGATTTTTCAATGGAGATTTTTGACCGCTGGGGACACCTCGTTTTTCAGTCGAATGACCCGGAATTTCAGTGGCACGGGGGATACGAGGGGATGGGCTCGTCCGGAGATTATTACGTTGAGAACAGCATTTATAATTATCGAATGTCGTTCCGATGGGGATCGGAAGAGGCGCAATCTGTGAATATGGAAACGCAGGTGGGCTGGATTGCAGTGATGCGCTAACTTGCCGCGAATTATTTACAGGAGAATGAAGGCATCAAATGATTTTGCGCTTGTAACGGGCTCGGCTTCGGGACTGGGTAGATCCGTTTTAACATCGCTTGCCGCGCGGAAGTTTAATATTATTGGAGTGTCGCGTCCTGGTGACAACGTGGAGGCCGTGGTTGAGACCATTGCCAAACAATTTGGGGTTATTGGAATAGGGATTGAATTGGATTTGTCCGTTCCAAATTGCTCAGTCGTCTTGAAGCAAATGATTGATGAACAGGGGGCAGAGGTGGTGTTTCTCGTGAACAACGTCGGTGCGGGAGGCACTTCGGAGTTTCAACATTCGGACCATGCGTCCAATCGGTTGATGATGGAACTGAATATGAAAACGACCGTCGAGATGTGCAGGGAATTTCTCCCCCAGATGATTGCGCGAGGCGAAGGCAATGTCATGAACGTATCGAGTATGGCGGCCAACTTTCCCATGCCATTTAAAAGCATTTACAGCGCTTCCAAGGCTTTCGTTAAATCATTTAGCATCGGGCTGCGCAGTGAAATGAAACGGTTTGGAGTGAATGTCTCAGTGATTCAGCCCGGTGCCATGCTGACCAACCAGGTCGTTATCGATCAACTGAAGCACGGATCGGCCATGTCACGAGTCAGTGCGATGACGCCAATGAAAGTAGCCGAGGAGAGTGTAAAGATGACCCTGCAAGGAAAGGCCGTGGTAGTTCCCGGGTTCAAGAATTGGCTTACTTTGGGTATGCTGCGCGTGTTTCCGAGGCCATTGACCACCGGACTAGCGGTTTACAATTACCTGAAAACCAAAAAGAAAATAACGAAAGCCGAATGAGTTTGATTCCCCCTATGCAACCGTTGGATTGGGTTTCCGTTCTCCCGCTTACACTCTCGTTGGTGGGGTTTTTGGTGTTTTGGTTTGTGTTTCACTCGGAAACAGTGAAAACGCGATTTCACCAAGCGTTGGAGTACGATGATGCTTGTCTTTGGCACATCTTCAGTGTAAAAGCTTGGGGTTTTATCACAATGGGCGTGGTCCCGGCTGCGGTCATGTGGAACATTCTGGACTGGAGCACGGCAGACCTCGGTTTGCGCTGGCCATCGGAGCACAGCGCAGCGATTTGGAAATGGACGTTGGGACTTGGCGCTGCGGTTGTTGCGGTCGCGTGGTTAGGCGCCAGAAAGTTTGACCCCCAATATCCCCAGATGCAAGCGAAGGAATGGACGCCTCGAATGATGGCGATTAATTGGTTGGGATGGGCATTGTATCTGGCAGGATATGAATTTATGTTCCGTGGAGTTTTGTTGTTTCCACTGGTCGATACACTGGGGGCTTGGCCTGCGGTAGCTGTCAATACCGTATTGTATTCCGCGACTCACATTCCCAAAGGCCGAGATGAAGCGATTGGTGCGATACCACTTGGGTTTTTGTTGTGCTGGGTGACCTTGCAGACTTCGAGTTTGTGGCCCGCTATTCTGGTGCACATCTTCATGGCATGGACCAATTCGACGGCGCGCTTCTTGCGTCACCCTGGAATGAAATGGAAACAGCAATAAGGCCATGAAAATAGCCATCACGGGGGGGACGGGGTTCATTGGGGCTCACTTAATTCACGCGCTGATTGAGGCTGGTAACAGCGTCGTAGCGGTTGTCAGGAACCCCCGTAAAGCGAAACCTCTGGAGGCCTGGGGCGTGGAGTGTGTGGAAGCGGATTTGCAGGATGAAAAAGCCTTGATCTCGGCCTTTGAGGGGTGCGATCAGCTCTACCATATGGCTGCGTGTGCTACCGTATGGGAAAAGCAATCAGAGACCTATTTCAATGTCAATGCGCACGGCACAGACACCGTCCTGAAGGCTGCAAAATCAGCAGGCATAAAACGGACCGTTGTCACCTCCAGTGGAGGTGTTTTTGGTCCTTCTGTCTCGGGGGAAGTTTCTGAGCAAAAGCCAAGGGACCTCAACTACTTCAATGCTTACGAAGCCTCTAAAGCTGCTTCTGATCTTGTGGTTCTTCGCCATGTGCTTGAAGAGGGGATGCACGTCGTATTGGTCAGTCCTACCCGTGTGTTTGGACCGTATTTGTGGGGGGAGCCGGCCTCAGTCTCTCTGATGATCAAGCGATACATTCATGGCAACTGGCGCCTGATTCCTGGCGGTCGGCACTGGAAAGGCAATTATGTATACGTTGACGATGTGGTCCAAGGCCATTTATTGGCCATGGAAAAGGGCCGATCGGGCAGCAATTACTTGCTCGCAGGTCACAATGTGTCCTATGGGGAATTCTTCGAGGAGCTATCGGACGTAAGTGGACAAAGTCACCACATGATTGTGGCTCCTATTTGGCTTCAAATGGCCTTTGCACGGATCCATGCATTTTGGGCGCGAATGCGGGGAAGGCGTCCTGATCTCACCACAGAATGGGTGCGTCGGGGCAATTATCACTGGGAGGTGAGTTCCCAGAGAGTTGAGAACGAATTAGGCGTCCAATTGACGGCATTCCGCGATGCGCTCCTGCGCACCGTTGAAAGCCATCGTCAGAATGATTGATTTCTTCTGTCCTATATTTGAGAGATACAACAGATTTGGCGCACTCAAGGATTCCAATGAACGGGTTTCTTAAAAGCGATATGAACCAGTAAAAACAAACAAAATGAAATTTTTGTCAAGGGTGTGTTTAATCGGAATGTGCTGCATTTTAAGTCCAGTTTTTGGACAAGAAACGAATGGAGACTCTGGAGAAGAGAAGGTTTCGTACGTGCGGTTATTCATGCACGATGGTTCGACTCGGATGGGAGAACTGCGCTCCATGAACGAGGAGGAGATTCGGTTGAAAACGCCCGATATTGGGGTGGTGCTCATTCCGAAGTACTTGGTCAAAGGACTGATTGAAATGGATGGAAACACCTTTGCCAGGCTATCCAAATCTGCTATGGGTCGGTCGATATCGATCAACCCCCAATCGAGTCGATACTTTTTCGCTCCTTCTGGAATTCAATTAAAGAAAGGGGAAGGTTATTTCCAGACTAACATTGCATTGAACTCTGTCAGCTTGGGCATCAACGATCGTCTAACCCTGGGAGGTTTAATTTCATTCTTTGGCGCAGGTGGTACCTTGAAAATAGGCAAAGAACTCGCTCCAAATGTGCATGCCTCTTTCGGGGGTATCGGCTTTTCAGATTATTACGGCGAATTTGAACGGCCAATCGGACTCATTTTTGGAAACATCACGTGGGGAACGGATGATCGCAACATCACCATCAATCTTGGAACAGGTTCTAAGATTGAAACCGGAATTCAAGCCACAGCATACACGACGGATTCATTGGGAAACACCCAGGGGAATAATTACCCGCGATATACGGTGACCGAATATGATCAAGTTTATGTCCGGCCCTTGCTTTTGAGTGTTAGCGCGATGACTCAAATCGCTGAGAACCGATGGTTTATTACCGAGAATTACTTCATCAACAATTACCGATCCACGACGCTGGTGACTGGGGCAAACTTGACCCGCTACAACTTGCCGAACACGCATTTTAGGAACCAAAATCAAAACGTAGTCATTGTCTCGATGGGGGTCCGGAACCTGAGCCAGCGCAACGGTTGGCTATGGGATTATGGAATCGTTGGCGTCAAAACAGCTGATTTTGGGTTTGCTGCACCATGGGTGTCAGCCACCCTGCCATTCTAAGTCAAACCAATCTTCTTATAGTTCTCCCATGCGACCTGCTCGATAATGCTGGAAGCACTGGTTGATTTGGTCTTGCGTGTTCATCACAAAAGGACCATACGAAACCACCGGTTCGTTCAACGGCTGTCCGCCTAGGAGCAAAAATTCACAGCCGTTGCGGGAATAATACCGCAGTTCATCTCCCTCGCGCTCATAAAGCGCCATTTGTTCGTCTTGCACAGCGTGCCGGCCTTCCAACTCTACTTCGCCGTGAACCACATAAATAAACGCATTGTGCCCGGACGTAACGGGAATATCCAATCGTGCCTCCGGCTGCATCTTGATATGGTAATAAAACGCAGGCGAGTAGGTTGCCGTTGGAGAATGCTGTCCAAACAAACTCCCGATAAGGACCTTGATTTGGTGAGCATCTGTTTCAATCACCGGCAAGGCTTCTGAATTGTGAATAACGGTTTCCGGGGTACAGAATTTCTCTGCCGCCGGCAAGTTCAACCAGATTTGGAATCCATGCACGACTCCGCCCTGCGCGCGCAGTTGATCGTCGCTTACCTCCTCGTGGATGGCCCCTCGCCCCGAATTGAATAGCATGTATTGGCCTTCGTGATAAACGATGTCATTGGCCAGACTGTCGGTATGTCTGCCGCTGCCCTGCACCAAATACGTAGTCGGAACCACTCCGGCATGCGGGTGCGCTTGAATGTCCATGCCGGTGCTTCCCGGCTCGACATCCAACGGACCAAACTCATCCAACATAACAAAAGGCGAAACGAGATCATCTTGGCCTCCAGCAAAAGCTCGAAGCACCGGTACATTCTGGACCATGCTGCGCTTGGCACTCAGAATCCGGGCGACGCGCCGTTCACCCGAAACGGAAAACATGCCCGAACCAGCGGTCAAGAAGCGAGGCAGCAACGCACTCGCTCCCACGATGGCAGATCCTCGAATGAATGTCGCTCTTTGCATACCCTAATTTACGCAAGAATGATTACTGCAAAGTGAATTTAAAGTAGTTTTGATTCATGATAGGATGTCGAGTAAAATGGAGTGCGGTGATCATGCTGTTTGCTTTTGGAAGCGCGAAGGCGCAACAAATCGTGACGGACCGTCCAGATCAAACGGAGAGCGCAGCGATTGTTCCTCTGGGATTGGTCCAATGGGAAGGAGGGATGCTGGTGGAGTGGGAGGACGCTGACGCCGAAACGCGATGGATGACCCCTACATCGCTCGTTCGATTGCCCATTCACGAGAAGCTTGAGTTGCGTTGGGTTTACAATCAAAACAGGGTTCGAAGTGAACAAAGCACACTGGGAGCTTCTTCAACCACCGATATGGAACTCGGTGTCAAGTGGAATGTCTTGGATGGAACAACCAACGGACACATGTTAGCTGTTTTGAGTCATTGGGCCTTGCCCACCGGCGGAGAATCGGGGGTGCCCAGTTCGCACAAGTTATGCCTCAGCCATGATGTCGGAGAGGCTTGGGCCTTGGGGTATAATGTGGGATGCCTTTGGGACAATGGCATGGATGGATGGGCGTATGCTTTGGCGGTGGGACGAGCTATCGGTGGTGGATGGTCCATCTATGCCGAGCCCTATGGAACATGGACGAACGAAGCAGGTCACCGTGCAGCCATGGATGCTGGTTTCACGTGGCTTCAGAACGACCGAATCCAATGGGATTGGAGCATGGCCATAGGGCTGAATCACGACTTTGGGTATCAATCCATTGGCCTTAGCTTGTTGCTGGGCGACTAGCTTGGTGCTTCGATAGTTGGGCGGCAGTGTGGTTTCGAGTAAATTCGTCAAAAAATAAGCCGTGCGAATTCTATCCATCATCCTTGCCGTAACGTTTTTCACAATTGGCAATGCCCAAAATGTGAAGCGAGAGACTGTCCAAGTAGAATACATCAGTCGCCCCAGTGAGCCGTTGCCTAACGGTGTTGCGACGTACCATACAGTAGTGAACCAAGCCTACCGTGATCAATTTGATGCGGAATTTGAGCAGTGGGAAATAGACACTCAAATGGCTCAGGAGAACTATGATAGAGAAATTGAGGCTTACAATTCGAAAGGAACAGGTGCCAAATTGCTGGAGCGTGCCTTGCTGGATGAGAAAAAGCCTCAATTGGTGTTGCCGACTAAACCAATACCCGAAGAGCGACTTTTTGAGCCCGGTATCATTGGCTCCAAAGTCAACTTAGAAGGGATGACACGTGCTTCGGATGGAGTTAAGGTGACCATTGAAATTCAGTTTTTTGAACATACATCACCAGAGGATGTAAAAGAAGAAAAGAAGGACAAGGAAGGAAACATTACCTACAAATACTTTCGGACTTTTAAGTACAGCCAGCCTATGCGCTACACAGTACAATTGCCAGATGGGTCTGTGATACTTGACGAAGTTTTGGGGTCCTCTGGAGAATACACAACCTACAACAGCAACAAATACTCCAGCAAGTCTGCATTGAATAAAGCCTGGGATCAGACTGCCGTGAACAACCAAAGGAGCCAACTCGCTGTAGAGTCTGGTATGATGGCGATCAATCAGACGTTGAACGATCGGTTCTGCTTTTCGAAGAAGACTCGGCCGATGACCATTTACCATGCGAAGACGACTAAAAAAGTAGATTACATGGATTTGACCAACGCAGCGCTGGATATGTCCATGGCGATGGAGAAGTACATAGACAACAGAGAGGTAGCTGAAGAGGGCATCCGAGATTGCGTTACAGTGTGGCAAGAAGCCCTTGCAGAAGCGGATTTTGAGAACAAGAAAGCCCGCATCAATGCCAAACTGGCCGGGTTGCTTTACATCAACTTAATCAATGCCCACATTTGGTTAGAAGAGTATGATAAATCCGACGCATTGTTTGATGAGATGCGCCGCGTACCCACCAAGAAAGGAGCGGAAGGTACAGCCGAGGGATTGGATTCGTTTTCGGAGGATCAACGCCGCCGGAAAGAAGCGAATTCTTGAGCGGAAAGCCTATTGCGAGCAGCCGGCTCAGTGCCGAACAATGAACTTTTGAACGAATGGCCCGGAGTGCATGAAATAGATACCTTCGGGCCATTGGCTTACGTCAATTTGCATCTCCAAACCGTTGGTTTGAGCGAATGCTGTCCGCGTGCAAACGGACTGTCCCAAGGCGTTGAAGACTTCTAGGCTTCCGGGTCGATCCATGGAAACCCAAATTCGCTCGCTCGCAGGATTGGGAGCAATGAGCGGCGCGGAATTTTCAGCAAGTTCGATGCCCATTCCATCGGTGAAGAGCGGCTCAGTCTGTGCCACACATCCATCGAAATAGAGCACGGCCATGTACGACCCGCCGACGCTTGGCCACCAGGTTAGTCCGTTGCCAACCCACGTTCCGTCCAGGTGCCATGCGATCGAGTCCACATAAGGAACATTGGTGGTGACCACCTCCAGTCCACTTGCGGCTTCTGAAATGGACGCTGTTGCATCTTCAGGACACGGCTCGAACCTCGCTCGGTATAGATCGTTGCTGTGCAGCGCCACTTCGTTGGTTTTGAGGTACGCGTCCATATCGCCGCTTTCGACATGGGAATTCACATCCCACCGGTCAAACATCCATCCATCAGCTGAAATCGCCTCGATTTCAATGGGGCACTGCTCGAAATAGACTCCTTCCCATGGCAGCGGTCCGGGCTCAATGGTGTTGATCCGAACGTGTCCTGCAGTAGGAGGGAAAGCATCGAGCGTGCATTCGTGCGACTCGGGCAGGTTGAAGCTGTCCATGAGGTGTTGGCGCGAAGTACCAATGCGGTTGGAATTGTGGCTGGTCATGGCATTGATGGCGTTGAGCCAGGTGGCCACGGACCCGGGGGAGTCCCAGCGCTGGATGTGGTGATCCATGGCATCATCGATGAGGTTTTTGGCCTCTGCTGCCCGGGGGTTGAATTCGGTTGGTTGAAAAACCGTGTTGACCAAATCAGCATAGCGATTGATGAACCGAAGGCGAAATTCGGTGTTGTTGAGCACCCGGTCAAACAGGTTGCTGTGAATATTGGGGTATCCCGGATTTCGAGCGTAATCGATGAAGTTATTCCAGATGCTGGCTCCAAAAAAACCGAAAGATGCGTCTGTGTCGTAGAGCAAATACCGCCATGGATGTTCGGGTCCTGCCCGAAACGTTTTGACATTGTTAAGTCCCCAAGCGATGCCCATCCAGTCGGTATTTTGGATGTACGTCTCAAAGATGAAATAATCCATGTAATTCTCTACATCGAACCGCTCAGCAAACGTTGAGAAAAAGCTGGGACTGGAGGTGGGGGTGCTTTGAATGAGGCTGGCAGCAGCATACAATTCTGCGTCAGATCCTGACAATACAGCAAAGGGCCCCACCAAGTCCACTTCGTCTTTATCGGTTCCGAAATGATCTGCTATAAAATGTTCATCCGTTTTCTCACGTGCCGCATACAGCCCCCAATACGCTCCATTTAAGTAAAGGTGCGCTGGTTGCCAAGCACTGGCAAAGTTGTGGGTTTCATTGGCCAAGGTGCTGATCAGCCCATCTTGAAATTTGGTTGCCCAGCTGTGTTGACCTCCGTTGCGTAAGTTGAAGTTATTGAAGCTTGCTACCTCAGGACTCGCAGAGAACAAGGGCCATTCAAAATCACCGGAGTACTCGTTCTTAAAATCCAGTCGGAACGAACGCTGCGGTTCTGCCCGTGACCAGCCTCCATGGATTTCCAAATCAAACGTCTCCCGTGCTTGGATTGTTCCGGTTTCATCGAAAAACATCAACCGCGAAGGGCGGGACCAAGGCTGCCAAAAATTGGATCCGAAATGCGGGTATTCATCTTCGGCATTCGGACCAAACACGTAGATTCCGGTGTTCCAATCCCACAAATGATGATCGTCGGTAAAAATTGAGAAGGTCGGAAGGTCCGGGGTGAACTCATCGACAATGAAGATTTCATCTTGAATTTCGCTTGGCAACAAGTCATTGTTTGCGCTCCATGCTTTCAACGTGAGCGACGAAGTTTCCTCCAGGACCAACCCATTGGGAGGAAATGCAGGGGATTGTGTGCTTGGCTGATCACCGTTCGTTGTGTAGCGAACAATCAAATCCTCAGCAGTCTGCGGCAATAGCTCCACCGTAACCTCAGATGCATACCAACCCGATGAGACGGACACTTGTGGTTTTGGGGCAATGTCCAGGTAACATGTCTGCCCGGCATTGGATAACCCCGGTGACGGTGTTTCGAAGATGCACCAACTTTCATCTTCACCTTCACTTCGTCCCACGCTGTGATTCGCTGGCAGGTTGGGATGGATGGGCAGTGAACTCACCACATTTCCTTCAGGATCTTTCAAGACGACGAGCTCTTCCGTGCTCAATTGAAAGGAGGTGTGGAGCGTTCCTTCCATCTCTGGCCACCAGGCCGGAGCGGCAGGCCACGACGTCATTTCACTGTCCTTCGGTGTTAGTCCGAGAAACGGACGGATGGACAAGTCGGATGAGGTAGCATTGACGTTGAATGCCTTGATGGCCAAGACATTTTCGCCTTGGACGAGCCAGTCGGAAAATTCGGACTCCGCCCACACCAGCTGTTCTGGAGCTCCTCCGCTATACATGGTCGCCTCGTGGTTGTTATTGGCAAAATCACCGATGTTGCCGATGACCCCTGTCATGGTGGAAGAGCGACTAATTTCTACTCCATTGAGGTAGGCAATGTACCCGTCGTCGTAGTCAATGGCTAAGGATAAATACCCCCAATCGTCCGGGTCATTGACCTCGAATGTTTTGCGGATGTACACGACATTGGTATTGGAAATAACGGTGGCGTCGTCTCCATCAGAATACCCAATTCCTCCCGGACCATTGGACCAACCCAGCAACGTAAATCCCGGTAACATCCAACTGTCATTGCTGTTGGCCAAGGGAATGATGTAATTCCAATTGTCAGACTCTACGACCGGACATTGCCAATTTTCGGGCAGGTAGTTGCGATCTAAACCAGAGGCCTCGATGAGCAAGTGCTGGCCGGGCGTCATATTGAGTGAGGGGAATTCCCAGAAATCTCCGTCGAATTCATCGTTGATCAGGTAGCCATTTAGGTCAATGTCAGACGATCCATCGTTTCGGATTTCAATCCAGTCTGACTGGGGTGAAACCTCAGAAATAACCAATTGCCCCAACATGGATTTCACTGGGATGATCAAGGAAAGAACGATCAAATACGAGATGCGCATACCCAAAGATACTGGAACAAACTAGGAATCAGAAGAATTAGATGTGTGATTGTCATCACAAAAAAGAGGGGGGTAATCAGCATCGAACAAGGAGATGGGTTTGTGGCCATGGTCGGTGGCATTACCTTGTCTTCTTTTAGAGTGAGAAACATGATTAAAGCGCGCCAGGTAAATAACCTCCTGTTCCTCTTATTGGGCGGGGTGATGGCGGGGTGTTCCTTTGTGGCAGACCCTTCCGAATCGACAGAAGAGAGCAGCACGACGGACATTCAGCCGCAGGCCGCTTCTCTAAAAGTACTGGGAATTATGCAGGATGGAGGAGCTCCGCACATCGGCTGCGAGAGGCCTTGTTGCCGCAATTTATTTTTGCGTCCGGCCGTCGATCGACGGGTGGTGAGTTTAGGCATCTTCGATGTGGGGACAGATGGCCGGTCTGTGGGTGCTATCATTGAATCCACTCCGGATTTTACGGAACAGCTGGCAGATTTTCAAACTTGGTCGGGACTCCCGTTGGAGCGCATTCAGCTGTTTCTTACCCATGCGCACATCGGCCATTACAGTGGGTTGATGTACTTGGGCCGAGAAGCACTCGGAGCGGATCGCATGCCTGTTTGGGTCATGCCGCGCATGCGGGAATTTTTGACTCAAAATGGACCATGGGATCAGCTCGTAGCGCTTCAGAATATTGCGCTGAATTCCTTGTCAGCTGATGTTGCTGTGAAAGTAGGTGCGCAGGTGAGCATCACGCCGATCCGTGTTCCACATCGCGATGAGTATTCAGAGACGGTTGGGTTCAGAATTGAAGGTCCCCATCGGTCTGTTCTATTCATCCCAGACATCAATAAATGGTCGGATTGGAATCGTTCACTGGTGTCAGAGTTGAAAGCGGTCGACCGCGCATACTTGGACGCGACTTTTTACGATGCAGCGGAAGTTGGATACCGGGACATGGCGGAAATTCCCCATCCATTTATGGTCGAGACGATGGCGCTCTTGCACGATTTGCCTTCCGAGGAGCGCGGGAAAGTACATTTCATCCACCTGAATCACACCAACCCCTGCTTGGATTCCACGTCCAATGCTGCTGCTGAGATTCGGTCATTGGGCTTTTATGTGGCCACACAAGGTGATGTATTCGCCTTGTAATGCGTAAATTGTAGAAATGACGAAAGCTAAATGGCTGGCGCTTGCGATTCTTCTGTTCATCTGGGTTGGTTGCCGGAAGAATGATCCTGTGCCTGATGGAACAGACGATTACCAAGCGGTTCGTTCACCCCAGTTGCCAGACGAGCTTTTTGCATATAGCACGTTGGAGTTTCCAGATACCTGGTTAAATGATCCTGCGCTCCAGCTGTTTGGTGGATTTGGTTCTGATATCGAAGTGACAGACGCAGGGGCGACTTTGGGACGGGTTTTGTTCCATGATCCCGGTTTATCGGCGGATGGAACGGTCTCATGTGCTACGTGCCACCAGCAAGCCAGGGCATTTTCTGATCCAGTGGCCCTGTCAACCGGCGTCTCAGGTATTCCGACTGACCGAAATGCCATGGCGCTATTCAATTTCAAATACCAACGTCGGATGTTTTGGGACCTGCGGACGGTTGGGCTTGAAAACCAAGTCCTGCAGCCCATTGAGCACCCCGATGAAATGGCCATGGATTTGGCCGCTCTTCCAGCGAAACTAGAAGAAATAACGTTCTACAACGGGCTGTTTGAGGCGGCTTTTGGTGACGCCACGGTGACGACGGAGCGCGTGGCCTCGGCGCTGACGCAGTTCGTCATGTGTTTCCAATCCTACTCCTCCCGTTTCGATGCAGGTCTGGAGGATGGGTTCATTCATTTTACCGAAAGTGAAGAAATGGGACGTGATATTTTTTTCAATGGAGAAACACGCTGCAACCAATGCCACAGCGGAAAGAATTTGTTCTCGACGCAGCCGTTTGTCAATGGATTGGAAGTGGATTATGCGGCGGCTGGCGACGGGGGAATAGGTGCGCTATCCGCTGATCCGTTTGATGACGGACGGTTCAAAACCGTATCGCTGCGGAACATTGGCCTTACAGCACCCTACATGCACGACGGACGATTCGCGACATTGCGCGAGGTTGTGGACTTTTATAGCGACGACATCCAGGCCCATCCATTCCTTGATGAACGCTTGAGCGTCAATGGTTTTGGATCTCCGGGCCAAGAACCCTACGCCTTAAGCCTGACGGAGCAGGAGCGAGAATCTCTGGTCGACTTTCTCGAAACGTTCAATGACACGGTCATGGTGAAAGCAGATTGGCTGAGTGATCCCTTTTGACCTGCTACTATTTTTGTTTACATTGGTGCGAGAATCAATACTCTGTGAATCAAATTGATAGAATCTTCCTGTTGGGATTTATGGCAGGGTGCTCGCTGTCATTGGCTCGCGCTCAGTCAATAAGTGACTGTGAGGGGGCGATCACGTTGTGCGGTGATTTGTATACAGAGACCGATGCTTCATTCAACAGTGGCGCGATCCAGGAATTCACGGGTATTTGCAATCAGAACCTCGAACAAAGTAGCGTCTGGTACAGTTTCACGGTGCAGGAGGATGGATTGCTCAGCTTTATTTTGGATCCACTCAATCCAATGGATGATTACGATTGGGGCCTCTTTGATATAACGACTGGAGGGTGCGAAGGAATTGGCACCGCATTGCTCAGTCCGGAGGTGGGATGCAACTCGTACGGTGTTGCGCCTCCAGAGCCCAATGGCGCAACAGGCATTTCCACGACCAATGGAGGAACTGGGAGCTCCAATGGCCCAGGTAATTTCAACGGACCCCCATTCAATGCTGACTTGCCGGTTCAAGCGGGAGAGACCTATGCGCTGGTGGTGATGAACTGGACCAATTCGCTGGAAGGCTATGAAATCGATTTTAGCCAATCAACGGCGAGTTTGTACGATGATAGTCCGCCTCTCATCGACAGTGTGCAAGTCGTGGATTGCGAATTGACCAGTTTCGACGTCTTCTTGGATGAATACGTCAACTTCCTCACTGTCACCGCCGAAGATTTTGAACTGGTCGGTCCCACCGGTTCGGTGTTCTCATTTTCTTCTGTGGTTGGGCTTGCGGGTGTCAATGGATATAACGAAATATTGAGGCTTACACTGGACGGGGCAATCGACATGAGCGGAAGCTATACCCTGCACATTACCGATGCAGCCGGTTCTATCGCCGATGCCTGTGGAAATTTAGGTGAAGGATTTGCTGAAGTGGAATTGACCGTATTGGATCCGCCTTTGGGCTGGGACGAATTGGAGGTCCTTTTGTGTCCAGATGACGCAGCCAGCCTATCCGTTAATTCTGTTGTGCAACAACCTGAAAACACCGCTTACACGTACATATGGGCGTACGATCTGGCTGGCGCGCCGACCATTGGCACCGGCCCTGGGATTGAAACCATGGGAGACGGGGTGTACGATGTTACCATTTCGACATCTCCACCATGTTACAGCGCCAGTGGTTCGTTTCACGTCATTACAGAAGAATGCAGTCTCACGATACCCAATGTGATAACCCCCGCCAACGGTGATGCACTGAACAATGCCTTTCTGGTGGATGGTTTAGACCAGTACCCCGGGAGCAAGGTGCACATCTATAACCGCTGGGGTGAGATGGTTTACACTTCCGAAAACTTCGGTGCAACGGCGGGGTGGGACCCTACCTCTGACCAAGCATCAGAAGGCACCTACTACTACATTTTGCGCATTCTTCGCGGCCAAGATGAGGTGAGTGTCATCGACGCTGCAGGAGAAACGCTCTATCCCGCCGATGGGAACCCTTACCTCGAGCTCAATGGTTCGTTTGCCCTCATGCGCCAAAAGCGATAAAGCTTTAGTGAATCACCAATCGCGTCGGCAAACTGTCACCGTACGTGGCCAAGTAAATCCCTGGTTGAAGGTGACCCACTGAGCATTGTGTTGTGGTGGCCAGTAGTTGGAATTCCAAGACGATTCGCCCACTGATATCACGCAATTGCAGCCAATCACCCGGAGTCTCTGAACTGTTGAGACGAACAGAGATTTCACTGTTAGCGGGGTTCGGGAAGACCGTGCACACCGCTTGGAGAGTTTCAGCTTCTGTGATTGCTACCCCCAGGCCATTCAGGATTCCTTGAAATTCTTGGTGGTAGAGGTTGGCGATTCGGGCGTCGTGGACGATTACCGTGTTTTCATCGTTCACGTTTTCCGCGGTTGAGGACCAGTTGTGTGAGCCGGTGATGACCATCGGGTCTGAGCCTACTTCACTGTGGTCGATGATGCAATACTTGTGGTGTAAATCATTGCTGATGTCGTGCGCATAAACTTGCACACCATTTTCGACGAGGTAATCAAATTCGCTTCCCGTCGTATTGACCTGCTCAATCGCTCCTATGGGATTCACGAAGAAACTCTCATTGAGCGCTACAATTGCGTCGCCCAAATCGTCGCGCGTAAGGGTGAGCAATGCAAATTCGAAATCAGCGTTCGCCGCTTCAATCTCGGCCTGAATAGCCGCAGTGGTTCCATCAGAAGGGGAGAAATACAATTCGACGTGGCTTCCGCCAACCATGAAGTCCACCGGTGTGTTCCACGTTTTATCTGGACCAAATTTGGCGTTGGAGGCGTCTGGTATCATGCCGTCGCTTCCCCACATTTCTTCAAATTCAAGTTCGTAGGAACGTGCCAAACTTTGGTCTTCGAAAATGATGACATTGTTCAAATCACTGACCAGGTTACCGGTGGTGAGATTCGTTGATCCCGTGAGGACAAATGCGAGTTCCGTGTACTCAGCATCTGCAATGATGAATTTGTTGTGCATGCCGCTTCCTTCGTTGTCCGTGCGCGGGTGCGTGACGATGGACTCGTCGAGGCTATTCAATCCGATGTTGGCGTTTTGGCCTTCATAAATCCAGCGAATTTGAACCCCATTGGCAGCGGCTGTGTTGAAGGCCTCCTGCAGCGTTTGGTCGTTGAAATTGTAGGCGGCCACGTCCAACGTATGCTGGGCGCTCGTAATCCACGAGGCCACGGTGTCGTTCATATCCGTGCCCAGTGACATCGCGAGCTCTTCGGTCGCAACACTATGATCAACTGCGCCATTAAAATAGACGTGGATATCCCCGGAGCTTTCCGAAACCGTTGCATACGGTCGAATCGTCGATGTCGCAGAGGATCCGTCAGCCAATGTGCAAACAGCACGTGCGTAATAGATGGAACCCGCCTCAAGCCCTTCTAGGTTGACAAAATGGTTCGGAGTATTGCTCTGCAATGCATTGGCGGTCATGCCCAAATCTTCGGTCATTCCGTATTCGATGGTGCCATCGCATGCCAAGTCTGTGTTCCAGGATAGGGTGAAGCTAGTGGTAGCCAGATTCGTCTGGGAAACGGGAGATGTAAAGCAGACCGCTGAGGCAGGAATCAGGTCCACAGGCCCTCGCGGAAGCAACTGATAGCCTCCGGTGCCATCAAAGGAGAACTGGGAAACGATGCCCATCATATCAATTTCACAACCCGACAGCTGCTCGCCCACGAGGGAGTTGCTGGTGCGAACGTAGAATACTCCCGTTTCGCCTGAGGCATTGAAATCGTACGTGTTATTTCCGGTAATCACCGATCCAGCCAGGGGGAACGTGACACCATTGATTCGGACCAGCTGTCCTTCTAGGCTCTCGTTCATCTCTGAAGGCGAAATTAAGAGCGGGTCTGGGACGGTTCCGGTACCGAGGAAATCAACCGCATCCAAGTTGGGGCCAACTTCGAGCAAACCATTGTATTCCGTTATTTCTCCAGTAACCGAAAGGCTGTCCCCAATTTGGGGGGTGGCATCCCAACTGGACCAATCCTCACCGGGATAAAGCGCAATGCCTGCCGTCGCATCTTGCAGATAGCGCACCGAACCTAAATTGTCATCGCTTGTGACTACGCCTGTTACCGTCACGGTTTGACCGATGGTGTAATTTTCCCGCATGTCGAGGATGTTCTCCTGCGCCATCATGTTGACGCCAATCAGCAGAGCTGCAGCAGCCAGTGTAGTTTTTAAGTTCATTGTTTTGGGTTCTTGTTTTGCAGTCCTTTCAATTCCAATACGGCACTCAAGCGGACCATGCGAGGTGGGCCAATAAAGACTTCTGCCCAACCACTTCCACCTTCTGGGCCATATTTGTTGTTGGCGTATTGGGAGTTGTTGTTGGCGTCAGACACGTAGAGGGCGTTTAAGGCATTCGTCACGCTGAGGCGCACCCGCAAAAGCGCCCCAGGAGAGAGGTCAAAGGAGGTCCCAGCGTTGAAGTTCAAAAGCGAATAACCAGGTGTTACCCAAACATCCTTGGGCTCGCCCTGCGTGATGACATCTCCGGGAGAAAAGTTGGCATAATGTTGCCAAAACCAGGTGCTTCGGACGGAGAAGTAGGTGCCGTATTTCGGTCGGTAGCTTACAGCCAGAGAGACCTGACGTTGTGCGGCATTTCCCACCTTGACACCGTTTAAATTCACCAAGGTGTCGGCAATGCTGCCATCTTCGACGCGCGTGATGAAGGTGTTGGTTGTTTGATTGACCAGGTCCACCCGCTCGTTGCTTGTCCATCGCCAATTACCCGCAGAGAACACGCCTTGGACATCCAATTTCGACGTAGCATCGTAGGCAAAATCCCACTCCACCCCGGAGTGTACAGCATCTGCATTGAGTAAGTTGTAGCCCAAGGCACGGTCAGCATCCTCGATGACTGAAGCGCCGATTTCTCCCCATTCGCTCGCATCTCCAGTCCCTTCTGTCAGGGCAATTAATGCGTCTCTACCTGCAACTGTGCTGGTGTCTGCGTAAACAGAAAGGTTTGGATCGTTCCACAGTCCCGAAACGCCATAAAATCGATTGACCGCCTTGTTTTCCCATCCCGTCCGATAGGCATTGAGGTTGGAAGCAAAAGCACCCCGCGCAAACTTCACACCGATTTCAATTGCCTTGACATATTGATTTTCATAGCCTTCGATGATGTTGTTGTCAAGATCAAAGACTGAGTTGAAGAGGGGGGCTCGGTTTAAGTACCCGACGTTGGTATAGGCGTTCAACCATTCGTTGAAGTTGTAGTTGCCGCCCGCTTTGATGGTTCCGCTATTCAGACGTGTCCAGGGTGTGGTGTACGTTTCCAAATCGGGGTTGTCAGCCGTGAGGAAGGTCGTGTCCATCATCCACTCGGTTTCACCTATAACGCGGTATTCATCCGTGGACCGTACTTCATACGTGGTGTCATTCAATGTCACTACTTGGGGTCTGAAGTAGTCGATGGCTCGGTACCAACTTTGCGCTCCTGACACGTTGATGAAGGCAGAAAAGTTGTACTTGTCCAATTCAAGCTGCACGTAAGACCCTCCCCAAGCCACCTGACCGTCGTCGTAGTAAAAGTATTTGTCTCCTTCTCGCAAGGGTTCATCAAAATCAGAATTTTGATCCCGTCGGTCGTCGGGTGCGTCGTAATAGTCGGCCCCAAACATATCGCCGATGGTACGGTAGTGGCTGCCCGTGTAATGACGTGCATCCACTCCGGCGCTGAAGTTGAGGTTCTTGTTCAAAGCCGTGTTGAAGTTGGACAAGGCCCCAAACCACCGGTGATCGTTGTGGGAAATACGAATAAAGTTGGAACCTTTTCGTTCTCCGTTCTCATCGATGTTCAGACCGTTGGGCGCGAACTCAAACAATTGGTGCGAATCCCAGACTCCTTGCAAATCCAAGGTGCGATCATCAAGGCGTGAGCCCGGGGTGCTGAGCAGGGCTTCGCCGCCTCCGCTTCCAAAGCTTGCGTAGGCCGTGGTCGTGAGGGACGAGCGCTCAGATAAGCTCCACACATCGCGCACAGTTACGATGGGTTTGAAGTAGACGTTTTGACGTGGGTTGTACCGGCGGGTGTCGCCATAGGTCGTGTCTACTTGTCCCGTGGTCTCGTTGAAGTTGTAATAAACCTCCTGGTAGTTGACCAAGAATTCATTGAATCCTCGGCCACCGTTGATAACGGTGTTGCTTCCAGCTGAGCTGTAAATGCCTTCGAGTTCTTCGCGGCCCGCGTCATCGGTAAGTTGAGCAGCGAGGTCGGTATCGTATTCGAACACCTGCATTTGATACGCGCGTTGGCCGTGGCGTTGGGGAGCGCCAAAGGTGGTGAAGCTCAAATTGTGATTACCGAGCGTCTTCCGACCTTTCAAATAATACGCATAGGCCTTCGACTCCAATCCTTCTGCAAATCCTTGGTTGCTTTTGACGGATCCAGCAAAATGAAGGAATCCCTTTTCTTGGTTTCCGAAAACGCCGCTCAAGCTGTTTCTGAAATACCCGTAAGATCCCACCTCTGACTGATAATTGATGGAGCCGTTCCCGCGTTCGTCACCGCCAGTTAAAATGTTGATGGTGCCACCTACAGATGGAATCGCGAGTTTACTAGCGCCCAAGCCGCGCTGAACTTGGGTCGTGCGAACAACGAGGTCGAGTCCGGCCCAATTGCTCCAGTAAACCCAACCGTTTTCCATATCGTTCATGGGAACGCCATCGACCATCACCGCTAGATTCGTCTGGTCAAAGCCTCGAATGGTTACACGCGCATCTCCATCGCCCCCGCCTTGTTGAGTGGCATAAACGCCGGGTGTTGTGTTGAGCACCAAAGGAAGATCCCTGCCTGCCAGTTCTTCCTGAATTTGAGCAGGCAAGATGTTGGTATATGCAACAGGTGTCTTCCGGGAAATCACCAGGTCAGCTGCCACCACCGCCTCTTGCATAACCACCGTCTCCATTTTGAATCGGACAATTGCCTGGCCTCCATTGCATCGAACTTGCCTCGATTGGTTGGAGTAGCCAATGTAGGAGGCTTCAAGGGTGGCTTCGCTCGCTGCAATGAAAACCGCGAACCGACCGTCCAGGTCTGTCGCGATGATTTCATTGCCTAATTTCACGTAAGCTCCAATCAACGGTTCTCCCGTTACGGCATCCTCCACCGTTCCATTGACGGTGCACGATTGAGCGAACGCATTGGTTGTGAAAGCGAGTAACAAGAAGGAGAGAACCTTCCAAGGCTTCAAGGTGCGCATGGTGTGCTGGATTATTTCAGGACAATCTGCTGGGTCGAACGCGCTCCATTTTCAACGGTCACTTCTAAGAGGTACATGCCAGAAGGAGAGTGTTGCAGAGGCAGTTGAGCAACCTTTTGGCCGTTCATTTGCTGTGTCAAGACGCGCTGGCCAGCGATGTTGTAGAGCACAATCTCACGCATTGCAATCTCGCTGCGCACCCATACGACATCACCAGCTGCAGGGTTAGGATAGATGTCGATTGTGCCTGATTCCGCATGTTCATTGATGTTGGTTGTGCCGCACTCGCATGAGTGCGAGCCGAGGTTGAGGAAGACGCTGTCCAAGGTGTAGTCGAGGGAGTCACTGGACCAAAGGGTTCCATTCCACTCATCTACAACCAAGAAATCATCGAGTGCATCCGTGTCCCCTTGGGTCACACTCTCTTTTCGAACGAGGGTGTGGTTTTGGGTCATGTCAGCCCACCCCGTTTCACCCGGGTCCTCTCCAATTTTACCAAAAATGTCAATGGGTGAATTCGTTGAGATTTTTCGCAGCACCATGGCATCATTGCCGTTGAAGTACATGGTGTTGTTCTCTTCATAAACGGGGCATACCCAAAGATCAGCAGCCTCAGCTAACTCGTCCCAAACGGGTGCTTCATAGTCTACTCCGTCAGGATCTTGCTTGTCCAATACGACGACAACCACGCTATTTGCATTCAAGGTACCAGAAAGGTCCACTTTTTGGTTGTCCTGGGCTGTGGTAGCTCCATTGGAATAGCGTTCCAAACGATAATCGCTGAGATCGATGGCCGCATCGGTGGGATTGTAAAGCTCAATCGCCTTGTTGTTGCTCCAGCCTTCAACGTATTCTGAAATGAAAATGTCATCGCATTGGGCGTGCGCTAGTGTTGGAAGTGCAATAATAAGCGCCAATTGGTGTAAAGTGAATCGCATGAGTTTGGTGTTTGTGAAAATCGGTGCAATTTAACGGCGAAAAGCCCAAATTTGATGCGAACGTTTGAATTCGATGATATTCGGGAACATTGCTTGCTGAAAAGCCATGTGTCCGAGGAGTTTCCTTTTGATGCCCAAACTTGCGTTTGGAAGGTGGCGGGCAAGGTGTTTGCCTTGGCAAACTTGGATGATTTTTCCGGGGTCACCTTGAAGTGCGATCCGGAAAAAGCTCTGGAATTAAGGGAGGCGTATGATGGTGTCGCACCCGGGTGGCATGCCAACAAGCGGCATTGGAATACCGTGCGGGCAGAATCGGATGTTCCACGAGAGCGGATCCTGGCATGGATTGATCACAGTTATGAACGGGTGGTGGCCGGTTTTTCAAAAAAACAGCGAGTTGCGCTCGGATTCTGAGGGCATTGCGTATCCTTGTTTCATGGAGATAACCGGATTGGATTGGGCCATCATTGGAGCCTACTTTGCCCTCGCCTTGGGGGTAGGTTTGTGGGCATCGAAGGTGGCTGGAAAAACCGCGACGGGCTTCTTTTTGGCCGGTCGGAATATGCCGTGGTGGTTGCTGGGCATCAGCATGGTGGCAACCACATTTTCAACCGACACTCCCAACTTGGTTACGGGGCTGGTGAGAGAACAAGGGGTGAGCGGCAATTGGGGTTGGTGGGCGTTTTTGCTCACAGGGATGCTAACTGTTTTTGTCTATGCGCGCCTGTGGCGTCGATCAGGAGTGCTGACGGACATTGAATTTTATGAATTGCGCTATGGCGGCAAGCCTGCTGCGGTGCTTCGCGGATTTCGAGCCTTGTACTTGGGGTTGGTTTTCAATGTGCTTGTGATGGGCACAGTGTCCCTTGCGGCCATCAAACTGGGGGGGATCTTGCTGGGGTGGCCGGGGTGGCAAACCCTGCTGGTTACGGGGATCATCACACTTATTTACAGCACGCTGGGGGGCTTGCGAGCCGTCATTCTCACAGACTTTGTTCAATTCATTTTGGCCATGATCGGGTCCGTTTGGGCTTGCATGTACATATTGGACTTGGAGGTGATCGGAGGGTTGGATGCTCTGTTGTCCCATGCCGATGTAGCACCTAAAACTTCCATGTTCCCTGACTTGCATGATCCGAGCCAATGGATTCCAATTTTACTTGTCCCGTTAGCGGTTCAATGGTGGGCGAGCTATTACCCCGGAGCGGAACCGGGGGGCGGTGGCTACATTGCTCAACGGATGTTCAGTGCCAAAGATGAGTCGCATGCGGTGGGTGCGACGCTGTTGTTCAATGTCGCGCACTATGCTTTGCGACCTTGGCCTTGGATCTTGATCGCGCTTGCTTCCATTGTGGTGTTTCCAGACCTCGCGGATTTGCAAAAGGCCTTCCCGAATATCCCAGCCGATAAAATCGGCCATGATTTGGCCTATCCAGCGATGCTATCCCTTCTTCCTCCAGGGCTATTGGGCTTGGTCGCAGCGTCTCTGTTGGCGGCATTCATGAGCACGATGTCCACGCAATTGAATTTAGGCGCGAGTTACCTCGTGAATGATTTTTGGGTCCGTTTCATCAAACCAGAAGCGACGGATGCTGAGCAAGTCAGCGCCGGTCGCTGGGCGACCGTGGTTTCGCTCGTTCTGGGCAGTGGATTGGGGCTTGCTTTGACCGATGCTGGCCAAGCCTTCAACTTGCTCTTGCTCATCGGAGCGGGGACAGGAGGGTTGTTCATCTTGCGTTGGTTTTGGTGGCGGATCAACGCATGGACGGAATTGGTGGCGATGGGGGGGTCTCTCGTGGTCGCAGGGTATTTTACTTTTGTACATGACGCATGGGGAATGTGGGAGCTTGCAGGCCATGAAAAATTGGTGTGGGGCTCCTTGATTACCACCTTGATTTGGTTAATAGCGACTTGGTTGACCCCAGCTGAATCGGAGGAGACGTTGCAAAATTTTGTCAATAAGGTCAATCCAGGCGGTCCGGGCTGGTCGCGGTGGAAGGGAGCAAACGACGGAGAGCCCTGGTCTCTTCCTCGGGGCATCGCCTCGATGGTATTCGGCAGCGTAGGTGTTTATGCTGCGCTCATTGCCACGGGTTCGTGGTTGTATGCTGAAACGATGACGGCCGGATTGCTCGCGGCACTCGCCTTAGGGTGTACTGTGATCGTCCTCGCCTTGAATCGTTCGCGGGGATGAGGATTTTGACATCAGCGCCTGGTCGGATCTGCCTGTTTGGAGAACACCAAGATTATTTTGGGTTTCCGGTAGTTGCATCGGCGATTGGGTTACGTGGCACCATTGAAAGTGAAGCGCGCAGTGATCGGCGGGTGCACCTTGACTTGCTTGATTTGGGGACCTCGCGAGAGTGGGACTTGGATTCGCTTCCTGAACCGGGACCCCGGGACTATTGGCTCTCTGCCTTGCATGTAGCCAAGAAGGAAGGGTGGTTGCCGCCCGTGGGCTGGAATGCCCGAGTGACCAGTCAAATCCCACAGCAAGCCGGTGCGAGCAGCTCCAGTGCTTTGACAGCTGCATGGTGCGCGCTCATTGCTTTGAGGAACGGTCGGGTTGTTGACGACGAGGCCGGTCGCGAGTGGATTGCCCATGCAACATGGCGTTCGGAAGTTCAATGGTTCAACGAACCTGGTGGTATGATGGACCAAGTGATGTGCGCTATGGGCGGCACCAGAAAAATCGAATTCACACCGAAGTTTCAAACCACCCAACTGCCCAAACCCGAGGGAGTTTGGACGTTGATTGATTCTCATCAACCCAAAGAGACCCTCAGCATACTTTCTAGTGCGAAGGAGCGTCGTTTGGAACTGATTTCCCAATGGGGAGTGGGATTAGGAGAAGAGTGGCCTGACGTATTTCCTGCCCGGCCTCAAGATTGGAACGCTGCGGAGCATCGCCTGATGGATGCTACCATTGGAATACGGGAGGTATCCAGCCGCGGTGGAGGGCTACTCACATCTCAACCGCGAGCCATAGAAGGAATCGGAGAACTGCTTACGGCTCACCACCATTGGCTTTCCCATGGCCTCGAAGTGTCCACGCCAAAAATCGACGGATTGCTCGAGGCTTCCATTAATGCTGGGGCCTTTGGAGGAAAAATCAACGGATCCGGTGGAGGCGGGACATCGTTTGTCGTAAGCAACGCTGAAGCGGTCCAGGCGATTCATCGGACGTTGACCGAACGCGATGCAGAGGCCATTCCCGTGGAGCTCGGCGCACCGGGTATCGAAGTCATTCGTGTTTCATGAACATTTCAGACCTTGCACCCATGACATGCGATCGAATCGTCATATTGGCAGCTGGCCGAGCAAGCCGCATGAAGCGCAGCGCAGGCGATGCAGCGGACGCAGCACTTTGGGTGAGCGATGCGCAGAACCGCCCCAAGCCTATGATCCGAGTGGGCCCCAATGAGGAACCCATGATCCAATTCATTTTGGAGCAGGCCTTGCGGGCAGGATTCACGGAGGCAACCCTGGTCATTGCCCCATCCGATGAGGTCACAGAGCCGTTTCTAAAATCGTGGAATGAAACCCGCACAGGCCTTCGGATGCGCATTCGCTGCGTGATGCAGGATTCGCCTTTGGGAACAGGAGATGCCGTGCGCAGCGCACTTCAAAAAGATCCTGTCCCCTCTGGCAAAACGTGGATTCTGTGCAACGGCGACAACCTGCCCACCCGATCGGCCTTGGCGCAGTTGAGGACAATTCCTGCGGGCCAAGCCGTGCTGGCCTATGACCGAAGGGCGCTGGGGCTGGACCCTGCCAAAACCATGGCATTCGCCATTTTGGAAGGCGACGGTCAATCGATCCACCGCATCATTGAAAAACCCTCGGAGGAGGAAGTTGCTCGCCTTGCAGCTGCCGGGCCCGTGCGGGTATCCATGAATATTTTTCGATTGCATGCAGAGACCCTGATGCCTTTTTTGGAAGCACTCGAACCGCACGCTGAACGAGGAGAATTGGAATTACCGACGGCCCTTCAAGCTATGATGGACGCCGGCCACAACATGGGGCAATGGGATGTTGAACAAGAAGTTTTGGACTTAACCCGATTGCAGGATGTTGACCTTGTTCAAAAGGGATTGCATCTGATGGAGCCGTTCCAATTGGAGGTGTGTGCAAGCACGCCAGAGGATGTGCGGATGGCGGCGGAAAATGGAGCCCATCAGGTGGAGCTTTGCGCGCATTGGGAATGTGGTGGATTGACTGCGCCAGAATCTGACATTCGAATGGCCTGCTCTCATGGCATCCCTGTGCATGCGTTGATCCGATGCCGTGCTGGGCATTTTGTGTATTCAGCCGCCGAAAAAGAGTTGATGAAGGCCCAAATCCAGGGAGCGCTTGACGCCGGTGCCAGCCGGGTGGTCGTCGGCGGCTTGTTCGCCGATGGACGGCTGGATGCGCAGATGCTTCAAAATTGGGCGAACACCTTTGGCCCTCACCGGTTGGTGGTGCACCGAGCATTGGATGCCTGTTTGAATCAGGAAGAAGCAATGGTGCAGTTGGCTGAGATCGGGATCAGGCGTATCTTAACCAGTGGAGGGGAGACCGCAGCGTGGGCAGGGCGAGAGCGGATTGAACAATGGATGAAGGCGGGCTTTCATGTCACTGTCGGCAGTGGAGTGGGCCCAGAACAACGCGATGCCTGGATGGAATTGGGGGTACGAAATTTTCATGCATCGTGTCGACAAGCAGTGGAGCAACCCACTCGGCTTTTTGACGGCACCACCCATCCGGTCAATCCGCAGCGCGTTCGGGATTGGTTTGGTACAGGTGTTTCCTAATTTGCACCATGAAGCAATGGATAGGATTCGCAGTCGCTGCGATATTGGCAGGGGGCTGCACCCCGCCGGAAGTCACCGAATTTTCAGCAACGCTGATTCCTCTGCCTACCAAATGGGAGAAAGCTTCCGATGAATCTTTGTGCATCACGGGCCAATGGAATTGGTCTGTGGACCCTTCGTGGGAAGTGGTCTCGCCGGTATGGCAAGACTGGCTGCAAGTGGATCGGATGGATTCCCACGCGTTGGCGGTGAATTTAAAGGTGATCCAAAAGGAAGGCCTTGCGGATGAAGGGTATGAACTGCGTGTAAGCAAGGAGGGGATCGAGGTGTTTGCATCGACAGAAACGGGGGCATTCTACGGGCTAACCACCTTGCGCTGGATGATGTCCACGGAAGTTTCGGGCGAGGTAGCGCTGCCACACGGATTGATTCAAGACGCTCCCCGCTTTCCACATCGCGGTTTGTTGCTGGACTGTTGTCGGCATTTCATGGAGCCAGAGTATGTGAAGCGAATGATCGATTTGCTCGCGTTGCATAAAATGAATGTGTTGCATTGGCATTTGACCGAAGACCAAGGCTGGCGGATTGAAATAGATGCCTATCCGCGATTGACAGAAATAGGCGCTTGGCGCACAGAAGCTGACGGTTCAACGCATGGAGGCTTTTACACCAAGGACCAAATTCGAGACATCGTGGCCTATGCCGCTACCCGGCAGATTACGGTCATCCCAGAAATCGAATTGCCCGGACACAGCAACGCGGCGTTGGCGGCCTACCCGTGGTTGGGGTGCACCGGGGAGCAGATGGAAGTGCCGCACGATTGGGGGGTATTCAAGGACATATACTGCGCCGGCTCGGATTCCACGTTCGCGTTCTTGGAGACGGTGCTTGACGAGGTCTTGGAGCTCTTTCCCTCCGAGTACATTCACATCGGAGGCGATGAGGCGCCCAAGGTGCGGTGGGAGGTCTGCCCCAAGTGTCAGCGTCGGATCGACGAGGAAGGATTGCACGATGAACATGAATTACAATCCTGGTTCATCGGACGAATCGGTCGTTACCTCGAGGCGAAAGGACGCAAGATAATCGGGTGGGACGAAATCCTCGAAGGCGGATTACCGGCTGGAGCGACGGTGCAATCTTGGCGGGGTATGGAAGGAGGTCAGGCGGCGATTGCCGCAGGAAATGACGCCATCATGTCGCCGACTTCGCATTGCTATTTTGATTACCCCGTGGAGTCGACCGATCTCGAGGAGGTCTATGGCTTTGAGCCGGTGCCGACCGATTTGCAAGGATCCGGACGCATATTGGGTGGCGAATGCAACATGTGGACAGAACGCGCTCCTCAACACCTGGTTGATTCCAAGGTTTTTCCTCGGTTGGTGGCCATGAGCGAGGTGCTGTGGAGCCAGCCAGAGCAGCGAGATTGGTCCGACTTTCGATTGCGCATGGAGCGGCATTATTCGAGATTGGATGCATGGGGAGTGGAGTACGGCTGGGAGACGGTGCCCATTTCGATGCACTGGAATGCGGCTCGCACCAAAACAGCGCTGGAGGTGCAGTTTGAGCCAGCGATGTCGGGAATTGAGGGGGTGGCGACCTATGTTCCCTATCGTAAAGACGCGCCCGAGGCATCTCATTCGTTGGGTGAATTATTTTCGGTTGTTGGGGAAGGAGAAATCCGGGTGGAGTTGATGCGAAAGGGGATTTCCATGGGGACTCCGTGGACGTTTCCCGTTGCCGGTCATGTGGGCGCTTTCCAATCGATTGAATTAGATCATGAAGTGAATTCATATTACCCGGGAAGGGGAGAACAAGGCTTGGCTGACGGACGCTTGGGTTCGCAAGATTTTCGAGACGGTTCATGGCAAGCTGTCCAAGAAAGCGATATGGGTGCAACGATTGAGTTGGCTGAAGCCGTCCACATCGATTCCCTCAGCATGCAATTCTACCGCTACCAGGACGCTTGGATTTTCCTGCCTGATTCGCTGCGGTTTCAGTGGTCCATGGACGGACAAGTATGGAATGGAGATTGGTTATTGGGAGAGGCGACGTTCGGAGAGGCGACTTTCATACCCAATGATTCGCAGGATGTCGCCCGTGTCGCGGTTGCCGTCAATGCTGAGGCGAAGTGGGTCCGAATTGAAGCGGTCAATCCAGGTCTTTGCCCAGATTGGCACGATGCAGCGAGTTCAGCGACATGGATGTTCTTGGATGAATTGGTGGTCCATACGAATCATCATTAACGCCAACGAGCATCAGTCACAGGGTTGCCCCCAAACGGTGAGCATCCCGAGCAAGTCGCCTGTGTTGATATCGCCTGAACCATCGAGGTCTATGACCGGAGAAGCTCCGGCGCCAGTGATGGAAACGGTCTCTCCAAAGTGGATGAGAAGCAGCAACAAATCCGGCAGGTTGCGCATGCCATCCGAGTTGAAGTCTCCGGGACATAAACAGGGATAACCGGTTACCTCGAAGCAATCCGCACCCAGCAAGGGAAAGGCATATTGTTCTGCCAACAGCATCGCATCCATGCCCACAATTTCTCCGATCATCCGTCCTGGAAAATCATCTTGAGGCGGATGGATCCCTCCCCAAATTCTTGAAAGTCCACTCTGGTCAGCTGCATCCCGGTAGGTCGCCCATTGAAGTTCAAAGCTCTCACTTGGCCCATCTTCAAACACAAGGAATTCGTTGGCCTCAATAGGAAATGTCCCCAAACCTCCTGGAAAGAAAGGGTCTCCTGTGATCGCAGTCAGGACCTCCGCTGCTGCTCGGCTGAACGCAGAGTGTCCACTCACATACCCTGCAAAGGGCGGAGAGACAAACGTGGGACGCTGATAAGGCCACCATTCGCTGGCGCGGATCCAACCGACCCCTGCCTTGTTGAGTGCGGGCACTTCAATGAAGTCAGGTCCTTTCCAGCTTCGGATTTTGATCTCGTTGATGAATTCCCCTTCGGCACCCCGCAGCGCAATCGGATCATTGGCTGTGATCAATTCGATCTCATTTGGAACCAAAGGCAAGCCGGCTCCATCAAAGTTGGGCAATTCAGGATCGGAACATTGGCCGCGATCTGCCATCCATCGTAGCACCGAGACTGGGCGAGCAGAATCGTACCAGCCCTTGCAACTCCATGCCGAAATGGCCGCGTCATGCATGGCTCCGCCCAGAGCGAAATACGCAACGACATCCCAATCCAAGGGAGCCAACGTCTCACCGATTCCTCGCCATCGCCGTTCCAATTCAGGCTGATCATTGACATAGTTCAATAGCGTGAACCAATGACCAGGCGGTGTTTCCGAGTCAGGTCCATCGGCCCAATATTCAGCAAGCACCCGGGTGAAGTCGCCGCGAAAAACCGGTTGCGGAACATACGGTAGACCGGTGGTCGGGTTGTAGGTGTGCCCAACCTCAATGCCCTCGGCAAATGGCGTGCCCTCATCCGTATAGTAGTCGCGAGCGGATGACATGGAGTTGGGGAAAAAGCCATCCCACGCAAAGGAACCGGGGCTGATGTCCCAAACAACGGAATCAGCCGGGTCCAAGTGCGAAGACCAAAGGCTGACCAAAGCATGCCCCCATTTGTAGTCGCTTTCCAATGCGATTGATTCGTCCGGATCGATTTGAGGAGGCATTCCGGGATCGTGGTACACGGTATACCAACTGCCCAGCCGCGCATACCGTGATGTATCCTCCGCAGACATGGCAAAGGGCACAACGTTGCCCCATTCGGGACTCAAGAAATCCGGTGAAAAATTGGTTCCTTCGTTGCCCGATTGGTCAATGAATTCTGCTAATTGAAGCGGTTGCCAGCGATTTGGAAAAAACATATTGGGGTTGCCGGGCTCATCCATTACCAAATTCCAATTCATGGGATTGTAATAGGTGTTCTGATAGTCGATTTCCTCAAAAGATCCGTCCTGAAGGCCAAAGGCGATGTACTGTTCTGCGAGGTAATTCCCAAGGGATTGTGCACGCTCGCTCCAGCTCCCCGTGGTGTAATCGGTCGAATTCCACGCGGTGTCGTACCCCAATGCCTCCATTTGCGAATCGAGGTGCACGGCGATGCGTTCTGCGCGGGGAGCATTGGTAAATCGATGCTTTAGCAGCCGGTACGCTCCGAAGCTAATGCTGCGTCTCCGCGCGTCGATAACGTCCACCGAGTCGAGGTCTAATGCGAGTCCATCAAAAGGACACGCAAAGCCACTCACGGTATCTCCGAGCAACCAATGCTGCGGTCCAACCGGCGAGGGTGGAGCCCACGCGGTCCAGGCATCGTACATCAAAGCCGATGTATGCCATAAGTTGCGCGCATGCACGGTGGGGCGCGCCCAGTCGTGTCGAATGCTCAGCAACAGGGCCTCGTTCCAAACACGCGCAACGCTGTGCGTCGCTATCGTCGGATACCCTTCCAATGGTTCACCCATGCAGTCCAAACCGGCCAGCGGGTAAGAGCAACTGCCATCATCTTCAGTCGCGGCCATGTGAAAGTTGCAGGCATCCGAATCCGTGCATCCTATCGAGAACCAAGGTGCGTTACCGGGCTCGAGCACATGGTAAACGCTATCCGCACCGAAGGAACCGTGGCTGGAAAGGATGCCATTGGGCCATCGAATAAACACCGAGTCCACCTGGGTCAATTCGCCCAGTCCTATGTGCACTTGCAGAGAGCTCGCTCCGCTGTACCCTTGACCACAATGCACTTCGTCATACCGGACTTGCCCGCCGAAATGGGCTTCGATTCGGGTGCCCACCGCCGACCGGTTCGAACTCGTTCCTTCCAGTTGGAGTCCAAGAAAATGCCCTGACTGATTGAGGTTTTCCAAAATTTGAAATCCGGGCTGAGTGGGTGAACCGCTCGTAGCGATGGCCAAATCCAAATCGCCATCCCCGTCTAAATCTCCGGAAGCCAATCCATAATCGGAATGGTTGTGCTGCAAAATGCTATCACTTGGGTTGATCCATTCAAACGTACCGTCCCCCAATCCCCGATACAATCGATTGGGGAGCGGAGCAAATGCGTAATCATTGGCGATGTACAAGTCGGATTCGGCATCGTGGTCGTAATCAAAGAATACGCATCCCCAGGTCATTCCTGAATCGTCCACACCGGCCTCGGTGCCGACTGAAGTGTAGGTTCCGTCTCCATTGTTCAGGAATAACTCACTGGGGTAGAGGTCGGAAATGTACAAATCCATCCAGCCGTCATGGTTGATGTCCGCAGCGTCTACGCCCATGCAGTTTCCTTGATAGTCCAGGCCCACCTCTGCAGCGCATTCTGTAAAAGAACCGTTCCCGTTGTTCTTGAAGAACTTATTGACTTGGTTGCCATCATGGGTCACATACAAGTCGACATCACCATCGTTGTCCGAATCGTAAAATAAGGCGCCCATTCCAATTCCTGTATCGACGGTTCCCGTGGGAAAAGTGATGTTCTGAAATCCATTCCCGCCTGTATTTCTGAGCATGGCGTTGTGGCTGTTGATGTTGACGACGTACAAGTCGAGCCAGCCATCTTGGTCAAAATCCGCCGCGTGCAAACTGCGGCATGGCCCTTCATTGCCAGCATTCCAATCTGCTGTAGCATCCTCAAACGTGCCATCTCCCCGGTTGATGTACAGCCGGTTGGCTTGCAAGTAATTTCCGGTTACCAAGTCGAGCCAACCGTCGTTATTGAAGTCACCCCAAAGTGTTGCATTCGTCGTGCCATCATCGTCGACGCCTGCAGGAATGCTCACCTCTTCAAACTGCATACCTCCCTTGTTTCGAAATAAAGCGTTGGGAGCGAATTTGGTACCGACGTAGATGTCCTCTCGGCCATCCCGGTCAAAATCTCCAATGGCGACGGAATGATGCAGTCCATCGATGGCAACGCCGGCTGATTCTGAAGCATTGGAGAAAAGCGTTTGAGCTTGAAGTGGCCCCGATAGAACAGCAACTGCAACGGCGGAAGCAGCGCTGCACCGCAGCATCTCCCTTACAAAGTTCAAGTTACTTTCCACCCACATGAGACGCTAAAGTTACGCAGGGAGAGAATAGACGGAAATATTGGGATGGAAGAGTTTGAAAGGATTAACCAAAGCCTAGAATTCACTTATGTTGGTTAAATAGCTCAATTAGGAGGCTATAAAATGAATTTAGTATAAATTAATTCGTATTATAGCGCCGTAATTTCCAGCGAAGTTTGCAGGCATCGCTTTCGAAATACAAGTAGATTGTTAGGGTGAGAGGGCGCAGGGGTGCGCCCTTTCTATTCCTCTTGGTATGAATACTTGGATGCGTTAGAAAATCACGTATATTTGCACCCCTTTAGCGGAAATTTACAGTCGAAAGCATATGGCTCATCACAAATCATCACTGAAGCGCATCCGTTCTGATCGGAAGAAAGCTGCGCGAAACCGGTACCAACACAAAACCACTCGGAATGCTGTTAGAGCATTGCGAGCAACAACCGATGCCAAAGAGGCAGCGAAGATGTTGCCTGAGGTCTCAGCCATGTTGGATAAACTGGCGAAGAACAACGTGATCCACAAAAACAAAGCATCCAACCTCAAATCAAGTCTTGCCGTTCACGTAGCGAAGCTCTGATTGACGTTGACAATGAATTTAATTAGCCTCCAGCAATGGGGGCTTTTTTTTTGCCCCCGTGGAACGATTCAACGACAATATGAATGGGGGAACGAGGGATGCCAAGGGAGAAAATGCTTTTGAACGGGCCTCAAGCCTTGACCGAGGTAGAATTGATTATGGTCATCTTGGGGTCAGGGAACCGTGGCAATCCTGTTCGGAAAGCAGCTCAAGCATTGCTGCGGTTGGCCGAAGATGACCTCATTCGACTTTCGTCTTTTCCACCGGAAGGAATGACCGAAATTCCGGGTGTGGGCATGGCAAAAGCGCTTCAGCTGACGGCAGCTCTTGAATTGGGCCGCAGAAGACAGGAAGCACGCATGATGCTTCCGGCCCCGTGCATCGTCCGGTCATCGGCTGATGTGTATCATCGGTTTTCGATTCGTTTGGCGGATTTGGGACACGAAGAGTTTTGGTTGGTATTGCTCAGGCGATCCAATGAAATTCTGGCAGAAGTCATGATCAGCAAAGGCGGTTTGACGGGCACCGTGGCGGACCCTAAGGTTATTTTCTCGAAGGCTTTGGCGATGCGCGCGGCCGGAGTCATCGCGATCCACAACCATCCTTCAGGAAATATTCGCCCAAGTCGAGCTGATCGAGAACTCACAAAAAACCTTCAATGGGCAGGCAAAATGCTCGATTGTCCGTTACTGGATCACCTCATTGTATCGCGCAACACCTACTTTAGCTTTGCGGATGAAGGAGAACTCTGAGTTCGCTCCCTCGGCTAGGATCTCGTACTATGCACAAAGGCTTGAAAACCATATTGACCATAATTGGTGCACGACCGCAATGGATGAAGGCAGCGGCATTGAGTCGCGTTCTGAGTGATACCCAATGGGGAATAAAGGAACGCGTTCTGCATACGGGACAGCATTACTCGCACGATATGGCAGGTAGGTTTTTGTCAGAATTGGATTTACCCAAAGCGGATCACCTCCTGAACGTTTCACAGGATCCAGCGGAGCGTATGGGGCAAATGATGGGGGGAATCATGCATGCGATCGAGCAAGACCAGCCGGATGCGGTAATCTTGTATGGTGACACGGACTCTACACTGGCAGGTGCTTGGGCGGCATCTCGATGCGGTGTGCCTGTTGTGCATATTGAAGCGGGGCTTCGGTCGTTTGATCGCAGCATGCCGGAAGAGATTAACCGCATACTCACGGATCAATTGAGCAGCTTGCTTTTTTGCCCTTCAAATGCCGCTGTTGATCAACTCACGCGAGAGGGCATTGTGACAGGACAGCGTCCTGAATTGCGCGTGGAAGTCTCTGGAGATCTGATGTTGGACACAGCCCGCCATCATGGTAGTGAGCCTTTGCCACTGCCTGCGGATGCTGATGCGGTGCTATTGACCATGCACCGTCCAGCCAATGTGGACGATCCCCATCGACTCCGAGGCTGGATCGAGGCCATTGGCACTCAGGCGTCCAAGCGCGGCTGGCGGGTCATTTTTCCGGTCCATCCGAGGACGGCGAAAAATTTGGTCATAGCCTACGGTCCGGACTGGAAAAATGCGGATGCATTTGATTCATTCGAATTGCACGCGCCGGCAGGATATTTGGATATGTTGAAGTGGTTGGGCGAGGTTCGTCAAGTTTGGACAGATTCGGGAGGATTGCAAAAAGAGGCCTTTTTCATGCACCGTCCTGCCGTGGTCCTCCGAGATGCGACAGAGTGGGTTGAGCTGACCGACCTCGGATTTGCATGTTTGTGCGCTGAACCGATGGCGTTGGACGCTTGCGTTGAAACCATGGAAGAGATGCCGCCAGCTCATTGGGACAAAGACTTGTACGGCACAGGAAAGGCAGGAGTGGCTATCGCAAAGACCCTTCGATCATGGCTGAATCGATAGCCATTTGGATCGAAGAAACAGATGGAATGGTGCTCAACAGGCACCGGTACGTTGCGCACGTCATTTTTGAAGTTATTCTCGGATGGGAGGTGATTTGGCCATCCAGTAAAATCGAATGGAATGCTGCAGGATTTCGGCTGCAGTATGGTGGTGTGAGTCCGGAAGCTTCTTCGCAGCTAACGTGGGTTCCCGCTTCGGGTTTATTGACAGGTGGTGGATTGCAATGGATTTGGTCGGATTCCAAAGGACCCGGTATCCCCGGTGTGGGAAGATTGCCTTTCGGGGTCCCAAACGCCTTGCACGAAAGAATCGATGCGGATTGGTGGAGTTGGGTGTTTTGGATGGTCACCCGCATGGAGGAGCAAGCCCCACCCCAGGAGTCCTTGGATGGTTTTGGTCGATTCAAAGCGTCGGCCTCATTGGGGCATCAGGAAGGGTGGTTGAAGCGGCCTGAAGTGGAATCTCGTGTTTATTCATGGGCCAAATCCCACGGCAAGGAACCGGCTTCTCGGTCCTTCAGCGTTGTTCCAACCGTAGATGTCGACAGCGCATTTGCTTACAAGCATCGTTCTTTTTACCGGGCAACTGGAGCAGCTATTCGCGATGCCCTGCGCGGCGATTGGTCCAGGATCAAAGAAAGAAAAAAAGTCCTACGAGGAGAGGTTTCAGATCCGTTTGATACCTACGATTGGTTGGAGCGCATTCATCGACAACATGGATTGCGGGCCCGGTATTTTTTCTTGCTAGCCGATCGGTCAGAGCATGACCGGGGAATGAGCTGGAAATCCAACGGGATAAAGGCTTTGATTCGCCGAGTGAAGGCAACGGCGGATATCGGAATTCATCCGGGTTTTGCAAGCCATGAATCGCAGAATATTGAGCGATTGACGGACGAAATTGCCCGATTGCACGCCTTGTCAGAAGAGGGAGTGCTCCATTCGCGGCAGCATTATCTTTTGCAGCGCTGCGGTCCATCATGGCGGCGGCTGGAAGCTGCGGGGATCGAGCACGATTACACGTTGGGGTTTGCCGATGAAGTGGGTTTTAGGGCCGGTATGTCTCGCCCATTTCCAGCCTTTGATTTGGCCAAAGACGAGAGGATGTCGCTGACGTTGCATCCTCTTGCAGCGATGGATGCGACACTCCAGCGCTACATGGGGTGCACACCGGCTGAGGCTTTGGACGAATTGGAGTCCCTAGCCAATGAAGTAAAAGCGGTTGATGGCTCCATGATGTTGCTCTGGCACAACGAAACGGTGAGTGACCGGTGGGACTGGGAAGGATGGCGCACAGTCTATGAAGAAGTCTTCAGCCTCATTTGTCAAAATTAATTGCATGCTACACGTATTATCCCAAGAGCCCAGTATTGTCAATGAGTTTCTCGCCGAATTGAGGGATGTAAATGTGCAACAAGACCGGGCGAGATTCCGAAGGAATTTAGAGCGCATAGGCATGGCCATGGGGTTGATATTATCGAGAGAATTGAATTTCTCCGATCACTCTGTCCCCACGCCATTGGGTATCGCTAAAACGCAGCGTCTGACCGAACAGCCCGTCTTAGCGACCATTTTACGTGCGGGTCTTCCGCTGCATTATGGATTGGCCTCCGTGTTTGATCGCGCTGATCAAGCCTTCATTTCAGCCTGTCGCAAGTACCGGGAAGGCGACCACGGTTCTTTTTACATAGGCATCGATGCAGTAAGTTCACCGCGCTTGGACAATCGGACTCTGATATTGGCCGATCCAATGCTAGCGACAGGTGCGTCTTTGGTTCACGTATTGGACGCGCTCGTGGACTCGCATGGAAGGCCCAGTGCCATTCATGTGGTTGCCGCAATCGCCAGCGAGGAGGGCGTGGCAGCCGTGCAGGCGGCTTTGCCTGCCGATGCCCACATTTGGATTGGGGATGTAGACCGGGAATTGTCAGGTCAGGGCTATATTATTCCGGGCTTAGGCGATGCAGGAGACTTGGCATTTGGGTCGAAAGAATGAAGAAAACATGGCATTTACGGAACTTATTTTTTGGTCCATTGCAGCAGTTGTCAAATTTTTGGTAACTCCGTCCTTGATGGTGGCGCGCGGCTGGGGATTCCTGACAACGGTTTTGGTGAGTTCAGTGGGAGCGGGGATTGGCGTGTTGCTTTTCTTTTATTTCGGCAAGTGGATGCTAAATAAATGGGCGAAATTTCGAGGTGAAAAGGAGCCAAAACGTCCATTCTTTACGTCAAAGAGGCGGCGTGTTGTTCAGTTTCGTCGGAAGTTCGGGATGTGGGGGTTGCTGGTCGTTTCAGGAATGATTTCCGTTCCGATTTCGGCTTTGCTAGCTGCGAAATACTACCATCGGGATGAGCGCATGCCGTGGATCCTCATTTTGGCTTTTGTCATCTGGGCATTCGTGCTCACAGCCTTGTCGTATTGGGCGGTTCCCATTGTTTAGACTGGTGTACCTTTAGGCCATGGTGAGAGCTGATTTATTCTTTGATTTGGATCGTACGCTATGGGATTTTGATCGCAATTCAAGAGAGGCTTTGCAAGAGATTTTTGTAGAGTTGGCCCAGCCTAACCTCCCAGAGCACCGGGAAGTGGATACGTTTATTTCGGTCTATGAAGTGGAGAATGAAAAGTGTTGGAAGGCATACAGAGAGGGGAGATTGACTCAGCAAGAACTTCGCCCCTTGCGGTTCCGGCGAGCCATGGAGGAGTTGGGGTTGGTTCCCTTTGACGGGATGGATTCCATGGCAGAAGCATTGGGCGAGGCTTATGTGCAGAGGGCGCCCTACCGCACCGCTTTGATTGATGGCGCCATTGAGGTTTGCCGGACCTTAAAGGCCAGGGGCCATCGCATGTTCATTCTCACCAATGGATTTGAGGAGGTACAGCACATCAAGATGGCCAATTCAGGTCTTGCACCGTTTTTTGATTCGGTGTTTACCAGCGACGCTTTGGGATATAAAAAGCCAAGAAAAGAGGCCTTCGACCGAACCTTGAAATTGGCGGATTCTGAGGTGCGTAAGGCCATCATGATCGGAGACGATCTTGAGTGTGATGTGCACGGTGCGCGTTTAGCTGGCTGGAAGCAGGTGCACTATGATGCATCCGACGCGCCGACTCAACCACAGATTTGGCGCAGGGTGAGGGGGTTGAATGAATTGCTTGATTTGGATTTAAATACAGCAAATGGATCGGGAAATTGACTGAAAATGTTAGGAAATAATCAGAGCATAAATTGACGAATAATGGCACAAGACGAAAACGCGAAAAAGAAAAAATTGAACATCGATCTCCCTGAAGATCTGGCTTCAGGAATATATTCGAACCTCGCTGTCATCACGCACAGTCCGGTTGAATTTGTGGTTGACTTTGCACAGGTGATGCCTGGAATGGGGCAGGCTCAGGTGCGCAGCCGCATCATCTTGGCTCCGCATCACGCGAAACGATTGCTTCATGCTCTGAATGAAAATGTTCAGCGATTTGAAAAGCAGCAAGGACCGATTCAAGCTCCCAAAGGGAATCAAGATCCTGCGATGCCTCTGACATTCAGCGGTCCTCAGGGAGAGGCTTGATTTTAGGTTAGCGCAGCGTACCGAGAGGAGTTCCTGTGCCTTGGAATCCCTGCTGGCGACCTGAATAGGAGGCTCGATTGACACCATGCGAGACATGGGGTGATTTCCAAGCTTTTTCAGGGTGGTACCAGGTGAGGTCTGCGGGTTGGTTCACTTCGATGGAGGGGACTGCCATACCAAGAACAGATCGGGGACCTGAAGTGAGTGCCCGGATTAAGGCAGCTTGGGCCTTCTCAGTGGTTCCAAGTGCTGAAAGAGCTACGGGATAGACGGACTCAATGCTCGTTAGGCCAAATGGCGCCAATGCAAACTCGACATCATGGTGCTCCAGATCTTCTGGGCGATGATCCGAAATAATGGCGTCAATGGTGCCATCTAAAACTCCTTCGCAAAGTGCTTTTCGGTCTGTTTCACTTCGAAAAGGGGGCATCACCTTTAAGGTGCCGTCAAAGTCGGCCAGATCCTCATCGATGAAGAACATATGATGAGCAGACGTGGCACACGTAACAGGCAGCCCTTCGGCTTTGGCTAGTCGAATGAGCGAAACGGATTCAGCTGCACTGATGCAGGAGAAGTGCAGCTTTCCTCCTGTATACCTCAAGATATCCAAATCGCGCTTGATGCGCATGGTTTCCGAAATGGAGGGGTTGCCTACGACTCCCATCAAAGTGCTCTGCTCACCTTCGTGCATCATGGGATGCGCATTCAGCCCCAAGTTCAAGGGACAGGTGATCACGGGGGTGGACATTCCTGTGGTGTATTCCAGTGCGCGCCGGAGCAATTCGGTACGATTGACCGGGCCATCGTCTGTGAATCCGACGGCTCCACCTGCTGCCAAGTCATACATTTCTGAGAGTTGTTCGCCTTTTTGGCCTTGTGACAGGCTCGCTAACGGCCAGATGTGCGATGCAAATTCAGCCGACCGCGATTGGAGGTAGGCGATTGCCCCTTTGTTGTCTGGCACAGGGTGTTGACCAACGTTCAAGACCACATGAGTAAACCCGCCTGCCTGTGCCGCCCTGCAGCCGTTTTCAAGGCCTTCTTTTTGCTCATTTCCGGGATCGGCGAAATCTGCTTGTAAATCGACCCATCCCGTTGAAAGTCGGGAGCCAGGTTCGTCCCAGATCTGGGCGTTTGCTGGAGTCTCTATGTGTTCTTCCAGGCCTGCAATGATGCCATTTTTAATGAGCACGTCGCGTTGCTTGCCATGGTGGGCACTGCCCACATCGGCGATGGTTACGCCTTTGATGATTGTTTCCATGCGCGGAGGAGTATTGTCTCGAGTGAAAGGGCGATAAGTGCGAGCAAAACACATGCCTTCCAAAGGGGCGTGCCTTGTTCGATGCGTTGGATGACTTGCGGAAGAGTCGAACTGGTCGCTGCAATGAGTTTCATGGACGGCCAGCCACGGTCATACCACTGGGACTCGAAGCCAAGGAGATCGAAGGCTGCATGATCAGATTCGTCTCTGTCCTGATTGAGGCCAAGGGAGGCCAATGGACGTCCTGACTCCGTCAAGGTGAAATGACCGGCATCCAGTGGCACGCCTTCGAGGCTTATGCGGAGTTCAGTTCCCGTTTGTCGCACCTCTGGAAGCCATCGTTGGTCGCCTTCCAATGCCAACTCCGCGGTGTTTTCACACTCAACGTCCAATGCCCAGGTGCTGAACTTACCAATTTCACCCTGGTGGATGCTGCCTGCGGCAGATTGTTCTGCCATTCGCAGCACCATGGGAACCCACAAGGCATGCCTTGTGAGGTTTGTTTGGTCCTCGTCTCCATTGGTAGAAAAAAGGAAGGCTTGTCCTTGGCCAATCGGCAAGCGGGTCAGGAAGGGACGGCCTCGTTCAGTCCAAGCGAGAGCTTCTTCTTGAGGTGCCAATGTTCGATCCCACATCGCCTCAATCACAGGTAAATCCATGCGCTCCGGAATTCGATCAAACATATGCTGAAAGAAAGGGTGCTCCGACACCAGTCGCTGCACACGGTCGGACTGTTCCATCCATTGGTTTTGAGGAGATGTCCCCAATGCCGAGAGCAAGGACGGATCCACGGCTTCAAATTGGGGCAAAATGACCAACGTCCCTCCAGCGGAGCAGAAGGCCTCCATGGCATTGGCAAAACCAGTGCCTTGAATGGGCCATTCGCTCAAGATGATGCAGTGACGCTCGGTCAACGACCCCGGGGTCCACTGAGTTTGCACCGTGAGGCTGTACAAGTCTTGGGCCGTGGAGAACAGCCGCTTAATCGAGGTGCTGACTGAACTGTTGGGTTTGCTGGTCAGCAAGGCGATTTGGATTTGATCCACGACGTCATACCCAAAATACCAGTCGTCATCGAATCGAATTGGGGCATCCTCAATGTGCACAGTACCTTGTTGGATGCCGGGCTTACCGAGGGTAAAGCGGAGAACCGTATCCGTTGGGATTCCCGGAACGATGTTGAAAGTACCCATGGCGACTCGCTCACCGTTCACACGCAATGAAAGAGGAACGGCATCGACGGAAGTCTTGGAATTGTGCCTCAAGCGCACTTGCAATGCGGCGGGGCGTTCGCTGATCCGCATGGGCTCCGTAAACCAAACGGAATCGACCCAAATGTTGGGGGTGTTGCCCGCAATTTCAGGAACAAAAAGCCATTGAATTCCGCTGTCTGGAAGCGCTGCATCCAACGGTATTTGATGCGTTGTTTTTTGCAAGTCCGAGAAGAGGTAGGCTGTCCGTTGTCGGTCTGTCGCTTTGTTGAGCTGATTGGAAGCCCGCTGTACCACAGAGGAAAGTGATTGGGTGTATGGGCCGATTTGAATGGATTCAATCCGCTCCAGCGCCTGATCCTTGGTTAGGAAAGTCTGGTCACGACCGGAAAAGTCATTGGTGAGAACTTGAAATTGGTCTGTTGGTTTGTATTGGTCAAGCACCAAAGAGGCCTTGTTTCGGGCGGATTGGAAGAGTTGGCCTTCTTCTCCCATACCCTGCATGGAAAGGCTGTTGTCGACGAACAAAGAGACCGCGTGGCCAGTGTTCCCCGAGGTCCCGGTTCCTTGCATGGAGATCAGCTTGGGCTGAGCAAAAGCAAGAACAATAGCAGCAAAAGCCAGCAGTCGAAGAAGAAGAATCCACCAATGCTTGATTTGCTGGGTGGCTTTGGTCTCCCGCTGGACATCCTTGAGAAAGGAGACTTGCGAGAAGCGAACCCGCTTGAAACGTCTGAAATGAAGCAGGTGAATGACTATCGGAATAGCCAGTGCACCAAGACCCCAAAGTATTTCTGGATGCACAAATTCCATTCGGTGCAAATTTAGGTCCAATTTTGCAGGTGATGGCCAAGCAAATGAAGAAGCGTGAAAAAAGAACAAGCTCTGGGGATGGACGAGGGCAGGTGGACTCAGAGATGTGCGCTTTTCTGCTTGAAAAAGCGGAGCAGTACGAGAGAGCGGGGTTTATTGAGGATGATCCTATCTCAGTGCCCCATCGGTTTTCAAATCCCCGGGATATCGAACTGGCAGGCTTTATTGCCGCTTCTCTCGCGTGGGGCCAGCGCAAGACCATTCTCAATAGTGCCTCGAAGTTCATTGAGCGAATGGACAATGCTCCAGCTGAATTCATTCGACAGGCTACACCCGCAGAATTGAAAGGGGCCGCGGCTGATTTTGTCCATCGCACGTTTCAGCCAAGAGATGCAGAGCTCTTTTTGCATGCCTTGCAAGGCCTAATGGGTCAATACGCATCCCTTGAGCAAGCATTTTTGCCGATTTCTTCATCTGATGCTCCAACGGTAGAAGGCCACCTGCGCGTATTTCATGACCGGTTTTTTGCAGCGGCAGCTCGCCGTGGTTTCGAAGCAGGTCGCACCCAGAAACACGTTGCCTCACCACAACGGGGTTCAGCTACCAAACGCTTGAACATGTTCCTGCGTTGGATGGTGCGGCCCGCTAGGCGCGGGGTAGATTTTGGAATTTGGACGGAGATTAAGCCCGGTCAATTGATGATTCCGTTGGACGTACACACGGGTAACGTGGGGAGAAAATTAGGTTTGCTCGATCGCAAAGCCAGTGATTGGAAGGCCGTCGAAGAATTGATGAATAGCTTGAGGCAGGTGGATTCAGTTGATCCTGTCCGATTGGATTTCGCGTTGTTTGGGTTAGGCGCGATTGAAGGGTTTTGACGGAAGGAGCGTGCAGCGTGCTGCTAACCAATGACACCAAAGCGCTGGTTGACACAATCGTCAATGCGTTCATACAGGTGGGCAGGAGAAAGTGTACGCCAACCCAATTCATTGAGTTCGCCACCTAAGACAAAGTAACTATCCAAATCGATTGACTTCATGTCATCAATTACATGCTCTCTAAAGTTGAGCAGGGCAATCCAGCCGTCTTCCTCGGTCACTTCATCGAACCATTCCTCGTAGTAGCAGTCGTCACTGAAATGAAAATTCAAAACGTTTTCACCGATGAGTATGAAGCGAGAAATGCCTTCAGCCATGAGAACGTCGACCACCTCACGCTTAAATTGCATGATGTCATTGTACAGGCAGTCATTCCACTCACCAATGAATTCGATGATGGCAAACCGCTCGTCGTAGTCCACAAACAAGATTTTGCAAAATAGCGTGGAGGAATGAATCGAATCCCACTGAGGATGAATGAAGTAATTGTACACCTTGGTCGAATATTCGAACTCGCTGTACGTTCGTTCAAAAAACGGACTCCTTGCATCTTCGCTGGCGATGTAATGATTGCGCCAAGCGTAATACGGCTCAAGTGTGTGCATGTCCGCTCAATTGATCGATGGCATCCCGCACATTCCCCGCAGAATCCAGCGCTGCTCTTGCGGCTGTTGCCGAACATCCTGTTGCTTCGCTGATCATCCGCACTCCGCGTTCTACCAGTTTTAAATTGGACAGCTGCATATCAATCATTTTCGACCCTCGAACGTGACCCAATTGCACCATGGCCGTTGTGGTAATCAGGTTCAAGATCAATTTCGTGGCAGTGCCGGCATTGAGTCGCGTGCTGCCGGTGATGAATTCGGGACCGGTGACGGCAACCATGGGAAATTGCGCTTCCTTCTCAGCGATTGAATCGGGGTTGCAGGTGATGCATCCCGTGAGCAATCCTGCCGCATTGGCTGCTCGCAGGCCTCCAATCACGTAAGGAGTGCGCCCGGATGCCGCTATACCAACCAAGGTGTCATTCTCTGCAGGCAGTGCAGACTTTAAATCTTTCCAGGCTCCATCCATATCATCTTCAGCACCTTCAACGGCGACACGCAGTGCTCCATCTCCCCCAGCGATCCAGCCCTGTACGGTGTCTTGTGCAACTCCAAAGGTGGGAGGACATTCACTGGCGTCAACAACGCCCAGTCGACCGCTGGTGCCTGCACCGATGTAAAACAACCGGCCACCTTGCTGCATCCGAGGAATGAGCGCCTCCAAAAATGCTTCAATTTGAGGTAGACACTTTGAAACGGCAGTGTGAGCCGCGTCAGAATGATCGTGCATGGAGCGGATCAAATCAGAAAGGGGTAGCTGCTCCAGATTTTTTACGGGACCCTCTTGTTCAGTCGGAGGGAGGTAGGGGCCTTCAAATTCATTCACAAGGCAAAAGTACTGCCCATGGCCACTTAATCCTTCGAATTCCACCAATTCCACGCGGCCTCTGCCTGTGCAATGAGCATATCCTTCCCATTCAGGGTTTCCGCTCCAGCTGCTTTAGCTTGCTGAAGAAAGCGGGTTTCCGCTGGATTGTAGACGAGGTCCACCACCAAATGGCCGGCCCCCACACCTTCCCACGGAAACGGAAGGCAAGCGTCGGTTTGCGGATAAGTGCCTAAGGGAGTGCACTGCACAATGAGCTTAAAGTGATTGACAGCCACTGCGTTTAAATCTGCATAACGGAATGCACGCCATTCGACCGGGGAACGGGTAATGTGCACGGCTTCGACGCCCAGTGATTGAAGCCCGTGACGAACAGCCGCCGCCGCACCGCCATTGCCCAAAATCAGGGCCCTTTCGTGTTCAGATCGAAGAAATGGCCGCAGGGATTTCAGGAAGCCTTCAACGTCGGTATTGTGCCCTATCCAGCCCGAATTTGTGGGTTTGATGGCATTCACCGCGCCCACTGATGTTGCTTCGGGTGTCAAATCCGTCAAGAAGGGTATTATAGTCCGCTTGTACGGGATAGTCACATTGAGTCCGCGCAAAGGCGCTGTCGTATTCATCGCTTCTTGCGAAAGCCACTCCGCGATGCCTTCCAGTGTGGGCCGTTCAAATCGCTCATAGGAGCACGCTGACAGGCTTTGCTTATTGAACCTCTCAGCAAAGAGTGCGGGTGAATGGGAGTGAGCCAAAGGATGACCGAGCACTCCATACCGAAGGCGTTTGCTCATGAGGAGCTGTGTTGCGCGATCCGATGCATGCCGATTACGATTGCGCTGCCAACCAAGGTCCAAATCAAGCATCCCCAAAGCGCTTCACTTTGAGGCCACGCATTGGTCTGCAACCAGGTCTCTCGGCCATCGCTATGGGTGTACAGTAGCATGGCATTTTCTTTCCAAGGCCACAGCGCTTGAAGAGAACCTAACAAGAATCCAGACAACAGCGCCATCATTCCGTTGCGTGATGTTTCGAGCCATCGCCTAAGCAAGCGGCTAAAGCCCAGAAGTCCGGTGATTGCCCCAATTCCAACCACGGCAACCGTGACCACATCGTAAGATTTGATGGCGGCTATGACTGGACTGTAAACCCCCAGTAAAAGGAGGATAAAGCTGCCGGATATCCCAGGCAATATCATGGCGCAAGCGGCCAACGCACCACAACCAAACAAATACAAATACCCGGGTTCTATGGACAGCGGCGGAAGCGAGCCAATTGCAAACGTTAAGGCCGCTCCGAATAAAAAAGCACCAATGGCAACGCCATTCCACTTTTGCACCTCCCTTCCTATCAGGGGGATAGAGGACGCAACCAGCCCAAAAAAGAAGGCGTAGAGCAGGGTGCGTTCATGTTCAAGCAGGTGATGCAGTATCCCCGATAGGCCTATGATGCTGGTCCCGATCCCCGCGGCCAGTGCCAAGAGAAAAGAACCATTGATGCTCCGCCATCCACTGGCTAAACCTTCCGATCTGAGCACCCGCAGCAACGTGAGATTAATGGAAGAAATGGCTTGCAAAAGCGGATCGTAAATCCCGGTGATCAAGGCTATTGTGCCTCCTGATACGCCCGGAACCAGATCAGCAGCTCCCATTGCCATTCCGCGGATGAAGATGCTCAGATGTCGCCTCATCCGACTTCGGTCTCAGGCGAATATTCAGCCATCCATGCCGTGATTCCTCCAACCAAGCTGTGCAGGTTGGTGAATCCGTGTTTGGTGCTGAGCGCACTGACCGTTGCCGCAGATCGGCTGCCTGAGCGACAATACACCACGACGGGATGGTTCCTTGGAATTTCAGCCATACGGCTCAAACAGAAGGCCATCGGAATGTGGACATCCGTCAACCGGCTCACCGTCACTTCATTGATTTCACGAATGTCCAAAAAGGTAAATGTTCTGCCTTCCAATTGCCATTGGTGCACTGTTTGTGGGGTAACAGAGGAGACAGGACCTTTCATGGTTCAAATTAATCTTCTTCTACCGGCTCATTAACCAGCCGCTTTCCTTCCGCTAAAGAGTCTGGTAGGCTCTCAAAAAATGTGTCTCCACGGAGTCCCATCCTAAGGCATTCCAAGGGAATTAAATCACTAGGTCCGATGTTTCCTAAGTTGACATTTGCACCGAATTGACGGATGAACCAGACTTGTTGCGGTTTTTTTGGCGCTTCCCATAGGATATCTTCAAGCGCAACATTGGCCAGGATTCGGCGAATCAGTTGCACGTGCGCACTGCCGTTGGGCCTGTAAATCCCGACATTTCCACTTTCTCGGGCTTCGGCAATGACCTTGACGCTGCCGGCTTCAAGTTCATTGCTCATCATTCGAATCCACTTCGCAGGACTGATCAGAATGCCTTCTTCTTTGGAGCCAACTTCCGATAAGACCTTGTAATTTTTACTGAGCTTGTGAATGACCGCGCATTTTTCATCGTGGGGAATGACCATGGAGCCATCGCTGACCTCAAGGCATTCAATGCCGAGTTTGTCTATGAACCGAAGATAATTGTCCAGTTCATTGCGAATAAAAAAGGCCTCAAATAGGGTGCCACCGCAATACACGTCGAAGCCAGCTTCACGGTACAACCGCACTTTCTTTTCGACGCCAGGAGTCATGAGGGCTGTACCAAAACCAAGTTTCAGCAGATCAACCTTTCCGGCTCCAATTTCAATGAGGTCTTCTGCGCCTCTGAGGCTCAAGCCCTTATCCATGACCATGGTGAGACCATTGGTACGCGGGTGGGTAGTGCGTTCAGGAAGATGCGAAATTTCGAACATAGTTCAGGGTTTAAAACGCTCTATGCGTTCGTTGAAGCGCGCATCATTGGCAAGCGCTGGTAAAAATTTGAGCAAGATCTCAGAATGATCGAAATAGTGGGTCAGTAAATGCTCGAGCAAGTCAAAAGCGTCCTTCTGGAGCCCGGTGGCATAGAGGCTGATGAATTTACGGTAGCCCATATCGGGATGCTGACCAATAGCGGTTTGGGCGTCGTCGGCAATCATCAGCGCATCATCGTGCCGCTCCGCTAGTTGGAGATTATCCATGCGCTCGACCCACAACTCTTCATGCTTAATATCTAAAATCAATCCTTTGGTGTAAAGCTCCTCTGCCCGATCAAATTCCTTGAGTTTTTTGAGCGTGGTAGCAAGAAGCAAATGGTAGTCCGCCTGATGCGGCTCGATTTCCAATGCTTGCTCAAAATAGGAGCATGCTTCCCGCCATTGTCCGCGCATATCAGCAAGGACGCCCAAGCCAACAAAAGCGTCGGCAAATTGAGGGTCGAGTTTGAGGCTTTCGCGGTAATACGTTTCAGCACGTGCCAAATCACCAATTCGTTCCAAGCACTCTCCCATGTAGCATCTGGTGCCCGGTGAGGCGTCTTCAAATGAGAGGGTTTCTTCGTATGTGCTCAATGCGTCATGGTACCGTTCCATGGATACCAGGGCTTCAGCTTTCTGATGGTAAGCCGGACCAAAAGCGCCTTCAATGGCGATGGCAAAGTCGTACGCTTCAATGGCTTGGGGATAACGTCCGCATTGTTGAAGCGCATTGCCTAGGCTGTACCAAGCGGCAAATGAATAGGGTTGGTCCTCCAAGAATTGCTCATAGAATTCAGCAGCTCGCTTGAATTGTCCGGTGCGCTCGAAGCAAAAGGCCAATTCATAAACTGCGGTTTCGTTCGCAGGGTCTTCCAGCAGAGCATCGTGTAGGTTGCGTATGGCTTCTTTCCACGCTCCCATGTTCTCAAATTCCAACGCGAGGTCGATGCGTATTTCTCGCCGGGTTTCCGGATCTGAAAATACCAGAGCCCGCTCAAAACAGTCGATTGCGAGTTTATGCTCTGACATTTGGCTGTAGACCGAGCCCAACGTTATCAAGATTTCTTCGCTGTGTGGCTCAATCTCGAGAAGTTCCTTTAGCAGAGGGACGGCTTTCACAGGCTGTCCTATGGCTACCCAAATCTGCGACTGACGCAACTTGAGGGTGAGGTTGCCGGGATATAATTGGCACGCATAGCGAAGGACAGACTGGGCTTTTCGTTGAGACTTGTGTTCCAAGTAGTGCTCGATTAAGCCTTCCAATTCATCCACGTCAAAGAAAGCCTGATCACCTTGTTCGACCATATCTTCGAACTTCCTGACCAAGCTTTTCAACGTGAGTTCATCCCGATAAGCGCGTCCTTCTTCGTTCATCAGCCACAAAGCTAAGACCAGATGCCTTGAGGTGGGTCATTTCGAACAGGGCTTTTTTCACATCCGACGCCAAAAACTTCACGAATGCGGCCTCCTCACGGTATTTTTGCCCCATGCTCATTACATCGATATCAGGAATTCGAGGGACCATCGGTGGCCCCGCTGGGGAGGGATTAACCCCTCCGGACATTGTGAAGTTTGGTACAGGCTATGCTCAATGGGTTCAGGAGCGTTCTGGCCGAAGCCAGCCCACCGTGGTGGTGGGGCGTGATGCGCGCCTCAGCGGAGAAATGGTGCGGGACTGTTTGGTTGGCACACTCAATGCAATGGGGGTGCATGTGATTGATTTAGGATTAAGCACGACGCCGACCGTAGAATTGGCTGTCCCAGCAGAGCAAGCAGATGGGGGCATCATATTAACGGCCAGCCACAACCCCAAACAATGGAATGCGCTCAAGCTCTTGGATGAGACGGGCGAATTTCTTTCATCGAAGGATGGAGAACGGGTCTTGGAATTGTCCCAAGGTCATCCTGCATTTGCAGAGGTAGATCACATCGGAAACGTTCACATGCGTTTAGATTGGATGCAAAAGCATGTGGGACTCGCGCTTGAATTGGACCTTGTGGATGCTGCTGAAGTGCAAAACCGGCGTTTTAAGGTGGCGGTGGACGCGGTGAATTCTACGGGGGGCTTGATCATCCCAATGTTGCTCGAAGCGATGGGGTGCGACGTGATTCGGGTTCACTGTGATCCAACAGGACATTTCGCCCACAATCCTGAACCTCTGCCCTCCCACCTGACTGACTTGTGCGAAGCAGTGGTGGCCCATCAATGTGATTTAGGCATTAGCGTAGACCCAGATGTGGACCGCCTGGCCTTTGTGTGCGAAGACGGAAGTTGGTTTGGGGAGGAATATACGTTGGTGGCTGTGGCAGATTATGTGCTTTCTCGGACCCCGGGCAATACAGTGAGCAATATGAGCTCAACCCGTGCTTTGCGTCAGGTTACCGAGCGGCATGGTGGGAGTTATACAGCGAGTGCGGTGGGAGAGGTCAATGTCGTCGCAGCGATCAAGGAAACAGGTGCCATTATTGGCGGAGAAGGAAACGGTGGTATCATTTATCCCGCTTCTCATTGCGGTCGCGATGCCGTAGTGGGTGCAGCGTTGTTTTTGACCCAACTTGCGCGGTCGGGTGAAACGGTGTCAACGTTGCGTGCGAGCTACCCGAATTGGTTTATGTCCAAAGACAAGCTGGATTTGCCACCGGTGGATGTGGATGCTGCATTGAAGGCGTTGGAAGCAGCTCATCCTGAAGCAGAAGTTAATGTGGTTGATGGCGTCAAATTTGACCTTGACGAAGGGTGGGTGCATCTCCGAAAATCCAACACAGAGCCTATCATACGGGTTTATGCAGAAGCAGAATCGGCTGAGGCGGCAGCGGAATTGGCGGGTCGTTTCAAAGAAGAATTAAATGCACTGCTTTCCTCATTGGGGAATTAATTGAAATGGTGCATTTTTGTCTTCCTGCTCAAGCGAAATGAACGCAATGAACGTCTACCTCGATAACGCCGCCACGACCTCCGTCGCTCCTGAAGTGATTCAGGCGATGGTGCCGGTTCTCACCGAGATGTTTGGGAATCCTTCCTCAAGCCACGCCGTTGGCCGGAGGTCTCGGGTAATTATTGAGCAAAGTCGGAGAAGCGTTGCAGCACATATGCACTGCCATCCGAGTTCCATCTATTTTACATCGGGAGGTACGGAGGCGGATAATTTGGCCCTTCGGTCTGCGGTCCGCGACCTTGGATGCACTCGCATTATTACGTCAGAAGCAGAGCACAGTGCCGTTATAAAAACGGCTAAATCGCTTGAGCGGAGCGCTGGTGTGCAACTCGACTTGGTGCGCCATGAGTCGGATGGCCAGGTCGACTTGGTTCATTTGGGAGAATTGCTCGCATTGCCCGGAAAGGCTATCGTTAGCTTGATGCATGCCAACAACGAGGTGGCCATTGTTCAAGATTTGGATCGCATTGGAAAAATTTGCCGAGAGGCGGGAGCTTTATTTCATAGCGACACGGTGCAAACCATGTGCCACTATGCGTTTGATCTGAGCACGTTGCCCGTTGATTTTATCACCTGTTCAGCCCACAAATTTCACGGTCCCAAGGGCATTGGTTTCCTCTACATCCGACAGGGTTTGCAACTGGGCGGTCAAATAGAAGGTGGAAGTCAGGAGCGTGCTGTCCGAGGAGGAACCGAAAGCACCCACAACATTGTGGGGCTGACCCGCGCAATGCGATTGGCTTATGACGACTTGGATGCCCATGTTCTTCATGTGCGTTCGCTTAAAAAACGCATGGTCGATGGGCTGAATGCTCATTTTCCCGATGTGCGGTTCAACGGTAATTCGGATCAACCCGATCGGCTTTACACTGTTTTGAACGTGTCGTTCCCGCCCCATCCCAAGTCGGGGATGGCTCTTTTTCTGCTGGATTTGGAAGGTGTCGCTTGCTCTGGTGGAAGTGCCTGCTCCAGCGGAGCCACTCTGGGATCGCATGTCTTGCGAGCCTTGAACTACCACGATTCGGACCGGGCGAGCTTGCGGTTTTCATTTGGGCGCTACAACACGGAAGAAGAGGTAGATTATGCCTTGGAGGCAATTAAGCGCGTTTTTGCTCCTGTGAAATAATTTCCATGCCTTACTTTACAGGGGCAAACCTTAACCATGGCGCTTAATTCAGCATTCAATTGGTTCATTCGAAAACGGATGGTGCATCTGGATTCGGTCCGAACCCATCCTGTGGAGATGCAGCGCTCGTTGTTTGGGCGGCTTATCGCCAATGGAAAAATGACACAGTTTGGTGCTGAGCATGGGTTGAAGGACGTTCGTAATTTGAAGGAGTTCAGACGTCAGGTCCCCATTCGAACATACGACGAGATTAAACCATGGATCGATCGCGCGAGGGAGGGAGAACCAGGGGTGCTTTGGCCAGGAGAAACTCGATGGTTCGCGAAGAGTTCGGGGACGAGTTCGGATCGAAGCAAGTTTATTCCGGTAACTGAATCGGCCTTGAATGCTTGCCATTATAAAGGAGGCAAGGATCTGCTGGCGCTTTTTTGTGATCAACGCCCGGACGCCCAGTTGTATGACGGGAAACACCTCATTCTCGGGGGGTCTTCAGCGCTCCATCCCGATGGAAGCGGGGGGTATACGGGTGATTTGAGCGCCATCATTGTACGAAATCTGCCGTTCTGGGTGGAATCAAGGCGAACGCCCAGTCGGGACATTGCCTTGATGGAGAATTGGAAGGAAAAGGTGGATGCGATGGCACGTTCCACCATGAAAGAAGATGTCCGAATTTTGGCAGGAATACCGAGTTGGATGTTGGTTATCGCGAGGCGGGTATTGGAGCTTTCTGGTGCTGCTACGTTGAGTGAGGTTTGGCCGAATTTGCAGCTATTCATGCATGGAGGTGTGAGTTTCATTCCATACCAGACCGAATTTGAATCGCTCGTAGGCACCACTCGGTATCCATTCGATTTTTTGGAAACGTATAATGCATCTGAGGGATTTTTTGCACTCCAGGATCGATTGGAAGAGGAGGATCTCTTGCTGATGCTGGATTACGGAATTTATTTTGAATTCTTGCCAATGAGCGAGTGGGATAGCGAGCAACCGGTGGCTTTGGAGCTGCGTGAAGTGGAGGTAGGGCAGGACTACGCGCTTGTTATTTCTTCGAATGCTGGATTGTGGCGATACTCGCTGGGGGATGTCATTCGGATCACAGGGGTTCATCCTTTTCGATTGCAAGTTGTGGGCCGAACCACGTCGTATTTGAATGCGTTTGGCGAGGAGGTCATGGTTGAACAAGCGGACCATGCCATCGCTGAAGCCTGCACCCTGACCAATGCGCTGGTGCGCGATTATACCGCAGCGCCCGTCTTCATGAGTCTGGATGATTCCGGTGCCCACGAGTGGTGCATTGAATTTGTCAAGCCTCCAGTCGGCGGTATGTCCCTCTTTTTAGAATGCTTGGACAGCTCGCTGCGCCGTCGAAATTCAGATTACGATGCAAAGCGTTCAGAGAACTTTGTTTTGGGGTTTCCAATCGGCCGTGAATTGCCATCGGGAAGCTTCGAGGCGTGGCTTCGCTCCAAAGGAAAATTCGGAGGACAACACAAAGTTCCGCGCCTGTCAAATACCAGGATCATGCTCGAAGAATTGTTGGCATTGAGCCAAGTTCAACGTCCCTCCGTGAGTTCTTAAGCCGAATCCATTCACATATTTCGTGCAATGCGTGTGGGGTAGCTGTTGAAAACACGGTTTCGATGCTGTTCTAATTCGGCCTATTTTGCAGGCTGAACGAAGCCAAGATTATGCACATTGCCATCGCCGGAAACATCGGGTCTGGAAAGACGACTTTGACAACCTTGTTGTCGAAACACTACCGCTACGCCCCGCACTTTGAACAAGTTGATGATAACCCCTACCTGAATGACTTTTATAAAGACATGCAGCGCTGGTCCTTTAACCTTCAGGTTTTCTTCTTGCGTTCGAGATTTGCCCAATTAGCTGAACTGCAAGAAAGCGGTAAGAACGTAATTCAAGACCGAACGATTTATGAAGACGCGCACATTTTCGCGCCGAACTTGCATGCCATGGGCTTGATGAGCTCGAGGGACTTTCAGAATTATCTGGACCTGTTCGAGTTGATGCAGAAGTTCATTTCGCCTCCAGACTTGATGATTTATCTGCGGGCTTCCGTTCCAAAATTGGTAGAAAACATCCAGAAGCGCGGTCGAGACTATGAAGAGGCCATCCGGTTGGATTACTTGAACCGCCTGAATGAGCGCTATGAAGCATGGGTCAGCACATACACAACGGGAAAGCTTCTCATTATTGACGTGGACAACAACCGGTTCCACGAAAGCAAAGAGGACTTAGGAGTGGTGATTGAGGGAGTGGATGCCGAGTTGCACGGTTTGTTCGTTTAGACGTTCGTTTAGACACTTCGTCTAGAGGCCTTGTATGGACCTCGATGTTCCTCATGACTGCTCCATTGGGGCGTTGCTAGGATGATTGCAGAGGAATGAAGGCAGAAGAAATGAAGAACGAAAAAAGGGACCCGTCAACGGGTCCCTTTTTTCGTTCTTGGCTGGACGACGTCCAGTCCAAGGTAATTCCTTCAGTCAATTTCAGCTTGAACCTCTACTTTCTGAGCCTTCACATCTGCTTCTTCTTCAGGTGCATCGTGACCACCCAAAATTGGGGCAATAACAAGACCTACCAAGCACGTTAGTTTGATCAAAATGTTCATGGATGGGCCGCTTGTGTCTTTGAAAGGATCACCAACGGTATCACCCGTGACCGCTGCCTTGTGGGCTTCAGAGCCTTTGTAGGTCATTTCTCCGTCGATTTCAACACCTGCTTCAAATGACTTCTTGGCGTTGTCCCAAGCACCACCGGCATTGTTTTGGAAGATGGCCCATAACACACCAGAGACTGCAACACCAGCCATGTAAGCACCCAATGCTTCGGCACCCATGATGAAACCAACCAAGATTGGAGCTATGATGGTAATTGCACCGGGCAGCATCATTTCTCGCAAAGCAGCTTGCGTGGAGATGTCAACACACTTGCTGTATTCAGGGGTTCCTGTACCTTCCATGATTCCAGGAATCTCCTTGAATTGGCGTCGGACCTCTTTGACCATTTCCATGGCGGCTTTACCTACGCTATTCATGGCCAAGGCAGAGAATACTACGGGCACCATTCCTCCGATGAACAACGCCGCCAATACTTTGGCTTTGTAAATGTTGATTCCATCAATTCCTGTGAAGGTGACGTAGGCAGCAAACAAGGCCAAAGCTGTCAATGCTGCAGAAGCAATGGCAAATCCTTTTCCGATTGCTGCAGTCGTATTTCCAACAGAATCCAAAATATCCGTGCGCTCGCGCACTTCATCAGGCAATTCACTCATCTCTGCAATTCCCCCCGCATTGTCTGCAATGGGACCAAAGGCGTCAATGGCCAATTGCATCGCTGTAGTGGCCATCATGGCACACGCCGCGATGGCAACTCCATAGAATCCAGCAAACTCATAGGCTGCCCAAATTGCGCCCGCGAACAAAAGAATCGGACCGCACGTTGAAATCATACCCGTCGCGAGACCCGCAATAATGTTGGTTGCAGCGCCCGTCGACGATTTTTGAACGATGTCGAATACGGGCTTCTTGCCCAAACCTGTGTAGTATTCAGTCATCCAGCTGATGGCGGCTCCCACGGTCAAGCCCACTAAAACAGCATAAAAAACTTGGATCGAACCAAAGGTGCGCAACCCTTCACCAAAGAAATCCATGGTCAATTGCTCCGGCAACATCGTATCAATTAAGAAATAGCAGGCGATGGCTGTCAAAATGATGCTGCCCCAGTTTCCTCGGTTGAGTGCAGCTTGAACTTCTGCTTCTTTCCCACCGTCTCCAACTCGGATGAACTGGGCGCCAATGATTGAAAAGATGATGCCCAACGCTGAGATTACCAGGGGCAGAAGCATCGTTGAAATCCCGTAGACTTCATAATCGTAGCTGCTGCCCATATCGCGAATGACGTAATTGCCTAAAACCATGGCGGCCAAAACGGTCGCAACGTAAGATCCAAAGAGGTCAGCACCCATTCCGGCTACGTCCCCGACATTGTCTCCTACATTGTCAGCAATGGTCGCTGGATTTCGGGGGTCGTCTTCTGGAATTCCCGCTTCCACCTTTCCGACCAGGTCAGCTCCAACATCAGCGGCTTTTGTATAGATGCCTCCTCCTACACGGGCGAAGAGTGCGATGCTCTCTGCACCCAGCGAGAATCCTGCGAGCGCCTCAAGCAAAATCGTAAACGATTCCACATTCCCACCTGCAAAGGAGACTCCTAATAGGTTGGATTGGAACAGCAGAATGAATAAAGTACTCAACCCGAATACAGCCAAACCAGCGACACCCAGTCCCATGACCATGCCACCCGTGAAGCTCACCTTGAGACTTTCACTCAAGCTTGAACGCGCCGCTTGTGTCGTCCGCACATTCGCTTCAGTTGCAATGCGCATTCCCATGTTCCCCGCCAAAGCCGAAAACACAGCACCAATAACGAAAGCTACGATTATAAACCAATGCGTCGTCTCAACGAGGCTGGCTACCAGTCCGAGCAACGCACCAGCGATGACCACAAAAATCGCGAGGATTCGGTACTCGGCACTTAAAAATGCCAATGCACCCTCGTGAATGTGTTTTGCGATTTCCTTCATTCGGTCGTTGCCTGCATCTTGCTTGCGAACCCAAGCTGCTTGAACGGCCATCACGAGCAATCCCACTACGGCAATTGCTGGTACTAAATAAAGCAGGAGATTATCCATTGTATTAATCTATATGCGCTAGAGAGCGCGGTTGTTTTTTTAAAATAATTCGCCTCAGGCGACGTAAGCTACACTTTTTACGGCATCCATGATGTCCTTTACCTGCGGCAACGCTTCATCGATAAGGGGAGGAGAGAAGGCGAAAGGGGTGTCCGATTGGCAGAGACGCACAATGGGAGCATCCAACGAATCAAAGGCGTTTCGCTGAACCCGATAGGCGATTTCACTGCTGATGCTCGCAACAGGAAAGCTCTCTTCTACAATAATGAGGCGGTTGGTCTTTTGAACACTCTGGATAATGGTATCCAAGTCCAGCGGGCGGATGGTCACCAAGTCTATAATCTCTACCTCGATGCCTTCCTTTTCCAATTGGTCTGCAGCCTCGTGGACCGTTTTTAAGATCTTTCCGAATGACACAATTGTACACGCATCTCCCTTGCGACGGATGTTCGCTTTTCCAATTGGAACGAGAAATTCGCCATCCGGGATCAGGCCCTTATCACCGTACATCTTCTCACTTTCCATCACCAAAACGGGGTCGTTATCTCGAATAGCGCTCTTGATAAGGCCCTTAGCTTCGTATGGTGTGAATGGCGTGACGACCTTAAGTCCAGGAATGGAGGCGTACATCGATTCAAATGCTTGACTGTGGGTTGCTCCCAATTGACCTGCGGTTCCATTTGGTCCGCGGAATACAATGGGCACGTTGTACTGTCCTCCACTCATCTGCAGCATTTTGGCTGCGTGGTTGATGATTTGGTCGGCCGCCAAAACGGCAAAATTCCATGTCATGAATTCAACAATGGGACGAAGTCCGTTCATCGCCGCTCCTACGGCGATTCCCGAAAATCCAAGTTCTGCAATGGGCGTGTCAATCACGCGTTCAGGACCGAATTCATCCAACATCCCTTTGGAGGCTTTGTAGGCTCCGTTGTATTCTGCGACTTCCTCCCCCATCAAAAAGACGCTGGAATCCCGTCGCATTTCCTCGCTCATGGCTTCAGCCACTGCTTGTCTGTATTGAACTTCGCGCATGCGTGTACCCTTTTGAATTGGTCGGCAAAGATAAGTCAACAAACAATGGAACAAAATCTTGAGCTTTATCTATCGATTTTGGTGGAATTTCTTCTTCGAATGAATCCGAAAATAATGATGCATGCAAAGGAAACTAGCGCATATTTTGGCCGTGGAAAGTGTACATTTGCGCTATGAAATTACTCGTTTGCATTAGCCAAGCACCTGATACAACGAGTCGAATTGCCTTTACCAATGGCAACACAGAATTCGATTCATCAGGGGTGCAGTATATCGTCAATCCATACGATGAATGGTACGCCCTTGTGCGCGCCATCGAACTGAAAGAAAAACACGGGGGAACCGTAACCACGTTGACCGTCGGCGAGGCAGGGTGCGATCCTGTTATTCGGAAGGCCCTGGCCATTGGTGCTGATGACGCCATACGTGTTGATGTGAAACCAACGGATGCGATGCAGGTTGCCCGGCTGATTGCCGACCAAGCCCGCAGCGGAGGCTACGACATCATTTTATGCGGCAAGGAGACCATTGATCACAACGGTGCCGTTGTTCCAGCGATGGTGGCGGAAATGTTGGATTGTGGATTTGTTTCCAATGCTACTCACTTGGATGTGGCTGGAAGCCAAGCGACTTTAAAGCGAGAAGCAGCAGGAGGAGAGGAAGTGGTGGGAATTGAGTGTCCATTTGTGCTCAGTGCTGCCAAAGGAATGGCAGAGCAACGCATTCCTAACATGCGGGGCATTATGTCGGCACGAACCAAACCATTGGCGGTTGAATCAGCTGAATCGACATCAGCAACGGCCATTAGTCAGTTCACTTTGCCCCCCGAGAAAGGTGCTTGCAAAATGGTCGATGCCGACCGACCAGAAGAACTCATTCGTTTGCTTCGTGAAGAAGCCAAAGCCATTTAAGCCATGTCAGTTTTAGCAATTATTTCAACAAAAAATGGAGCCGCAACGAAGGCTGGATTGGAAGCGGCGAGTTATGCTTCTGCATGGGCGCGTTCGACGGGTGACGAGGCGGTCGCAATTATTGCCGGTCCGTTGAGCAACTTAGATGCTTTAGGTGCCACTGGAGTGGGGCGAGTACTTCACTACGCAGAGGAGGTGACGGACAGCGGTCAATGGGCAAAGTTGGCGACGGCCGCAACGGAGTTTGTTGGTTCAAATGCCGTCGTTGCGAGCCATGATCCTTTTGGCCGAGCAGTGGCCCCTCGAGTGGCAGTGCGTCTGGAAGCTGGTCTAGTCGCTGGTGTAACCGAATTGCCCAAAAATGGGGCAGTTCGCAAAAATGTATTTTCTGGAAAGGCGATGGCGGATGTAGAAGTGTCAACCGAGAAATCGGTTTACACCATCACGCCCAATGCATTTGGAATTTCTTCTGATGGAGAAGGTGCCTCTACCGAATCATTCTCGGCAGAATTGGGTGCAGCAAAAGAGGTGATTCAAGGGTTTGAGGCTGCAAGTGCAGACGGACAAGTGCCGTTGCCAGAAGCTGATCTCGTTGTGAGCGCAGGAAGAGGCTTGAAGGGGCCTGAAAATTGGGGCATTGTGGAGGATCTTGCACAGTCACTCGGTGCTACCACGGCATGCTCACGTCCCGTTTCCGATATTGGTTGGCGCCCTCACCATGAGCACGTTGGACAAACGGGCATCACGATCCGTCCAAATTTGTACATCGCAGCCGGCATTTCTGGTGCGATTCAGCACTTGGCGGGGGTCAATCAGTCCAAGGTTATTGTGGTCATTAATACCGATCCAGAGGCTCCATTTTTTAAGGCTGCTGATTACGGAATCGTGGGAGATGCTTTTGAAGTTTTGCCCAAATTGACAGCGGCAATCAAAGCGCTGAACAGCTAATCGCGATGGAGTCCGTACCTTTGGTCCAACGTCTCAGAGATGAAAAAGGTAGAAGTTGAAGTTTCTGATATCGCCTTGAGCGGTTCCTCCTCCGGAGCGTACGCCATGGTGCTCGGAGAAGTCGTGGGAAAAAGAAAGCTTCCGATTGTTATTGGCGGAGCAGAAGCACAAGCCATTGCCATAGAAATCGAGAAAATGAAAGCCTCGAGACCGTTGACCCATGACCTGTTCAAATCAGCGCTTGAAACATTCGATATTCAAGTGGCTCAAGTTTTCATCTATAACATGGTTGAGGGCGTGTTTTTCGCGAAATTGCTCTGTGTCTCCGGAAACCAAGAAGAAGAAATTGACTGTCGACCGAGTGACGCAGTGGCCATCGCTTACCGCTTTGGATGTCCCATTTATTGCGCTGAGCACGTCTTGAAGATGGCAGGTATCGGCCCTGAAGAAATGGAGCGTGTGGAGGAAGCGGAAGCAGGAGCAGAGTTAGAGCAAGATCCGGAAGAACAGATCCAGCAACGCTCAACAAAAGAGCTGAAGAAGGAATTAAAACAAGCCATTGCTAGGGAGGACTACGAACTCGCCTCGCGGTTGCGAGATCAAATTGAAGGGGGCGAAAAGCCTCAATCAGAATCCTAGACGAATGAATGTACCTCGAGTCAGTATTATCATGGGATCTGCAAGCGACCTATCCGTCATGGAAAAGACGGGGGAGGTCCTGAAAGAATTGGGCGTCCAATGGGAAATGACCGTGGTGTCCGCCCACCGCACTCCGGAGCGAATGGTCGAACACGCGGTGAATGCAGCGAGCCGAGGAATTCAAGTGATTGTAGCTGGTGCGGGTGGTGCAGCGCACCTCCCGGGAATGACGGCTTCCCTCACCCACCTGCCTGTCATCGGCGTGCCCATTCACAGCAGCAACTCCATTGATGGATGGGATTCAGTGCTGAGTATTTTGCAAATGCCGGCGGGTGTTCCCGTTGCTACAGTCGCCTTGGACGGTGGCCGCAATGCAGGTATTCTGGCGGCTCAAATCGTTGCCACTTCAGACGAGCAGGTGGCGCAGCGTTTGATTGCCTTCAAAGAAGAGTTGAAAGAAAAAGTGATGAACTCCATTGAACAAGTGGAGAATCATCGCGCCTAAGTAAGCTCAAGGACCGATGGCTCATCATTCCTTTACATCGTTTGACCCCTCCGCCCTGGATGGACGTGATTTGCACGGGAAGCTGCTGGGGGGAATCGCGCCGCGGCCAATTGCATTTGCGAGCACGGTGGATGCAGCGGGTCAGCCCAATTTAGCTCCGTTCAGCTACTTCAATGTCTTTTCTGCTCACCCACCTGTGGTCATTTTTAGCCCCGCACGGCGCATGAAGGACAACACCACCAAGCATACGTTAGAAAACGTTTTGGCGGTGCCGGAGGTCGTGATCAATCTGGTAGATTTTGCCATGGTTCATCAATGCTCTCTGGCCAGTGCAGATTTTGCGCGTGGAGTCAGTGAATTCTCGAAGGCGGGACTCACGCCAGTGGCATCAGAGACGGTTCAGCCGATGCGTGTTGCAGAGAGCCCGGTTCAAATGGAGTGCAAGGTTCTCCGGGTAGAGTCATTGGGAGAAACAGGTGGAGCTGGACAGCTGGTGGTTTGTGAAATCCAACGGCTGCATTTTCGATCTGATGTGCTGAACGAACAAGGTCAACCCGATCCCAATGCCTTGGACTTGGTGGGTCGATGTGGGGGGAATGCGTATGTGAGAGCGTCTGGTGCTGCTTTGTTCGAAGTGCCCAAACCGCTCGTAGCACCGGGAATTGGAGTTGATTCGCTGCCTTTGGAGGTTCAGCGCAGTCAGGTGCTTACGGGAAATGATCTGGCTCAGTTGGGTGCCTTGTTGGACATGCCCGACGAGACGGAGGTCAATGACTTTAAGCTGCTGGAATTGGCAGAATTGTTTATGGATTATGAAGGGGATGGCATAGCCTTGGAGCACGCCATTCACACGTTTGCAGCAGATTGCATTCAACGAGGTGAGGCTGCGAATGCCTTAAAGGCGGTGCTTACGTTCAATTTAGGTTGACAAAAAACAAAAAAGGCGGGGTTAAATTTGGACTCCACTCAATACCTTCGTGCCATGAGTTTTGAAATGAAAGGGAAGATCAAGAAGATCTTCGATCAGCAGGATTTTCCAAGTGGGTTTTACAAACGGGATTTCGTCATCACAACGGAAGATCAATACCCACAGGATGTTAAGTTCACAGCGGCCAAAGAGCGCACGGAACAAGTTACCAAATACGCCGAGGGCGATGCGGTATTGGTCAAATTCGATATCCGTGGACGCGAGTACAACGGAAATTTCTATGTCGATTTGAATGCCTGGCGGGTAGAGCCCGGACAAGGCGCAACTCCCGCAGCACCCGCGGCTCCGTCCTTGTCTAATGCACCATTGCCGGAAGTTCCTCCGATGGCTGCTTCCGGAGACGACGAGGACGATTTGCCGTTCTGATCGTACCATTCTAATTCCGCTTTAGCAACCAATCCATGGCTCCCAATTTGAACCGTGCCCTCCCAAATTGGGGCAGTGAAGAACTGCATACGGCTCAATTGGACAATGGATTCCGTGTCATCTACAAGCAGGTTGATCGACCGGTCACTCACTGTGGGTTGGTGATCAATGCCGGCACACGGGATGAGCTTGCGGCCAATGGAGAAGCGGGTGTTGCTCACTTTATTGAGCACACGTTGTTCAAGGGGACCAAGAATAGAAAGGCCTTTCACATCCTGAATCGATTGGATTCTGTGGGAGGAGAATTCAATGCTTACACCTCCAAGGAGGATACGTGGATCTATGCCGCCTTCTCGGAACAACACCTCGAGCGGGCCATTGAGCTGATTGCGGACATTACGTTTGAGGCCACGTTTCCTGCCAATGAGATTAAGAAAGAGCGAGATGTTATCTTGGATGAGCTCAATGCTTACCGGGATAGTCCATTGGATTCGATTTTTGATGAATTTGAAGAACGGCTGTTTGAAGGTCATCCCATGGGCGGGAATATTTTGGGGAATGAGGCATCCGTTTCCACGATGAGCCGCGAGGTCATCCAGGAATTTGTCAAACGGCATTACCATCCAAATCAAATGGTTTTCAGTGCGGTTGGTGCTACGCCCTGGAACAAGGTGCTCCGGCACTGCGAGAAGCATTTTGGTCGCGTCGCACCGAGTGTGGCCGCGCTGAATCGAACGCAATTTGGAGGTCGTGAGCCGTTTGATCTGCGTCTGAAGAAAGACATTCATCAGGTGCATCATGTTATGGGTCAGCTAACGCATGGCAGCAACCATCCAGATCGCTTGGGGTTGGCGTTGCTGGCGAATCACCTGGGAGGTCCAACCATGAACAATCGGCTCAGCCTCAATGTGCGAGAAAAGCACGGTATGGCGTACAACATTGAGTGTGCTTATTCCCCATACAGTGACGTCGGGGTCTTCAGCATTTACTTTGGCACAGATAAGCGCTTGCACAAGCGCGCTGAATCTCTGGTGCGAAAAGAATTGAAGGGTTTACGCGACAAAAAACTTGGAGTGCGTCAATTGCACGACATCAAGCAGCAAATCGTAGGCCACGTGGCACTCTCTCAAGATTCTGGCAACAGCGTGATGACAAGTTTGGGCAAGAGCTATTTACTCTACGACCGGGTGGAGCGATTGGAGTCCGTATTTGCAGCCATCGAGGCCATTACGGCTGAAGATGTGCTGCGCTTGGCCAACGAAGTACTCGACGACACAGCTTGGAGTCACTTGGTTTACGAGAATTAAGTGCGCGAAATGCGGTGCATGTCATTGTTGTCCGCCTCAATCTGGTTCTTGACCGCCCTAATTTTCAATGCGATACCCGCCCATTCCCTTTGGTCTAGTTGCAAAAGACGCTTGACAGCTTCGTCGTCGTTGTCGGCGCCGAGGGCGACATCTTTGAGGTAATTGTAACCGAATTTATCCAACCATTCAACCGCACGCGCATCGCCTTCTGAACCCCGGACCAAGGCCATGAGATGAGGCTGACCATTGGCGAGGAGCCAGGAACGAGCAGATTCCACATGATACAGCGCATGGCAGGTCAATGCGAGTTCAGGATACTTATTGGCCATAAGCCAATCTCGAATCTCTTCGTTGCCAGATATAGCTTCTCCCCACGCCAATAAAACTTTCGCTGGATATTCCATTCTGCCAAGATAAGCGGGGGTACCTTTGCCGCCAAGTGAGCCATCAATCAGCACCCGAGAACACCCAAATGTTCTCTTCCCATTTTTGGATTTTGTGCACGAGCACGGTGCTGTTCATGGCGAGCTTTGGCATGATCATGCCGGAGCTTCCCGGGTTTCTGGCAGGACTGGGTCGGCCAGATCTAATCGGATGGATTGTCGGCCTGTTCACAGTTGGGGCATTTGCTTCGCGTTTCCTGAGCGGTCGCATCGCCGATCGAGCAGGGCGAAGACCCGTCATGCTTTTTGGCACGTGGGTTACGATGTTGGCTGGTTTGGCCTACATCGCTGTTGGGGCAATTCGGAACGAGGTGATGTGGAGCGGGGTGCCCGTTGCGGTGTGGATGTTTTTGGCGTTGAGGTTGGTGCACGGCATGAGCACGGGGTTCAGGCCGACCGGTACGACGGCACTTTTGACGGACATTACGCCGCTCAAACGCCGGGGCGAAGCCTTGGGATATTTGGGGGTGGCAGGAAATGCCGGAATGGCAGGAGGGCCAGCCATTGGGAGTTGGCTCACCGTTGAATACGGGTACAATGCCATGTTCATAGCCTCTACGCTGTTGGGCTTGATAGCCTTGCTGATGACCTTGCGTCTGCCTGAGACGCTGCCCCGTGGTCGCAAGGTCGAATGGTCGGACTTGAATGTATTTAAAGGTGGAGTGGTGGATTGGTCGTCCTGGCCAGCGGCCTTGGCCTTGCTCCCAGTCGCTTTCGCTTTTGGCACCTTTTTGACGATTTCACCGGATTTTGTCGGTTCGTTGGGCTACGTATACAAAGGCACGTTCAATACCATTATTGTTGCGGCTTCGATTTCTATGCGACTCATTGCGGGACGCGCCTCTGATCGGTATGGTCGAGTGCCCCTTTTGCTCATTGGCGGAGCGATGCTTGCAGCGGGCATGTTTGGCTTGTCGATAGCAGAGTCAAAATGGACTGCGGCGTTGGCAGGGATTGTTTATGGAATGTCGATAGGAATCAACATGCCGGCTATTATGGCTTGGACCGCGGACCTTGCCAAGCCTGGCCGTGTTGCACTGGCGATGGGCACCATGTTGATGTCGCTGGAGATAGGAATTGGGGTGGGAGCGGTGTTTTCGGGATATCAATTTCAAGGAGATATTACGCTCATCCCATCTTTATATGGAGTGGCCGCAGCTTTTGGCTTGTTCGGCTTTGTTGTTTTGTTCGTGTTTAGAAAGAGGCTCGATGATCCTGGGGCGATCCATCTGTGACGATCAAGTCGGTACCTGTTGAAATGAACGTGAAAAGGTGGAAAAGTGCTTTTCGATGACGTTGCAACATCTGTGCCTTCCAACGTTCTTTGTAGTATGGAAGACCTAATGCTTCAACTGAAGACCGCACGCCAAGAGCGGGTGCAAACGCTGAAAGAATTTATGCGTTTGAAGAATGAATTGGCACGTGCGCAGCGTCGATGTGATGAGTTGCGTTCAGAGAATGGCAGCTTGAAGCAAGCGTTGTTGGTGACAGAAAACGAGCTGCAAACCCTGCATGCGTATGCCGCTGAATCGGCCATGTAATCGAGCTTAGAATGACGTAAGAATGGAAGCGAGCGAAGGCTCGCTTTTTTTTTACCCATGCATTTCACAGTCTCATTTCATCGCCTTACTCCAAGCCTGCACTGGAGACTGGGAAGCTGCGGTCTACCTTTTTGAACAATCCTTGAAGCACCTTGCCAGGGCCGACTTCCACAACCTCAGAAGCACCGAGTTCCATGATGCGATGCATGCTCTGCGTCCACCGGACAGGTGCCGTCAATTGTGCGATCAGGTTTTCTCTGATTCTCCCCGGATCGGTTTCAGGTTGTGCATGGACATTTTGAACTACGGGACACCGCGGTGTTTGAAATGGAGCATGGGCGATGGCAGTTGCCAGCCGTTCACGGGCGGATTCCATCAAGGGAGAGTGAAAGGCTCCTCCCACGGGCAATATGAGTGCTCGCCGAGCTCCAGCCTCAGTCAATGAGGCACATGCGGCTTCAATGGCGGCAACTTCCCCAGAGATGACCAGTTGACCCGGGCAGTTATAATTCGCGGCTACGACGATTCCAGGCGTTGTGGTGCAGATTTCTTCGACAACTGAATCGTCCAATCCCAGAACAGCGGCCATCGTGCTCGGCGCCTCATCGCATGCGGCTTGCATCGCTTGCGCCCGCTCAGAGACCAATTGAAGACCATCTTCAAACGATAAAGCCCCAGCGGATACCAATGCCGAGAATTCACCTAAGCTGTGGCCTGCCACAACCCCTGGTTCAAACTTGCTGCCGAGGGATTCCGCAAGTAACACGGAATGCAAAAAGATCGCCGGCTGGGTAACAGATGTTTGTTTGAGGTCCTCAACAGACCCCGTAAACATGGTTTGTGCGATGTCAAATCCCAAGAGGTCATTGGCTTGGTTAAATCGGGCTTTGATCTCATCAGAGTGGTCGAAGAGATCCTGTCCCATACCAGTAAACTGGGCGCCTTGGCCCGGAAAAACGAATGCTTTCATCGGTGATATTTCGTGTCAGTTTGCGTGCAAAAATAATGGTCAGACCTGAATGGATACCCCCACGGAAAGTACTTGCTTGAGTTGCAGGCCAGGACCGATGTTGGGGACTTCCAGTTGGTCAATGAGCTCAGGTCTTTTTGTCAAAGTGATGTCGTCATCGTAAATCAAAGTTGCACTGATCGAGGTGGTCAACCACGGGTTTATTTTCAACATCAAGACATGGTCGGAATAGACATCAATGTTTTCAGGATTGTTCAGAAAATTGGAAAACAAATCCAAGCGCATGGTGTAGCTAATGTCTTCTGATAAGGATTTTGTAAGGTTCATTTTGAGGTAGCCTCCTACTTCATACCGATGTCGTTCTCCCGGCATCACACCAAATGCACCCGCTGCGGAAAGCGAGTCATCCAAAACCCACGTCGCCTTGAAGGTGATGGGAGCTAAAAACACCGTCACGCCTCCTTCTGGTTGTTTGTAGTCCATTCCCGCTGCAACGACGCCGTATCCCGGTGCCATGAAGTTGGAATTCAATATTTCCTTGATGGGAATGCCATTTTCGAGCCCATAGCCCGGCGCGAATTGCGAACGGAAATGGGCCATGCAGGTGACGAATCCCGTCGGCGTGATCCGGTAACCGAGTTTCGTGGACCACTCCATTCTGTCGTCGGTTTTGATCATCACCCGGTCTTCTGGTCGGTGCAAGAGACCGTAGGCTAAATGCAGTTCGGAGTCCCATCCCAATCGGCCTCGGTCCAGGTTCCAATTCTGATCAAATTTGGTGAGCAAGGAAAAGTTGCTTTGCCCACCTGCAGCCCAGTTGCTCAGTTGAACTTGACTAAAATGGACATTGAATTCGCCCGTGCGATTGTACAGCAATGTGTCCGTCGAAGGCGCTGCAGGGCTCCGAAGGGCTTTTTCTTCCTCAGGGGTCAACTTCGTACTCACGGTTTGAGCCAGCAAGCCATGGCTAACCAATGAAATAAAAGAAAGGGCAACAAAGAATCTCATTCGTTCTGCAGGGGTTCGAGGTGCAACACCGTTCCAGCACCTTCTATGGCAACAAACATGTCGCCTTGCGCATTGCGTGCGATGTCCCGCACTCGGCCGTAACCGTCCAGCAATCGTTCACGGGCAGTTACGCGCCCTGATTCGACCTCGACGCGCTCCAAGTACTCAAAGCTCAAGGACCCTACGAGCAAGTTGGTTTGCCAGCTTTGAGGCCAATTGCCCCCGTAGACCATTTCCATGCCGCATGGGCCGATAGAAGGTAGCCAATAGTGCAAGGGCTGTTCGAGCCCCGCCATGGCCGTATCTCGGGTAATGATGGTGCCGACGTAATTGCGACCAAAAGTGATTTTTGGCCATCCATAATTTTGTCCTTTCCGAGCAATGTTGAGTTCATCGCCGCCTTTGGGCCCATGTTCGTGCGTCCAGATTTCTCCCGTTTCTGGGTGCGCAATCATCCCTTGGGGATTGCGATGTCCCCAAGACCAAATCGAAGGGCGCGCATCGGGTTCTTCAACAAACGGATTGTCTTCGGGGATGCTTCCATCGGGATTGAACCGATGCACTTTGCCGGGAGAGGTAGACAGCGTTTGAGGGTGAACATCGCGCATGCCCCGTTCGCCGCATGTCAGGTACAGTTTTCCATCCCCACCAATCTCCACGCGACTTCCATAGTGCCGATGGGTTTTCTCAAAGGGCTCAGCCACAAATAACTCCTCCCAGTTGACCAATTCGCGGGCTGTTGCTTTCCAAGGAGCCCGAATCAAGGCTGTCGCTGAATAATCAGGGTCTCCCGGCTTGTCTTTGCTGTAGGTCAAATAAATCCATTCCTTTCCTGCTGCGGGATCACGCCAATGCATGACGTCCATTAACCCGCCCTGCCCCTTGACGTGAATGTCCTCCGGCAGCCCTTCCAACGGCAGTAGTTTTCCAGCGACCAATTTCCATAGCCGCCCTTCCCGTTCTGTAATGAGCAGGGTGGTGTCGTCGACAAAATCCATGCCCCAAGGAGTCTGCAATCCACTCACGATGGTGTTGACACGAATCCGCAGGTCCGACGCTTGAATTTCGGCTGGAGGCGACGCGGAGAATCCCCGTTCAGAAGCTGCTTTCTGTAACAAAAATGTGGAGAGCGCATCGATGTCTTTTGCACTGAGTGTTTCGCTGTAACCAGGCATACCCAGCAGCGGGTATCCATCGCGAATGACACGTTCAATGTCCGCCTTCGAACTGCCCAATTTCCATTCTCTGCCCACAAAATCTCGGCCTTCAGCTCCATGGCAACTGCTGCACCATTGCGTGTAAACAGCAGGAACCTCACTCACGGATGGTGCAGCTGGTGCGGCAGATTTCAATGTGAGGGCCGCAGCAACGATACCAACAGGAATGAGTAAAACAAGGGGGTAGCGCATGGAAGCAGGTTTAATGCGGTTTGTGAGCAACGAGCCGAATGATTTCGGCGGGCCCTTGGTGGTAAGGTCCTTCGTTCAATTCAACCGACTCACTTTTGAGCAAAGACACATGGAGGTGGATAAAATCTTCAGATAACAAGGACTCGGTAAAAAGCATTTTCTCGTCGCGTGGACCTCCTGAAGTACGCCTGAGTTGACCTGAGTTGAAGGCTTCCAGCAGAAGGGTTCCTCCGGGACGAAGCCAGTGCATAGCTCGGGTATGAAAGGACTTTCGAAGCGGTTCCGGCATGTGAGCATAGAACAAGCCCACCACATCATACCCTTCCGCGCGACCTTCAAATTGGAATGCATCGGCATGGGTCGCTTGAAGCTGCACCCCCGCCTGTTGAGCCCACCGCAAGCAGGTCGCAGTGGCCACGCCGCTTCCGTCGAATGCTTCCACATTCCATCCTTCTTTTGCTGCCCAAACTGCATTTCGGCCTTCCCCTTCGCAAGGCAGAAGCACGTGCGTTCCGGTGCAGCGGGACAATTGGTCGGCCCAAAAAGGATTGGGTTCATGTCCGTAGACACCTTCTTCCGCGTATCGTTCGTCCCAAAATCGGTGCATTGTCACAAAATTCTGAAGAATCCAGAGGAGTTTCACCCGGCTTGTGTTAGTTTGCTACAAATCCATTGTTTATGACGCAACGTGTACTCCCCCAATCACCGGCGAAGGAAATCATCGATCATTCCTTTTTGGCCTTGCGCGAACGGGCTCCTTACCAGAGGCGATTGACTGCACGTGAACGAATCCAGCGATTGGACGCGCTCTACGAAGAGGTTTGGCGTCGAAGGGATGATATAAAGGCAGCGATGTGGGCGGATTTTCGAAAGCCAGCGGAGGAAGTTGATTTGACGGAAATATTCGTCATCAAAAGTGAAATTAAGGCCGTAAAGAAGAGGTTAGCTTCATGGATGAAGCCGCGCCGCGTGCCCGGCGGTCTCGCACTCATGGGTTCTGCTTCTTGGGTGAGATCGGAAGCGAAGGGTGTGGCTTTGATCATCGCTCCATGGAATTATCCTATGCAACTGATGTTCCGTCCACTGGTCGCGGCCATTGCCGCAGGGTGCACGGTCATGCTCAAACCTTCAGAAGTAACCGCCCATACAGCGCAGGTTGTTGCCGAGATTGTTTCGGTTGTGTTCGATGAACGTGAGGTTGCGCTCATCCAGGGAGGCCCGGATACGGTAACCCAGCTTCTGAATTTGCCCTTTAACCACATCTATTTCACCGGTTCGCCCGCTGTGGGCAAGATTGTGATGCGCGCTGCGGCGCAGCATCCGTGCAGTGTGACACTGGAATTGGGTGGGAAGTCACCGGTCATTGTGGATGACATGAAATCGTTGAAGTCCACTGCCCGAAAAATCGTTTGGGCGAAGCTCTCCAATGCAGGTCAAATTTGCGTTGCGCCGGATTACGTGTTTATCCCCGCTCACAGGGAACAGGAGTTCATCGAAGATCTGAAATCGGCGATGCTCGAATTGTATCCGGGTGACCTCACGGAAAACAAGGATTATCAGCGTATTGCAGCTCCAAGGCATGCTGACCGCATTCATCAACTTGTCGAGGATGCTGTGCGCAAAGGAGCCAAATTGGCGCACGGTGGCCAAGCCGATGTGGAGGGGTGTTGGGTGCAGCCGACGATTCTTTCTGAAATTGATGCAGATTCAGAAGTTTTGAACGAAGAGATATTCGGTCCAGTTCTCCCCGTAATACCCTACGCGCACTTTGATGAGGTGGTCAACTTTGTGAATGCACGTCCGACTCCGCTCGCTCTGTATCTCTACAGCAAGCGCAAAGCCTTTGTGAATGAAGCGCTCGAACGCATGCAGTCTGGCGGGGCGAGCATCAACAACTGTGTGATTCACGTGTCCAGCAATCACTTGCCTTTTGGCGGGTTGGGCAACAGCGGAATTGGCTCCGGTCACGGTGAACACGGATTCAAGGAATTCACACATTTTCGAGGGGTATACGAGCAGCGATTCGATGGAGCGGGTGCGCTCTTGATGCCTCCGTATACACCATGGAAAACCAAATTAATCGATCGATTGCTGCGTTGGTTGTAACGTTCATGGGTTGCAACGTTCGTAGCGCGTTTCTTTGTGGCAGATTTTAGCCCCATGAAACGAATCTCCTTGGCCCTTTGGGCTTCGCTATTTTTCATCCAAGTTTCTGCCCAATCCTTTGTTGATCGAGTGGATCCGCCGTTCTGGTGGACCGAGATGCCCGTGGACACCGTTCAAATCATGGTCCACGGAGACCGCGTTGCCCAGCTCGCTCCAGTGGTGGATTATCCGGGTGTGAGTATTGCCCGGGTTGTGCACGGAGATGGTCCTCATTACGCATTCATTTATTTGGCCATAGCGCCCAGTGCGCAGCCAGGAACGCTTGCGATTCAATGGCGTGATGCGACGAGTCGGAAAGGAAAAACTGTAGGGCGGACCCCATTTGAATTGAAGGAGCGTCCGCGTCGAAAGATTGAAGGTTACGACGCTTCGGATGCCATCTACCTTATTACGCCCGATAGGTTCGCCAACGGCGACCCGTCAAACGATGAGGTGTTCGGTATGTTGGAAGGCCTGGATCGATCCGATGATCACGGGCGGCACGGCGGCGACATCGCTGGGATTCGCCAGCACCTCGAATACATCCAAGACATGGGATTCACGGCCGTATGGCTGAATCCGATTCTCGAGAACAACCAACCGCAGTGGTCCTACCACGGCTACGCCACCACGGACTATTACCGGGTCGATCCGAGATTTGGTACCAATGATGAATATGCTGCTTTGGCCCAAGATGCAAGGGAGCGCGGCGTCAAGTTGATCATGGACATGATCATGAACCATTGTGGATCCGAGCATTGGTGGATGGACGATTTGCCCACGGCCGATTGGATCAACAACGGCGGTGAATTCGCCCCAACGACGCACCGCCGAACCACCTTACGGGATCCATATGCCGTGGAGAGCGATGTGGCAGAATTCTCAGACGGTTGGTTCGTGAAAGAGATGCCGGATTTGAATCAACGTCAGCCCTTGCTCGCGGACTACCTGATTCAAAACACAATTTGGTGGATCGAATTTTTGGGTATCAGTGGCATTCGGATGGATACCTACCCGTATTCCGATGCGGATTTTATGGCGCGTTGGACGTGTGAGGTGATGGCGGCTTACCCCAATTTTAATGTGTGCGGCGAAGAGTGGAGTTTGAATCCGGCGGTGTTGGCGTACTGGCAATCGGGAAAAGAAAATGCCGATGGTTATACATCTTGCTTGCCCGGGCTACTGGATTTCCCGTTGCATCACGCGGCGATGCAGTGCCTCAATGAAGCGGAAACGTGGCATTCGGATTGGGTTCGATTGTATGAAATGTTGGGCAACGACTTTTTGTATCCGGATGCGTACAACCACATCATATTTCCGGATAACCACGACATGAGTCGGGTGCACACCCAACTGGGAGACGATGTCAATCTGACGCGACTTGCAGCGTTCTTTTTTGCTACAACACGGGGCATACCTCAGTTTTATTATGGCACCGAAATCTTGATGTCCAACACAGGTGATGACAGCCACGGCAACATTCGCAGTGACTTCCCCGGGGGGTGGGAGGGTGACGAAATTTTCGCGAAGACAGGAACGGGCTTGACGCCTGAGTCCATGAGTTTTCAACGTGAAATACGCGGGCTCCTGCAATGGAGACAAGATTCGGAGGCGATCGCTCAAGGAGCGCTGGTGCATTACGTGCCTGAAGGCGGGCTGTACGCGTATTTTCGCGTGTCTGATGACCAAACGGTCATGGTGGTCTTAAATAAATCATCTGAAAGCGTGGCATTGGATCTCTCGGGTTTTGACGAGACCATGAAAGGGGCGAGGCGGCTGCGCAATGTGATTTCCGGTGAAGAATTCAATGCAGACTCCCTTGAGGTTCCTGCTTGGGCTGCTTGGGTTTTGGAAGTGCGGAATTGAATGCCTGATCTGACTCTTGCTGGGAAAGGTTTTCGTCTGTCAGGGATGTTTACTTCAGGCAAAACGTTCGCTCGCTTTTCCGTACCTTCGCACGAATTAATCTAAACACTAGAAATCCTGGGTAGATCACAGCAATCCTTCGGCAAACGCGAACGCGAAATGAAGCGCGAAAAGAAGCGCAAAGAGAAAGAAGCCAAAAAGTTGGCCCGATCAGAAAACAAAAACAGCTTGGACGACAATAGCATGATTGCTTACGTCGATGAGTTTGGCAATGTGACGGATACGCCGCCGGATCCAGCAGAGCGTGAGGAAATCAACGCGGAAGATATCGAGTTGGGGATCCCCAAAAAGGAAAAGATTGAGGTTGACGTGGTTCGCACAGGTTTTGTGTCCTTCTTCAACGACTCTAAGCAATTTGGATTCATTCGCGATGCGGCGACGCAGGAGAGCATTTTTGTTCACGCGAGCAATACGAAGGAGCCCATTACCGAGAACATGAAGGTGCGTTTCGAAGTGGAGCAATCACCGCGGGGGTTGTCGGCCATCAAGGTCGAAGCAGACAAATAAGTTGATCTTATGATGGCGGATAGATTCCGCCTTGGCCGCTTGGACATAGGTACGTCAAAGTGGGCCTGAATTTTGCGAACAAAAAATTTACTGACTAGCGTAGATTTAATTATTATTGCACTTGATTTCGGTGATATAAAATGTTTATTCTGCACATCCAAATCTCTTACGCTCAGAGTTTAGCGAAAAGATTGCGCATCATTTCGAAGCGCTCAGGATGTGCTTTTGCCTACCGCATTTGATAGAAAGGTCCCAGGTCAATCCGTGATTCCATGTGAATATGCGGATTCAGCTAAATCTGACTTCAACCTTTCAACTTCATGCGCGATGAAATTGCACTACATTGATTTGGTGGACCAAACATTTGAATGGCCACAAAACGAGTTTAACCTTCAGCAGAACCAACTTTCATTCCACGGAATTCCCATGATGGATTTAGTGGAACAATTCGGTTCTCCGCTGCGAATCACTTATCTGCCGAAAATTGGCGAAAACATTCGGCTGGCTCATGGCTGGTTTCGGGAAGCTATTAAAAAACTGGACTACCCGGGAGCCTACCACTATTGTTATGTAACCAAGAGCTCGCATTTCCGGCACGTAACAGAGGAAGTGATAAAGCACGGCGCTCACCTTGAAACATCCTCTGCTTTTGATCTCGATATCGTTGAATCGTTGCTCCAAACAGGGGTCCTTGATAATGATGCAACGGTGATCTGTAATGGATTCAAAACAGACGAGTACATCGATCGAATTGTTCGTCTGAAGGAACTGGGGTTTAACCAATTGCTTCCAGTCATTGACAACGAAGACGAATATTTTCGGCTGACCTCCCGCTTGAACGCTCCTACACCGGTTGGGCTCAGGATTGCTACCGAGGAAGAGCCCAAATTCGCATTCTACACTTCCCGATTGGGAATTGGATACCAGCGCATTAAGACATTTTGCGAAAGTAAAATGGTCGGAGATCCGAACGTCGAATTGAAGATGCTGCATTTTTTCTGTAATACAGGCATTCGAGATACCGCCTATTACTGGAATGAACTTCGGAAAGCGATGGGCGTGTACATCGAGCTCAAGCGCATTTGTCCGAGTTTATCAGCCTTGAACATCGGTGGCGGATTGCCAACCAAAAACTCCTTGGCATTCGAATACGATTACGCCTATATGATTGAGGCCATTTTGGAGCAAATCAAGGTGTCATGCGAAGAGTTCGGTATTGAACCACCGGACATTTACACCGAATTTGGCTCGTTTACCGTGGCCGAGGCGGGAGCTACGATTTTCAAAGTCATACATCAGAAAAGACAGAATGATCGTGAAAAATGGAACCTCATCGATTCCTCATTCATGACCACGTTGCCGGATTCCTGGGCCATCAACAAAAGGTTTTTGATGCTGCCGTTGAATCGTTGGGAAGATTCTTACGAACGCGTGTTCTTGGGCGGATTGACGTGCGATAGCGATGATTACTACAATTCCGAACAACACCTGAACGCCATTTATCTCCCGAAGTTTGATGCTGAAAAACCGTTATACATCGGATTTTTCAATACCGGAGCCTACCAAGATAACATCAGTGGTCACGGAGGGGTTCATCATTGCTTGATTCCGGGATTAAAGCACGTTTTGATTGATCGAAACGAAAAAGATGAGCTGACCTATCAAGTGTTTAGCGACTCACAAAGCGCGGCTCAGGTGCTCAACTTATTGGGGTATGCAACGCCTTCAGGTCCTCCAGCTCGTTCAGCGCCCTCATCTGATGAAGAGCGTATTTCATTTTCAGAAGCAGTCACACAGGTTAGTCGCCGATGAGGTCGGTTTTAAGTATTTCAAAAGAATTGAACATCATGAATCGCGTTTACGCCGGTATCGAACCAGAATGGGGCCTCTGGGAAAGGGCCAAAGTCGGAATTATTCCTGTCCCGTACGACGGTACAAGCACGTGGGGGAAAGGCGCGGATGCAGGTCCCTCCGCGCTGCTCGATGCCACGGACAACATGGAGTTGTATGACATCGAGACGGGAACAGAAGTGGTCTATGAAGGCATTCATGTGTGCGAAGCCGTGACGGAAAACAGGAGCCCCGAGGCGATGACACGAGCGGTCAAAAAGGCGGTCACATCCGTGCTCGATGCTCAAAAAATACCCGTACTCCTGGGGGGCGAGCACTCAATCAGCATCGGTGCCATTCAGGCCTGTGCGGAAAAACATCCCGACTTGGTGGTATTGCATATCGACGCACACGCCGACTTGCGACCAAGTTTTCACGGTTCTGAATGCAATCATGCGTGTGCGGTTCATTGGGCATCCCGAAACTGTCGCCTAGTGCAGGTTGGCATCAGAAGCATGGACATCTCGGAAAAAGAATTCATTCAACCGGGAAGTTTTTTTAGTGGAGACCATTGTCATTCCGCCGCCGATGACGTCTGGATGCGGGAAGTAATAGCGGCATGCGGCGATTCAAAAACACCCATGTACATCACCGTTGACCTCGATGCATTTGATCCTGCTTTCGTTCCGGACACAGGTACACCCGAGCCAGGCGGACTGGATTGGTTCCAAGTAACTAGATTAATTCGCCTAGCGTGTTCCAAATTCAATATCGTTGGATTCGACGTGGTTGAATTGGCTGCACATGACAAGAGCAAGCCCAGTGATTTTCTTGCTGCCAAACTGGTCTACAAAATGCTCACTTATACACTGCTTCCTCAAATTCCAGCCCATGAATGATCAAAAAGGATTCTTGCGAAAATTTATCGCCGAACACTACAATCACTTCAATGCTGCAGTAGTTGAAGATGCTGCTCAAGGCTATGATGCACATTTATCCAAAGGAGGAAAGATGATGGTCACCCTCGCCGGTGCTATGAGTACCGCGGAGTTGGGAAAAAGCTTGGCGGAGATGATTCGACAGGATAAAGTTGCCATCATCAGCTGCACCGGTGCGAATCTCGAGGAGGACGTCATGAATTTGGTGGCCCATTCGCATTACGAACGCGTGCCTCAGTATCGTGATTTGACGGCTCATGAAGAACAAGCGTTGTTGGATCGAGGATTGAATCGAGTTACGGACACTTGCATTCCTGAAGATGAAGCATTTCGCAGACTTGAACATCACATGGTCGACTTGTGGATTCGAGCGGAATCTGAAGGAAAGCGATATTTCCCTCATGAGTTTTTCTACCAAGCCTTGAACGCAGGAACCTTGGAGTCCCATTACGAAATCGACCCAAAAAACAGCTGGATGTTGGCCGCCGCTGAGAAAAATCTCCCCATCGTCTGTCCGGGTTGGGAAGACAGCACGTTAGGGAACATCTTCGCTGCGCACTGCATGCTCGGGGAAGTAAAACCGCAAACTGTTAGGAGTGGCATCGAATACATGATCTGGCTGGCGGATTGGTACACCCAAACGACGCAGGATGGAACGACCATTGGCTTCTTTCAAATCGGGGGTGGAATTGCCGGCGACTTCCCCATTTGCGTTGTACCCCTGCTGCACCAGGATCTAAGACGAACAGAGGTTCCGTTATGGGGTTATTTCTGTCAAATTTCAGACAGTACAACGAGCTACGGCTCTTATTCCGGCGCAGTTCCGAACGAAAAAATTACGTGGGGTAAATTGGGAATAGACACGCCAAAATATATCATTGAAAGTGATGCAACAATTGTGGCTCCTTTGATATTTGGTTGGCTCTTGAATTGGTAATCAAAAAACAGATGAATCGGGTCATTAAAAATTACGCGAACATTTCCAAAGTTCACATAGATTTAATCACGAAAGCATATCCGGAGGGATTTAGTGACGAGGATCTAAAAGCCTTCTCCATGCCCAATGGGAAATTTCTCAGGTGCCTGGAGGTAAGAACGTTAGATACCGTATATCTGTTCAAAATTGATGAAGAGATGGTTGAAATCTTGGAAGAAGCTACCGATTCAGAATTCGACATCGACATCGATGGAGAGGAAGTCGAGTAATGAGGATTTCGGTTCAATTTCGAAAGCAACGAATGAACCGCCCAGTTATTGAAGAACATCGGATGGGTACTGCTCGCATCATCCGGGATGCGGGGCTGGAATTATCAGCAAATCAATAATCAGGAGCTCCAGCAGTGCGATAAATTTCAACAATGGAATTTGCACGCAGTAAGTCAGCGGGGGTAACAATATGTTCTGTCATGGGGACATCGGCAAAACCATTGGTGTATCGCTTTGAGGCGATTCGTTCCACTTCTTTGCTATCGAGTTTCAAATTTTTGACTTTGTTTTTGGCGCACAACTCGATGCCCGCCCCTTCTTTGTAGAGTTTCCACGCCAACTCAGAACAATACATCAGATCATCACTCCATCTGAATTGCAGGTCATAATCCCTTCCATTGAATTGTTCTCCGTATTCACGGATGTCCAACAGCATGGCTTCGGTTAAACTTTGCTTGGACCGCATGACGATGTAGTCATCTCCTTTCCCTCTGTCTTTCCATTCTTTCCACGGGGTCAAACGCACGGTTTTGACTGCTTCGAATACGTAGGGTTTTCCATCCATCAAATAGATGATTCCCACATGTGAATAGGGGCAATCTGTTGCTTCTTGAATCGCCTGGCTTTGACCTGATTGCGAGATTTGAAAAACCAAGTCTCCATTCTGGAGCTCCCATTTTTCGGGATTGGCAGATTCCGAGGAATTGTCGTCTTTTTGGCACCCAATCATTCCGAATTGAATGACCAAAAAGGGAAGAAGTATGAGTAGCTTAATTTTTCTCATTTCAATTTCTGATTTCAACGGATTTTAAAATCCTTTTTTCCTGTATAAGCAACATGATATTTCTTGAAATTGCTGAGTGTTTCGACCGTGGTTACACCATTGCGTGTGCTGGTCCGTTTAAAGGTTCCGGGACGGTAATTACTTGAAACTCCGATCATGACATTCGAGTCGTAGGCAGACCACCCCGTATAATCCAAATCATTCCAGGTAGAGGCCGATTCGCGATAGGCTTCATCGATTGTGTATCCTTGAAACATAAGCCTCAAAAAACTTTCCAGTCCGCTACCCCAATTATCGGCATAATATCCAGCAGCACCCATATTGAAAAACGGTTGGGAGTACGAGTTAACTCGGTTGACAGCTTCTTTGATTCCAATGTCCTCATCATCATCTGCAGAAGATCCGGCCCCTCTGCAAACGCTCTGGAACAATACCAAGGCATTGGGTGCCAATTGAATGTTTTCTTCAACTTCATAGGAGGAACGGATGTCGGTGCTGCTTCCGTAGTCTAGACAGAGGCCTCCCACGCCATTGTACCCTTTCGTCGAGCCATGACCAGAATAGATCAAGATGTTCACCCCTTGAGCGTGTTTCTTGACCATTTCCCATGTGGCATTTCCATTTCCAAGCCATTTGACCTTGTATCCTTCTCCTTCGAGCAAATTAATGATGGATTGGACCTTGAGTCTTTCAAGAGTTCCATCGTGCGCATTGATGATGAGTGCTAGCTGTGCAGACAGAATAGAGGTCCCGAGAAGCAAGCACAAGAAAAGGCTTGGGACTTTTTTCATGAGCGGATGGTATTGCTTAGTTGAGGTGATTCGCACTGAACTCAAACGTCAATTATCAGGTGTGAATTGTGTTCGTGAATGAGAAATAAAATTTCAATTAATTTATGTACATTCACTTCAATGAAAACTATCCTAGTTAGCGCTTTTGTGATTTTTGTTGCTTGCCAAGGCTTGGCTCAATCGGAGGCGATCCAAGAAGCTTTGACCTATTTGAATCGGGTGCGAGCAAACCCCGATGCATTCTCTGAAGAAATTGGTGTGCCATTGCACAATGCGGCACCGAGGCATGCACTTAAGTGGGATCCGCGGTTGGGTGCGGCAGCCCAAAGAAAGTCAGAAGACATGGCGCGTCGCGGGTACTTTGATCATGTGGATCCCGAGGGATACGGAATGAACTATTTTATTCAGCAAGCGGGATATGATTTACATCCGCTTTGTTTGGATGATCGATCAAACAACTTTTGGGAGTCGATTGCAGCGGGCTCGAGCACCCCTGTTGCATCTATCATCCAATTGATCAATGATGGGGTGAATTCGACCGATTTAACCTATGCGGGTCATCGCGTTCATCTATTGGGTATGAGTGATAGCTATGCAGACTGCAATGACATTGGGATTGGTTTTGCCTACGCCCCGAATTCTCGTTATCGTTATTATTGCGTTGTTTTAATTGCAAAGCATACCTTGTGAGCAATATTCTTTGTGCACCCTATCAATGAAAAAAAGACTTCGAGGAATTTTGGGGGGTGGAACATATGCGATCGCTTCAACCATAACTATCTGTTCTAGTGAAAACCGTGAAAACTGTGCACGGTAAAAAAACTATTTCAAAGACTCGTCATGTTGAGGTGCAAATGAACAAGCCAAAAGATGACGAGGTACAATTGAGGTACAAATTCGCACTGAAAAAACACATAATAGCTCAAACCTCTACTTAGATGAGCAGCGTTTCTATTTGGTTGAAATCAGCTCTATTCGCGGCTTTAGTGAGCGTTTAACCCTTGCTTGGTTTGCATCGGTTACTTTCCGATACAGAAAGTAATTTAACTTGATTATCAGCCACTTGAGATTTTAAGGTACAAATGGGGTACAGAAGAGCTTCAACATCGCTGTTTTGAACCACGCCTAGTCATTCATTTGTGACATTAGAATTTGTTGCCGGGATATACTTCCGTGAGGCATTAATCCATGATACAGCGGACGGATAGCCCATTCCGTTTGTCAACTAAGAACAACGATGCTGCGGAGAGATCACCATCGGAATCGGAAAGCAGTAATCTCCATGCAGACAAATCATTGGAGGTGTTGGGTGTAGAACTCCAATAAACGCCATGCTCGTCACCCCAATCGAACATTCCATTATAATTTCTTTTTCCGCCTGGTAATCCTGAAAAACCTGCGCTATTCAAACCATTCCAAGGTGGTGTATCGCTTGGTGAGCTTTTGAGATGATAACCCACCGAATAAAAAAAATCTCCTTCAAAGTCATCATCCGGCGTCCCAAGAAGGTTGAGCAAAATGAGCCACTCATCCTTAGTTGGAATGTGCCAATTGCTCGGGCAAAGGTTTCGAGGGTCATTGACCGTATTCCAGTTGTAAAGACGGCCAAAAGATTCAAGGTTATACTCAGCGTCAACTACGCCACCACTTACTTGGCCAGTTTCCCCATAAATCGCTTGGGCATCTTCCGCAAATTGCCATTCGAGATTGGATAGGTTTGATGGTATAGAATCGCCATTCGTGTAAATCTCCGTGCGGAGATTTTCTTGAAGCCAGCATTGATCTCCAATTAGCACCGTGCTGTAGCTGTATCCATCAAAGCTGATGTTATCCCCACAAGTAACGAAGCCAGGAGGTTCACATACCTCCCCAAATTCTGACAGTACGCCGAGTACGTCTTCAACATTCACAGCGCCATCGCCATTACCATCGTACTGCAGATTGCAATCCTCTTGAGCTACGGCAGAGCCCGCTGCAAGCAAAAGTATAAGATAAGTTATCCTTCTCATGATTCTCAGGCGTTAATCCTTGATGCAGCGGACGGAGAAGCCGAACATTTTTTCTTGAATACCGCGAATAATCCAGTCATCGCCTGTGGCGAGGCCCCTGTATATAGGATAGATGGTGGGTAATTGAGGGTCGCTGTTTATTGATGAGCTCCACATTTGTGTTGATGTGCCTCCGGCAAAGCTATCGCATTCACCTGTTGCAAAATACCAGCCACCGCCATCTCTAAAGCCTGCAGGAACTGCATTAAACCCTGATGGACCATCGCCATCCCAGCTGGGGTAATCATTGCTTGTTGATTTTAGGAGAATGCCTTCATCTCCTCTTTCATCCCAATTGTTGATCTGCACTGGATTCATCCCTAAAAACTGCTCGAGATCAGCCCAATCTGCATCGCTCGGCACATGCCATCCACTCGGACACAATCCACGGCTATCATCAACTGCATACCAATTGTACAACCGACCGTAGCAAAGACCATTGATGCTATTGTCAGGGGTAGCATAGCAACCATAATCCGCAAAAAGCCATTCATCATTATCTGATGGCGATGGAATTACATCACCATTTCGGTAGGCTATTGTCTGAAGGTTTTCTGCAAACCAACACTGTTCATCGATTTCTACTGTTTTGTATTCATAGCCATTGTATGCTACGGTAGAATCAGGCCCACAGGGACCATATTCAATTACTGGCTCACATACCTCCCCAAATTCCGACAGCACTCCGAGTACGTCTTCAACATTCACAGCGCCATCGCCATTACCATCGTACTGCAGATTGCAATCCTCTTGAGCTACGGCAGAGCCAGCTACAAGCAACGCTAGGAGGTAGGTTGTCTTTTTCATTACACTCAAAAATAAGAATATCAAGCCCGATGCTTTGGCTTCCCATGATAATTCGCCTCCATTTCGGCTGATTGGTAATGACGTACTTGACCCAATTCCATTGTATTCCATTGTTATTTACGGATGCTTTCACCAATTGCAAGTGTATCCTTTTTATGCGCCTTGTCCATTGCGGACTTCGGAGTCTCCGATACATAGAGCCCCAAAAATTCGCGTCTCGTTGGTTCACCCGTCTCAGGATGTGGGATAGGAGGGTAGAAGTCCAGGTACAGGCTCAAACGTCCTTTGCTTATCCGCTTTTGCCTGAGACTAACCTTGGTAACCATTGGCTATTGATTCTGGTGAAAAAGGTGAAAACCGTGCAGGTTCGAACAAAACATATTTTTCGCACCCTGTTTGAGGTACAAAAATTAGGGTGCTCTAACCGCGAGGTACAAATATGTACCTAAAAAACGCAGTAAAACACAAAATAAGAGCTAAATTGGAATCAGTAAAAACCGCCTATGAGATAGGATTAATAGAGGTTTTATGGCTTTTTTCTCCTGCGGTGCTTTGCAGTGGTTACTTTCCGATACAGAAATTGCTGAAGATGTGATCCAAGATGTCTTCGGGGTCCACCTCTCCTGTGATGTTGCCCAAGTGATGCAACGCTTGCCGCACATCGGAAGCGATG
>Ga0209309_10000111_pt1 | contig 111983 bp, 117 predicted proteins | sample COGITO_mtgs_1204_2_FD_184807 | JGI IMG/M metagenome (GOLD analysis project Ga0209309, IMG submission 184807) | Pelagic marine microbial communities from North Sea - COGITO_mtgs_120412 (SPAdes) (version 2) | ecosystem: Environmental > Aquatic > Marine > Epipelagic ... | reverse complement strand
AGGTGCAATTGAGAACTCTAAATTTCTTTTAATTAAAGGTTTGTTATGTAAACTCACGCCTAAAATTAAACCATTATAAAAATTATAAGCAAAATTGGGTTGATAAAATATTTGATTATAATATGGATCTTGAATATCTTTTATCAAACTAAATTTTAAAGGTTTGTCAAAGATTTTGTCTTGTAATCTTTTCCAGTTATCTAGTGTATTTAATTCTGGATATAAGTTTTCGTAATTTAAAGTAACTTTATTAACGCCTTGTTTTGGAATGCTAACTGTTGTAGTGTCATCAATACCAGTTACCCATTTTTTGTATATAATTTCTCTATCATTTAAGCCATATAAAAGTACAGGTGTAGTTATATTTCTTTTATTTCTGATAGTTACTTGCAAGCTATCTTCTTTTTCGACGAGTTCGTCTATGGTGTAATCTATTTTTTTATTGGTTTTTATAAAATCACCAAAAAACCAATTCAAATCTTTGTCTGTTTTAGATTCTAAAAGGTTTTTAAAATCTTTACTGTTCACTATTTTTGTTTGGTTTTTTTGATAAAACTCTTGAATAGTATTGTTTAAAGTGCTATCTCCAATATATCCTTTTAAATATCGATAAGCCAAACCAGCTTTGTATTTATTGGCTATTCTTCTATTGAAATTTGATAAGGAATCTGCAGAAGTTGTTAAAGATTGATCTAAAAAACTACGAGAAACAAATTGATATACTAAAGGGTATTTATCATTAAAATCTGCCTTAGAGATTTCGAATGTTCTTACAAACCAAGTGTCAGAAAACTTCCCTATCAATTTAGCATCAGGATAAAATTGCTCAATATACTCGATCATTAAATAATTTTGCAAACCATCTAACAACCAATAATCTTGTCTTTTATTTAGGAGCAAAGTGTTTTCTATAAACTTTCTGCTTAACGCTTTAAACATGGTTAAATCATATTTAAATTCTTTTTTAAAAGGTCTTAAAAAGCTAGGAAGTTGTGTTAAGCCATAAACAGGATCTTTACTTTGTGTTACTTTATCAACATAAATTTCTTTATGAGGATATTTGCCTAGAAATTTTTCTAAAAAGGCGAATTCCCTTGTTAAAATAGCAACAGTAGCACTGTCTTTTAAGTCTTCATCAAAAACATCTGTATAGACTACAACTTTTTGGGTTTTAAAAGTTTTGAGCTGCTTCTTTTTGTTGATTCCTAAAATAACGTCAGTTTTGCTTTTGCCAACTAAATAATAGTTTGTAAAAGCATCTTTTTTTGTTTCATGTTGATATAAGTTGCTTTCCAAAACATACTCTTTTGGAATGTCTAAATCGATGGTAAAATCGGTTGCTTTCTCATATAAATCATCGATGTTTAAGTTGCTCATTAATTGCCAACCTTGATCGTAAACTGCTGGAGTTATATACCAAAAACGTAAATGAAAACCCTCCTTAGTTTTTCCATAACCCGTAAATTTTGCATTGGGTATTTTTACAGTATAATTTAATGATATTTTAACGCTATCATTTTTTAACAACGGTTTTAAAATATCAACTTCAAGAATATCAGCTTGGTTTTCAAGCTCACTAAAAGCAACGTCTTCAAAATCTATGGTTAGATTTTTTATGGTGGTTTCCCCTAAATTTTCTGCTTTGGCAAAGTATAAATCTTTTCTAAAATCTTTAATGAACCTTTTTGATAAAGGTGTTTTTCGATCTTTAAAACTATTTGCCCAATTATGAAGATATATTTTTGATAAAATAGAGTCTGTAGTATTTATAAAAACAATTTCTTGTTTTATAAATAACTCACTTTTATCAACATTTAAATGCCCTTTAATGGCAATTGAGTTGTTTTGTGAATACGAGTGACTGCTTATAAAAAAACAGAAAAAAACAAAAATGTTTATAAGCCTTTTCAAATTAAATTTTTATCAATTTTAAAGGTTTATAAACATTGGTATGTAAAAAGTATAAATTTATACTAAAAATATTTAATTTCATTATCAACTAATTTTTCTTTTAAATAGCACTTAATTTTTATCTTAATAAAAATAAAAAAGTTTTACAAAATTAGTATTTAAAAATGAATTAATTGTAAATAAAAATTCATGAACTTAGTTAAAAAAAATCAAAAATAAATTCTTCTTAAAAGTTGGGTTTTAATTGATATTTAGCGTAAAATTTATTTAAATGTTCTATAGCTTCATCAGCAGTATCAACAATTCTAAATAAGCTTAAATCTTCTAAACCGATATTTTTTTCTGTGATTAAGGTATCTTTAACCCAGTCTATTAAACCTCCCCAGAATTTTGTACCTACTAAAACAATCGGAAAACGTCCAATTTTTTTAGTTTGAATTAATGTAATCGCTTCAAAAAGCTCATCCATCGTTCCAAAACCTCCAGGCATTACAATAAATCCTTGTGAGTATTTTACGAACATTACTTTACGTACAAAAAAGTAATCGAATTCTAGGTTTTTGTCTTTATCAATCCAAGGATTGTCATGTTGTTCAAAAGGTAATTCTATATTCAAACCAACAGAAGATCCTTTTCCTCTTCTTGCTCCTTTGTTACCAGCTTCCATAATTCCTGGTCCTCCACCAGTAATTACACCATACCCATTTTGAGTTAATTTGTAACCAATTTCTTCTGCCAATATATAATAAGGATGATCTGGTTTTGTTCTTGCAGATCCAAAAATAGAAACAGAAGGACCAATTTTACTTAATTTTTCATACCCATCTACAAATTCTGCCATTATTTTAAAAATAGCCCAAGAGTCATTTGTTTTAATTTCGTTCCAAGTTTTTTGTCCTAATTTTTCCTTTATTTTTCTATCGTCGTTCGTCATTATATATTTTTTTAATTTTTAAACAGCTTACTAAATTAGTGCTTTTTTAAGTATTGAACCTGTTTTGTAAACTATTTTTAATTTAATTCTTTTCGCAGAAACTTTGCTGTATAGCTTGTTTTATGCTTGGCAACTTGTTCAGGAGTTCCTGTAACTAAAATTTTTCCACCTTTTTTTCCACCTTCCATACCAACATCAATTACATAATCTGCTAGTTTTACTACATCTAAATTATGTTCAATAATTAAAACCGTATTTCCTTTATCAGCTAGTTTATTTAAAACGTCCATCAACACTCTAATATCTTCAAAATGCAGTCCAGTTGTTGGTTCATCTAAAATATAAAACGTATTTCCTGTATCTCTTTTAGATAATTCTGATGCCAATTTTATTCTTTGTGCTTCACCACCAGAAAGTGTTGTAGATTGTTGCCCAAGAGTTATATACCCTAAACCAACATCTTTAATCGTTTTTAATTTTCTGTGGATTTTAGGAATCATTTCAAAGAAATCGGTTGCGTCTTCAATAGTCATATTTAAGACATCAGAAATCGATTTTCCTTTATATCTAATTTCTAAAGTTTCTCTGTTAAAACGTTTTCCTTGGCAGGTTTCACATTCCACTTGCACATCTGGTAAAAAGTTCATTTCAATAACTCTAACTCCTCCACCTTGACATGTTTCACAGCGTCCACCTTTTACATTAAAAGAAAAACGACCAGCTTTGTAACCACGAATGGCAGCTTCAGTTGTTTTTGCAAATAAACTTCTAATCTCATCAAACGTTTTGGTGTAGGTTGCTGGGTTAGATCTTGGTGTTCTTCCAATTGGAGATTGGTCAATATCAATCACTTTATCTACGTGCTCTAAACCTTCAATTTTTTTGTAAGGCTTAGGTACTTTTACACCTCTATATATATGAGCATTTAAAATAGGATATAAAGTTTCGTTAATTAAGGTTGATTTTCCACTACCAGAAACCCCAGTAACACAAATCATTTTTCCTAAAGGAAACTCTACAGTAACATTTTTTAAATTATTACCAGAAGCACCTTTTAGTTTGATGGTTTTTCCATTGCCTTCTCTTCGAGTTTTAGGAACTTCAATCTTTTTTCTGCCAGTTAAATAATCTGTAGTTAAAGTTTTTGTTTTGATGATATCATCATACGTTCCAATACTTACAATTTCTCCTCCATGTTTTCCTGCTCCTGGACCAATATCAATTACATAATCAGCCATTTTCATCATGTCTTCATCATGTTCAACCACCAAAACAGAGTTTCCAACATCACGTAATTTAATCAAAGAATCTATCAATTTTTGATTATCTCTTTGATGCAATCCAATACTTGGCTCATCTAAAATGTATAAAACACCCACTAATTGCGAACCTATTTGAGTTGCCAAGCGAATTCTTTGTGCTTCTCCACCAGAAAGCGATTTTGAAGTTCTATCTAACGTTAAATAATCCAAACCAACATCCAATAAAAACTGAATTCTAGTTCGTATTTCTTTTAATATTTCTGATGCAATTGTTACTTGTTTTTCTGATAAATCTTTTTCAATAGTTGAAAACCATTTTGCCAATTCTAACACATCTAACTGTGCTAAATCGCTTATGTTTTTATCAGTAATTTTAAAATGAAGCGCTTCTTTTTTTAAACGTTTTCCTTCGCAAGTTTTGCAGGTAACTTCATCCATAAAACCTTTTGCCCAACGTTTTATAGAAGTGCTTTCTGCGTTGTCAAATTGTCCTGTAATAAAAGCAACAATTCCTTCGAAATCTATTTTGTAGTTTCTTGTTACTCCAACAGTTTTAGATTCTATTTTAAAAGCTTCGTTTCCACCATTTAAAATAATTTCTAAAGCTTCTTTTGGAATGTCTTTGATTGCATCTGTTAATTTAAATTTGTAACGTTCTGCAATATTTTGAATTTGTTTAAAAATCCAGCTATTTTTTTGTTCTCCTAAAGGGATAATTCCACCATTTTTAATAGAAATGCTAGTATCTGGAATTACTTTTTTCAAGTTGATTTCTTGAGTAACTCCCAAACCATTACAAGTATCACAAGCACCTTTTGGCGAGTTGAAAGAAAAGTTATTAGGTTCAGGATTTGGATATGCAATTCCTGTGGTTGGACACATCAATTCACGGCTAAAATATCGAGGTTTTTCTTCATCAATATCAATGACCATCATAATGTTATTCCCAGAATATAAAGCCGTTTTTATGGTTTCTTCTAATCTTTTTTCTGATGATTCGTTTACTAAAAGTCGATCAATAACCACTTCAATATCATGCGTTTTGTATCGATCTAAACGCATTCCTTTTTCTATTTCCTTAATTTCTCCATCAACTCTAACTTTAACAAAACCCTGTTTAGAAATTTGTTCAAAAAGTTCACGATAGTGTCCTTTTCTTGATTTGATTAGTGGTGCTAAAACTGCTATTTTTTTATCAGCAAAATCCGTAGAAATTAATTCTTTTATTTGCTCATCAGAATAACTGACCATTTTTTCGCCAGTATTATAGGAGTAAGCATCAGAAGCTCTTGCAAACAATAATCGTAAAAAATCGTAGATTTCTGTAATTGTACCCACTGTAGAACGTGGACTTTTATTCGTCGTTTTTTGTTCGATAGAAATTACTGGCGAAAGTCCATCAATTTTATCAACATCTGGTCTTTCTAACCCCCCTAAAAACTGACGAGCATAGGCAGAAAACGTTTCAATATAACGTCTTTGTCCTTCTGCATAAATCGTGTCAAAAGCTAAAGAAGATTTTCCACTTCCACTTAAGCCTGTAATAACCACCAGTTTTTCACGAGGGATTTTTACATCAATATTTTTTAAATTATGAACTCTAGCTCCGTAAACTTCTATATATTCTTGATCTTTCAAATAAGGTGTTTTTTTCAAAAGTGCAAAGTTAAGGATTCCTAATCATTTTAGATAAAAAAGTACATAACAAATAAAGAGTTTGTGTTATCTTGCAGGTAAAAATTTTAGAGATGAAATTTATACATTCAACACGTCATTTTTTTGAAAGGCATGGTTTTGGTTTTTTCCAAAGGCTAGCAGATAGATTAGGGATGCACGCAAAAAATGTACGAATCTATTTTATTTATGTAACTTTTTTTACGGTAGGTTTGTCTTTCGGATTTTACCTAACCTTTGTTTTTGCTATGAAATTAAAAGATTTAATTTACACAAAAAGAAGTTCGGTTTTCGATTTGTAATTTATGAGAAATTTTGACTCAAAAATATATAAAACACTAATTTTAGTTGCATCTATTATGGCAATTGGTACAATTGGCTATATGTGGTTGTCTCATTATACTTTTATAGATGCTTTATATATGACTGTAATTACAGTTACTACAGTAGGTTTTGGAGAAATAACACCTTTTTCGCCCGAAGAAAAAGTATTTACAATTTTTTTAATTTTAACGAGTATTACTATTTTTGGATATGCAATTTCTGCCTTTTCAGAGTATTTAGTAAGTGGAAAACTTTTTGATCATTTTAAACATAGAAACGTGGAAAAACAAATTAATAGACTAACAGGACATACAATTGTTTGTGGTTTTGGTAGAAATGGAAAACAAGCGATTTTAAAATTAACCAACTACAATAAAAAAATTGTGGTAATTGAAAATGATAAAGAAATTATAGATTTATTAGATGCCGAAGAAATTTTAAACGTACAAGGAGATGCAACAACAGATGAAGTTTTAATAAAAGCAGGAATTACAAATGCAGCAAACTTAATAACAACTTTACCTTCTGACGCAGATAATTTATTTGTGGTTTTAAGTGCAAGACAATTAAATAAAGATTTTAAAATTATAAGCAGAGCAAGTAACGAAAGTTCTTATAGTAAATTAAAAATAGCGGGTGCAGATAATGTTATTATGCCAGACAAATTAGGTGGAAATCATATGGCATCTTTAGTAACAACTCCAGATGTTATTGAATTTGTAGACAGGTTAACAATTGAAGGTGAAACTACAGCAAATTTAGAGGAAATTTCAGTGAACGATTTGCCAAAGAAATACCTTAATAAAACTATTTTAGATTTAGATTTAAGACGTCAAACAGGTTGTACTGTTATTGGTTTTAGAAATGAATATAAGGATTATATTATAAATCCTGAAGCGAGTATTAAAATGGTAGAAAATTCACAATTAATCGTTTTAGGAAGGCCAGAACAGATCATTAAATTGAGAGAATTATTTTAGGTGTTTTGTTCTTATAATATATTAAGGCGATTTTTTTTACATCAACAAGAATTATAAATTGTGCTTATCAATAAGAAATAATTTTGATGTAAACATTTGCGAAAATCGCTGAAATCTGAAAAAAAATAGAAAAATTAGTATTAAAAATAATCGATGATTAAAGTAATTGTAACAGGAAGTAATGGTTTGCTTGGGCAATCTTTATTAAATATATTGTCAGAAGAAAAAGAAAAATACGAGGTTTATGGTTTTTCCAGAGGTATCAATAGGAGTGGGAGAGAGGACTTTAAATATGTTTCTATTGATATTACTAATAAGGAAAATTTAAATAAAAGTATCAAACATATTCAGCCAGACTTTATAATTAACACAGCTGCAATGACGCAAGTTGATGATTGTGAGAATAACAAAGAAGCTTGTGATTTATTAAATGTTGATGTTGTAAAATGGTTGTCAGAAATTGCTAAAGAAATAAACGCACACGTAATTCATATTTCTACAGATTTTATTTTTGATGGGGTAAAAGGAAATTATAAAGAAACTGATACACCAAATCCAATCAGTTATTATGGATTGTCGAAATTAAAATCAGAACAAGTTTTAACCAGTTCAAACATCAACTTTACAATTTTAAGAACCATTTTGGTTTATGGGAAAGTGTTTGATATGAGTAGAAGTAATATTGTACTTTGGGTAAAACAAATGTTGGAGGAAGAAAAAGAAATTACAATTGTAGATGATCAATACAGAACACCAACGTATGTTTTAGATTTAGCAATGGCCTGTAAAATTTCTATGGATAAAAAAGCAACAGGAGTTTTTAATATCTCATCCAGCAAATTAATGAGTGTATTTGAAATTACACAAGAAATTGCAGAGGTATTTAATTTAGATAAAAGTTTGCTAAAACCTATATCGACATCAACCTTAAACCAAACAGCACCAAGACCTGCAAAAACAGGTTTCGATTTAAGTAAAACCAATGAGGAGTTAGGTTTTTATCCAAAAACTTTTAAAGAAGATTTACAAATGTTTAAGGAAACGTTATCGTAAAATCATTTTTAACTGTTAAAAGTTGTTAAAAGCACATTTTTTTAAGATATTGCGCTACACTAAAATAAAATTAACTTAACATAATTATGAATAAAAAACTCTTATCACTGCTTTTTTTAGCAGTACCAATAGTAACATTTGCTCAAAGTACATCTGATAAAATTGATGTGGTATTTAAAGATTACACAGGTTGGTTTGTAGATGCTATCTTTTATGAAATACCATTTTCGGATACTTTTCAAATTCCTTGGGTACTTATTGTTTTGGTAGGTGGTGCTTTGTATTTTACATTTTATTTTAAATTTATAAACATTACAGGTTTTTTAACTGCTTTTCAGGTAGTTAGAGGTAAGTATGAGGATATAGAAAAACATGGAGTTGATAAATTATATGGAGATGAGGCTCAAGTTGAAGACGTTCTCGATTCAATAAACCATGAGAATGAAAATACTTCAGATAAATCATTTGGAGATCAAACACCTGGAGGAGACGTTTTTGAAACGATAAGAGATGAAAGTGCAGAAGGAGAAGTTTCTCACTTCCAGGCATTAACAGCAGCACTTTCAGCAACTGTTGGTTTGGGTAATATTGCAGGAGTTGCAGTTGCTTTATCAATTGGTGGTCCAGGTGCTACGTTTTGGATGATTGTTGCTGGATTCTTAGGAATGGCATCAAAATTTGCAGAATGTACTTTAGGTGTAAAATATAGAGATGTAGATGCAGATGGAACCGTTTATGGTGGACCAATGTATTATTTAACAAAAGGATTAAAAGAAAAAGGTGCAGGTGGTTTAGGAAAAGTACTTGCAGTTTTATTTGCAATTTTTGTAGTTGGTGGTTCTTTTGGAGGTGGAAACATGTTTCAGGCAAACCAAGCAGCAGCTCAATTTACTAAATTATTCGATTTAACTGGAGGAAATGCAGGTTTATACTTTGGAATTGTAATGGCTGTTTTAGTAGCTGTTGTAATTATTGGAGGTATTAAAAGAATTGCTTCTGTTACAGAAAAAGTAGTTCCTTTTATGGCTGGGATATATGTATTAGCGGCTTTAATTATTTTATTCGCAAACTTTACTCTAATAGATGATGCTTTTATGTTGATATATGAAGGCGCATTTTCAGGTTTAGGAATTGCAGGTGGTTTAGTTGGTGTAATGATTCAAGGAATTCGTAGAGGAGCATTCTCTAACGAAGCAGGAGTTGGTTCTGCAGCAATTGCGCATTCAGCAGTAAGAACAAAATACCCAGCAAGTGAAGGTATTGTTGCACTTTTAGAGCCTTTTATTGATACTGTAATTATTTGTACAATGACAGCTTTGGTAATCATAATTACTAATTTCGATGGACAATTTATGCAATATGGAGTAGAAATTAAAGAAGGTGTAGAATTAACAGCAATCGCTTTTGATTCTGTAATACCTCATTTCTCTATAGTATTGACAATTGCAGTAATTTTATTCGCATTTTCAACTATGATTTCTTGGTCTTACTATGGTATGCAAGGATGGAAATTTTTATTTGGAAAGGGCAAAATTACAGATTTGGTATATAAAATTTTATTTTTAATGTTTGTAGTTGTTGGAGCATCAATAAGTTTAGGTGCTGTAATTGATTTCTCTGATGCAATGATTTTTGCAATGGTAGTCCCAAATATAATTGGTGTTGTAATGTTGTCTCCAGTAATTAAGCGAGAATTAACTAAATACACAAATGCAATTAGTAAAAAGGAAGAAGCAATTGAAGATGGAGCAATAGATGTAAACGATCACATGTAAAAACTTACAATGAACATATTTAAATCCCATTTCTGGTACAATAAAAGCCAAAGAAATGGGATTTTTTTATTGACTATACTTATCATCGTTCTTCAAATATTCATTTTTGTTGATGTTTTTGCTGACGATGAAATCATCAATACAAATAACTCAGAATTAGTTGCTTTTCAAAAACAGATAGACAGCTTAAAAGCTATAGAAATTGAAAATAGAAAACCAAAAGTTTATCCTTTTAATCCAAATTATATAACAGACTATAAAGGAGAACAATTAGGAATGTCTATAGAGGAAATAGACAGGTTATTAGCATTTAGAAAAACAAATAAGTTTGTTAACTCAAAAGAAGAATTTCAAAATATTACCAAAGTTTCTGATTCTTTATTAAGCAAAATTTCTCCAAATTTTAAATTTCCAGATTGGGTTGTAAAACAAAATCAATCTTCCAATTCTTCGCGAAACACGAAAGCATCTTTTACTCCAAATAACTACAAAAAAAAGGAAGTAAAAATATCAACAACAGATATAAACAAAGCAACAGCAGAAGATTTTCAGTCAATAAGTGGAATAGGACCCGCGTTTTCTAAAAGAATTATTCAGTATCGTTCTAAACTACAAGGATTTTCTTTTGATGATCAATTGTATGAAGTTTGGGGTTTAGATAAAGAAGTTGCAGATAAAGTGTTATCAGTTTTTAAAATCGGTGAAAAACCAATCATTCAAAAAGAAAATATAAACACAATAGAATTCAAGCAATTACTTAAAAATCCTTACGTAGATTATGAGTTGTGTAAGAAAATATTTAATTATAGAGATGAAGTTGCAGAACTCCAAAATATATCACAATTAAAAGATATCGAAGGTTTTCCTTTAGAATTGTATGATAGAATAGTCTTATATTTGGTGGCTAAATAAATAATCAAAATTCACTCTAAATGGATAGTATGTATTTTACTGAAGAACATGAAGCATTTCGTGCAAGTTTCAAAGATTTTTTACAAAAAGAAGTAGTTCCTCACATCGAAAAATGGGAAAAAACGGGAACTATAGAACGTTTCATCTGGAAAAAATTCGGAGAAATGGGCTACTTTGGCTTGTCAACTCCAGAAGAGTTTGGAGGCATGGATTTAGATTTATTTTACACAGTTATCTTCTTAGAGGAAATGCAAAAAATAAATTCGGGCGGATTTGCAGCTGCAATGTGGGCACACGAATATTTAGCAATGACACATTTAAATAAAGAGGGGAATCAACAACAAAAAGAAAAATATTTAATTCCAAGTGTAGAAGGAGATATGATTGGTTGTATGTGTATTACAGAACCTTTTGGAGGAAGTGATGTTGCAGGAATGCGTTCTACAGCCATAAAACAAGGAGATAAATACATTTTAAATGGCTCTAAAACATTTATTACAAATGGTGTGTATTCAGATTATTTAATTGTTGCTGCAAAAACAGATCCATCAGATAAATATAAAGGAATAAGTATTTTTGTAGTAGACAGGGAAGCAAAAGGAATTACATCAACAAAATTAGATAAGTTGGGTTGGAGAGCAAGTGATACAGGTGAAATCGCTTTCGATAATGTAGAAATACCAGCAGAAAATTTATTAGGTGAAGAAGGAAAAGGTTTTCCTTATATAATGCAACATTTTGCTTTAGAACGTTTAGTAATGGGTGTAAATGCTCATGCAAGAGCAGAATTTGCAGTAGATTACGCAATTAAATACATGAAAGAAAGACTTGCTTTTGGTAAATCTTTAGATAAATTTCAAGCATTAAGACACAAAATAGCAGAAATGGCAAGTAAGGTTGATATGTGTAGAGAATATAACTACTCAATCACAAAAAGATTGGACCAAGGTAATTATGTAGTAAAAGAAGCAAGTATGTCTAAATTATTATCTACAAAAATGGCAGATGAAGTAATTTACGACGCACTTCAATTATTAGGTGGTTATGGTTATATGGAAGATTATCCAATGGCTCGTTTATTAAGAGATAGTAGATTAGGTCCAATTGGAGGAGGAACATCAGAAATCTTAAAAGAAATCATTGCCAAAATGATTATTGACGGAAAAGAATACAAACCAGCAACATAGTTCTTTTTCTAAATTTAATTTTCACAATATATTTCCCTATAAGGTTTTACAACCTTGTAGGGTTTTTTAATTTTTGAATACTGAATACTGAATACTGAATACTGAATACTGAATACTGTTTTTTCGGGCGTTTCCTAAAAAGGTCGGGCTTTTCACTATATCTTTTTTGTGAAAAACAAAAAAGGATGTCGTTTCAATCCCTAACGCAAAATTCGTCATCAAAAAATTATTTAATTAAAAATTTGTAATTCGTAATTAATAGCTACATTTGCAAACTCAAAAAAAGATAATCAGCAGTACATCTGCATTAAAATATAAAAGATACGATGAAGGGAGGTGCCAACATATGTTAATTATACCTATTAAAGAAGGAGAAAATATAGATAGAGCTTTAAAACGTTACAAACGAAAGTTTGACAGAACGAAAACAATGAAGAACTTACGTAACAGAAAGAACTTTACAAAGCCATCTGTAGCGAATAGAGCTCAAAGAATCAAAGCCTCTTACGTTCAAAGATTAAGAACACAAGAAGAAGTAGGATAGTACTATCTTATTTTAGAAAATTAAACTCGCATCAATTTATTTGATGCGAGTTTTTTTATGAGCTATTTTTCGTAAATTTACTTTAATCAAAAACTAAAAAATTGATAAATTCATTTTTAGAGTACATTTCACTTGAGAAAAAATATTCTGTAAACACTGTTACAGCTTATAAAAACGATTTAATATCTTTTCGTGATTTTCTACTTTTAGAATACAATCAAGAGAACTTATTAGAAGTTCATTACCCGCAAATAAGAAATTGGATTGTTTCTTTGGTAGATGCAAATATTTCCAACAGAACAATTAATAGAAAAGTAAGTTCTTTAAAGTCTTTTTATAAATACTTGCAAAAAAGCGAGCAGATAGTTATAAATCCACTTAGTAAACACAAAGCTTTGAAAATTGCTAAAAAAGTACAAATTCCTTTTACAACAAAAGAAATTAATGCTGTTATCGAAAATATAAGTAAAGAGAATAATTTTACATCTACCAGAAATAAGCTTATTGTAGAGCTATTTTACTCTACAGGAATTAGAAGAACGGAACTTATCAATATAAAAGAAAATAATATAAGCCTTTCGAACGGAACAATTAAAGTATTAGGGAAAAGAAACAAAGAACGTTTTGTTCCTCTTTTAACATCAGTTGCAGTAACTTTAAAAAACTATTTAGAAATTAAAAAAGATTACTCCAAAAATTTAGATGAACTTTTCATTACAGAAAATGGAAATAAAATTTATGAAACACTTGTATACAGAATTATAAATTCATATTTTAGTCAAGTCTCTTCAAAGGTTAAAAAGAGCCCTCATATTTTGAGACATTCTTTTGCTACACACCTACTAAATGAAGGGGCAAATTTAAACTCGGTTAAAGAATTGCTAGGGCATTCTAGTTTAGCCTCAACACAAGTCTATACTCACAATAGTCTTGATGCTATAAAAAAAGTATATAACCAAGCTCACCCTAGGAGTAATAAAAAAGAATAATTTATGAAAGTATTCACACAATCAGTTAATTTTAATGCGGACAAAGAGTTAATTAACTTTGTAGAAAAGAAAGTTGGTACATTAGTAAAATTTCATGATAAAATTGTAGATGCAGAGGTTTTTTTAAAAGTTCAAAATACGAGTGACAAAGAAAATAAAATTACAGAAATAAAAATAAACATTCCAGGTAGCGAATTAATTGTAAAAAGAGAAACAAAAACCTTTGAAGAGGGCGTAAATTCAGCTGTAGACAATTTAAAAAGACAGTTAAAAAGATCAAAAGAAAAGCTTCGTGATTCTACAATTTCATAAAAAACAAAAAAAAACAAAAAAAATATTACAAATAGTTTTTAAATATAAAAAAACTTTATACATTTGCAATCCGTTAGAAATAGCGGATTGTTTTTTTTGATAAAAAGCCGATGTAGCTCAGCTGGCTAGAGCAGCTGATTTGTAATCAGCAGGTCGTGGGTTCGAGTCCCTCCATCGGCTCAATAAAACAGATTAAAAGTTCATTGAAATAGTAAATTTATTGGGGAGATACTCAAGCGGCCAACGAGGACGGACTGTAACTCCGTTGACTACGTCTTCGCAGGTTCGAATCCTGCTCTCCCCACAAATTTACATTTTGCGAAAGTAGCTCAGTTGGTAGAGCGTCAGCCTTCCAAGCTGAATGTCGCCGGTTCGAACCCGGTCTTTCGCTCAAATTAAATCAACAAAGCCGGTGTAGCTCAGTTGGTAGAGCGCATCCTTGGTAGGGATGAGGTCGTGAGTTCAAATCTCATCGCTGGCTCATTTAATAAGTATTATTAGACACTATATATTTAAAAATAAAAATTAAAATTAATAATTATGGCAAAAGGAACTTTTGACCGTTCGAAACCACACTTAAACATTGGTACTATCGGACACGTAGATCACGGTAAAACAACTTTAACTGCGGCTATTACTAAAGTATTAGCTGATGCAGGATTCTCTGAAGCTAGGTCTTTTGATCAGATTGATAATGCACCAGAAGAAAAGGAGAGAGGTATTACAATTAATACTTCACACGTTGAGTATCAAACAGCTAACCGTCACTATGCACACGTTGACTGTCCAGGTCACGCGGATTACGTTAAGAACATGGTAACAGGTGCTGCGCAAATGGATGGAGCAATTTTAGTTGTTGCTGCTACAGATGGTCCTATGCCTCAAACTAGAGAGCATATTTTATTAGGTCGTCAGGTAGGTATTCCTCGTATGGTTGTTTTCTTGAATAAAGTTGACATGGTTGATGATGAAGAGTTGCTAGAATTAGTGGATATGGAAGTAAGAGAATTATTATCTTTCTATGAGTATGATGGAGATAATGGTCCTGTAGTTTCTGGTTCTGCTTTAGGAGCTTTAAATGGTGAGCAAAAATGGGTTGATACTGTTTTAGAACTAATGGCACAAGTTGATGTTTGGATTGAAGAGCCTTTGAGAGAGATTGATAAGCCTTTTTTAATGCCTGTTGAAGATGTGTTTTCTATTACAGGTCGTGGTACAGTAGCAACTGGACGTATCGAAACTGGAATTGCAAATACTGGAGATGTTGTTGATATTATTGGTATGGGAGCTGAAAAAATGACTTCTACTATTACTGGTATTGAAATGTTCCGTCAAATTTTAAATAGAGGAGAAGCAGGAGATAATGCTGGAATTTTATTAAGAGGTGTTGCAAAGGAAGATATTAAAAGAGGTATGGTGATTTGTAAGCCAGGTTCTGTAACTCCACATGCTAAGTTCAAAGCAGAGGTTTATGTATTGAAAAAAGAAGAAGGTGGACGTCATACTCCATTCCATAATAATTATCGTCCACAGTTTTATGTAAGAACTACGGATGTTACAGGTACAATTAATTTACCTGATGGAGTTGAAATGGTAATGCCAGGAGATAACTTAACAATTACTGTAGATTTAATTCAGCCTATTGCTCTAAATGTAGGTTTAAGATTTGCTATCCGTGAAGGTGGTAGAACTGTAGGAGCAGGTCAGGTAACTGAATTGTTAGATTAATATTAATTATTTGTTAATTGATAAATATAAAAGGTATTCCGTTTTTAACGGAATACCTTTATCAATGAATAAATATACGGGCGTAGTTCAGCGGTAGAGCACTGGTCTCCAAAACCAGCTGTCGGGAGTTCGAATCTCTCCGCCCGTGCAATAAAAACATAAATATAATATGAATTTTATACAATATATCAAAGATTCTTTTGATGAGTTAAGTAATCACATGACTTGGATTTCAAAAGAAGATGCACAAAAGACAACAGTAACTGTAGCTGTTTTTACAATATTGTTTGCATTGGCTGTAGCTGGTATAGATTATGTTTTTCAAACAGGATTAGATAATTTTTTCGAAATGTTTAAATCTAATTCATAATGGCAGCTGATTCAGTAATGAAATGGTATGTTGTTAGAGCCATTGGAGGACAAGAAAACAAAGTTAAAGCCTATATAGAAACTGAAATTTCTAGAGTAGGTTTATCTGATTATGTTAGCCAAGTAATTGTACCAACTGAAAAAGTTATACAAATACGTAATGGTAAGAAAGTTAATAGAGAAAGAGCTTTTTTTCCAGGTTATATTATGGTTGAAGCTAATCTTTCTGGTGAAGTTCCTCACGTAATTAGAGCTATAACAGGAGTTATTGGTTTCTTAGGTGAAGTGAAGGGTGGAGATCCTGTTCCAATGCGTAAATCTGAGGTTAACAGAATGCTTGGTAAGGTTGATGAACTTTCTGTTCAAGATGAAAATATGGCTATTCCATTTAATATCGGAGAAACTGTAAAAGTTGTAGATGGACCATTCAATGGATTTGATGGTACTATTGAAAAAATTAATGAAGAAAAACGCAAACTTGAAGTAATGGTAAAGATTTTTGGAAGAAAAACTCCATTAGAATTAAGTTACATGCAAGTAGAAAAGGTATAATTGTTACACAAATATATAGATCGATTTATTTTGATGCTTCCAAAGTTAAAATAAATCATTAAACATTTTTAAAATGGCAAAAGAAGTTAGTAAAGTAGTTAAGTTACAAGTAAGGGGAGGCGCAGCGAATCCATCGCCGCCGGTTGGACCCGCTTTAGGTGCTGCTGGTGTTAACATTATGGAGTTCTGTAAACAGTTTAATGCAAGAACGCAAGACAAACAAGGTAAAGTTTTACCTGTTGTTATTACTGTTTTCAAAGACAAATCGTTTGATTTTGTTGTAAAAACTCCTCCTGCAGCAGTTCAGTTACTAGAAGTGGCCAAAATTAAAAAGGGTTCAGGAGAACCAAACAGGAAAAAAGTAGCATCTGTTACTTGGGATCAAATTAAAGTAATTGCAGAAGACAAAATGGTAGATTTAAATGCCTTTGAAATTTCTTCAGCAATGCGTATGATTGCAGGTACAGCACGTTCTATGGGTTTAACAGTTAAAGGAAATGCACCAGCATAAACTTTATAAAAAGTAGTAAAATGGCAAAATTAACAAAAAAGCAAAAAGAAGCTCACGCGAAATTAGATCGTTCTCAATCGTATGATTTAGCAGCAGCTTCAGCGTTAGTCAAAGACATTACGAATGTAAAGTTTGATGCATCAGTAGATTTAGCAATACGTTTAGGAGTTGATCCTCGTAAAGCTAATCAAATGGTTCGTGGTGTAGTAACATTACCTCATGGAACAGGAAAAGATGTAAAAGTTTTAGCATTAGTAACTCCAGATAAAGAAGCAGAAGCTAAAGAAGCAGGTGCAGATTACGTTGGATTAGATGAGTACCTTCAGAAAATTAAAGGAGGTTGGACAGATGTAGATGTAATTATTACCATGCCTGCAGTTATGGGTAAATTAGGTCCTTTAGGTAGAATATTAGGTCCTAGAGGTTTAATGCCTAACCCTAAAACAGGTACTGTAACTATGGATGTTGCCAAAGCTGTGCAAGATGTTAAAGCTGGTAAAATTGATTTTAAAGTTGATAAAACTGGTATAGTACACGCAGCAATTGGAAAGGTATCTTTTGATGCTATAAAACTTCAAGAGAATGCAAACGAGCTAATACAAACTATTATTAAATTGAAACCTACAACTGCTAAGGGAGTATATGTAAAAAGCGTTTTTATGTCTAGTACAATGAGTCCTAGTATAGCTGTTGAAGTAAAAACTGTTTAATACGTTAAAACTTATAATTATGACTAGAGAAGAGAAATCACAAGTAATACAAGATTTAACAGGAGTATTAGCAGATACCAATACGTTATATTTAGCAGATATATCTGGATTAAATGCACAGACTACTTCTAATTTACGTAGAGCATGTTTTAAAGCAGGTATTCAATTATCTGTTGTTAAAAACACATTACTTGCGAAAGCAATGGAAGCATCAGACAAAGATTTTGGTGATCTTCCAACAGTATTAAAAGGTAATACATCTATGATGATTTCTGAAGCAGCTAATGCTCCAGCAAAATTAATCAAAGAATTTAGAAAAAAATCTAAAAAACCATTATTAAAGGGAGCTTTTGCAGAAGAGTCTGTTTATATTGGAGATGATCAATTAGATGCTTTAGTAGATATTAAATCTAGAGAAGAGTTAATTGGAGAAATCATTGGATTATTACAATCACCAGCTAAAAATGTTATTGGAGCATTACAATCAGGTGGACAAAAACTTTCAGGTATATTGAAAACTTTATCTGAAAAATAGACAAGCGCACAAATAAACTATAATAAACAAAATTTTTAAAAACAATTAAAATGGCAGATTTAAAAGATTTCGCAGAGCAATTAGTTAACTTAACAGTAAAAGAAGTTAATGAATTAGCTACTATCTTAAAAGATGAGTATGGTATTGAGCCAGCAGCAGCAGCAGTTGCAATGGCAGGTCCAGCAGCAGGAGGTGAAGAAGAAGCAGATGAGCAAACTGAATTTGATGTAATTTTAACAGCAGCAGGTGGTTCTAAACTTGCAGTAGTAAAATTAGTTAAAGAATTAACTGGTTTAGGATTAAAAGAAGCAAAAGGTATCGTTGATAGCGCTCCTGCAGCAGTAAAAGAAGGTGTATCTAAAGATGAGGCTGAAGGTCTTAAAAAATCTTTAGAAGAAGCTGGAGCTGAAGTAGAGCTTAAGTAAGCTTTAATCCTGATTTCATTTACTGGAATTAGGACAACAAATTTAGGTTTAGGTACTAAGAACGTATGTTTTTAGTCCTAAACCATTTTGTGTATATATTCGTTCTTTATTTTAATTCAGATTTTAATCAAAAAAATATTCTCTTTTGGCAACGAAAAACACTACTGAAAGAATCAACTTCGCCACTTCTAAAATGATTAAGGAGTATCCAGATTTCTTGGATATTCAGGTAAAATCTTTTCAAGATTTTTTCCAACTTCAAACAAAAGCAGAAGAAAGAGGTGAAGAAGGTTTGTATAAAACCTTCATGGATAACTTTCCTATTACAGATACAAGAAATCAATTCGTTTTAGAATTTTTAGATTATTTTGTAGATCCACCAAGATATTCGATACAAGAATGTATTGAAAGAGGTCTTACACACAGTGTTCCTTTAAAAGCACGTCTAAAACTTTATTGTACAGACCCAGAACACGAAGATTTCGAAACTATTGTACAAGATGTGTATCTTGGTACAATTCCTTATATGACAAACTCTGGTACCTTTGTAATTAATGGTGCAGAGCGTGTGGTAGTTTCACAATTACACAGATCACCAGGTGTATTTTTTGGGCAATCTTTCCACGCAAATGGTACTAAATTGTATTCAGCAAGAGTAATTCCTTTCAAAGGTTCTTGGATAGAATTTGCAACCGATATCAATCAAGTAATGTATGCTTATATTGATAGAAAGAAAAAATTACCAGTAACAACATTATTCAGAGCCATAGGTTTTGAAAGAGATAAAGATATTTTAGAGATTTTTGATCTTGCTGAAGAAGTAAAAGTTTCTAAAGCTGGTTTAAAGAAAGTATTAGGTCGCAAATTAGCAGCTAGAGTTTTAAAAACTTGGCATGAAGATTTTGTGGATGAAGATACTGGAGAAGTTGTATCAATCGAAAGAAATGAAATAATTTTTGATCGTGATACAATTCTTGAAAAAGAACATATTGATGAAATAATGGAAGCAGGTGCTAAAACCGTTTTACTACATAAAGTAGATAACGATTTGGCAGATTATGCAATTATACATAATACATTACAGAAAGATCCTACAAACTCTGAAAAAGAAGCTGTAGAACATATTTATAGACAATTACGTAATGCAGAACCGCCAGATGAAGAAACTGCAAGAGGTATTATTGATAAGTTATTCTTTTCTGAACAAAGATATAATTTAGGTGAAGTTGGTCGTTTTAGAATGAACACTAAACTTCAATTAAATGAACCTATAGATCAAAAGGTATTAACGAAGTTAGATATTATTACAATTATAAAATATCTAATTGAATTAATAAACTCTAAAGCTGAAGTAGATGATATCGATCACCTTTCTAACAGACGTGTAAGAACAGTTGGAGAGCAGTTAGCTGGTCAGTTTGGTGTTGGTTTAGCTAGAATGGCTAGAACAATTCGTGAGCGTATGAATGTACGTGATAACGAAGTCTTTACACCTATTGATTTAATTAACGCAAAAACGTTATCATCAGTAATTAACTCATTTTTTGGTACGAATCAGTTATCTCAATTTATGGATCAAACGAATCCATTAGCAGAGATTACACATAAGCGTAGATTATCTGCACTTGGACCTGGTGGTTTATCAAGAGAAAGAGCTGGTTTTGAGGTACGTGATGTTCACTATACTCACTATGGGCGTTTATGTCCTATTGAAACACCTGAAGGACCAAACATTGGTTTAATTTCATCACTTTCTGTATTTGCAAAAGTGAACAACTTAGGATTTATTGAAACTCCATATAGAAAAGTTGATAACGGAGTTGTTGCAGGTGATGAACCAATCTATTTAAGTGCTGAAGAGGAAGAAGGAATGAAAATTGCTCAATCTAACTTAGAACTAAAAGAAGATGGTACTATTGTTTTAGATAGAGTTATTGCAAGAGAAGAGGGAGATTTTCCTGTTGTTAATCCAGATGAGATTAATTATATGGATGTTGCACCGAACCAAATTGCATCTATCTCTGCATCTTTAATTCCATTTTTGGAACATGATGATGCCAACCGTGCTTTGATGGGATCTAACATGATGCGTCAAGCAGTTCCTTTATTACGTCCTGAATCTCCTATTGTTGGAACTGGTTTAGAACGTAGAGTTGCTAAAGATTCTAGAATCTTAATTAACGCTGAAGGAGCAGGAGTTGTTACTTATGTAGATGCAAATCAAATAACAATAAAGTACGATAGAACTGAGGAAGAAAAAATGGTAAGTTTTGATTCTGATGAAGTTTCTTATAACTTAATCAAGTTTAGAAAAACAAACCAAGGTACTTCTATCAACTTAAAACCGATTGTAGAAAAAGGAGATAGAGTTGAAGAAGGTCAAGTTCTTTGTGAAGGTTATGCAACACAAAAAGGAGAATTAGCTTTAGGAAGAAATATGAAAGTAGCCTTTATGCCTTGGAAAGGGTATAACTTTGAGGATGCAATTGTAATTTCTGAAAAAGTTGTTCGTGAAGATATATTTACATCTATTCATATTGATGAATATTCTTTAGATGTTAGAGATACAAAATTAGGAACTGAAGAGTTAACTAATGATATTCCTAACGTTTCTGAAGAAGCTACCAAAGATTTAGATGAAAATGGAATGATAAGAATTGGAGCAGAAGTGAATCCTGGTGATATCTTAATTGGTAAAATTACACCAAAAGGAGAATCTGATCCAACTCCAGAAGAAAAATTATTACGTGCTATTTTTGGTGATAAAGCTGGTGATGTAAAAGATGCATCCTTAAAAGCTTCTCCATCATTAAGAGGTGTAGTAATTGATAAAAAATTATTTAGAAGAGCTGTTAAAGATAAGAACAAGAGATTAAGAGATAAAGAAGCAGTGGCTACTTTAGAACAATCTTTCGTTTCTAAATTTGAAACTTTAAAAGATGAATTAATTGATAAATTATTCACTTTAATAAGCGGAAAAACATCTCAAGGAGTTTTTAACGATTTAGGAGAAGAAGTTTTACCAAAAGGTAAAAAGTATACCCTTAAAATGTTAAATTCTGTTGATGATTATATTCACTTAACAGGTTCTTGGACAACTGATAAAGATTTAAATACTTTAGTTGGTGAATTAGTTCACAATTATAAAATTAAAGTAAATGATTTACAAGGTTCTTTAAGACGTCAAAAATTTACAATTTCTGTAGGTGATGAATTACCAGCTGGAATTTTAAAATTAGCTAAAATTTACATCGCTAAAAAACGTAAGTTAAAAGTTGGTGATAAAATGGCAGGACGTCATGGAAATAAAGGTATTGTAGCTCGTATTGTAAGAGCTGAAGATATGCCTTTCTTAGAAGATGGAACTCCAGTAGATATCGTTTTAAATCCATTAGGTGTACCATCTCGTATGAACATTGGTCAGATTTATGAAACTGTTCTTGGTTGGGCAGGTCAAAAATTAGGGACTAAATATGCAACACCAATTTTTGATGGAGCATCTTTAGATCAGATTAATGAAATTACAGATACAGCAGGTGTACCAAGATTTGGACATACTTATTTATATGATGGTGGAACAGGAAAACGTTTCGATCAACCAGCAACAGTTGGTATCATTTATATGATTAAGTTAGGACACATGATTGAAGATAAAATGCATGCACGTTCTATTGGACCATATTCTTTAATTACACAACAACCTTTAGGTGGTAAAGCACAATTTGGTGGTCAGCGTTTTGGAGAGATGGAAGTTTGGGCGCTTGAAGCATATGGAGCATCAAGTATCTTAAGAGAAATCTTAACTGTAAAGTCTGATGATGTTATGGGTAGAGCTAAAACATACGAAAGTATTGTGAAAGGTGAAGCAATGCCAGAACCAGGTTTACCAGAATCTTTTAACGTATTAATGCACGAACTGAAAGGTTTAGGTTTAGACGTTAGATTAGAAGAATAATATTAGTAAACAGTTAATCAGTATTCAGTAAGCAGTCAGCTTCTGAATACTGAATACTGAATACTGCCAATTGAATACTGAATACTTATTTAAAGACATGGCAAGAAAACAAGAAAAGTACACTGTAAAAAAGTTTAATAAAATCTCTATTGGTTTATCGTCACCAGAAGCAATTCTAGAAATTTCTAAAGGTGAAGTTTTAAAACCAGAAACTATAAATTATCGTACGCACAAGCCAGAAAGAGATGGTTTATTTTGTGAGCGTATTTTTGGTCCTGTAAAGGATTACGAATGTGCTTGTGGAAAGTACAAAAGAATACGCTACAAAGGTATCGTTTGTGATAGATGTGGTGTAGAAGTAACAGAAAAGAAAGTACGTAGAGATAGAGTAGGGCATATCAATTTGGTAGTGCCTGTTGCCCATATTTGGTACTTTAGATCATTACCTAACAAAATGGGATACCTTTTAGGTTTGCCATCTAAAAAGTTAGACATGATTATTTACTACGAAAGATACGTAGTAATTCAACCAGGAATTGCTAAAGGTCCTGAAGGAGAACCATTACAAAAAATGGATTTCTTAACTGAAGAAGAATATTTAGATATTGCTGATGAACTTCCACAAGATAATCAATATTTAGACGATACTGACCCTAACAAGTTTATCGCTAAAATGGGTGCAGAGTGTTTAATTGATTTATTAGCTCGTATCGATTTAGAGTCTTTATCTTTTGAATTAAGACACAAAGCAAACACAGAAACGTCTAAACAACGTAAAACTGAAGCATTAAAACGTTTAAATGTTGTTGAAGCATTTAGAGATTCTCAAAAGAACAGAGAAAATAATCCTGAATGGATGATTATGAAGGCTGTGCCTGTAATTCCACCAGAATTAAGACCTTTAGTTCCTTTAGATGGTGGTCGTTTTGCAACTTCAGATTTAAATGATTTATACAGAAGAGTTATTATTAGAAACAATCGTTTAAAAAGATTGGTTGAAATAAAAGCTCCTGAAGTTATTTTACGTAATGAGAAGCGTATGTTACAAGAATCTGTAGATTCTTTATTTGATAACACACGTAAATCATCTGCAGTAAAAACTGAATCTAACAGACCTTTAAAATCTTTATCAGATTCTTTAAAAGGTAAGCAAGGTCGTTTCCGTCAAAACTTATTAGGAAAACGTGTTGATTATTCTGCACGTTCTGTAATTGTTGTTGGACCAGAAATGAAATTGTCTGAATGTGGATTGCCAAAAGATATGGCAGCTGAACTTTACAAGCCTTTTGTAATTAGAAAACTAATTGAAAGAGGAATTGTAAAAACAGTTAAATCTGCAAAGAAAATAATAGATAGAAAAGAACCAGTTGTTTGGGATATTTTAGAAAATGTAATTAAAGGACATCCTGTTTTATTAAACAGAGCACCTACTTTACACAGACTTGGTATTCAAGCATTCCAACCAAAATTAATTGAAGGTAAAGCAATTCAGTTACACCCATTAGCGTGTTCTGCATTTAATGCCGATTTTGATGGAGATCAGATGGCTGTTCACTTACCATTAGGACCAGAAGCTATTTTAGAAGCACAAATTTTAATGTTGGCTTCACACAATATCTTAAATCCTGCAAATGGTGCTCCAGTAACTGTTCCTTCTCAGGATATGGTTTTGGGTCTATATTATATGACTAAGGAAAGAATCTCTACTCCAGAAGTGAAAATTAAAGGAGAAGGATTAACTTTTTACTCTCCAGAAGAAGTTACTATTGCTTTTAACGAAGAAATGGTAGATTTAAATGCTGGTATTAATGTAAGAACTTACGATGTTGATGAAAATGGTGAGCAAGTAAGAAAAATTATAAAAACTACTGTTGGTAGAGTTTTATTTAATGAAAAAGTTCCTGCTGCTGCTGGTTACATTAATGAGGTATTAACTAAAAAGAACTTACGTGGTATTATTGGTGCTATTTTAAAAGCTACTGATATTCCTACAACAGGAGAATTTTTAGATGAAATAAAAAATATGGGATATAAATTCGCCTTCCAAGGTGGTTTATCATTCTCATTAGGAGATATTATTATTCCTGCTGAAAAGCAATCTATGATTGATGAAGCAAACAAGGAAGTTGATATTATTGTAGGAAACTACAACATGGGTATGTTAACGCAAAAAGAGCGTTACAATCAGGTTATTGATGTTTGGGGATCAACCAACAACAGATTAACTGAATTATCTATGAAAAACTTACGTGAAGACCAACAAGGTTTTAACTCGGTTTATATGATGCTTGATTCTGGTGCAAGGGGTTCTAAAGAACAAATTCGTCAGTTAACTGGTATGCGTGGATTAATGGCGAAGCCTAAAAAATCTACAGCTGGTGGTGGAGAAATTATTGAAAACCCGATTTTATCTAACTTTAAGGAAGGTTTATCGATTTTAGAATACTTTATCTCAACTCATGGTGCTCGTAAAGGATTAGCAGATACCGCTTTAAAAACGGCAGATGCTGGTTACTTAACACGTAGATTAGTTGATGTTTCTCAAGACGTTATTATTAACGAAGAAGATTGTGGAACATTAAGAGGACTAGATGTTGAACCTTTAAAGAAAAATGATGAGATTGTAGAATCTTTATCAGACAGAATTGAAGGTCGTATTTCTTTACAAGATGTTTATCATCCTTTAACAGATGAACTTTTATTAGAAGCAAATCAATCTATTACATCTAAATTAGCTGATGCTGTTCAAGCTTCAGGAATTGATTCTGTTCAAGTAAGATCTGCATTAACTTGTGAATCTTTAAAAGGAATTTGTGCAAAATGTTATGGTTTGAGTTTATCAACTCGTAATAAAGTACAAATTGGTGAAGCAGTTGGTGTTATTGCAGCACAATCTATTGGAGAACCAGGTACACAGTTAACATTACGTACTTTCCACGTTGGTGGGGTTGCAGGAAACATATCTGAAGAAAACAAATTAATTGCCAAGTTTGATGGTAATGTTGTTATTGATGATTTAAAAACTGTAAAAGGTAAAGACAATGATGGTAAGCCAGTAGATATCGTAATTTCGAGAACTGCTGAAATTAAAATTATTGATAAGAAAACGGATATTACTCAAAGTACAAATATTCTTCCTTATGGTTCTGTTATTTTTGATAAAGACAGAAAAACTATTAAAAAAGGAGATGTAATTGTTCAATGGGATCCATTTAATGGTGTTATTGTTTCTGAATTTGGAGGTAAAGTGAAGTTTGACAATTTACAACAAGGTATTAATTACTCTGTTGAAATTGATGAACAAACAGGTTTCCAAGAAAAAGTAATGACTGATTCTAAAAACAAAAAGATAATTGCTTCTTTAATTATTGAAGATAAAGACGGAAACGATTTACGTTCGGATAGTTTACCAGTAGGTGCACATTTAATGGTAGATAATGGAGAAATGGTTGAAGCTGGACATACAATTGTTAAAATTCCAAGAAAATCTGGTAAAGCAGGTGATATTACTGGAGGTTTACCACGTGTAACAGAATTATTTGAAGCTCGTAACCCTTCTAATCCTTCTGTAGTCTCAGAGATTGATGGTGTTGTTTCTTTTGGAAAAATAAAAAGAGGTAATAGAGAAATTATTGTTGAATCTAAAACTGGAGATATTAGTAAGTATTTAGTAAAACTTTCTAACCAAATTTTAGTTCAAGAGAATGACTTTATTAAAGCAGGAATGCCATTATCTGATGGAGCAACAACTCCTTCTGATATTTTAAGAATTAAAGGCCCATCTGCAGTGCAGCAATATTTAGTAAACGAAATTCAAGAAGTATATCGTTTACAAGGTGTGAAAATTAATGACAAGCATTTCGAAGTTGTAGTTCGTCAAATGATGCGTAAAGTTAAAATTATTGATTCTGGAGATACTTTATTTTTAGAAAATCAATTAGTTCATAAAATTGACTTTATACAAGATAATGACGCTATTTACGGAATGAAAGTTGTTGAAAGCGCTGGAGATTCTGAAAACTTGAAAGAAGGTCAAATTATTTCTGCTCGTCAATTAAGAGATGAAAATTCTTTATTGAGAAGAAATGATAAGAACTTAGTAGAGGCTAGAGATGCACAACCTGCAACAGCTGAACAAGTTTTACAAGGTATTACAAGAGCTTCTTTACAAACAAAATCGTTTATTTCTGCAGCTTCTTTCCAAGAAACTACAAAAGTATTAAACGAAGCTGCTGTAAGTGGTAAAGTAGATACATTAGAAGGCTTGAAAGAGAATGTAATTGTTGGTAAGAGAATTCCAGCAGGTACAGGTATGAGATCTTACGAAAACATTATTGTAGGTTCTAAAGATGAAATGGAACAAAGTGGTTTCTAAATAAAAACGTGTAAACGTTTTAAGTTTTAAAAAGTTGAATTGTTTACTGTAATATAAATTATAGTATTCAATTCAACTTTTTTATTTTTAGTATTTTTACACTTATAAAGTTCAATAATTATACAATTTGATAACATCAACTATGGAAGAAAATAAAAACAAAGAAGGACAATTAAATATTGAGTTAGATCAAGAAATTGCTGAAGGGACCTATTCTAATTTAGCAATTATTAATCATTCTGTATCAGAATTTATTGTTGATTTTATAAATATTATGCCAGGAGTTCCTAAGGCAAAAGTAAAATCTAGAATTATATTAACACCACAACATGCAAAAAGACTTGCAAAAGCGTTAGCTGATAATGTTCGTAAATTCGAACAGCAAAATGGCGAAATAAAAGATTATGAGCAACCTCCAATGCCAATGAATTTTGGACCTACTGGACAGGCTTAAAAATATCAAATCCTAAACTTTTAAAGGTTAGGATTTTTTTATCTTTTTACTGATATATGCCCAGTTTTTTTTATTCCAGTATTTGTTATAAATAAATACCAATAATCAGTTTCAGGTAGTATAATACCTTCATAAGTACCATCCCAACCTTTATTTGAATATGGATTAAAGGTTACTAGCTTTTTACCATATCTATCAAAAATACTAACTGTAGATTCTTTTTTTACTTCGTCTGAACCTCCTATAACGTTCCAATAATCATTTACTCCATCATTATTAGGTGTTATAAACTTCGGAAAAGAAAAATATAACAAGGGATTCTCATTTTTGAGACATTCTTCCGATAAGAAAAAATTAGAAATAGAAAAACATCCAAAAGAATCTGTAACTCTTATAAATATTTCTTGAAGTGTATTTTCTAAAAAATAGATGTTTGATATTTTATTAATATCATTTTCAGCATCAAAAGAACTCAAATAATAAGAAGCATTAAGATTCTCATCTTCTAAACTAATATCGCTTTTTATATCATCTAAATTAAAAAAGCCATTATTATCCTTATCGAAATTACAAGTCTCTAGTAGTGTAGGGAATTCTTTTGTAGAAATAGCTGAAATAACAGGTTTTTCATTATTTATTAATTTAAAATTATAGTATTTCTCACAGTTATCATTATCAACTTTTACAGTAATAGTTTGCGAACTAGCTATGCTTTGGTACAATTTAGGTAAAGGATCTTTGTCTACATTGTATTGTTTAAAATAAGTAAATGTTAATTTATCTGAAGAGTTTATTTGCATTTGAGCAGATATTTCATCAAGATTAAAAATATTTAAAGAATTATCTGCACATAAAATTAAATCTTCAGGCTCATTTACATTTGGATAATTAGAAATTTTTAGATTTAAAATTACAATATCATAGTCACCAGTTAAAGAATTTTCGATTCTTACATATAAATTTTGTTCTCCAGCAATTGTATTTCTCCAGTTTCCTTTAATTGCTTTTGTATTAGTTTCTGCATCATTTATAGTTACGTGTGTAGAAAGTTTAAATGTAATAGCTTCGTGTAAACCTGTGGCTCCATACCATTCGTTTTCAGGATTTGGATTCTCTATAATGTCTGTAAATGTAAAATCAGCAAGATTGATTTTGAATAATTTAGTAGGAGTTACTCCATAAAGTTTTCCTAATTCTGATGCTAAACCATAGGTTTCATTTGGTAATTTACCCAGATCTATATGAGAAATATATTCTCTTTTAGCATTCACAGTTACTTTATAGAGTCTGTAATTATCGTTGGCTAATTTCCAAGAAACGTACATTTTATTATCAAGTAAAACAAAATCACCACCAGCAGTTCCTACTTTAAAATCATGCCACATTTCAGAATTTATAGTTTGGGTTCCTGATATTTGGGTTCTTATAACAAAAGATTCTGTACCAAAACCTAAATACAAATTATCCAAATCGTCAAAAGACATTGAGTTTACGCCAAAAAGAGAATAGTCATATTGAATGTTGTTGGTCTCACAAATATTGCTGATGGCTGTAATATTAGGACAAACAAATATTTCTTTCTTTGAATTGATAGCAATATCTGTGAAGCTGGAAAACCCATCAAAATTACATAAAGTTGTTAATGTTGGGTTTTGGGAAGGATTATTTATATAGTGAATGTCAGATAACCTAGTTGATATTAATATTTGCTCTTTAAAATTATCGTTTTCTACACCAATGGTTTGTATAACATATTCCTCAATTTCATCAATATTAAATTCAAAAAAACCATCTCCATTTTCAAAACATAAACTTATTTCTAAATTTTTAGTGGTTTTTTCTATTGTGGACTCTAATTTTTGAGCACAAATATGATTCGCAAAGAATAAAATAATTATAAAAATGATATAGGAATTAATTTTCATAGCTGATAAAAGAATCTAACAATATTTAGTATTGTTAAATATATTGCAAATATAATTTTGAAGTTTAATTAATCCTTTAAAAAACTATAAAAAAATAAAATTTATATGAATTTGATGTTAAAAGAGAATTCTCTATAGGATGATGAGAATAAAAATTTAAGTTAGTTTAATTAAATACTAGATTAGATTTACTAATTTCTATCTGTCTTTTATATAGTAATTTCAGTTTGTCTATTAGTACTATTATTTTTTAAAACATCATAATATAAAAAATCAACAATTTCTTTTCTACACTGGTTCATAGGTCTTCCAGACCAACTATGATTTCCTTTTTTGATGGTAAATAAATAAAAAGGTTTATCAATTTCTTTGAGTTTATTGGCTATTGCTTTTGAGCCATACAGTTTTAAATAGCCAACACTATTTTTATCACAATAATGATGTGCAGCAATATTATAAGGCACTAATTTATCGTCAGTTCCATGAAATAATTGGGTAGGAATTGCTGTTCTGGTGTTTATCTTATCCAAAGTAATTATAGCACCAGCCATACTAATAACGCCTGCAAATTTAAACTCTTTTGATAATATTTTACTATCATACACGTAAGCTAAATTTAAAACAGCTTCAGCACCAGCACTTGTGCCCATCAAAATAATTTGTTCAGGATTAAAGTTAAATTTCTCCTTATATTTTATTAGGTAATTAATAGCATTACTGATGTCATTTGAGGCAGTATTAAATGCATCTATCTTATCTTTTGATTTTGTATTACAACCAAAACCAAGTTTTTTCATGGTTAGTTGATACGATATAGAAGCAACAGCATAACCACGTTCAGCCATGTTGTTTGCAAAAGATTCTATGTATATATCATCCCTTTCTCCACCAGAAAATCCACCTCCATGAACATATAAAATTAATGGAGTTTTAGATTTCATTTTTCTGGGTTTGTAAAAATCTAGTTTTAACTTAATGCTATCCAATTTTTTATAAGTACGTGTTTTTTTTGAAACCTTGGTAACTTTATCTAAAAATAGGGTTTGAGAAAAACTTTTGTGTAAAATAAAGCAGCATAAAAAAGTAAGAAATATCTTCATAGAGTATAAGTCGTTAATTAGGTTACTTACCTTTCAAATTATCAAAAATATTCCTGAAATACTTATATAAAAATGCATTTGTTTTAACATAATGAAAAGAGATAAAACAAACACAGGTAATAAAAATTAAAACGCCAAAAACAGCTTGCCAAGGAGTAAGTGTCTTGCCAATTAATTTTAAACCAATACCTGTAAAACTACCGTAAATTATAATAAAATGAATTACATAAATAGATAAAGTTTTTTGACCAATTTTTAGAATTAACGGAAATTTTAAAAATCTTTCTAAGGAATAAAAGAAAGCAAAATAAATAAAAACGTTCCCTAATCTCGTAAAAAGATAATTATAACTCGCTGAATCTAAAAATAGTTTGATGTTTGTAACTTTAGAAATTTCGGTTAAAAAGGATGAGGAGTAAAAAATTAGTAGAATACCAGTTACAAAAAAAGATATAACCGCTTTTAGTTTAAAGCTTTTTTTATGTAAGTTTTTATGAAAAAGTGTTGCCAAAAATGCACCAAAAGAAAAATAGCCAAACCAAGGAATTATGGTAAAAATAGATCCATTACTTTTTGAGATATAATTGCTGATAAATAAAGGCAAATCATTAAAAGATAAACCACGATATAAAGGTTCTGTTAAGAAAATTAAAATTCCTATAGATACAGATAGTATTGAAAAAAGAGTTGTATTTTTTGCTGATAAAAAATATAAAAGAATAATTAGAATTAAACTTAAACCAATACATTGTAGCACATCTATCACTAAAAAATAGGTGTTAAAACTTCCAGAAATCCATTGTAAAATTGGAGATCTTATTAAATAACCAACAAAAATTAAAAAGAAACCTCTAATAATTCCTTTACGCATTCGTTCTTTTTCGTCTCCTTTTTCTTTAGCTTTTAAAAGTAGATATGAGAAAATTAATCCAGAAATTGTAAAAAAAGTTGGTGCAGTTATTCCTCTAAAATACGACCAAATTGCAAAGGGAATATTATTTAAATCTCTATATTCAACAGCTAAAAGTGTATCTATAAAATGCCCTTGCAACATCATAATAATGGCAAAAGCACGAATAATATCAATAAAATATAATCTTTTAGATTCCAATAATTAAAATTTATGTTTTAAATGAAAGCATTTATTTATCATATTTCAAAAATATAATTTGTTTGTTATTTATAAGATAAGTAGATTAAATTTTTCTAGTTTTATTGATCAACCAAAAATCAGCTAAAACCAGAGCAGTCATTGCTTCAATTATTGGCACAGCTCTTGGCACAACACAAGGATCATGTCTTCCTTTTCCTGTAATTTCAGTAATTTCATTTTCAGAATTTATAGTCTGCTGACTACTCATAATTGTTGCTACAGGTTTAAAAGCAACTCTAAAATAAATATCCATTCCATTACTAATTCCTCCCTGAATTCCTCCAGATAAATTAGATTGTGTAGAGCCATCTGCGTTAAAAATATCATTGTGTTCAGAACCTTTCATTTTTGCACCACAAAAACCGCTACCAAATTCAAAACCTTTTACAGCATTAATTGAAAGCATTGCTTTGCCTAATTCAGCATGTAATTTGTTAAAAATTGGTTCACCTAAACCAACAGGCATGTTTTGAGCAACGCACGTAATTGTACCTCCAATTGTATCTCCAGCTTTTCTAATTTCTTTAATTTTAGATATCATTTTTTCTGCAGATGTTGCATCAGGACAACGAACAATATTATCTTCGGTTTTAGAAAAATCTAAGTCTTGATAAGGTTTATCAATAAAAATGTCTCCAACTGACGAAGTAAATGCATTAATTTTAATGCTTGCAATTAATTGTTTTGCTAAGGCACCAGCAACAACCCAATTCGCAGTTTCACGTGCAGAACTTCTTCCACCACCTCTATAATCTCTAATTCCATATTTTTGATCATAGGTGTAATCTGCATGTGAAGGTCTATAAACGTTGGTGTTATGATTATAATCGTTACTTTTCTGATTTGTGTTTCTAATGATAAAACCAATTGAGGTTCCTGTAGTTTTACCTTCAAAAATTCCTGATAAAAATTCTACAGTATCTGGTTCTTTTCGCTGTGTAACAATTTTAGATTGTCCAGGTTTGCGTCTGTTTAATTCATTTTGAATTGCATCAAAATCCAATTTCAAACCAGCAGGAAAACCATCTATGATTCCGCCAATAGCAGTTCCATGAGATTCTCCATACGTTGTAACTTTTAATAAATTTCCAAAAGAATTAAATGACATACTTAGATATTATAATTTAAGTACAAATATAACAAACAAGATAAAACATATACCTTTAAATAGTTTAAATACCGATTTCTAAAATTAATCAATTTTTTTTAAGAATTGATATTTAGAACGTTAGTTTAATAAAAAGAGGATATTCAAAAAAAATAAAAATTTTTTATTTTTTTGTTTCAGAAATTGAAAAAAGGTTTCTATATTTGCACTCGCAATTAGAAAATATCTAATGAGACGCGCTGGAGAAATGGCAGAGCGGTCGAATGCGGCAGTCTTGAAAACTGTTGACTGTAACAGGTCCGGGGGTTCGAATCCCTCTTTCTCCGCTTAGAGAATCACAATTCTCAACAAAATCCCATAAACATTATGTTTATGGGATTTTTAGTTTTACAAGAATATCAATTAAAAGTAAAGAATATGAAACAAAAAGAACCTATTCGGTTACCCTTTTTATTTTTGAAATAGGGAACTTTATTTGGCTTAGTTTCGAATATGCAGTGTTAGAATATTTTAAAATAATTTGGAAGTTTGTTTGTAGAAAACTTGCATCGGAAAGATAATCATGCGTAACAACCATAATTTATATTCAATTTTTTTGAGTTACTAGTGTGCATGGCTTATAAAAATCAGCAAGCACTTCTAGTATATCATGTTTTTTTTTGTATAATTAAATCTATAAGAGTGCTTTCTCTTGTATTAGTTCCATATTGCCATGAATTAAAAATACTATATTTTATTCTACAGTATCTTATAAAAAGGTACAGGGCGCGGATTACAAAAGGAACTAGCGAGTCTGGCAAAAGTATCGTATCAATTATACTATTTTGTCTATTACCTAATAATTTTTAAAACAACTATTTATTAGATATTTTCGCTTATTTATTTGCTTATAATCTGGATAAGATGGATTGCTGATTTTACTTCAACAGTAATTAAACCAAAATAAATAACGAAAAGAAAATCTTAATACAATCTCTTCAATAAATATCACAATTTAAAATTCTATAGCTTATAGCTTTTAAGTATTATAGTAGTTAAATATGATTGCTTTCGATAAAACTGTAAAGACAAAAGAAGGTAATTGTGTACATCGGCTCTTCTAAGTACTATCTTGGTATTAAGTCTTTCTTTAACATTGAGTATTCCTTAGTAAAGTAGGTTCTTGACTAGGAATACAAATGAGTAGTTTTCAAAAGATTTGTTCAAACATTAAGAACATTCAATTTCATGGTGATTTTTTTAAAACTTTCAGACCCAAAAATAGAAGGTTCTTAATTTAAAGGTCTGATTTAATAGTTTTTAGAAGTACTTTAAAAGATAAGAGCAGTTAAGCCTATCATTTTATTTACTAATGATGAGTTTATTTCAGTTAAATGTAGGTGTTTAGTTTTCTCTCGTTTTATTAAAATTATTTAAAGCTGAGAGTAAGTAATAAATGCTAAATTATTTAAAAATTATAGTTTAAGGAAATTGTTTTCAATTTCAGTTTTATTTATGAGATACAATGGTAAACTCAACTCTTCTATTAATCTGATGCTGGTAATCATTACATGATATTCCATTTAAACATTTATTTAATATTTGTGTTTCACCATACCCTTTCCCAGTTAATCTATTCTCTGAAATTCCATTGGTAACTATATAGTTTCTGATGGATACAAACCTTTTAGCAGATAACTTTAAGTTGTATTTATCATTTCCTCTGCTATCTGTATGTGAGCCAATTTCAACTTTTATTTCTGGGTACTCTTTCATTATTTTAACTAGATTATTTATTTTAATGGCAGCATCTTCTCTTATTTTATCGCTATTTAGATCAAAGAGTACGTCTCCTATTATTATTATCAATAATTTGTCTTTTACTAATTTTACACGGTTGTCTTTTTTAATGTCTTTCGCTAAATAATACGTATTAGTTATATTTTTATTAGAAAATAATAGTTTCCCCATTTTATTGATGTAGCCTAAACTATTTATGGTATAATTTAAACTAGCTCTATTGCATTTTTCTTTTATTTTTACGATACCTTTTTGATTAGTCTTTAAGATAATATCGTCTTCTTTATTTTCATTCGATAAGCTTATTATAGCATTATTAATTATCGTTTTAGTGTCTTTGTCTTTAATTACTATTTCTACTTCTTGATAACACTTTTTTGGATACATAACAAAATCTCCTTCATAAGAATATATATCATCGTCTCCAATTCCTCCAGGTCTATTAGAGGAAAAGTATCCTTGTTTTTGATTTCTTTTTTTTGTGAAAGAAAAATCATCCGCAGAACTATTGATTTTTTTTCCAGCATTTGTAGGTTTGTGAGTTTTTTCATCTAAAATATAATAATAGATATCTAAGCCTCCATAACTATCGATAAAACCGTTTGTAGAAAAATAAAGTATATTATTTTCATCAATAAAAGGAAACATTTCTTTCCCTTTTGTATTAACCTTAGGACCAAGGTTAATTGGAGTAGAGTATGAGCCATTAGCTAAAATATCTACACGATATATATCTGACTCTCCATATCCTCCTGGCATATCTGAAATAAAATATAGCTTTTTTTGATCGTTACTTAATGCAGGGTGTCCTATTGAGTATAATGCGCTGTTAAAAGGTAATTCTTTAATGTTTTTCCAGTCATTATCAATTAAATCAGCGCTATATAGTTTTAATTTAACAGGATCTTTTTTGTTTTTTCTGTTTTTGTAATCTTCTCTTTCTCCATTTCTAGTAAAATACATAACAGTATAATCAGAATTAAAAGCAACAGAGCTTTCATGATATTTTGTATTTATAGCGTTGTTTAATTTTACTTTAGCAGGCGGAAAATTCTTTTTAATATCAATAGAATACAAATCTAGAAAAGGTTGCATATTAGGTTTCCATTTTCTTTTGATTAATCTATTTGTGTTATAGTTACTTGCAAAGTATAAAATAGAGTCTTTAAAAATAGTACTTCCGAAATCTGAGTATTTAGTGTTAAAACCTAGGTTATTAATAATAATACTATCTTTTATATTTTCTTGAGCTAAAAAAAATCCTGAGGAAGTTAAAAAGATGGATATAAGTAATGTTTTAAATTTTATCATTTTAAAAAGTTTTAGAAAAATCTTGGTGATTTAATGTTACTATTCACAAAAACAAAATCAAAAAGTAGCATGAATTCGTGTGACCCTGTATTAAATGTACCTAAGTTTGAAACGGTATGATCATATGCATATCCTATTCTTAAGTTGTTTTTGACTCTTAAATTAACTAATGCGCTCCAAGAATCATCTAATCTGTGTGATAAACCAAACTCCAATTTATCTAGCCATAAAATATTAGCAGATAAATCTACAGATAAAGGTGATTGTTTGGCATATTTAGCTAAAAAAGAAGGTTTTAATTTAAAATCTTTATTTAAATCAAATACATAACCAGAATTGATAAAAATGTGCCTATCGTCTGAAGCTTTTGTTATTACTCCATTAGATTTTTCGAAATGCAAAGTTTCTAATAGATTAGGTACAGCAACACCTAAATAAAACTTCTCTGTATAATAAAAAGCCCCTGTACCAAAATTTGGGTGTGTGTTATTTACATTTTGGTTAAAAGATACATCTCCAGAGTCTACTTGGTTTAATTGAAGTAATCCAATCTGTTGAAATGCAGCACCTGCTTTAATACCAAATGCTAAATTTGCGTTTTCAGTTACTTTTATGTTGTATGAAAAATCTACAAAAGCATATGTTTCTGTTATTGGACCAACTTTATCATGTATTAATGAAAAACCAAGACCTACATTTTTACCAACTGGGCTATGAATAAAACCAGTAAACGTATTAGGTGCTCCACTTACACCAACCCATTGTGTACGTCCCAACAGACCCAGACTAGTTGCCTCATTACTGCCTGCATATGCAGGGTTTACAACACTCATGTTGTACATGTACTGCGTGTATTGAGGGTCTTGTTGAGCAGTTGCTTCTTTGCATCCTATTATTAACAATAGAATAAATATTTGCTTTATTAAATTTTTCATTTCTTTTGCTTTTAGTTGTTTAAGTATAACCAACTTTGGTAAGGTTTCGTTCTTCCATCGTTAAAATCAACTACATACCAATAGGTTGCTGTTGGTACTATTTTTTTGTTACCTCCAACAGTCATTCTACCATAAGATCTACCATCCCACCATAAAGGCATTGTTCTTCCATTATTTTTATAGTCATAAACAATATTTCCATATCTATTATATATGGTCATTTTAAAATTAGGGTAATCTTCTGCTAAACCAGGTATTTGAAACGTATCATTAGTTCCGTCTTCATTAGGTGAAAAAGAATTTGTGATCTCTTGAATATTTATTGTAGGATTTAATATGTTTGCTGAGTTAAGTAGACCGAAAGTAAAAATACCATAACCAGAAACATCCGATGATATTTCATGAGTACCTGCGTTTATAATACCTCCTTCGTTTACCCACTTTTCTCCATCCCATCTTACAATTACCATTTTTTGTAAATCGTTTAAAAATAGGGAAGGGGTGGTTATGTCGTTCCAGGTAAGTGTAACTTTTACATTGCTCTCACCAACCGTTCTCTCTATATTCCAATATTCTACTGCATTTATTATACTTATTGTTTCTTGTTTTGAAGAATGATTAAAAAGAGAATTTGTGTTTTTCCAGTTATATTCAGCGTAAAATTCATCGGTTTCATTTTCTGGAGCACTAATACTAGCAGGTCTAAACAAATATGCATCATCTTTATAATCTCCTATAGGAAAGGTAAATTCGCTACTTCCTTTTTTAGATGCTCTATTATTACCATAACTTGCATCTTTAACATTAATTGTTTTTGCATTTTCCTGAAAATTAAATAGGCCATTATCTGTTTCTTCTACGATGCCGTTTTCAAAATAAGTGTCTCCATAAATATTTAATTCACTTTCTAATAATATTGAAAAATAAGCACTATTAATATTATCTATTTCTAAATTTTGAAACTTATAAGGGCCATTTCCAAGTATTTTTTGAACTTCGTCTCCAACAAATAAAGTTGTACCACTTATTTCAAATTCATTGAAAAGTATGTTTCCACTATTTTCTAAGTCTTTAAATAAGTATAGATTTCCATTATTATTTATTAATGCACTTAGTTCATTGGTAACATTTTCGTAAATACTAACATCTGTGTTTTCACTAACAAAAAAACTTCCTTTATTTACCATTTGACTATGTGTGTGGCAATACACAAATACTGTAAAAAGTACTATATACTTATTTGAAAATATGTTTATCATGGTTGTGTTTTTTAATAAAGAGGAATAATTGAAAATATTTATAATCGGATTAGTAAGGTTTCTTACCAATGGATATTTCTCATTATTCCTCTTATTATCTATATCTTTATAAATTAACTGTTCCAGTGCCAATTACATACCATTTACCACCAGAACTTTGGATAGTTATGATTGAATTTATCCCTACTGCTGTAACATTAATTTCTGCTAGAGGAGCTAATGAACCAACTAATCCACCAACAACTTTCTCACTCCCAAATAAATTTAAACCTAAACCCAAAATACTTCTATTAATTATTTTAAGTATTCTGCCTGGATAAGCTACAGCACTAGGTAAGGTAACTGTTCCTTCGTCTCCAGGTGTAATAGTACCTAGTTGATTAATTATCACAGTATAATCATCATCTTGAATTGTATATGATTCACTTGCAGAATTAAAAGTCTCTACTCTAAGTTGAAATGCCATAGATCCTGCTACTGTTAAACTACTATTGTTATTTGTTGTATTAATAGATACTTCACCAGTGTCGTGTAAAAATATGTTTGACCCATTTGGTTTTGATGTACTACCATTAGATTGATTTTTTAACTTAACGTAGCCGTTAATGTTATCATTTTCCCATTTGCTACCTTCTTTTGCTGTATTTACAACAACTGCTGTTGCTGCAGAAATATCAACTGAACCACCTTCAACAAGAGAAATTGTATTTACAGATAAACTTAAATCTTGAGTATCAGCACCTGCTGCCCCTGTATCACCTTTTAATGAAGCTAGATAATCTGCTTCTGACTTTCCATTGTTGGCTGTTATAGATTCCCAAACTTCATAAGCTGATTCTCCATTAGTTCCATTCGTTCCTGCTGCACCTGTAGCACCAGTATCACCTTTTAAAGAAGCTTCATATTGAGTTTGTGTACCTCCAGAATTACTATCTAACCATAATTCGAAAGCTGATTTTCCATTAGTTCCATTAGTTCCATTTGAACCTGCTGTCCCTGTATCACCTTTTAATGAAGCTAGATAATCTGCTTCTGACTTTCCATTGTTGGCTGTTATAGATTCCCAAACTTCATAAGCTGATTCTCCATTGGTTCCATTCGTTCCTGCTGCACCTGTAGCACCAGTATCACCTTTTAAAGAAGCTTCATATTGAGCTTGAGTACCTCCAGAATTACTATCTAACCATAAATCGAAAGCTGATTTTCCATTAGTTCCATTTGTTCCATTCGTTCCAGCTGCGCCAGTAGCACCAGTATCCCCTTTTAGAGAAGCCTCATATTGAGCTTGTGTACCTCCAGAATTACTATCTAACCATAATTCGAAAGCTGATTTTCCATTTGTTCCATTTGAACCTGCTGCACCAGTAGCACCAGTATCCCCTTTTAGAGAAGCTTCATATTGAGCTTGTGTACCTCCAGAATTACTATCTAACCATAATTCGAAAGCTGATTTTCCATTAGTTCCATTTGAACCTGCTGCACCAGTATCCCCTTTTAGAGAAGCTTCATATTGAGTTTGAGTTCCTCCAGAATTACTATCTAACCACAATTCGAAAGCTGATTTTCCATTAGTTCCATTCGTTCCATTTGAACCTGCTGCACCAGTAGCACCAGTATCGCCTTTTAGAGAAGCTTCATATTGAGCTTGTGTACCTCCAGAATTGCTATCTAACCATAATTCGAAAGCTGATTTTCCATTTGTTCCATTAGTTCCTGTAGCACCAGTATCACCTTTTAGAGAAGCTTCATATTGAGCTTGAGTTCCTCCAGAATTACTATCTAACCATAAATCGAAAGCTGATTTTCCATTAGTTCCATTCGTTCCTGTAGCACCAGTATCACCTTTTAGAGAAGCCTCATATTGAGCTTGTGTACCTCCAGAATTACTATCTAACCACAATTCGAAAGCTGATTTTCCATTTGTTCCATTTGAACCTGCTGCACCAGTAGCACCAGTAGCACCTTTTAGAGAAGCTTCATATTGAGCTTGTGTACCTCCAGAATTACTATCTAACCATAATTCGAAAGCTGATTTTCCATTTGTTCCATTCGTTCCATCAGAACCTGCTGCTCCAGTATCCCCTTTTAGGAAAGCTTCATATTGAGCTTGTGTACCTCCTGAATTACTATCTAACCATAATTCGAAAGCTGATTTTCCATTAGTTCCATTAGTTCCATTCGTTCCATTTGAACCTGTAGCACCAGTATCACCTTTCAGAGAAGCTTCATATTGAGCTTGATTTCCTCCTGAATTACTATCTAACCATAATTCGAAAGCTGATTTTCCATTAGTTCCATTTGAACCTGTAGCACCAGTATCACCTTTTAGAGAAGCTTCATATTGAGCTTGAGTTCCTCCAGAATTATTATCTAACCATAAATCGAAAGCTGATTTTCCATTAGTTCCATTAGTTCCATTCGTTCCTGCTGCACCAGTAGCACCAGTATCGCCTTTTAGAGAAGCCTCATATTGAGCTTGTGTACCTCCAGAATTACTATCTAACCACAATTCGAAAGCTGATTTCCCATTCGTTCCGTTTGTACCTGCTGCACCAGTAGTACCAGTATCACCTTTTATAACTGCAAAGAATTGAGCTTCAGAACCAGTATTACCAGCATCAATCCATTCTTGATATGCAGATTTTCCATTTGCACCATCAGTTCCTGCATCACCTTTTATAGCTGCGAAGAATTGAGCTTCAGAACCAGTATTACCAGCATCAATCCATTCTTGATATGCAGATTTTCCATTTGCACCATCAGTTCCAGCATCACCTTTTATAGCTGCAAAGAATTGAGCTTCAGAACCAGTGTTACCAGCATCAATCCATTCTTGATATGCAGATTTTCCATTTGCACCATTATCACCTTTTATAACTGCAAAGAATTGAGTTTCAGTACCAGTGTTACCAGCATCAATCCATTCTTGATATGCAGATTTTCCATTTGCACCATCAGTTCCAGCATCACCTTTTATAGCTGCGAAGAATTGAGTTTCAGAACCAGTGTTACCAGCATCAATCCATTCTTGGTATGCAGATTTTCCATTTGCACCATCAGTTCCAGCATCACCTTTTATAGCTGCAAAGAATTGAGTTTAAGAACCAGTGTTACCAGCATCAATCCATTCTTGATATGCAGATTTTCCATCAGTTCCATTAGTTCCAGCATCGCCTTTTAATGTAGCTAAGAATTGAGTTTCAGTTCCAGTGTTACCAGCATCAATCCATTCTTGATATGCAGATTTTCCATTTGCACCATTAGTTCCATCAGTTCCAGCATCACCTTTTAATGAAGTTAAGAATTGAGTTTCGGAACCAGTGTTACCAGCATCAATCCATTCTTGATATGCAGATTTTCCATTAGTTCCATTGGTTCCAGCATTACCTTTTAATGTAGCTAAGAATTGAGTTTCAGTGCCAGTATTTCCAGCATCAATCCATTCTTGATATGTAGATTTTCCATTTGCACCATTAGTTCCTGCATCACCTTTTATAGCTGCTAAGAATTGAGTTTCAGAACCAGTGTTACCAGCATCAATCCATTCTTGATATGCAGATTTTCCATTTGCACCATCAGTTCCAACATCACCTTTTAATGAAGTTAAGAATTGAGTTTCGGAACCAGTGTTACCAGCATCAATCCATTCTTGATATGCAGATTTTCCATCAGTTCCATTTAAGAATGTAAGATCAACACTACGTGTTCCTCCGTTTTCTAATGTTATTTTTAAAATTTTATCTGTTAGAGAAAATTCAGTTATTTGTTGATCATCAGGAACTGAATTAAGTAAGTTTATTAAATCGAAACTATTTATTAATTTCTCCCATTTTATTCCTGTCCAGTAATAATAACCTTTTCCAGAAATTTCATTTGTATTGAATGCTAATAAGCTCTCCTCAATATCTATTTCTGAAACAGGAAAAGCAGTTAATAAATCTTCAATATTTAACCTAGGTATTAATATACCTTTGTTTGAAGCAACTACATCAAGTTGTGCTGAAGAATTAGGAAGTATTGTTCCAACACCAACTTGTGCATAATAGACGAACCCACTAAAAAAGATTAGTAGTAAAGTAATTGTTTTTCTCATATCGTATAAATTAAATTTGTATTCATTTTATAGTTTAAAATTACTTTGAATATGCTGGTGGTCAATTGGATAATATTTATTGTGTTGTGTTTCTATAGCTAAAAACACTTTAACTTGAGTTAAACTGTGCTTTTTATGAGTTAAAAGAAAAAACATAACATTTTATCTATGGTAAAGGGTTGATAAACAATATTTTATTGCATTTAAACTGTAGTTAAAGGCATTTCAAAAAAGCTGATTTTCGAAGTTTTTGTAATTATTTTAGGAATGGTTGTAACTATATTTAGTTCAGGTTATAATGACTTTTAAAAAAATTATTTAGTCTATAAAAAAATAACTTTATAATATTTAATACTTGTTAAAATTGTTGTTTTATGGTTAAGTGTGAAGCATTCAATCAATTTTAATGAAGCGGTTTTTTTAAAAAAAGTTGATCTTTCAAATTAAATTAGTAGGTTAATTATCAAATAGCTTTTTTATTTATTAGTATTCGTATGTTTCTTTTTTGTTCATAGGGTTTAGGTATTAACAAAAATCAATCACTTTAAGTAATCTTGTTTTTTATGAGGTTTATTGTTTCTAAAACTATAGAAGTTACTCCTTAAAAGAAGGTGTCTTAGTAGTGGATTTTTTGAATAAAGTTTTTTTTAACACTACATGACACTACAAATTACCAATCTAGTTCAAGTACTCTGATAAAAGATGCAGATATAAAAGAGGTGGTAGCAATGGATTCTGATAATTTTATTAGGAAAGACACCATTGGTCAATTAAAGGAATTGCTGCTAGTTTTAAATAATTACAAGTTAAATGCTGTAAGGTTATTTATGTATTGGATACACTTTCAGAATTCTTCATCAATTGGTTGGTGAGATATTGACGGCTTAGTTGCAAAAGCAATTAAAGCTAAAGAACATGATATGTAATGATGGCAGAAGTTTATTTTTCTAGCAATAAGTCAGTTATTGCTCAAGATTCTTGATGTATAGCATTGTGAAAAAAAAATAAGCGGAAGGTTTGCTTTTTTTGGGGGGAACCAATTGTAAATAAAAATTAAGATTCCTATTTGAAAGATACTTGGAGCGAAGATAAAAGTCCATCAATGGAGAGGAATGTTTTTTTTATAAAAAAAAATAAATGTAAAAGGTATTAAAAATGACAAATCAGAATTTTAAAATTTTTCTAAATCCCAATTTAGATACAATTACTATTAATAGCTTAAAACATGTATTAAATTCAATAATTTTTTATAATGTAATGGTAAAGAAGTGAAAAAAGAAAAAAAAACGTTTAAAAAATAGATATTTCGGATTTTAAATAGGGTATTTATTTTCTCAATATTAACAAAAAAGAAAGCTTAATGTTTTTTGTTTTTTAAAAACTTTAAGCTTTTCGATCTTAAATATATTATACGCTTTATAAAATTAAATTCTCTTGTATTTTTATGCAGAATTCTTATTAATTAGTATCTAATTTACTTGATTATTCTATTCCTTTCGGATGATTTTTATCGTTCTTTAAAACCTCTTTTTCAGTTTTTTCCCAAGAGTTTTTTTCTCTAATTTTTTTATAGAGTTTGATGCCTAACATCATTAAAATGCCAAAAAGAATTATACCTACAACTCCCCAAATCCAATTAATGGCACTTTTTACAGTTACCAAAAAAACAACAGCGAAAAGGATTATTGTAGAAATTTCATTGAATATTCGCAGTTTAAAAGCTGAGTATTTTATAATATCTCTCTGAAGTTTGCTATAGATATTTTGGCAAAATCCGTGATAAAAATAGAGCGCAAAAACGAATGCTATTTTTACCAACATCCAAGGTTCTTGCAGGTAGTATGGATTTTGAATTAACATCCAAATGCCAAAAATACTTGCTAAAATTGCAGAAGGCCAAGTAATAATATACCAAAGACGTTTGGTCATTAACTTATATTGTGTTTGTAAAATTGATTTTGCAGGTTCTAGCTTGTCTTCGGCTTCAGTTTGATAAATAAATAATCTAGGTATGTAAAATAACCCAGCAAACCAAGTTACCACAAATATGATGTGTAATGCTTTTACGTATAAAAAATCCATAGATTAAAAATTAACTTTTTAGTTTATACTTTTTGTTTGCAAACAGGTTTAGCCCTGATTGAAATGGCATCCTTTTTATGCTGAACCAGATTCAGTATCTGCTAAATTAAATAAATTAGCTTTTAAATAAGAACAGATACTGAAATAAATTCAGCATAAAAAGATATAATGGAAAGCAGGAAATAGCTTCAAATAATTATATAGAATTAATAAATTATTTAAAAATTAACTGCTGATTTCCCAATCAGAAATCCAGCCTTTCATTACATCAACCCAATCATCATTATCGTTCATGCAAGGTATGTGTTTGTAATTTGTTCCACCAGCTTTAAAGAAATCCTCTTCACCTTCCATGGCTATTTCCTCTAAAGTTTCCAAGCAATCAGACACAAAAGCAGGGGTAATTACGGCTAATTTTTTCTTTCCCATTTCTGGAAATTTCTCCAACTCAAAATCTGTATAAGGTTTTAACCAAGGATCTTTTAATAAACGAGATTGAAAAGAATTGCTATAAGTTCCTTCTTTTAAATTTAGTTCTTTGGCAATTTCTTTGGTCGTTTCAAAACATTGATGTCTGTAACAAGTAACATGTGCAACCGAATTTCTTTCACAGCAGGAACCATCTATTTTACAATGACTATTTGTTGGATCAGATTTTTTGATATGTCTTTCAGGAATTCCATGATAAGAAAACAAAATATGATCATATTCAAAGCCTTGTAAATGATTTGCAATATTATTGCTCATTGCTTTTATATAATCTGGTTTGTTGTAAAATGGAGGCAACGTATCTAGTTTTACATGTGGATAATGTTCTGCCAAAATTTCTTCAGCTTTTACAACCACAGTTTCGTAAGAAGACATTGCATAATGAGGATATAAAGGTGCTAGAAATATTTCTGTAACTCCTTTATCAACCAAATTTTTAATGCCTTTTTCCATGGACATAGATCCATAACGCATGGCAAGTTCTACAGGAATATCAACTTTCTTTTTTAATTTTTCTGTAAATCTTTCAGAAATTACAACTAATGGAGAACCTTCATCCCACCAAATCTTTTTATAAGCTTTTGCTGATTTTTTTGGACGAAAATTTAATATAATTCCTTTAATTAAGATATAACGTTTCCAGTAAGGAACGTCTATAACTCTTTCATCCATTAAAAACTCATCTAAATAAGTTTTTACATCTTTTAGTTCTGTAGAATCTGGTGATCCTAAATTGTTAAGTAAAACTCCTTTCATTATAATAAATTAAAATGTCTTAATTTGATTTGTTATTTCGTAAAGTGTAATCGCTAAACTATGCACTACATTCATGCTCGAATTTCTGCCATACATGGGTATTGAAATTGTATAATCTACTAAATTTACGTTTTCAATTCCATTTCGTTCACTACCCAAAAGTAGTACGATTTTTTCATGATTTTTAAAATTAAAATCTTGAATATCGATGCTTTTATCAGTAATTTCTATGCCAATAATTGTATTGCCTTCGTCTTTTAACTTGTTGATTAGCGAGTTAAAATCGTTGTAATAATCATGCTCAATTTGGTTGATTGTGTTTCTAGCAGTATTGATAACCTTTCTGTTTTCTACGGATGGCGAATTCTGGTGAAAATAAATTTTTTCCACTCCAAAACTTTCTGAAATTCTAAAACACATTCCAATGTTTTCAGGTGTTCTAATTGCATCACAAACAATAGTTATCGGAAACTTTTGTTGCGTATTTTCTACGTTTTCGTGGGAAAGCTGTTTCAAATTTTATATTTTTTTACTAACTCTGCAAACTCATTACATATTTTTTCGGTGTTGTTCCGAACTTCTTTTTAAAAGCAGCAATAAAATGACTTGAGGTACTATAACCAACCTGTAAACCAACTTCATTTACATTATATTGATTCGTTTCCAACAATCTTCGTGAATGTTCCATTTTATAATCGAACAGAAAACTATACACTGTATCACCATAAATTTGTTTAAAACCTTCTTTTAATTTTTTAATGTTCAAACCAATCTCGTTTGCTAATTCTTGTAAGCTTGGTGGTTCAGCCATTCTTTGAATAATAATTTCTTTCGCTTTTCTAATTTTTAAAACGTTTTGCTCATCAACCAAAAAAGGACAATATTCACCTTCTGCAGTTTCATCTTTCTGAAAATGTAAGCTCAATAACTCGTAAACTTTACCTTTAACATATAATTCTCTTATAGAACTATTAATGTTTGAGTTGATAATTTGTTGCAAAACAATACCAACTGTTGGTTTAATTTCTGCATCATCGTAATATTTTTTGTTGCTATTTTCATTGCTTAGAAAAGGAATGTAACCAGATTCTTTAGAAAATAAAGAATGGAATTTTTCAATAGAAATTAAGATAGAAAGCAACGTTGTTTTTGGTTGAATTTCTAAATTAATAGGCAAAGTTCTCTGTGGGTTGTATAATAGAATAGATCTATTATCTAAAACATCAAAAGAATAAGAACCATCATTAAATAAAAATTTAGAATTACCTCGCAAACAAAAGTGCATTTGTATAAAAGTGCTATTAATCTCACGTTCAAAATTTAAAATTTCATTGCTTTCATTCTGAAAATGAAGTACATAAAAACCTTTTTCAAGCGTTATTTCATCAAGTGTACTTTCTCCGACATTTTTAAACATAAAAAATAAATTTAATCAATCTGTTTCTATTTAGAATCGTTCTATATAAAATTGATGTAAATCCTTACACCACAACAAAAATAGGGTTTTCAGCAAGTTTATTTACTAAAAAATTACTAAAAAACATACAACGTTATTAAAAGTACTTTTAGCGATGTTTTTTTATGAATTTAGTTTCTACTTTTGACCAACTTTTTAAGTTTATGCAAGAGACTACGAAAACTCATTTTTACAATATTGGTGTCAGTTATATAAAAGCCGACGCTAAAACTCGTGGTAAGTTTTCTTTATCGAAACAAAATCAGGTTGCTTTGTTAGAAATGGCAAAGGCTAAAGATTTTGATGGTGTTTTTGTTTTATCAACCTGTAATAGAACCGAAATTTGTGGTTTTGCAGAACATCCTTTCCAATTAATTCAACTATTGTGTCATTTTTCTGAAGGTTCTGTAGAAGAATTTGCTTCAATTTCTAATGTTTATAAAAATCAAGAAGCTGTAGATCATTTGTTTAGAATGGGTACAGGTTTAGAAAGTCAGATTTTGGGCGATTATGAAATTGTTGGTCAATTAAGACAGTCGTTTAAATTGGCAAAATTACATAATACTACAAATGGGTATTTAGAAAGATTGATAAATAGCGTTTTACAAGCAAGTAAAAGAGTTAAAAACGAAACAAAATTAAGTTCAGGAACTACGTCTGTTTCTTATGCTGCAGTGCAATATATCATTAAAAATTTGCCAGATTATAATTCTAAAAACATTTTAGTTTTTGGATTAGGAAAAATGGGCAAACATACCTGTAAAAACTTAGCAGAATACACGCAAAATAAATCGGTTTGTTTAATTAATAGAACAGAGCAAAAAGCAACTGAATTTATTAAAGAGCATGCTATGATTAGGAAATCTATCATAGAGAACTTATCAGAAGAAGTTGCTAATGCAGATGTTTTAATTGTTTCTACTGGTGCAGACAAGCCTACAATTACAAAAGAACATATTGCTGCAAATAAAAAAATGCTTATTTTAGATTTATCAATGCCAGAAAACGTAGCAAAGAATGTTACTGATTTTGAGGGTATTTCTTTGGTGAATGTAGATGAACTTTCTAAAATTACAGACGAAACATTAGCGGTTCGTCAACAAGAAATTCCATTTGCAGAAGCAATTATAGCAAAACATAAATTAGAATTTAATAGTTGGTTAAATCACAGAAGATTTACACCAGCAATTGCAGCTCTAAAATTATCATTAGAAAATATTAAAAACGACGAAATTAATTTTCACAAGAAAAAAATTACTGGTTTTGATGAACATCAAGCAGAAATCTTAACTTCGCGTTTTATACAGAAAATAACCACTCAATTTGTAAAACATTTAAAGGATGATAAAACATCTGTTTCGCAAAGTTTAGAAGTAATTAATAAGGTTTTTCAATCTTAACAACAAATCCAATGCAAAAAATAATTAGAATAGGAACTCGCGAAAGTCAACTGGCTCTTTGGCAAGCAAATAAAGTGCGCACAGAATTAGCTGAATTTGGCTACGAATCTATTTTAGTACCCATAAAATCTTTAGGAGATATTGTTTTAGACAAGCCTTTGTATGAGCTTGGAGTTACAGGCGTTTTTACTAAAACGTTAGATATTGCTATGTTAAATGGCGATATTGATATTGCTGTGCATTCTTTAAAAGATGTGCCAACAGCTTTACCAGAAGGTATTGTGCAAGCAGCAGTTTTAAAACGTGGTAATTATAACGATGTTTTAGTTTTAAAAGGAAATGAAGAGTTTTTTGGAACACCAAATGGAATTATTGCAACAGGAAGTTTGCGTAGAAAAGCCATGTGGTTAAACAGGTACCCAACTCATAAAGTAGAAGGTTTAAGAGGGAATGTAAACACACGTTTGGAAAAGTTAGATGAAAGTGAAACTTGGGATGGAGCAATTTTTGCAGCTGCAGGATTAGAAAGATTAGGTATTAATCCAGAAGGTGCAATAGATCTTTCTTGGATGATTTCTGCTCCTGGACAAGGTGCAATTATGATTACTGCTTTAGAGAAAAATGATTTTGTTTTAGATGCTTGTGAGCAATTAAACCATCATGAAACTAAAGTTTGTGTTGGTGTTGAGCGTGAGTTTTTACGATTGTTAGAAGGTGGTTGTACAGCTCCAATTGGTGCTTTAGCGTATGTAAACTCAAAAACTGAAGAGGTTAATTTTAAAGGAGTTTTATTAAGCAAAGACGGTTCTAAAAAAATAAAAGTAGAAAAAACAGCCAAACTTGGTAATCACAAATTTTTAGCAAAAGATTGTGCAGATTATGTGATTAACAGAGGAGGAAAAGAATTGATGTTAGAAGATGATGAAAATCAATCTAAAATTGCTTCTATATATTCTACAAAGAAACTTTCTGAACTTCAAAAAGAAACGTTGTCAGAAGCAATTGGTATAGAAGATAGCGATTTTATTAAAATTCGTTTTAATAGAATTCCTGCTAAAGTGATGAAAAACGAAATTGAAAACGTAATTATCACGAGTCAAAATGGAGTAGAGGCAATTTTAAATTCGTTTACTAAAAATGAATTAAAATTTAAGAATATTTATTGTGTTGGTAGAAGAACTAAAAAGCTAATCGAAAACAGAATAGGGAAAGTTACCAAAGTTGCAAAAAACGCAAAAACATTAGCTGAATATTTATCAAAAGAATTAGAAAATAAAGAGGTTACTTATTTCTGTAGCAACTTACGCATGGATATTTTACCAGCTTATTTACAAACCCACAGTATAATTGTAAATGAAGTAGAGGCTTATAAAACAATGTTAAGTCCAGATACTTTAAGTGATGAAATTTCTGGAGTTTTGTTTTATAGTCCTTCAGGAATTGAAAGTTATTTACAAGAAAATAATACTAAAAAAGTAGCTTTTTGTATTGGAGAAACTACAGCACAAGAAGCAAGAAAACATTTTGATACAGTTGAGGTTGCAAATATGCCAAGTGTAGAAAGTGTTTTAGAATTGGTAAATACGTATTACACAAGTAAAGCTTAAATATTACAAATTTAAAAGTTTTTTAAAATCGTTTAAATTTTTAAAAAATAGAAACATGTTTCGTACAAGAAGACTTAGAAAACACGAAGGAATTAGAAGACTTGTTAAAGAAACAAGACTTTCTGTTGATGATTTTGTATATCCATTATTTATTGAAGAAGGCGAAAACATAGAAACAGAAATTGTTTCGATGCCAGGAATTAAACGTTTTTCTTTGGATAAAATTTCGAAAGAATTAGATGAGGTTGTAGCTCTAAAAATTCCAGCAGTTTTGTTATTTGGAATTCCATCAACGAAAGATGAGGAAGGAACAGAAACTTGGAATGATGATGGAATTATGCAAAAAGCAATTCGTTTTATCAAAAAGAACTACCCAAGTTTATATGTAATTACTGATGTTTGTTTTTGCGAATATACTTCTCATGGTCATTGTGGAATTATACATGATAATGATGTTGATAATGATGCAACTTTAGTAAATATTGCAAAACAAGTAATATCGCACGCAAAAGCTGGAGTAGATATGGTTGCACCTTCAGGAATGATGGATGGAACGATTGATATGATTCGTCAATCTTTAGACAATACAGGTTTTGTAAACTTGCCAATTATGGCATATTCTGTAAAATATGCGTCAGCATTTTATGGACCATTTAGAGATGCAGCAGATTCTGCACCAACATTTGGTGATAGAAGAACGTATCAAATGGATCCATCAAACAGAGATGAAGGAATGCGTGAAGCAACGTTTGATGATCAAGAAGGAGCAGATATTTTAATGGTAAAACCAGCATTATCTTACTTGGATATCATTAGAGATTTAAAAAATAATTTTGATAGACCAATTGCTTGCTACAATGTAAGTGGAGAATATGCAATGGTAAAAGCTGCTGCAGAAAAAGGTTGGATCGATGGCGAAAAAGTAATGATGGAAAGCTTACTATCAATGAAAAGAGCAGGAGCAGACATTATTATCACTTATTTTGCAAAGGAAGCAGCTAAAGTTTTATTAAAAAATAGCCTTTAGGTTTTAGCTGTTAGCAATTTGCAAATAGCCAAAAACTAAAAGCCAAAAGCTAAAAAAATGAAATTCAAAAAATCAGAAAAATTATATAAAAAAGGATTAAAAAACTTAGTTGGAGCAGTAAATTCTCCAGTAAGAGCATTTTCTTCAGTTGGTGGAAATCCTTTGTTTATCAAAAAAGCAAAAGGAACTAAAATCACAGATGTAGATGGAAATGAATTTGTAGATTTAGTACTTTCTTATGGACCAATAATTTTAGGTCATAGACATAAAAAAGTGCAAAAAGCAGTCAAAAAAGCATTAAAAAAAGGCTATTCTTTTGGAGCATCAACAGAAAACGAAATAAAACTAGCAAAAATAGTTTGTGATGCTTTTCCAGGAATGGATAAAGTTCGTTTTGTAAATTCAGGAACAGAAGCCGTTTTAAGCGGAATTCGTTTAGCTAGAGCATTTACAGGAAAAGATAAAATTATAAAATTTGCAGGTTGTTATCATGGGCATCAAGATGCTTTATTAGTTGCAGCAGGTTCAGGTTTGATGACTTTAAGTTTACCAGGTTCTAAAGGAGTGCCTGAAGGAGCTGTAAAAAACACCTTAATTTCAAATTATAATGATTTAGAAAGTGTGAAAAAACACTTTGAAAATGATGATAATATTGCAGGAGTAATTATTGAGCCAATTGCTGGAAATATGGGAGTTGTAATTCCTGAAAATAATTTTTTGGTAGAATTAAAGGCATATTTAGAAACAAAAGGAGCGTTATTAATTGTTGATGAAGTAATGACTGGATTCCGTTCTAAATTTGGTGGAGCACAAGAATTATTAGGAGTTACTGCAGATATTACTTGTTTAGGTAAAGTTATTGGAGGAGGTTTTCCTGTAGGAGCTTATGGAGCAAGAGAAGAAATTATGCAAGAAGTTGCACCTTTAGGAGGCATGTATCAAGCAGGAACGTTAAGTGGAAATCCAATTGCAATGGCAGGTGGAATTGCTACTTTAACAGAATTAAAAAAACAAGATCCTTATAAAAAGTTCGAAGAAATTGGTTCTATTATAGAGGTAATTTTATTAGAAACTGCTAAAAAATACAATGTAGCTTTAACTGTAAATCGATTTGGTTCTATGTTGAATCCTTTCTTTGTAAATAGTGAAGTAACTAATTTTGTGGAGGCACAATTATCTGACACAAAAAAGTTTGCGGTTTTCTTTTGGGAAATGATTAAAAACGGTGTGTTTTTACCTCCAAGTCAGTTTGAAGCTTGGTTTTTATCATCAGCTTTATCAGATAAGGATATTAAAATAATAGCAGAAGCAGTAGATAAAGCAATGGAAAAAGTTTCTAAAATGTAAAATAAATTAAACGCAAAGACGCAAAGGAAATCGCAGAGTTCGCAAAGTTTTCTTTAAGAAAAACCTTCTTTGCAACTTTACGTTTAAAAAAATAAGATGACTGAAAACGAAATTTCTAAAATTATAGTCGACTGTGCTTTAAAAGTTCATAGAGCTTTAGGTCCAGGTCTTTTAGAAAGTTCTTATGAAGAGTGTTTGTTTTATGAAATTAGTAAAAGAAATTTAAAAGTAGAAAAGCAAAAAGCATTGCCTTTAATTTACGAAGAAGTAAAACGTAATGTAGGTTATAGGATAGACTTAATTGTTGAAGATAAAGTAATTGTTGAATTGAAATCTGTGGAAAAGATAAACGATGTTCATTTAGCGCAAGTTTTAACTTACCTCAAGTTATCAGAATGTAAGTTAGGATTATTAATTAATTTTAATGTTGCTTTAATAAAACACGGAATTAAAAGAGTAGTAAATAATTTATAAATAAAAATAACAGCAAAGAAAAAATAACAGCAAAGAAATATGATAAAACCTTTGCGACCTTTGCGAAAAATCTTTGCGCCTTTGCGTTTGAATTATGATAAAAAACGATTTATTTTTAAGAGCTTTAAAAGGAGAAACTGTAGACAGACCACCAGTTTGGATGATGAGACAAGCAGGTAGATATTTGCCAGAATTTCAAGAAATCAAAAAGAAATACGATTTTTTTACACGTTGTCAAACTCCAGAATTAGCTTCAGAAATTACGGTTCAGCCAATTAGAAGATATGGTATGGATGCTGCAATTCTGTTTTCAGATATTTTAGTAATTCCACAAGCCATGAATATTCATGTGGAAATGAAACCAAATTTTGGACCTTATTTACCAAATCCAATTCGTACACAAAAAGATTTAGATTCAGTAATTGTTCCAGATATTCAAGACACATTAGGTTATGTAATGGATGCCATAAAAGCAACCAAAGAAAAACTAAATGATGAAGTTCCTTTAATAGGTTTTGCAGGTTCACCTTGGACAATTTTATGTTATTGTGTGCAAGGTCAAGGTTCTAAAAATTTCGATAAAGCTAAAGAATTGTGTTTCACAAATCCTGTAGTTGCACATTCATTATTACAAAAAATTACAGATACAACAATTGCGTATTTAAAAGCAAAAGTTGCAGCTGGTGTAGATGCAGTTCAGGTGTTTGATTCTTGGGGAGGTATGTTATCTCCAGTAGATTATCAAGAATTTTCTTGGCAATATATGCAACAAATTATCGATGCTTTAAAAGACAGTATTCCTGTAATTGCATTCGGAAAAGGTTGTTGGTTTGCATTAAATGAAATGGCTAAATCAGGAGCTTCTGCTTTGGGTGTAGATTGGACGTGTTCTGCAAGAAACGCTCGTTATTTATCTGGAGGTAATATTACATTGCAAGGTAATTTCGATCCTACAAGATTGTTTTCTCCACCATCAGAAATCAAAAAAATGGTAACCCAAATGATTAATGAATTTGGAAAAGATAAATATATTGTAAATCTAGGACATGGAATTTTGCCAAATATTCCTCTAGACAATGCAAAAGCGTTTATAGATGCTGTAAAAGAGTATAAGAGTCCATCTTAAAATCTCACAAAATCCTGCAAGATTTCTATTATCTTGCAGGTATACATAATTATAATATTTTGAGCGTTTCCTAAAAAGGTCGCGCTTTCCTTTATATCTTTTGCCTGAAAAAGGCAAAAGGATGCCATTTCAATCGCTAACGCAAACTTTTGCCAGCCAATAAAATTTAGAATAAATTCAGAATTTCTTAAAAGCCAAAAAAAACTACAAATGTCGTTTTGGAATATTATAAAAAGTTTAGATTTTAAGCAAGTATGGATTCTGTTTCTATGGTTTTTGCAACATCCATTTTATATGTTTGCAACTGCAAAAGCAACATATTTTACAATTAGAATTGCGCAAAAAGAATTTCCAGATATTCATGATCAGCATAATAAAGCGAACGCATTTCGTCACGCTTTGTGGAATTTGCTAATCGCAAAAGAAAGTGCTAAATTTAGTTCAGATTTAGACGCTGTTTTAAGCTGGACAAAAAGGATTACAGATTGGCATGAAGAATTTTCGCCCAACAAAGAAATGCCAAAATTGATGGACTTGCATAATAACAAATTCGGACGAGATAAATTTCCAAAATGGAAAGAAGAATCTAAACCTAAAATTGTATTTCTTCTTAAAAATGAATTTTCCAGTGCAGTTCAAGTAAAACATACATCAGAATTCAAAAATTTAGAAAACCAATTAGTTTATTTAGAAAAATAAATTATTTTTAGAAAAGAAAAATCAGCTGAAAATGATAAAAAACATTGTTTTAGGAATTAAAGAATATACAGGAGCATTTGCATTAATTTCTGAATTAAAACTCTGGAAATATTTTATAGTCCCTATTTTAATAAGCATTCTTACTGCTGTTTTAATTGGAGTAGAAGTGTATGTTTTATATGATAATGTTGGTGGCGTAATTGCTAAATTATGGATTTGGGACTGGGGAAAAGAAGGTTTTACAGCAATCAGTAATTTTGTTGGTGGAATTATTGTTTTGGTTATTGGTTTAATTTTATACAAACATATTATTATGGCTTTTTCTGCGCCATTTATGAGTCCTGTTTCAGAAAAAATTGAACATCATTATTATGGAGAAACAAAACATTTGCACAGAAAAACAAGCAATACAGAACAATTAATAAGAGGAATCAGAATTAATGTTAGAAATTTAATTCGCGAACTTTTAATTACGTTTCCAATTTTACTATTAAAATTCATTCCAATTGTAAATATATTTTCAACCATTTTGTTGTTTATAGTTCAAGCGTATTATGCAGGTTTTGGAAATATGGATTACACTTTAGAGCGTCATTTAAACTATAAAGAGAGCGTTAATTTTGTCAGAAAAAATAAAGGTTTTGCAATCGGAAATGGAATTGTTTTTATGCTTTTTTTATTAATTCCTGTTATTGGAATTATTATTGTTTTACCACTTTCTGTAACAGCTGCATCTAAAAAAACGGTTAAATTGATGCACAACAAACACGAGATTGTTTATGAAAAATAAATTTTACAAATACATAGAAAATTTACAAGATACAATTACATCAACTTTAGAAAAAGTAGATGGAAAAGCTACCTTTGAGGAAGACCTTTGGGAAAGAAAAGAAGGTGGAGGAGGAAGAACCAGAGTGATAGAAAATGGTGCAATCTTCGAAAAAGGAGGTGTAAATATTTCTGCAGTTCATGGTGAATTACCTGAAGCTCTAAGAAATCAATTTAAAGTAAAAGAAGGTAATTTCTTTGCTTGTGGTTTAAGTTTGGTGTTGCATCCTATCAATCCATTTATACCAACTGTACATGCAAATTGGCGTTATTTCGAAATGTACGATGCTGATGGAAATATTGTAACTCAATGGTTTGGTGGAGGTCAAGATTTAACACCTTATTATTTGTTTGATGAAGATGCAACTCATTTTCATACGGTCTGTAAATCTGCTTGTGATCAACATCATCAAGAATTTTATCCGAAGTTTAAAAAAACCTGTGACGAATATTTTTGGAATGCACATAGAAATGAAGCAAGAGGAATTGGAGGTTTATTTTTTGATTATTTAAAAGAAAACGAAGAATTTTCAATTGAAGATCGATTCAATTTTGTGACAGAAGTTGGAAATAGTTTTTTAGAAAGCTATGTGCCAATTGTTGAAAAAAGAAAAGAAATTGAGTTTACAAAAGAACATAAAGATTGGCAAGAAATAAGAAGAGGAAGATATGTAGAATTCAACTTAGTGCATGATAGAGGAACGCTTTTTGGCTTAAAAACCAATGGTAGAATTGAAAGCATTTTAATGAGTTTGCCACCAATTGTGCAATGGAAATACAATCATCAACCAGAAGAAAACTCAGAAGAAGCTAAACTTTTAGCAGTTTTGGAGCATCCCAAAGACTGGATTTAATCTTATAATTTTGTTTTATAAAAACCTTAAGTTAATGCTTAAGGTTTTTCTTTTTAATAAGGTTACATTTTAAAATTGATTATTAAGTTTTAGAAATGTTGATGTGAATTTCGTAAAATAAATGCAATTAATGCTTTAAATAAAACAGAATATATATTTATTTTAAATTAAAATTAAGAATAGTTTAAAGACGTTAATTTTTAAACTATTTTTTTTTATGATATATTTAAATGTAGAATCATCACTTTTTTGTATTTTTACAATCTCTTAAAACAGATAAAAATGGCAATTTTTGAATTAAAGCTCCCTAAAATGGGCGAAAGTGTTGCAGAAGCAACAATCACTTCTTGGTTAAAAGAAGTGGGTGATACTATTGAATTGGATGAAGCTGTTGTAGAAATTGCAACAGATAAAGTAGATTCAGAAGTGCCAAGTGAAGTAGAAGGAAAGTTGATTGAAATTCGTTTCCAAAAAGATGACGTTGTTGCTGTTGGAGAAACAATTGCTTTAATAGAAACTGATGGAGATAGTTCTGGTTCAGAGAATGCTGCTCCAAAAAAGGTTGAAGAAACTTCAAAAGAAGTTAAGGAAGTAGAAAAAACAGTTGAAAAAGCTGCTGAAGTTGTAGCAACTCCAATTGCTAAAAACTCTGATTCTGGTAAATTTTATTCGCCTTTAGTAAGAAATATCGCTCAAACAGAAGGTGTTTCTATGGACGAATTAGAAACAATTTCTGGAACAGGAAAAGATAATAGAGTAACAAAAGACGATATTTTATTGTACTTAAAAAATAAAGGTACAGGAACTCAAAAAGAAACTTCGGCTAAGGTTGAAACACCAAAAACAACTCAAAAAGTTGCTGAAAAAGTGGTTTCAAAAGCAAGTCCTGTTTCTGTAAATGGAGGTGATGAAATCATTGAAATGAGCAGAATGGGTAAATTGATTGCAAAACATATGGTAGATTCTGTTCAGACTTCTGCTCATGTACAATCGTTTATTGAGATTGATGTGACCAATATTGTAAAATGGAGAGGTAAAGTAAAAGATGCTTTCTTAAAAAGAGAAGGAGAGAAATTGACTTTTACGCCAATTTTGATGCATGCAATTGCTGCTACTATAAAAAAATATCCAATGATAAATATTGCTTTAAATGGCGATACTATCATTAAAAAGAAAAACATAAATTTAGGAATGGCTGCTGCTTTACCTGATGGAAATTTAATTGTGCCTGTAATTAAAAATGCAGACCAGTTGAATCTAGTTGGCATGACAAAAGCTGTGAATGATTTGGCAAATAGAGCAAGAAATAACGCTTTAAAACCAGATGAAATACAAGGAGGAACTTATACTGTTACTAATGTTGGTAGTTTTGGTTCTGTAATGGGAACACCAATAATTAACCAACCACAAGTTGCTATTTTAGCTTTAGGAGCTATTAGAAAAGTGCCTGCAGTTATTGAAACTCCAGATGGAGATTTTATTGGAATCAGACAAAAAATGTTTGTTTCACATTCTTACGATCATAGAGTTGTAAATGGTGCTTTAGGTGGTATGTTTATTAAAACATTAAAAGAAATCTTAGAAGCTTGGGATTTAAACGCTGATTTTTAGATTAGTTTTAAATATAAATTTAAAAACGCTTGGAATTTTCCAAGCGTTTTTTTGTTTTTACTTTTTAGAAAACAACCACCAATTCATATTTCTACTAATTTTAAAACCCAATTTTTCATAAAGTCCAATTGCTGGGTTTCCTTTATTAGTATGTAAAATAGGGAGTTTCTTTTGTCTTAGAATTTCCTTGGTTGTATGATAAATCAATTGTTTTGCAAACCCTTTCCTTGTATAGTCTGGATGTGTTACTACAGAACTTATTTCAATAAAAGAATCCGTTTGCATTCTTTGACCAGAAATAGCGATTAATTTATTGTCTTTAAAAATTCCGTAGAAATTCCCCATTTCAAAACCTTTTTTTTGATAAAAACCTGGCATTACCAACCAAATTAAATCATAAACTTCATCAATGTTTTCTTGGGTTAATAAGATAATTTCTTCAGTAATGTCAACATCAACTAACTTATCTAAAATCATTTGACAGCCATTAATTTTTTTCTCTAAAATTATTTTATGGTCATCAAGTAATGGAGTTTGGTCTTCTGAAACAAAAAAGAACTTCTTTGTGAATTCACTATATTTATTTGAAGCTTTTGTAGTTTTATTGGCATCAAAAAAAGCGCCAAAAATATTAATCTCTGGATTATAAAATTGGACTCCATCAAATTGAATTGCATATTTTTTATGCGTTTCATTTAAAGAATACCAAACAGGATTTTTTAATTTATCTTCTAGTGTTATCATGCTTTGAATTATATAAAAAAAACTCGCAATAAATGCGAGTTTTTGTATCAATTTTGAAAAGAGAAATTATTCAGATTTGCTTTCAGTTCTAGTTTCTTCTTTCTTTTCACCTTTTACAATGTTAATGGTAAGTTCATTCTTTTCTTCATCTAAATCCATTGCAATTACATCTCCTTCTGTTAGGTTAGAGTTTACAATTTCTTCAGCTAAAGCGTCTTCAATGTACTTTTGAATGGCTCTTTTTAATGGTCTTGCACCATATTTTTTATCGAAACCTTTATCAGCAATATAATCTTTTGCTTTTTCACTTAAATTTAAAGTGTACCCTAAATCTAAAATTCTATTTAAAAGTTTGTCTAATTCAATATCGATAATAGAATGAATATCTTCTCTTTCTAAAGCGTTAAAGATAATTACATCATCAATTCTGTTTAAAAATTCTGGAGCAAAAGATTTCTTTAAAGCACCTTCAATAATTCCTTTTGCATATTCAGCTTCTTGTGCAGCTTTAGAGGAAGTTCCAAAACCAACTCCACCACCAAAATCTTTTAATTGACGAGCTCCAATATTAGAAGTCATGATGATAATGGTATTTCTAAAATCGATTTTACGTCCTAAACTGTCAGTAATATGGCCATCATCTAAAATTTGTAACAACATATTAAACACATCTGGATGCGCTTTTTCAATTTCATCTAATAAAATTACAGAATATGGTTTTCTACGAACTTTTTCTGTTAATTGACCTCCTTCTTCATAACCAACATATCCTGGAGGTGCACCAATTAAACGTGAAATAGCAAATTTTTCCATATATTCACTCATATCAATTCTAATTAAAGAATCGTCTGAATCAAATAATTCACGTGCTAAAACTTTCGCTAATTGAGTTTTACCAACACCAGTTTGCCCTAAGAAAATAAAAGAACCAATTGGTTTGTTAGGATCTTTAAGACCAACTCTATTTCTTTGAATTGCTTTTACAACTTTAGTAACTGCTTCATCTTGCCCAACTACTTTACCTTTTATCATGGTAGGTAATTCGTGCAATCTGTGGCTTTCTGCTTCTGCGACTCTGTTCACAGGAATTCCTGTCATCATAGAAACTACTTCTGCAACATTATCTTCAGTAACAATTTCTCTGTTTAATTTAGAGTCATCTTCCCATTGTTTTTGAGCAGAATTTAAAGCAGATTCCATGTTTTTTTCATCATCTCTTAACTTGGCAGCTTCCTCATATTTTTGTCCATTAACGGCTTTAGTTTTCAAATCACGAATTATTTCTAATTGAGATTCTAATTCTAAAACTTGTTTAGGAACAATAATATTGGTGATGTGAATTCGAGAGCCAGCTTCATCTAAAGCATCTATAGCTTTGTCAGGTAAATAACGATCAGTCATATATCTGTTCGTTAATTTTACGCATGCTTCAATAGCATCATCTGTATAATTTACATGGTGATGTTCTTCATATTTATTTTTAATATTTTGTAAAATCTGAATCGTTTCTTCAACAGAAGTAGGTTCTACAATTACCTTTTGAAAACGACGCTCTAAAGCACCATCTTTTTCGATATTTGTTCTAAACTCATCTAAAGTTGTAGCACCAATACATTGTATTTCGCCTCGGGCCAAAGCAGGTTTTAACATGTTAGAAGCATCTAAAGAACCAGTGGCACCTCCAGCACCAACAATGGTGTGAATTTCATCTATAAAAAGAATAATATCATCATTCTTTTCAAGTTCATTCATTAAGGCTTTCATACGTTCTTCAAACTGACCTCTATATTTTGTGCCAGCAACCAAACTTGCTAAATCTAAAGAAACAATACGTTTATCAAACAAAATTCTAGATACTTTTCTATCTACAATTCTCAGAGCTAAACCTTCTGCAATGGCAGATTTACCAACACCAGGTTCACCAATTAACATTGGGTTGTTCTTTTTTCTTCTACTTAAAATTTGCGAAACACGCTCAATTTCTTTTTGACGGCCAACAACAGGATCTAATTTTCCTTTTTCTGCTAAATCCGTTAAATCTCTACCAAAATTATCTAAAACAGGTGTCTTTGATTTTTTTACAGATTTTCCTTTTTGTTGTTCAAAAGGATTCGATTTTTCTGATGGGAAATTGTCATCAGAAGGTGTTTCTGCAATTGGGTTTGATGGTAAAATAGCATCAATATCGTCTACATGTAATTGTTTGTATAAAGCTTTTGCTTCATCATAATTAACATGGTATTTCTGAATCAACTTTGTAGTTGGGTCATTTTCATTTCTTAAAATACACAGTAGTAAATGCGCTGTATCAATAGCATCACTTTGGTATAATTTAGCTTCTAAAAAAGTAGTTTTTAAGGCTTTTTCAGCTTGTCTTGTTAAGCGTAAATTAGGTTTCTCTGTGTTTTCTATAAATGTTGGGTTAGATGGGTTTAGTTGCTCTAACTTTTTACGCAACAAAATTAAATCAACATCAAATGCTGTTAATATCTCAATTGCTTTTCCATCGCCTTTTCTTATTAAACCTAATAAAAGATGTTCTGTTCCAATAAATTCATGCCCTAATCTTAAAGCTTCTTCTTTACTAAAGGTGATTACATCTCTTACTTTTGGTGAAAAATTATCGTCCATATTTCTTTTGTCTTGAGGTAAATTTAGTCTCTTTCTTTTCTACATAATTACAAAAAAGATGCCAATATAAAAAACTGACAAACTGACTAATTATTTAAAGGTATAAAACTATTGCAAATGAAACAAATAAAAGACTGTTAAAAATTATCAAAAAATGTTGATAACTATGGTGTTTTACAATCGATAAACCCTTTGTAAATACTGTAAGAAATAGTATCTTGCCTTGTTTTAAAAATTTGGATAAATACTAATAAGAATTATATATGTCAGAAGGGGAAAAGTTAATTCCGATTAATATTGAAGAGCAGATGAAAGCTGCATACATTGATTATTCAATGTCAGTAATAGTTTCAAGAGCATTACCAGATGTTAGAGATGGTTTAAAACCAGTTCACAGAAGAGTTTTGTATGGTATGCACGAGTTGGGAATTAAAGCAACAGGGTCTTATAAAAAGTCTGCAAGAATTGTTGGGGAAGTTTTAGGAAAGTATCATCCTCATGGAGATACTTCTGTGTACGATTCTATGGTGCGTATGGCACAAAGTTGGAGTGTACGTTATATGATGGTTGATGGTCAAGGAAACTTTGGTTCTGTAGATGGAGATTCACCAGCTGCAATGCGTTATACTGAGGTTAGAATGCAAAAAATATCAGAAGATATGTTAGCTGATATTGAAAAAGATACTGTGGATCACCGTTTAAATTTTGATGATACTTTACAAGAACCTACTGTTTTACCAACTAAAATTCCAAATTTATTGGTAAATGGAGCCTCAGGAATTGCTGTTGGTATGGCTACAAATATGGCACCTCATAACTTAACAGAAGTTATTAACGGAACTGTAGCTTATATTGATAATAATGATATTGAGATTGATGAATTAATGCAACATATAACTGCTCCAGATTTTCCAACTGGTGGTATTATTTATGGTTATGATGGTGTTAGAGAAGCTTTTCATACAGGTCGTGGACGTATTGTAATGCGTGCAAAAGCTATTATTGAAGAGGTAAAGGGTCGTGAGTGCATTATTGTTACTGAAATTCCTTACCAAGTTAATAAGGCAGACATGATTAAGAAAACTGCAGATTTGGTAAATGAGAAAAAACTATCTGGTATTGCCAATATTCGTGATGAATCTGATAGAAATGGAATGCGAATTGTATATGTTTTAAAACGTGATGCAATTCCTAATATCGTATTAAATAAATTATTTAAATACACACAATTACAAACTTCTTTTAGTGTAAATAATATTGCTTTAGTAAAAGGAAGACCAGAGCAATTAAACTTAAAACAATTAATACATTATTTTGTTGAACATAGACATGAAGTTATTGTTCGTAGAACAGAATTTTTATTAAAGAAAGCAGAAGCAAGAGCACATATTTTAGAAGGATTAATTATTGCATCTGATAATATTGATGAAGTTATAAAAATAATTAGAGCTTCTGGCAATGCAGATGAAGCTAGAGAAAGTTTAATTGAGCGTTTTGAATTGACAGAAATTCAAGCAAAAGCAATTGTAGAAATGCGTTTGCGTCAATTAACAGGTTTAGAGCAAGATAAATTACGTGCTGAGTTTGACGAAATTATGTTAACGATTGCAGATTTGAAAGATATTTTAGCAAATGAGCCAAGACGTTATGACATTATTAAAGAAGAATTACTACAGATTAAAGATAAGTATGGTGATGAGCGTAGATCTATTATAGAATATGCTGGTGGTGATATGCGTATTGAAGATATGATTCCTGATACGAAAGTTGTGGTAACAATCTCTAATGCAGGATATTTAAAGCGTACAAATTTAGATGAATATAAAGTTCAGAATAGAGGAGGTAGAGGACAAAAAGGAGCTACTACAAGAAATGAAGATTTCTTAGAACACTTATTTGTTGGTACAAATCATCAATATATGATGTTCTTTACACAAAAAGGAAAAGTATTCTGGATGCGTGTTTATGAAATTCCTGAAGGTGGTAAAAACACTAAAGGTAGAGCAATGCAAAACTTAATTAATATAGAACCAGACGATTCTGTAAAAGCATTTTTAGTAACTGAAGATTTAAAAGATGAAGAATATATTAATAGTCATTATGTAATAATGGCTACTAAAAAAGGTCAAGTTAAAAAGACTTCTTTAGAGCAATATTCACGTCCAAGAACAAATGGAATTAATGCAATTACTATTAAAGAAGGTGATGAATTATTATCAGCAAAACTAACAACTGGAGATAGTCAAGTAATGTTGGCATTAGCTTCTGGTAAATCAATTCGTTTTGAAGAAGCAAAAACACGACCAATGGGAAGAACAGCTTCTGGAGTTCGTGGTATAACTTTACAGCACGAAAATGATGAAGTTATTGGATTAGTTGCTGTAAATGATATGGACAGTAATATTTTGGTAGTTTCTGAAAAAGGATATGGAAAACGATCTAAACTAGAAGATTATAGAATTACCAACAGAGGAGGTAAAGGTGTTAAAACACTTAATATTTCTGAAAAAACAGGAAATTTAGTAGCCATTAAAAATGTTGATGATTCTAATGATTTAATGATTATCAATAAATCTGGTTTAACTATTAGAATGGCTGTTGAAGATTTACGTGTTATGGGGCGTGCAACACAAGGTGTTCGTTTAATTAAGATAAAAGAAGATGACAGTATTGCAGCTGTAGCTAAAGTGATGCATGAAGAGGAAGAGGATGAGTCAGAAGGTGAAAATTCTGAAAATCTAGAGACTACTGATGCAAATTCTGAAGAAGAAACAGAAAATGGCACGGATATTGAAAATAATACAGAAGAAACACAAGAGTAATTATAAATTAAACACATATTAAAATGAAAAAACAAATTATAGCAATTTCATTAGGATTGATGTCAATTGGAATGTTTGCGCAAAAAAAAGAACTAAGAAGCATAGACAAAGCTATCGATAAAAAAGACTTCAAAACCGCTAAAGCAGAAATTGCTGTTTTAGAAGGAAACGAAAGTGCTATCGAAGAAAAATATGAAGCTTGGTATTACTTTTTAAAAGGATCTGCTTACGGAAAATCAAACATAGAAAAAGCTGCTGAAGCTTATGATAAATTGTTTGCAATAGAAAAAGAAAGTGGAAAATCTAAATATACAAATGAAGCAAAACCAAAATTAAATGAATTAATTCAGTTTGTTTCTAATAAAGCAATTACAGCTTATAATGATGATAAAGATTATGCTACTGCTACTAAAAACTTTTATTTAACGTATAAGTTAAGTCCAGCAGATACTTCTTTTTTATACAATGCTGCTGTTAGTGCATCTTTGGAAAAAGATTTTGATACTTCTTTTGAATACTACAAAGAATTACAAAATATTGGTTATACAGGAGTTACTACACAATACTTTGCTGTAAATAAAGAAACTGGTGTTAAAGAAAATCTTGGTGGTAAAGATCAAAGAGATTTAATGGTTAAAACTGGTCAATATAATACGCCTACAGATGAAAATACAGATTCTAAGCAAGCAGACATTATAAAGAATCTTAGTTTTATTCTTATTGCTCAAGGTAAAACAGATGAAGCAATTGTTGCGATTAAAGAAGCAAGAAAGAATGAGCCTAAAGATTTAAATCTTTTATTAAATGAAGCTCAATTGTACATCAAATTAGAAAAGATGGATAAGTTTCAAGAATTAATGGAAGAAGCTGTTGAATTAGACCCTAAAAATCCTACTTTATTTTTTAATTTGGGTGTTGTAAATCAAAACCAAGGTAAAACTGAAGAAGCAATTGGGTATTATAAAAAAGCTATTGAATTAGATCCTGAATACGCAGATGCTTACATGAATTTATCTGTAGCAATTTTATCTGGAGAACAGGCTATTGTAGAGGAAATGAATAAAAATTTATCTAACTTTAAAAAGTATGATGAATTAGAGAAAAAACAAAAAGAGTTATACCAATCTGCACTTCCTTATTTAGAGAAAGCAGATGAGCTTGGTAGAACAGAAGATACTGTAAAATCTCTTTTAAATATTTATGACCTTACAGGAAATAAAAAAGCTGAGACTTTAAGACCTATTTACAAGAAAATGAGAGGTATGTAATCTTTCAAATTGATAAAAAGTAAAAAACCGAAATCGTAAGATTTCGGTTTTTTTATATAATTTTTTTAATGACTCTTAATTTGTGCGTATGCGTTTGCAAATCGTGGTTAAAAATTCCACTATGATCTAAAGTATCAATCCTTACTTTACCATGTGCATGAATAATATGATAATCTTTTAAAATAATACCAACATGAATTATTTCTCCTTCCTCATTATCAAAAAAAGCTAAATCTCCAGGTTCACTTTCTTCAATAAAACTTAAAACATCACCTTGTTTTGCCTGCTGTTTTGCATCTCTTAATAATTTATGACCGCAAATTTTATAAACCATTTGAGTAAAACCTGCGCTATCAATTCCAAAAGGAGTTTTACCTCCCCATAAAAAGGGAGCGTTTAAAAAAGTAAAAGCATTTCTAATTATTTCATCTTTATCCATTTTATTAGAAAATACTTTACCTTGGTAATTATATTTTTTAGAATTGATAAAAAAATGATGATCAGCAAAAAAAGGCAATCTAGATCCTATAGGGATTGTTAATAAATTATTGGTAGCATCTGTTATAAAATCCATGAACTCTCCAGCATAAACAACAGTGGGTTCAACTAATAATTTTTCATACAAATCTTCAGAAATTTTCTCAAATTGTTTATGGTCTATAAATCCTTCAAAACCATCAGAAGCCAATTGAATTTTACTCCAATATTTTTGTTGTTCAAGAATTGTAAAAAACTCTCCAAATAAAACTTGACTCACCATTTCTGATGAGTCTGAAGGTTCTGCTCTTAAAGGAACAATGCTTAAATTACAAATTCCGTACAAATTTTATAAAATTAAATTCTTTCAATAATTAATGCACTAGCACCACCACCACCATTACAAATAGCAGCTGCACCAATTTTTGCATCATTTTGTTTTAAAATAGATGTTAAAGCAATAACAATTCTAGCTCCAGAAACGCCTAAAGGATGTCCTAAAGAAACTGCCCCACCATTTACGTTTGTATTTTTATCTGTAATTCCTAAAATTTTCATATTTGCTAAACCAACTACCGAAAAAGCTTCGTTAAATTCAAAATAATCTACATCATCTAATTTTAAATTTGCTTTAGCTAAAGCTTTTGGTAAAGCTTTAGATGGTGCAGTTGTAAACCATTTTGGTTCGTGAGCAGCATCTGCATAACTTACAATTTTTGCAAGTGGTGTAATATTTAATTCTTTTGCTTTATCAGCAGACATTAAAATCAAAGCAGCTCCACCATCATTAATGGTAGATGCATTTGCAGCTGTAACTGTTCCTTCTCTTGTAAAAGCGGCTCTTAAAGTAGGAATTTTATCCATTTTCACATTCTTAAACTCTTCATCTTCAGCAAAAATAATATCCTCTCCACGTCTTTGTGGTATTGAAACTGGTACAATTTCATCAGCAAATTTACCTTCGCTCCAAGCTTTTGCAGAACGTTCATAAGATTGTATAGCAAATGCATCTTGGTCTTCTCTAGAAAAACCGTATTCGGTAGCACATTCATCTGCACAAACACCCATGGCAACATTCTCATAGGCATCTACCAAACCATCTTTTTGCAACCCATCTTCCATCGTAATTGGTCCAAATTTAGATCCATTTCTTGCATGTTGATAATGAGGAATAGAGCTCATATTTTCCATACCACCAGCAACAACAATATCAGCATCACCTAAAGCAATGGTTTGAGCAGCTAGCATAATCGATTTCATACCAGATGCACATACTTTGTTTACAGTTGTACAAGGAACAGTATTTGGAATACCAGCATGAATTGCAGCTTGTCTTGCAGGCGCTTGTCCTAAACCAGCTGAAACTACATTCCCCATAAAAACTTCTTGAACTAAATTTGGATCTAAATTTATTTTACTTAATGCTCCTTTTATGGCAGTTGCTCCTAAAATTGTTGCAGGTATTGATGATAAACTACCCATAAAACTTCCAATAGGAGTTCTTGCTACAGATACAATTACTACGTCTTTCATGCGTGATATTTAAGTGTTATTTCGTTTTTAATTCTGGTGCTAAATTAACCATTTTAAATCAAAAAGAAATCTTAAATACAAGTGTAATTTTTTGCGTTCGTATATTTGCATTAAGTTTGTGTAAATAACAAAATTTTTATGAGTGAATTTGTAAATAAAATATATAGAAACAATACGATTATCTACAAGGTAATTTTGTTTTTAATTACTACAGTTGCTATTGTGTATTTATTTCCAAAAGGAGGTCAGTTTAAATATGATTTTAACAACGGGCAACTTTGGAAATATGATAATTTGTATGCAACATTCGATTTTGCGATTCAAAAAACGGATGAAGAAATTTCATTAGAAAAGAAAGAAATTAAAGCAAATTCCAAACTTTATTTTAACTACAAAACAGATGTTGTATCTAAAGTAAATGAAACATTTAAAAATAGAATAGCAATTTTAAAAGTAGAGGATTCATTATCCATTACTGAAATAAATCGCCTTGAAGTAATTGGTGAAAGTATAATTAATAAAATATATAATTCAGGATTTTTAGAAGTAGCAAGTGAAAATGTAGTTGCTGATAATAATCAAATTATAGCTTTAAAAAAAGATAATGAAGTAGAGGATGTTTCATTTAAAAACTTGTTGACATCTAAAGATGTATTAAAAATCATTAAAATTAACTTAGGAAAAGAACCTTATAATTACGGACAAAAATCGCTTTTAAATATATTAGCAGGTATTGTAAAACCAAACGTTACTTTCGATGAAATATATACGAATAAAGTAATAGAAAACGAAATTGGTAAAATATCTTATACAAAAGGTAAAGTTACAGAAGGCGAATTAATAATTTTAAAAGGGGGGATTGTAGAAGGTAAAAAACTCGCTATTCTAAATTCGTTAAAAAGTGAATCAGCATCAAAAGTTTGGACAGATTCTAATTATAACTGGATTGTTTTTGGATACACAATTTTAGTATCACTTGCATTATTGATGCTATTACTATTTCTGCATAAATACAGAATAGAAATTTTTGAAAATAACAATAAGGTTACCTTTATATTTTTTAATGTATTTGCCATCATTTTTATTCAAACATTGGTTATCAAATATAATGCAGACTATTTGTATGTGGTTCCCTTAAGTATATTACCAATAATTATAAAAGCATTTTTTGATGCTAGATTGGGTTTGTTTACTCATGTTTTAACAGTACTGCTTTTAGGATATATTGTTCCTAATAGTTTTGAATTTATTTACCTCCATATTATTGCAGGTATTGTTACCATACTTACAGTCTCTGAGTTGTATAAAAGAGCTAATTTATTTATATCTGTTGCGCAGATTACAGGTATTTATATGATTACTTATTTTGCTTTTTCAATTATAAAAGAAGGCAATGCATCACAAATTAATTGGGATTATTTTATTCTATTTGCCATGAATGGTTTATTATCCTTTTTGTCGATTATTTTAATTTATATGTATGAAAAAGTTTTTGGGTTGGTTTCTGATGTTACACTTTTAGAATTATCAAACACAAATGCAAAACTGTTAAGAGAATTAAATGAAAAAGCACCAGGAACTTTTCAGCACTCCATGCAAGTAGCAAATTTAGCAGAAGCTGCAGCCAATGAAATAGGAGCAAACTCCATGTTAGTAAGAACAGGTGCGTTATATCATGATATTGGAAAGATGCTTAATCCTATGTATTTTATAGAAAATCAATCTACAGGCGTAAATCCTCATAACGATTTATCACCTAGAGATAGTTCTAAAATCATAACAGATCATGTTATAAAAGGAGTAGAATTAGCCAAGAAATATAATTTACCAGATAGAATTATAGATTTTATAAGAACACATCATGGAACAAGTTCTACTTACTATTTTTATAAAAAGGAGCAAGAATTAAATCCAGATACAAAAATTGATATTAAAAACTTTCAATATAAAGGCCCGATTCCATTCTCTAAAGAAACCGCTATTTTAATGATGTGTGATGCTGCTGAAGCTGCCTCAAAAAGTATTAAAAATCCTACAGCGCAGTCTATCAGTAATTTAATTGATAAAATTATTGATAAACAAATGGCAGATAATCAATTTTTAAACTCAGATATTACATTTAGAGAGATAAAAGTGATCAAAAAAGTCATCAAAAAAAAATTGATGAATATCTATCATTTACGAGTAGAATATCCAGAATAAAAAAAATACAGAAAAAAGTTAAAAACATCTTGCTAAATTGTAATTCTAATATTACATTTGCACTCGCATTTAAACAAATGCAAATAAGTTCATAAAGTAGGAGAGGTGCCAGAGTGGTAATGGAGCAGATTGCTAATCTGTCGACGGGTAACTGTCGCCAGGGTTCGAGTCCCTGTCTCTCCGCAAATAATATATAAAGTAAAGAAATTAAATTTTTTTTTATTCGTAATTAATAATTTATTTTCGGGGTGTAGCGTAGCCCGGTCATCGCGCCTCGTTTGGGACGAGGAGGTCGCAGGTTCGAATCCTGCCACCCCGACACTGTTTTCGTAGAAACATAAAAACTACGGGCTCTTAGCTCAGCTGGATAGAGCACCTCCCTTCTAAGGAGGCGGTCGGAGGTTCGAATCCTCCAGGGCTCACAAAGGTTTACTAGCAATAGTAAGCCTTTTTTGTTGTTTTATATTTTCATTACTTATCTGTATTTTGTTATATTTTGTTATATTTGAGCGTAAAAACGTGATAGAAACGTGATATTTTATGAACGGAAAAATACGATTAGATACAAGGAAAGGTGAAGAGCGAAAAAACGGATTTCCTGTTTGTGTGTTTCTGCATCATAAAGGTAAACAGAAAAAAGTAAATTTAGGTATCTATTTTGAATTAAAGGATTGGGATCTGAAAAATCAGATTCCGAAAAGAAACCCGAAATTGAATTTGTTTCTCCGAAAAAAACAACTGCTCCTGGATGAACTTATTTTTGAATATAAAACAACCAGAAAAGCAGATTTAGAAGGCGCGAAAAAAATATTATTAGGTGGTATTGGTGTTAATTCGATTTCTTTTTATGAATTCTATGAAATGTATCTGCAGGAATTGCAGAAAAAAAATAAAATATCAACTTACAATATTTATAAAACTGCTTTAGATCAACTTAAAAAGTATAGGGTTGAATTAAATTTTGATGATCTGGATTATAATTTGCTAAATGGTTTTAAAGATTGGCGCATACAATTAAATAATTCAAAAAATACCATACACACGTATTTAAGGAAATACAGGGCAGTTTATAACGAAGCTGTTAAAAGAGGTGTAATTGAAGATAAAAAGCCTTTTGCTGATGCTTTTGTGGGTGTTACCGTTAAAAGTAATAGAACCAAAAAAAAGAATATTAATAAACAGGATATTTTAAAAATGGAAAACGCCGAAAATTTAACTTTTGCAGATCAAAGAACAATTGATTTATTTTTACTACTCTTTTATTTTGGTGGTCAAGATTTAAAAGATTTGTATTATCTGGAGCGCAAAAAAATAGCAAATAACCGTATTTACTTTACACGTGGTAAGTTGGATGAAACTGGATACGAATTTGATTTAAAAATAGTGCCTAAAGCGCAAAAAATTATTGATAAATACCAGGTAAAGGGTAAATACTTGTTTAAATGGCGCAAAGATTATGCTGGCTATAAAACTTTTAGAGATAATTTTAGACGTAGTTTGTTGCGTGTGCAGAAAGATTTAGAAATAAATGTGCAGCCTTTGGGTGGTAATTTGGGTATAAAAGTGGCTAGGCATACCTTTGCAACGTTTGGGAAAAATTTATTTATTGATACAGATTTGCTGCGTGAATTAATGGGTCATGAAAGAAATGATGTAGATACTATTTACAAAGATAAATATCCTGAAAAGGTAAGGGATTTGGCGCACGAAAAAATTATAAATTAACTTTATTTAGTTAATATTGGAGTTAAATATAAGATAGCTAAAACTAAACCTATAATTAAATACCAAGCAATAAATTGTAGGTTATTTTTTATAGATTTAAGAAGTTTAATTTTAGTTTCTTCAGCTGTTAGTTCTTTTTCCATTTTAAAATAATTCTAATTTTAATGTAATTGTTTTTTCGTCAAAAAAAATGATAGATGCTTTTTTATTATTTGGATTTTTAGAAATGTAGTCGTGTATTTTTTTATTAAAAATAGTTCCTAATAGTTCATTTTCTCTATCTTTTGAGCTTGGGCAATAAAATCTTATTTCTTTTGTATCTGGTTTAATCCAAACATTTACTTTGTCTTTATTTTTGTAACTATCTAATTCGTTTTTATGAATATTAAAAGTGTAGTTTTTAGAAAAAGGTGGCTTAATTTTTTTACTAGTTAATTTAATTACTACAAAAATAACAATTATTATACATACGAATTCTATCATAGTTTTTGTTTAAAAAAAAAGTCAAATATATTAAAAAAGTGTTAATTACTTGTAATAATCTTATTTTATACAAATTAGCTTTGTAAACTATTTAAAATTAAATATATTGGTATTTCCCCTTTTTTTATCGATTAAATTAAAGCCCCGTTAAAATGTGCTATAAATTGTTGAAGGAGTACTTGTTATTTAAAAAAAATGAGGATGAATATACATCATCAGAAAAAGAAAAAATTTTAAATTCTATAAAACAAGAATTGCAATCTAAAAATACAACAATTACTTTGTAGTTTGTTGTAACTTAATATCCTCAAAAGTTAAAGATAGTTGTAATAAAGCCTCGCTAATTACTTCTAATTTTTCGTTCGTTTCGTTTTGTTGGTTGAATAATATATTCAATTTATCATCAATCTTTAAACTGCTAAAATCGTTTTGGTAGTTTATAGGTGTTTCTGCAACGTGCTTATTTCTGTATTCGGTGGTGTATTTTTTTTTAATTTCTAACTGACCTTTTGTACCTACAATTGCGTTTTCTAAATATTCTAAAATGATATTTAGAGTTTTTGCTTTCGTATTTATTTTGGAATCGTTTAAAATATTTCGAACAGTATTGACTGAAATTGACGTGTTTTTTGCAATTTCATAAGCAGTTATGTTGTTTTCTTTAACTAAATCCTTAATTAATTTCTTTAAATCCATGTCTTAACTATTTGATAATCAATATAATGTAATTTATATTAAAAATAATTCACATAAATTGAATTATATTGACCTAAATTGACATATATTTGTATCACTGTTTAGTAAATACTCTACAAAGATATATAATTAAAACAGTTTACTAAACTAAATACATTAAAATGCTATAAATATGGTAGTTGAAAAGTTAGAAGGTAGTGAGGAGTTAAGAGAAAGTTTGCCTTATGGTGCAATTGAAGAAATTGCAAAAACATTTGAGCATACTGCAGCTTGGGTTGCTCAAGTAATTGCTGGTAGAAAAAAAGGAAATACTTTAATTATTGAATGTGCTTATAAAATTTCTGATGCAAATTACGAAATTAAAGATAAGGTTCAAAAAATACTAGAAGGTTATGGACCCACTAACTAAACAAGAAAACAACATTGCAGAATTAATTGCATTTGGTTTTTCGGAAAAGGAAATATCATCAAAATTATTTATTGCAGAAAGCACAGTGCATACGCATGCAAGGAATATCCGCAGAAAAATAGATGCACGTTCTGCTGTAGATGTGGCAAGGTTTTACATTTTAGAAAATCCGAAAAAATTCTTTGTGGCTGTTTTCTTTTTATTGCTACAATCTTTTATGATGTTTCATGGCCAACATTACGAAATGAGAAAACCGTTAACTGCCAGAACTGTAAGAACTGCTAAAACAAGAAGAAATGAACATTGCTAAACTACAAATTAAGCGTATCAATATACTTTTTACCTTTAAAAGGCTTGGTTTTCGGGGGAGAACTGCATTCTATAACGTGTGCAAAAGTATAGATGTTACGCTTAGTAGTTTAGATATTATAAATTTTTATGATCATGAGTTTGTATCTGAAAATTTAGTTACAAAAATGGAGGGTTTCATCGAAAAATTAAAAAATGAGTAAGAAAGATACAATTGCCGAAAATTTAGTGAACTGTTGGATTAAAATGTTGAGAGAGGAAGGGTTTTCTTATGATGAAATGATTGAGATTTTTAGAACAGTAAAGTTAAAGGCAGATTGTTTAATAGCAAAAGCGCAATTATGAATGTAATATCTATTGATGAACTTGTAGCAAGAGGTTTAATTATTGTTCATAAAAAACAATTTTTAGATTTATTGGTAGAAGTAAACGTAAAAACTTCTGTAGATAAGCGTGTAAAGTGGATTGATAGAAAAACGGTAATTGATAAATATGGTGTTACCAGGTATTGGTTAGCAGATGCAGAAAAAGACCCTTTTTCTTATTTGCAAGTAATGAAAGGCAAAACCAAAACAGCGCCTAAAAAATATTTAGAGAGTAGTATAATAGATGAACAACAAAGACAAGCTGAATGTTAGAAACAACCAATTTTAATGCGAGTGAAATTTTAGGGCAAAATTGTAGAATAGGGAAAACGTATCCTAGTAATTGTGTGCCTGGTGTTCTTTGTTCGCCTAAAGATGAATTTGATATGATTGAAGGCTGTAATAAATGTGATAAACAAATTTGAATAACTAAAAATAATTAATAAGATGGACAAACAAATTTTACAAGACGTAAGTCAAAAGCAACGAAATGAGTATTTAAAAGACTCTTGTGTAAAAACAGAAAATTTTACATATCCAAAACATTTGGAGCAGGCAGATTTAACAAAAGAACGTAACGATTTTACGCAGAATGCAATTAAGGTATCTATTGAAGATGCAAAGTTAAAAGAAGCGCGTGAAAATTACAAAGCAGCAACCAAGCCTGTAAAGTTAGAGATGAAAATGCAAATGTCTAAAATTAGAACAGGTGTAGATGAAGTTACAGGAACTGTTTATTTAATGGATGATCAAGAAACTGGAGAAATGGGGTATTACAATGAATCTGGAGTTTTGGTGTATCAAAGACCATTGTTGCAGGAGGAAAGACAATTAAGGTTAGTAAATGATAATTCTAAAATAGCAAACTAAAATGAAAGATTTAAATATTACAGTAACAGATGGTGTAAAAACAATTGAAGTTTTACAAGGTGAAGCGCAAAAAAGAACAGAACCAACGAATGTAAATGTAGCTGGTTTAATTTCTGCACCAAAACAATATTTAAAACAGCGTAAAGATTTTATTGAGGTGGAAAAATGCCACTTAATCGTAGATAAATCTGCTGGTAGTTTAAAATTGGTTGTTGATGAAAAAAGTAAGTATGTAGATGCTATTTCTGGTGCGTTAAAAATAAATCCTGATTTCGAAAATTTTGGAATTAATGAAGGTGTGCAAAGAGATACTTTTAAGTTGGCAAATTTTATTAAAATGAATCGTTTTTTCTTTTCTGATAAAAATGTTGCTATAAAATTAGTATCAGAATTAAAGAATTTTAAAGCTAAAGTTAATAAGCAGGTTGAAGCTTCTGAAAACGATAGAGGCAATGCAAGATTTTTGTTAGATCAAGTTGTAGAATCTAATATTCCTGTTGGTTTTGATATTGATATTGCAATTTTTAAAGGTCAACCAAAAAAAACTTTTAAGGTTGAAATAAATATTAATTCCCAAAATTTTGAATGCACATTAATTTCTCCAGATGCAAAAGATTTGGTAAACGAGTTAAAGGAAAAATTGATTAATGATGAGTTAAAGGTTATTGAATCTTTATTGCCTGGTTTAGTAATTTTAGAGGTTTAGTTATGTGTGGAAAAGAAGCAGAAACAAAGAAATTACCTTATTGGATAACAGGAGTTAATCCAGTAACAGGAATGCATGAGCCACAAAGTTTAAATCGTGTTAGGTTTGGTTTATCAACCATAAAAATACCTAAAAGGGAACAAAACAGGTATAGCAATTAAAAATTAACAACATGAAAACGAAAGTTAAAAAATTAAGAAAAGTTTTAAAAACTGTTGAAAGTTGCGAATGCAAAAGAGCAGTTGAATTAGTGTATTTGTCAATTGTTTTTCTAGGTTATAAAATACCAAAAGTAGCTAAGTATTTTAAATTGTCTGAAGCAAATGTGCAGGCATCTTTAATAAAATGCGGTGTTCGCTTAAAAAAAGATAAGGAATTCAAGGAAAAAATGCAGAAAGCTGTTAGGGTGTATAATGTGGATGAAAATTTAAAATTGGTAGCTTAATGCAGACTAAGAAGCAATCTTTAATTGAATCTGTTTCCAATACTTTGATTGGTTTTGGAATCAGTTTTCTATCAACTTTTATAATTTTCCCTTTAGTGGGTGTTGATAGTAGTTCTGGTAAGAATTTAGTAATAACTATATTTTTTACGGTAGTTAGTGTGGTTCGTGGTTATGTTTTAAGAAGGTTTTTTAATAAGAAATTTAAATAATGAGTAGAAGTCATTCCTTTAGTGTAGATGTTGCAGGAGCGTATAATGTAGATATTGCATTGATGTTACAGCACATTTGTTTCTGGTACGAAAAAGTGGTTTCAGATGATGTGAATAAGTTTAAAAACGAGCATTGGGTGCGTATGAAATTAACGCAAATGAATCATCAATTTCCTTATTGGGGTATTTCTAAAATACGCCATTTAATCGATAAAATGTTAGATGAAAAATTGATTAAAAAAGGGGAATTTAACACCAAGAAAAACGACCGCACAAAATGGTATACTTTAACTCAAAAAGGTAAAAATTTATTAAATATTTCTGGTGCAAAAACACCTAAAAAAGTGAGTGCCGAAATTGGCAATAACAAGAGTGCCGAATTCGACAGTCTGACTGCCGAAATTGGCAACTCTAAATATAAGGAAGTAGATATAAAAGATATATACTTCTACTACAGTGAAAAAATAATTTCAAATAAATCTTTATTAGAAATAATTGCAATGCAAAATAGAATTAAAATAAATACCATAAAAAACAAAATTGAAGAGTTTGTTTTGCATTGTAAATCAACTGAAAAAAAACACAACAACGATGGTGATATTTTTAGTCACTTTTCGAGTTGGATTAGAAAGCAAAATTTACAGGATGCGAATTTAGAAACTGAACTAAATTGGTTTATTGATGTTTTTAATAAAACAGCAAATTCAGAATATAAAATTACAGATACTTTAAAACAATTATTTGCAAAACAGTTTGCTGTTGGTTTTTCTGGAGCAGATTTTAGAAAGGCAATTGCTAATTTGTACAGTTCATCACCAGTAAACAAATTTCATGTGCAACACCATTTCAAATTTGCAACTCCAGAGTATTTGCTAAAAGATGAAAATATGAACAAATATTTAAATTTTAGAAAGTAAGATGAAAACAGCAAATCAACAAAAAATAGAAGATAACGCAAATCATTGGGATGTGGAGAAGTCTGGTAAAAGATTGCTTTGGCGTTTCTCACAAGATGAAAAAGGAAACTTTAAAAACTTTACACCAAATGAAAACGATTACAATGCGTTAAAATCTGTTTTAAGTTGGATAAATAGGCAATCTTCTGGAATTATAGATAACAGTCCTTTGTATGCTAAATTGTACATTTTGCAGTTGGTTGGTGAGATTAGAGAGAATAAAACAACCGTTTTTAATGATCTTGTTTTTGATAAGATTTCAAATCAATTATCAAAACCTTTAGAGTTGTTTTATAGCACTTTTTATGAAGATTTATGCTCCAATCAATTGAATAGATTAACAACCGAAAACTTTACAGATGTAGATGGTAAAGCTGTTTTAATGGATGAAAAGAGATTTAGAGAAACGTTTCCATTGAGTTTGGTAGTTTCTAAAATGAATGAGCGAATGATTGCAACCCTACATAGACGAAGTTAAGATGTTTGATTTAGAAAAAAAAGTAGAGGAGCCAAAGGATTCCGAAAGTTTCTTAAAGGATATTTTATCTAAAAGAATACAGTCTACAGATGTAATTACATCAGCAGAATATTTAATGAAGATTGATGGTGTTAAGAAAATAAGCAAAGATAATATCTCTGGTTTTATTGGTTTAGCAAAGAGTAGAAAGTCGTTTGCTGTTACTATGTTTGTTTCTGCTTTGGTTGGTGGTTTGAATTTGTATAATAAGTTTCAGGCATTAAAAAAATGCAAAGTTTTAGCAGCAGATACAGAACAAAGTGCAGATGATGTGCAGTTGGTTACAAAAAGAATAAAGCATTTAGTGGGCGATGAAGTAAATCTATTTATGTACGCGTTAAAACCATTCAATCCTACAGAAAGGTTGAATGCTATAGAGTTATTATTGATTGAGCATAAGCCAGATGTGTTGGTGATTGATGGTATTAAAGATTTGATATATAACATCAATGATCCTGTGGAGTGTACAAACGTAATGTCAAGGCTTCAAAAATGGAATGTTGAATTTGATATTCATATCTGCTGTGTGTTGCATCAAAATAAAGGTGATGGTAATGCAAGAGGTCATATTGGTACAGAATTGAATAACAAGTGTCAAATTTTAATAAGAGTAACACAGAACGAAAATGATAAAACAATTAGTCATTTTGAGGAAGTGTTTGGTAGAGGAAAAGGAATTGATGGTTTTGATTTCTTTGTAAACAATGAGTATAAAGATTTTGGTATTCCAGAAGTAGTTACAACTGGTTTTACTGAAGGAGATTTAACAGCTGATCCTTTTTAAAATGCAAACAAAAGAACTAAATATTGATATAAATAAAGCTATGAGTATTTGTATAAGGAATGGTGTAAAAGTATATCCTGTTCCTGTTGGTAGAATGTTTGCTATTGAAGTAGATAAAAGTTCTGGTGAGTTAAGAAGGTATGATAATTTAGTTAGTTCTAAAGAAGTGGCAACAGCGCAAAGGAAAACATACATAGCTTGGGCTAAATTAATATTAAAACAACAACAAGATGCCGAAGTTACCAACAGTTAAAAAGAAACCATGGCAACAGGAAAGAGTTGTTCAAGGTAGAAGGTTGCATGATAACTCTAAGTTTTATAACGATCGTAAATGGCGTAAAGTTAGTAAGGCTTATAAGTTGGCAAATCCTTTGTGTGAATGTAAAGATTGTAAAGAAAAAGAGTTGTTAAAACCAGCTCATGTAACAGATCATGTTAGAGGTTTGCAGTTCTTATTAGATAACAAGCTAGATCCTTATGATTATAAAGAATTACAAGCAATGAATTCGAGTTGTCATAATAAAAAATCTGGAAGAGATGCTCATAAAAAGTAAATAAAATAGGGGTATGGGGTAAAATCACTAGACGTGAAAAACGCTGTACATCGCCTATAAGTTAGAAAAATACTCATAGTAAAAATTAAGGTAAGGGGGGTATAAATCAATAAGTTATAAAAATATAAAGATGGATATTGTACATAATAATTCAGGGAATAAAAAGCAAGATGATAAAGAAAATGAGGTTTCATCTTTGTATCTAATTTTAGAAAAACTACCAAAGCCAGAAACTTCTATGAAGTTAAATGCAGCTCAAAAAAAATGGTGGTATTGGTTTGGTAAAGAATTTGTTTCAACAAAGCAATTTTCTAAAGTCGATTTAATCCATTTGCAAGATATATCTGTTGCAATGGATATGAAATGTAAATTGATAAATTTAATTAACACAGAAAATAAAAAATCTGCATCAGGTGTTGGTGGTATTGTTCAAAAATTTACTTCTGGAGCAACAAATATTACAGGTTACCAATCTGCTTTAAAGGATCAAATAAAAATACTATCTGATGTTTCTGCACATTTTGGTTTATCAATAAAAGATAGAAACAAAATAAAAGCTGTAGAAACTTCTACAGGTGGCCAATTAGATTTATTTGAAGAAGTAATGAAAAAACTACATGGATAATATGAAAACTAAAATCACTTTTTGCTTTAAAAATGATGAACCTGTTCTAGAATCAATTGTCAAAGAATTTTCACAAATAGAATTTATTATTGAAAAAAAATATTCAGAAAACTATACTGTAATCTTTTTAACAATTGAATCAAATGTGGATGTTATTGATTATGAATATATTTCTTTGGATGGTTCTTTGTGTCAATTTGAATCTATATCTTTTATAAACTAAATGCAAATACCACAAGAAATACAAAATTCAATTCCTTTTCAATATGCAAAAGATGTTTCTTCAGGTAAAATAGTTTGTGGTATTAGAATAAAACAAGCTGTTAAAAGGTTTTATAAATGGATAGAAACTGCAGATGAAGATGGTTATGAAATCGATTTTAAAAAAGCTAAAGTAGCAATAAATTTCTTTCCTGCTTTATTGAATCATACAAAGGGATCAATGGTTGGAAAACCTTTTGAATTAGCTCCATTTCAGCAATTTACGATATTTAATGTTTTTGGTTGGGTTCATAAAAAAACTGGTAGAAGAAGAATTCGAAGAGTTTACGATAAGCGAGGTCGTGGAAATGGTAAAACAGCAGAAATGGCTGGTTTGTGTTTGCTGATGCAAAGTTTTGAGAACGAAAGTCAATCCGAAGTTTATATAATAGCAACTAAAGAAGCGCAGGCAAAAATATGTTGGAAGTTTGCAAAAAACTATATTATTCATCAGCAGGCAAACCCAATGTTAAAAAAATTAGGTTTTAGAGTAAATCAAAGAGAAATATTCTTTGATCCATTAACATCAGTTATGGAACCATTAGGCAAGGAGTCTAAAACACAAGATGGCTTGTCAGCTCATTTTTTATTAGTGGATGAATATCATGCACACGCATCAGATGAATTAAAAGAAGTTTTAGAATCTTCAATGTTAAAAAGAGAACAGCCTTTAACTTATCATATTACAACTGCAGGTTTTAATGTTTTTGGAGTTTGTAAAATGTATGAAGATATGTGTTTATCAGTATTAGAAGGTGTTAATAAAGACGATAATTTATTTATAATGATTCATGATTTAGATGAAGGTGATGATTGGCAATTGCAAGAAAATTGGGAAAAGTCAAATCCGCTTTGGAATTATGGTTTAAATCTAAATGAATTAAAAGATTCTTATAAAGATACTATCAACCAACCCAGTAAAATACCAAATTTTCAAACAAAACATTTAAATATGTGGGTAGATGCGCCTACAGTTTGGGTAGAAAGTAAGTATTGGGATGCTTGTATGGTTCCTATTCAATATGAAAACTTTGCAAAATTAGGTAATTGTGGTGGTTTAGATTTAAGTTCTACTACAGATATTACAGCATTCGCAGTTGTAAGTGAGCCAGATGCAGAAGGTTTTAGAGATTTAGAAGTTTGGTGCTTTTGTCCTTTAGATACCATTGAAAAAAGAAGTAAAGAAGATAGAGTTCCTTATAGATATTGGTCAAATTTAAAAAGAGAAAACGCTAAAGATGATAATGATACGTATTTAATTGCAACACCTGGTAATATGGTTGATTATAGAGTTGTTTTTAATAAAGTGGAGGAAATATGTGCAGAAAGAAAAACTAAACATGTTGAGTATGATAGAAAGTTTTCAGCAGGTTTAATTTTGCCTTTGCAGGAAGCAGGTATTGAATTATCTCCTTTCACACAAACGTTAATGAATTATACAAGTCCTACAAAAGAATTTGAACGTTTATTGATGTCTGCAAAATTACGATCAGGAAATAATCCTATTTTAAAATGGATGCTTTCAGGTTGTGTTCCAATCACAGATACAAATGAAAATGTAAGATTAGATAAATCAAAATCAACAAAACGTATTGATGGAATTATTGCATCAATAATGGCAATAGCAGGAACTTTATCCGAAGAAAAAGAACCAGAAACTAGTAAATACAATGATCCAGATGTAGAGATTGTTTTAGGGTGATTTGTTAAAATAAATACTAAACCAAACGAACACCTACAGTTTACGATTAATTATATACGGTGTTCTTAAATGTAAAAATTATGCAAGAAAATTTTAAAGAAGAACTTACACATCAGGAAAAATTAGAGTATTGGAAAAAATATGACCCTATACACTACAGCGAAATGACAAGCGACCCTTGTGGGCATAACACAGAATCTAGTTGGTTTGGTATAATTATTTTTTTATTGGCAGTAATAACGTTCTTAATTTTTATTTTTTAGAACGGCTACGGGTATGTTGTCGTTTATTAATAAAAAAGAATGAATAAAATAGCAATTATAGGACATAATAATACAGGACTAACCACAACGTTCATGTTTATGAAATGTTGCGAGTTTGACAACGAGGAATTTCCAACGGAAATTCAGAAGTTGGCAAAGAAGCAACTACCAACGAACAAAGCACGAACCAAAAGCAATTTTTTATAAACGGTGTTGGCAACTGATAAAAAGCCACATTAATTTTGATAAAAATTAAAATACACAACAATTGAACGATTAAAAACTACCTTTAATCGAATAAACGTAAAATAATTACGTTTTATAGTTGTTTATCGTAAAATAATTACGATATTTGTATAAGCAATAATGCTAAAACAATTTTAAAATAAATATTATGGACTTTATTAAAGGATTTTTTTCAGAAGAAGTAGCACAAGAAGAAAGATTAAACGTTTTAAAACACATTGAAGAAAAAACAGCTTACGGTGTTAATTTTACAGATGCAGTTGTAGTTGAGGGTGAACCAATTGATAGTTTTGTCGGTGTTTTACCAAGGTGGGATGTTAAATTGATTAGAAAATAATGGAAATAATTAATCAAAAAATAAAAGAGCTTTACAAAAATGATAAAGCTCTTTTTGCAGAAAAGATAAATGTTGCTCCTAAAAATTTATCTAAAAAGATAAAAACGGTTGAAAATAAAATTGAGTTTGTAAATGAGTTTCTAAACTATTTAGATTTAGAAGTAATAATAATCTCAAAGCCACAACAGTGAGGTGGCTTTTTATTTGTTGCCAACGGACAGCTATAAGATTAAGCGATAGCGACCCGCAGGGTTAATTTTATAGCGTGTTAGTTACTGTGTGTAAGCGTTGGCTTAATGAGTGTAGTAAAGGGTTGCTTTTTTGCAACTGTTTACGATAATAAGAAAATAAAGAATTATGAAACCAATAAATGTAGTATCACTTTTTAATGGAATGAGTACAGGACATACTGCACTTGATAACCTCAATATTCCAGTAGGAAACTATTATAGTAGTGAGATAAAACCACACGCAATAGAATTAACACAATACCACTACCCAAACACGATACAAGTTGGCGATGTTAATAATTGGAAAGAATGGGATATTGATTGGAAAAGTATTGATTTGGTTTTAAGTGGTTCGCCTTGTAAAGATTTATCTATTGCCGGAAAGAGAAAAGGAATAAACGGATCTAATAGTGGTTTGTTTTGGAAATTTATTGAAATACTTAACCATATTAAAAGCCTAAACCCAAATGTTTTATTTTTTCAAGAAAACGTAGGTTCTGCACCAAAAGAAGATATTGGAATAATGAGTAGAGCAATGGGAATTTATCCAGTAAGATTTAATAGTAGTTTAGTTACTGCACAATTAAGAGATAGATATTATTGGTCTAATTTTAAAGTTACAGAATTTGGAATGTTTGACGATTTAGTTACAGATATTCCTGCACCAAAAGATAGAAAAATAATGTTTAAAGACATTTTAGAAAATGGATATACTAATAATGAAAAATCACAAGCATTATTAGAAAGTGAAGCAAAAACATTTGGTTACAAGAATATGGAAAAGTTTACCAACCTAATGAAAAGACGAACCGAAAAAGGAAAGCAATTACCAAATATGGTTTTTGTAGATAAAGACAAAGCGAATTGTATTTTAGAAAGTGAAAGCCGACCGCATAATAACCAGGACAGTCTTTTGAAAAGAAGCGGAAAAGGATTTACAAATATTGTTTACGTTGAAAAAGAAGAAGTAAGAGTAAAAACCAATACAGTAAAAGGCTATGATGTTTTAACAGAAAATGACTGTTTAAACTTATCGTTTCCAACTTCTAAAACAAGAAGAGGAAGAGTTACAAAAGGAAAATCACCTTGTTTATTAGCAGGAAATGAGCCTTTATACTCTCTAAAAGATTATACAGTTAGAATATTATCTAAAGTGGAATTATGCAGATTACAAGGCTTTCCAGATAATCATTGCGAAATACTAACAAGAAATAAAACAGCATCTTTAATCGGTGATGGTTGGACTTTGCCAATGGTAGAACACTTTTTTAAATACATACCAGAAGCAATAAATTTAGGAAATAAACACGAACCTTTAAAAAGCAATGAACTTGTTAAAGCGTAGGCGGAAAAAGGGAAATGTGTTGCTTTTTCGCAACTCTTTTACCGAGTGTTGGAAAAAAGCGGTGGCAGACACATTGTTACCTGACGAAGTGAACTGTTTAAAATACTATTTATTATGAAAAAATGGACTAAAGAAGAAGAAAAAGAATTAGTGAGGCTTACTGAAAATGCTTGGGATTGGAACTTTCCAGGTTATGATTGGGTAAGAACTCTCTTAGAAATTGATTACCCGAACGGTCGAACCGTGAATGCAATTAGGCAAAAGTACTATAGTATTTTAAATTGCAGGTAACGTTCATGTTTATGAAATGTTGCGAATTTGACAACGAGGAATTTCCAACGGAAATTCAGAAGTTGGAAAATGAGCAACTACCAACGATAAAGCACGAACCAAAAGCAATTTTTTATAAACGGTGTTGGCTTTAGTTTTGGTTTAGAAAATAAAATAACAAATTATAAAGTAAATAATTATGGATAAAAAGCAAATAGTAGCGTATTTAAATATGCTAAAAACGGATATTACAACTACAAACAGGGATGAGATTATAGATTATTGCATTAATGAAACAAAACAAAATATCGAGAGAGAAACTAAAGAAAAGGAAATCTTGGAATTGTTAAGTGGGCTTGTTTCAGATGTTGGTAATCTTTTATGTGACGTTGCTGATTTAGATTATGAATGGCAACAAGCAGGTTATTATGAGGGCTCAAAACTTTATTTAAAAGAACTAAGTAAAAATTAATGCCAACGGATAAGTTTATGGCACGTTTGCCTATTTATCCGAGTGATTTGCAAATGGGCTATAAACTGTGTTAGTTACTGTGTGTGAGCGTTGGCAAAAGGGAGTAGTAAAGGGTTGCTTTTTTGCAACTATTTACGATAATAAGAAATAAAGAATTATGAAATATAGAATATTAAATTTATATGCTTGTTTAGGCGGAAATCGTTTTAAATGGGATGAAATAGCAAAAGAATTAGGTATTGAATTAGAAGTAACTGCTGTTGAATTAGATGTTTTTTTAGCTGAAATGTACCAGCTTCGTTTTCCTGGAGATAGAGTTATTTGTACAGATGCTCATAGATATTTATTAGAACACTATAAAGAATATGATTTTATATGGAGTTCTCCACCTTGCCCAACACATAGTAAAGCAAGATTTGCAAGACACGAAACAACAAAATCTGAATACCCAGATATGAAACTTTACCAAGAAATAATATTCTTAAAAAACTATTTTAAAGGTAAATTTTGCGTTGAAAATGTAGTGCCATTTTATGAACCATTAATTCCTGCAAAAAAACGAGGAAGGCATTTGTATTGGACTAACTTTAATTTACCAAACTCTTTAAATGAAAGAAAGTGTGCTTTTATGGAAAGTAAAAATGAAGTTCAAAAATGGAATGAATTTCATCAAATAAATGTAAATGACTATAAAGGAACTCAAAGAAAAGATAAAATAGCAAGAAATTTAGTTGATTATGAAGCTGGTAAAACAATATTAGAAACTGCATTTGGCATTATAAAAAAACAAGATGTTAGCCAAGTTGCAATGTTTTAATTAAAGTGGAGACGGAAAAAGGGAAATGTGGTGCTTTTTCTGCACCTCTTTTACCGAGCGTTGGAAAAAAGCGGTGGCAGACACATTGTTACTAACGGCTACGTATAACGATAGTTGCTGAATGAAAAATAACATTAACAAATAATAATAAAAAAAATAAAACGATGAAAGCAAAACATTTAAAAAAAGTACCAGAAGCAATTGAAAACATCTACAAACAAATCAGTGAAGCAAATTCAAATAACCAATTTAAATGCTTTTTACCTCACTTTATTTATGTAACTGATGAAACTAGATTGCAATTAATAAAAGATGGATACAAAATTTACGAAGGTAATTGGGACTCATTAATTACAGGGTTAATAATCGAATGGTAGTTTTATTTTTTTGTAATGATTGAAAAACGACCATTGTAAAAAAAGAAACGACCTAAGCAATTATTGTTATACGGTGTTCTTAACAGTTGCCTAATAACACGTACTGATTGGTTTTGAGTAAGGCAATTGTTTAGAACGTTCGATGTATATGGTTAGGCGTTGTTCCGAAGGAACAAAAGACTAAGCAAGTACAGAAGAACCATTGATAAATTATTGAAGAAATAAAATAACCGAACGCTTAAATATATACAGTGTTCTAAAATGTAAAAATTATGGCATTTAAAAAAGAAATTAAGTATTTAGAAGCAAAAAAATTAAAAGTAAAAGAAAGAATTTATGATTATGAAAATAGTGAATTAATAAAGCACAATAAAACTTTACAGTATTGTGTAAAAAAGCGAAAAAAAGAGGTTAAAATCTTAGAAAATATAATTGAAGCTTTATCTAAAATTGATGATAATTAATAATTTTTATTTTTTAGAACGAATAAGTTTAAGGATAGTTGCGATTTAATAATTAATAAAAACAACAAAGAATGACTGAAAGAGAAGAAATAATAATACTTAAAAAAGGATTAAAGTTAGCTGAATCTATATTAAAATATGAACAAGATAGAAACAAAAAACTTGTAGCTTCAAATAGAGAATTAACCAAGCAATTATCTTTAAACAGTGTTGGTTGTAGTTATTCTTTGCAAGAAGTTCGTGAAATAGCACTAGAGCTTACTAATGCATCTATGTACGGACACTCACATAAGTTAACAAGATTTGAACTGAAGGATAAATTAAGCGAAATAAAAACCAAACACGGATTAGATTATAAAGAAGGTATAGATTATGTTTTAGAATAATTACTACCAACGAATAGTAATATGAAAAGTTGCTGAATTAAGCACAAAACTTGGTAAATAAGCCAAAAAATAAAACCCTTTTTTAGCGTTGGGGATTGAACGCTATAACTTAAATAAATAGTAAAATGGCAAAATTTAGGAAGAAGCCTGTGGTAATTGAAGCCTTCCAATTAACTTACAATGTTGCAAAAGGCAAAGAGCCAATACCAACTTGGGCAAAAAAACAAAGCGAAAACGGTACGCTAAAAGTTACTGTTACTGATAAAATAGAAAACTCGCAGTTTGCAAGTATTAAAACACTTGAAGGCGAAATGAGAGCTGATGCAAATGACTTTATTATACAAGGTGTAAATGGCGAAATATACCCTTGTAAGCCTGATATTTTTGCAAAGACTTATGAAGCTGTAGAAGCCTAAACCAAAAAGCGTTGGCAGAAAAAGGGTTTTATTTTTCTTTCGGTTAAGCACTAAAGTTAGATTAAAAGACCGAACCAAGCAATTTTTTATATTACGTGTTAAGTACTGGTTGCCTAACACGTAATGCTTGGTTTTTGAAAGGGCAACTTGTACTTAACGTATAGTAATAAGATACGTTGCTTTTTTGCAATGGATTTTATTACGTGTTAGTTACTGCTGATAAAAAAAAGCCAGTGGTTTTGTGAAAAACCAAACCCATAACAGTGAGAATAATTTAATAAACATCTTTATTTATTGAAAATATCATAATAATTAGGTAAATACCTAAAATAAGTTGATTTTTATTTGTGTATGTTTAGGTAATTGCCTAAATTTACATATAATTTAAAACCAAATATTATGCAGACAGTTAAAGCAATAAAAGAAAGTGTAAATGTAAGTGAAGTACTTTCTAACGATGTAAATGAGATTTATGAAGGATGTACTGAAAAACAAGTAATTAATTGGACAACAGCCTCTAATATTTCAAGACTAATTGAAAATGTATCTAAAAGATTTTCAAATCAAGTATCTTATAGTGTTACTAATATTTATTTCGAAATCACTAACGAAGAAGTTATTAATCTTTTTAGAGAATTATATAAATTAACTTCTAATAAATTTGTAAAATCTGTGTTAGTTTCTGTTGGTAAAAATAAAAAATTTACAGAAAAACAATTGATTACAATAACTGATGAAATTATAAAATTTGAAAATCTAACAATTAACTTTTAATATAAAAATTATGATAACAGTAGAATTAATGGATGTATTATCCGAAGCAAAAAAAACAGGTGTTATAGGTTGGTTAAAAATAAAAGATTCAAGTAAAATTGTTTCTAATTCATCTGGTACGTATTCAATAAACCCAACTATTTATATTCAAAATTATGTACAAAAAGAAGTAGGTGACGAAATATTAATGTTTGGAAAAAAACAACTAAATATTACTAAGCTTGAAGAAGATTTGAAAAAGTATATAGGAATGGATGTTTCTTTTTTTGTTGGAGGAATTTCTTTTAATGGTGTTTTATTAAATACAACTATCGAAACAATTAAAAAAGAACTAGATATTGATAACTCAGATTTTGCAGAAATGTTTAATTATAAAAATGCAAATAGTTTTGCAACTTCTTCTGCTTATAAAAGGATATTAAAAGGATTAGTTTCTTTTTACAAACTAATAAAAGAGAGTGATAACATACAGCCGTAAAGATTGGATGGCTTTTTTTTAGCAGTTGTTACTAACACCCCAATAACAACACCTTAATAATAACTCAATAATACAAAGAAAAATGAACAACAAAACTGCTATTATCGAAAAATATAAACACTTATTAAGTTTAAAATACAGTAGGAGAACTATAGAAAGTTATTCAAATTATGTAGATGATTTTTTAAAGTTTTCAAAGAATGCACCATTAAGAATTACAAACGAAGATTTTCTAAATTATAATATTTCTTTAGTAAAAATGAAGGTAGCTGATTCAACCAGGAATGTTGCAATTTCTGGAGTTAAATTATATTTTAAATTTATACTCAGTAAAAAAATTAAAGAAAATATAGCTATTAGACCAAAAGACAAAAAGAAAGTTGTAAGGCATATAGAACATTTTACTTTAATGGAAAAAATAAGCAATACAAAAAACTTAAAAGCAAGATTAATTTTAACTTTAGGGTATGGTTGTGGTTTACGTTCAGATGAAGTAAGGAGTTTAAAAAGAGCAGATGTAAATTTAAAAGAAAAATTTATTATTGTAAATGGTAAAGGGTCTAGACAAAGAAAAATGCCAATTAGTAATAATATTATAGATCTTATTTTAGAATATGGCTTTAAATACAAACCAAAAGATTATTTCTTTAATGGTCAGGTAGTAAAAGGAATTGCAAAACCACAATATTCTGCACAAAGTATATTATCACTCGTTAAAAAGAATATTGGTGACCATAGATTTCACGATTTAAGGCACAGTTTTGGAATGAAGTTATACAGCCAAGGTATTCCTTTGGAGCAAATAAGGAAATTAATGGGCCACAAAAAAACGGAAACCACAGAAGTTTACGCTTACGCATCAGAAAATATGCTTTTATCTGTAGAAATGCCAATATAAAGTAAGGTTAAGTTATTGTAAAACCGAACTTTATCCCGAAATTTGTAGAGAACAAAAGCAAATTAACTACATGCAGCAATCTCCAGAAGAATTTAAAAGATTTATAGAATCTAAAGTGTTGCCAATAGCACAAAAATTAGGTACTCGTCAAGGTTTTTTTGAGTATTGGTTTAAAATTCTCCCAAAATGCAAGAGCCATCAAGATGCTTTTGATCTTGTAAACTTAATGCACTTAAAAATATTTAAAGAAGAAAAATACAGTTCCTTTACTTCTTTTAAAGTACAAAAATCAAGGTATTTAAAAAAAACATCATTATGAGTGAAGTTCAAGATTTGCAAGATAAAAAAGAAGTAATTATTTTAGATTTGTTCTTAACAACCCAAAACAATTCTGTAAATGAAATTGTAAGCACATTGTTGGTAGAGCATCAAATAGAAATAAAAAAACACACAGTACATACTGTAATTAACAGGTACTTAAAGAATTTACAAAGAAAATGAACAGCATTAAATTATTAGCAATTGTTTTTGGTACTTTTATAATTGGTTTTTTAACATCATTATTGTTAGATATGCCAGTATTCCAGAATCCTGTAAGATATGTTTTAGTAATTCTACTAATTTTAATAGAGCTCTATTTTGGATTTCTTATGTATCAATTTATATCAACTAAAAAAGAATAATTGAAATGAAAAAACCAATATATAATTGTCAAGATCGAAAAGAAATTAGGGAAATAGATTGTACGCTTACTGCTTTTAAAAAACTAAATTTAGCTTTATTACATTTATTAAGAGATTTCGAAAATAATTTTAAAAATATGTATCAATTTATATCAACTAAAAAAGAATAATTAAAATGAATATACAAGAAGCTAAATTGCAGATAGATAAAACTTATGCAGCATCTAAAAGTCTATGTTTAGAATTGGATAGGTTATCAGAATCTATTAAAAAAATGACTGCTCCAATACCTCCTAAACCAAAATCAAAATTTCATAATTAAAACAAAGTAATCATTGATTACCTAATTAACTTCAAATAACCACCAATTTTACACCATCTAAAAAGGTGTAAAGGTGTTATTTTCAGCAATACAACATAATAATCAAACAAGATCTGCAGCAACAACTGTTGGGTCTTCTGGTTTGTTTAATTGGTTTGGTGGTGCATCAACCAAAAATGGAACACCCGTAAATACATCTTCAGCAAAAACACTATCCGCATTTTATAACGGAATTACAATTCTTTGTAATGATTATGCAAAATTGCCTAAATCTGTAATTATAAAAGATGGCAATAAACGCACAAAAGACACTTCACACCCAGTAAATAGGCTAATTTCTAAAAGGCCTAATCAATACATGTCTGCTTTTAATTATGATAGTATTATGATGCAATGTGCCATTTTAAAAGGAAACGCATATTCAGAAATAATAAGAAACCCTATTACAGGTAAAATAGAATCTAGGCAATTTATCAACGAAAATGATACACCTGTTACTGTAAAGAAATTTAATAATCAGCTGTATTATCATTTTGATGGTAATGTAATTGAAGCTAAAAATATAGAACATGTAATTGGTTTTTCAGAAAACGGAATTACAGGAATTGGTGTTGTTGCTTATGCTGCCAAATCTTTAGGAGTTGCTTTAAGTAGTCAAGAATTTGCAGAAGAATACTATGCTTCAAGAGGTGTAGGAATGGCTGTTGTAACATCATCAAAAGCTATTGAAAATCAAGCAAAAATAAGATATGCAGGTGAAATTGAATCTCGTTTTACATCAAAAGCAAACTACAAAGTAGCTGTAATTGATGATGCTTCAACTTTTCAACATATTTCTTTAACGCCACAAGAATCTATGTTTTTAGAGACCAACAAACACGCTATTGGCGAAGTTGCACGTTGGTTAAATATTCCTACACACAAATTAAAAGATACAGAAAACAGCAATTATTCCAATATGGAAAGCCAGAATATAGATCATATTTCTAATTCTGTTTTGCCTTGGTCCATGAAGTTTAGACAAGAACAATCTGAAAAGCTTTTCACAGAAACCGAAATTGAGCAAGGATATCAAGTACAACATAATTCAAATTCTCTTTTAGAAGCTGATAAAAAAACACAAGCAGCGTTTTTATCAACAATGATTTATGCAGGTGTTTTTACTAGAAATGAAGTAAGAGGTTTGTTTGATATGAATGAAATTGAAGGTTTAAACGATCCATTAACGGCTGTTAATATGCAAACCAAAGAGCAAATAGATGCAAATCTTAAAAAATTAAGTGATGAGTAAAGATATTAGAATGGTTACTAGAGATGCTTTTGTGAGAAATACAACTGCAGAACAATTAGAAAACAGACAAGTGGAGTTTGTAATTTCTTCTGAAGCTGTAGATAGTTATAGAACTGTTTTTAAAATGGATGGTTGGGATTTAGCTTCTTATGAAAGAAATCCAATTGTTTGTTATCAACATAGAGCGAATTCAGATGATCCAGATAATATTATTGGCACATCAACTGTAAGAATTGAAGATGGTACTTTAATTGGAACTATAACTTTTGAAGATGCAGAAGTAAATCCTAAAGCCGAAAAGATTTTTAGAAAAGTACAATCTGGTACTTTAAAAATGGCAAGTATTGGTGCAAGTGTTCAAAAAGCAAGATTAGGTTTAGAGGAAAATGGAGAGGAAAAAGATGTTTTGTATTTCACAGAACAGCGTTTAATGGAATGGTCTATTGTTTCTATTGGTTCAAATCCAGATGCTCAAAAAAGGAATGCGCAAACAGTAGAAGAATTAAGAGAGTCGTTTAAAAATAAAACAAAAACCACTTTCGATGAAAATAAAAGAAGTCTGCGAGAAGCAGAATTATTGGTTAATAATTAAATAAATAAGAATGAAAAGTTCAGTAGAATTAAAACAAGAACGCGCTTCTCTAAAAGACAAGCAAACAGCTTTAATTAATAAAGCTAAAACAGAAAAAAGAGAAATGTCAGTAGAAGAAAACACTTCTTTTGATGAGTACATGGATCAAAGAAATGCTTTGGATGCTCAAATTAAAAGAGTTGAACAAATTGAAGCAGATCAAAGAGAAGCTTCTAAAAACGGAAAAACTGTTGGTGGAGAAAGAAATGCAGAAACTCCAGAAGTAGAGCAACCATTTTCTTTTCAAAGAGCAATTAACAATGCTCGTAAAAACCAAGTTCAAACAGGAGCAGAAAAACGTGCTTTAGAAGAAGGTTTAAAAGAAATTCAATCAAGAGGTTTAAATATTCCAGAAGGTATTGGAGTTGCTATTCCTTCAGAAATGTTGGTTGGTCAAAGAGCGCAAACAGTTACAGGGAATTCTGGAACTAAAGGAGGTGCTTTTGTAGAAACTGCAACTGCAGTTGTTATGCCTTTGTTACCTTCTTTAAAAGTAGAAGAAATGGGTGCAAATGTTATGACTGGTTTAAAAGGTAATTTAAAATTACTTTCTGGTGGTCAATTTACATTCTCTTATGTTGCAGAAAACGCAGATGTTTCTCCAACAGATGTTGTAGTTGATGGTGTTACTTTATCGCCAAAAAGATTATCTGGTGTTGTAGATATTTCTAACCAATGGTTAATTCAAACAACTCCTGCAGCAGAAGCGCATATTAGAATGTTAATTGGAAACGGAATTCAGAACGCAATTACTACTGCTTTTATTAATGGTCCAGGAGGTGTTGCTCCAACAGGTTTATATTCTGTAATTACAACCAATGTACAAGCAGGTATTGCAGGTGCTCCTACTTGGGATAATGTTGTTGGTTTAGAAACTTCAATTATTTCTGCAAATGCTACAGAAGAAAACTTGTATTATTTATCTGATGCTCCTTTAAAGGGAAAATTAAAAACCACTAAAAAAGATGCAGGTTCTGGTATTTTCTTATCAGAAAACGGAATGTTAAATGGTCATAAACATGTTTCTACATCTTTAATGCCAACTTTAGATTCTGGAGTAAGCCATCCTTTAATTTTTGGAGATTTTGGACAAGCAACAGTTGGTTTCTGGTCTGGTGTATCTTTTATTGTTGATCCTTTAACACAGGCAACAAAAGGTATGACAAGATTAATTTTTAACATCTATAATGATGTTGCAGTAGCAAATGAAAAAGCATTTGCAATTCGTAAAAACTTTACAGTATAGTTTTAGTTGATTATTAGATTAGTTGTTCATTGTAAAAGCCTTTGTTGTGTTGGCAAAGGCTTTTATTTAAAAAATTAGTAAAAATGGCAAAACCAAAAACAGTAAAAATTAAAGTTTTAGAGCCTTTAGCAGGTAAGTATCTGTTATCTCACAATGTTGGAGAAATTGTTACTATGGAAGAGAAACAAGCTATCATATTGGTAGAAAACAAAGATGCAGAATTCGTAAAATAAAACAATGGCTAGTTATATAGAAATTCCGTTTTCGGCAGAAGAAACGCCAGCGCTAATTGTAACGCTTGCAGATTTTAAAAAGCAAATAAAAGAAGTTGCTCCAAATGAAGCTCATGATGAGGATGATATTTGGCAACTCTATTTAGATGCTTCTGTAGAAGAATGTGAAGCTTATATAAATAGAGCTATTGAAACTAAGAAATACAAAATTTCTGGTAAATCGTTTGCGGAAATTGTAAACCATAGCCTACACACAATTATTTCTATTGATAAAATTGAATACAAACCAGAAAACTTTACTTCTGGAGAATTAACAGTTTTACCTACAGAAAATTACTCTTTGCAAAGAGTAGATAATGTAGAGAATAAACTAGAATATAATGAAGGTGTTGCTTTACCAACAGTAAAAGAATATACACCAGATGCAGTACAGATTTACATAACTGTAGGTTTAAGTAAAGTATCAAAAAAAATAAAGCAGGCAATTTTATTAAAAGCGTCTGCTATGGATCAGTTGAGAACTGATTATGTAAAAAACAAAACAACTGCATCAGAAACATTGTTGCAGTCTTTTAAAAAATATTAATTGAAAATACAACTTGGCAATTTTAAAAGTAAAATACAAATTTTAAGCAAAACCAAAACAAAAGATGCTTTAGGTTCTGCTACAGAAAATGTTGCCATTTTAAAAACCTGTTGGGCACAGCAAATAGAAGTTGCTGGTAGTGAAGATGATGAGGGTAAAGTAAGGGTAATGTTTGATGCAGCTTTTATAATTAAATACGATAAAGATTTACATAAAGGCAAAGCTGTTGGTATGGTTGTTAAAGATCAAGATGATTTTGAGTTTGATGTTTCATCAATTATAGAAGTTGAATTTCGTAAATATTTACGAATAAATGCAGTAAAAAGTGAGTAAAGATTTTATTGAAGTAACAGGTTTTCAGCAGTTACAGGATAAGTTAAAATCTATTTCAAATGATAAGGTAAAAGAAAAAGAGGTTTTAAAGCTTTTAGGGCAGTTAGCGAACCCGATGGTTAAAGCTGTTAAAGATATTACACCAGTATCTAAAAAAGTTCATATTCAGAAAAGGAAAAAACAAAAGTTTGGTACTTATATAAAGCCAGGGACTGGAAAGAAAAGTATTGGTAAAACAATAATGCGTAAAGCAAGAAACCCGACAATTTATATAAGTCCAAGAAGTACAAAGAGAGCTGATGGTTGGTACTTAAGGCAATTTGTAATTAAAGGTACAAAAAATATAGCTTCTAATAATTTTGTTGATAGAGCTCATAGAGCTAATCAAGGAACTATCACAAAATCAGCAGAAGTAAAGATTGCAAAATATATTCAAAAACAAATAGATAGGTTAAGTAATGCTTAAAGATTTTTCAGAACAAATAGTTACAGATTTAAATGCTTATCAGCCTTTGAAAGACTTGTTAGATTCAGGTAGTGTTTCTGCTTTAATTTCTGAAGAAGAGGATGGTTTAAATTTTTGCAATTACTATTTAAAAAAGAATCCAGGTATTACAAAAGATAATGCTTCTGAATATCAATTAATAGTAGAAAGTTGGTCTGATACCTATACAAAAAGTATAACGATTGCAGATGAAGTTGCAAATGCTTTAGAAGCTTCAGAAAACCATTATACGTATTTAACAGCAGAAAGTGATCCTATAAGATTAGCAGATGCAAAACAAACATTTACAGTAACAAAACAAATTTTTAATATTAAACAGTAAATATTATGGCTTTAGATTATAATGGAAATATGCGTGTAAAAACGTCTACAAAAACAGTGTTGCATGAGCAGGAATCTTCTTTGTCTATGACAGTTGCAATGCAAGAAATAGCAACAAAAGATATTGTTGGTAAACAATACAATCCTCAAGATTTAGACTGGTCTATTTCTGGATCTGGAATTTTAGACAATTCAGAAGGTGCTGCACAAATGGATGCTTTGGCTTTGGCAAATGCTTTTAAGGCAAAAGAATTAGTTCCTGTAGAATTTACAGATGATGTTGCTGGCAATTTAGCAGTTTCTGGTTCTGGGTATTATGAATCTTTTAATATCAAATCTACCAACAAAGAAAAAGTAACGTTCGATTTTTCTATTAAAGGAATTGGTGAGCCAATATTTGCTTTAAACACTTAGAATAAAAATCCATGGAAATTAGTATCAACAACAAAGAGTATAAAATAGTTTTCAATTACAAGTTTGTAAAATTTGTAATGAAAAAGAATAATTGGACAAAGTTTTCTGAATACGATAAGTTTCTACGAAAGTTTGGTTTTGATGAAAAAGAATTCGGACCCGAACATTTAGAGTTATTTGCAGATTTAGTTTTGCTAGGTATTTCAGCAGAAAAAGGAAAAGCAATTGCAATTCCTTTAGATGATATTGTTGCGTGTTTTTGGGCTGATATGGATTTGTTAAAAGAAGTTTCTACTTTTTTTATGGAGTGCCAGCCAAAATCAAAAGAGGTTGTTGATCCTGTTGCCAGGGGAAATTAGAAGGATCAAATGAACCAGTTTCATTTGATCCAACTTTTGACGATTTAGAAATATTAGCTTGTGGCGAAATTGGTTTAAAAATCAATTATTTCTACAGTTTAACACCAAGACAATTTGATAATATTTTAGAAGGTTACAGACGTAAAGAAGAAGCAACTGTAAAGCTAAAATACGAATTAAACAGGGATTTAGAATTTTCAATTATATCACCTTATTTAGATGATAAAAATTCTAAACATCCAAAAACTATTTTAGAGTATAAAAAATTCCCTTGGGAAACTGCTCAAAAACAAATTGAATTTAAAAAACCTAAAACAAAAGCAGAGCAACAAGCTTTTTGGGATAAAGTAGATAAAAATAAATAATGGCTGGTTTAGCGTCTATAAATATTAAGTTTTCTGCAGATCTGAAAGGGTTTTCTACTGCTATGCAAAACAGTTCTCGAAAAATTGAAAAATTCGGGAAACAAATGCAAAGTGTTGGGCAAAATCTTACGATTGGTTTAACTGCTCCTTTAGTTGCGTTTGGTGCAGTTGCTTTAAAGAATTTCGATAAACAAGATAAGGCTGTTGCACAATTAAATGCGGGTTTAAAATCTTCTGGTAGGTTTACAGATGAATTATCAGATAAATTACAAAAACAAGCTTCTGAATTACAAAACAACTCTTTGTTTGGTGATGAGGATATTTTAGCAAATGCAACTGCACAAATTTTAACGTTTACAAATATTTCTGTAGATAAAATTGCAGAAGTAAATTTGGCTTCTGCAAATTTAGCAACACGTTTAGGAACAGATTTAAAGTCTGCTTCAATTCAGTTAGGGAAGGCTTTAAATGACCCAATTACAAACTTATCTGCTTTGTCTAGATCTGGTATTCAGTTTTCTGAAGATCAAAAAGCAATGATTAAATCTTTGGTAGAAACCAATAGAATTGGTGAAGCACAAACTTTAATTTTAGCGGAATTAGAAACACAATATGGTAATTCTGCAAAAGCAGCATCTTTGGCAGGTTTAGGTGGTTTAAAACAATTAAGTAATTCTTTTGGAGATTTAACAGAAGATATTGGAGGTATTATTGCAGGTGCAATTTTGCCTTTTGTAGATACTATTAAAGGTTTAGTTACATCGTTTCAAAACCTATCACCAGAAACAAAAAAGTGGATTGTTATTTTAGGAGGTGTTGGTGCAGCAATTGGTCCTATTTTAGCGTTAGCAGGTACAATATTGCCAGCAGTTTTAGCGGGTTTTGGTTTTTTGATTAGTCCTATTGGGTTAATTATAGCAGGTTTAACAACGGTTGGTGTTATTATTTATAAAAATTGGGCGCCAATAAAAGCACAATTAGTAAATATTGCTAATTATTTTATCGATTTATACAACGAATCTACAGGATTTAGAATTGCAGTTGAAGCTGTTGTGTTAACTTTTAAAAGCTTATGGTCTGTAGGTAAGTTTGTATTGTCTGGTATTGGTTCTTTGTTATCTAATTTAGGGGAAGCGTTTGTTTTAAATGTAGATATAATGGGTAAAGCTTTAAAAGCGGTATTAACCAACCCACTTTCTGCAGCAGATGCTTTAAAAGATTTGTTTTCAGATTTGGCAAAGGGTGCAATAACCACTTTTGCTAAAACATCGGCTTCTTTAAATAATGATTGGCAGAATTTATTAGGTAATTTAAATACAAATACTAAAGAAGCTTTCGATAATATTAGTAAGCGTGCAAAAATAAAGTTATTAAAAGAAAATGTAGATACTGATGCTTTGTCAGATATTACTACAACAATTCCAGAGATAAAGATACCTGTAAGTTTAGTTCCAAAAACAATTACATCTAGCGCAAATAAACCTACTGAAGCACAGCTTGGTGAAATGACTAAAGTTGATGCTCAAGAAGTTGTTGAAAATTCTAGTGGCCCATTATCTTTTGAGGATTGGAAAAAGGAATTATTAACCTTTGAGCAACGTTTAGAATCATTTAGTATTAATGTTTCAGAGATAATGTCTTCTGCAGCTAAAGGAGCTTTAGAAGGTTTAGGGGTTATGATTGCAGGTTTAGCTACAGGTAATCTAACTTTAGGTGATGTTGCTGGTAATTTACTAAGAATTATTGGAGATATGGCTACTTCTTTAGGTAAAGCAGCTATTGAGTTAGGTGTTGGTATGTTGGCTGTAAAAGCAGCTTTTACGAATCCGTTTGCTGCAATTGCAGCAGGTGTTGGTTTAATTGCTTTGGGTGCTATAATTTCTTCAACAGCAAATATTACTTCTGGGAAAGATGCAGGTGCATTTGCTAATGGTGGTATAGTTGGTGGTTCTTCTTTTGTTGGGGATAAATTGTTTGCGCGTGTAAATAGTAGAGAAATGATTTTAAATGAACCACAGCAAAGGAATATGTTGGGTTTAATTGGTGCAGGGAATTCACAGCCTGTAAATGTAACCTTGCAACCTTCTATAGATTTTGTTGGTGATAAGTTTAGAGTGATGTTAAATAAGGTTGATAAACGTAATTTCAGAAAGAAATAATGGATATTAACTATGTAGACATACAAATAATAGATACACAAGAAAACGATCGTGTATTGTCTTTTGAAGATACTTCTGTAGATGCTGTAAAGTTAATTTATAATGGCCAAGATGATAAATTTGCTAATATATTAACCTCTGAGTTGCAATTTACATTTTTAGTAAAAGATAATACAGAAGGTAAGTTTTTTCATTTGTTTACAGGTTCTGAGACGCGTTATAAGGTGGAGTTGTTAGATGTTTCAAACCCTACTTACCCAAAAAACATTTGGACTGGTTTTTTGTTATCAGAACAATTTGAGGAGCCATATAAAAACAGTGGTTATTTTATAACGTTTGTGGCAACAGATAGGTTGGCTTTGTTAAAAAACACTAATTATGTAGTAAAAGCAAAACAATCTATACTTAATGTTATTAATAGTTGTGTTTTAAAAACAGGCTTAAGTTTTCCTATTTTCTTTTCAGAAGCTATACAAAATGCTGGTTTTAATATCGATTATTTAGATTTAGAAGTAGATACAGCATCCTATTTTAAAGAGGAGGAAGGTTTAAGTTATTTTACTGTTTTAGAGCATGTTTTAAAAAGTATTGGTTGTTTGTTGTTTTTGTTTGAAAACAAGTGGTATGTAATTGGTTTAAATAAATTTAAAGAACAAACAATTTCTTTCAAAAAATATACTTCAGGCATTTTTCAGGAGTTAGAGTTGCAACAATCTTCTAATTATACAAGAGCTGTTTTAAATGATAAATTTATTGCAACACCTGTTATTAGTATTGCATCCCCTTTAAAAAATGTTACCATTAATTGGGATGCTGATTATGGAGAATCTTTATTTCCAGAAGATTTAGTAACGCATTTACCTGTAAATATTGAAGCAAATATCGATGATAGAACTGTAAAATATTGGGAGGTTGTAACAAATAAAAGTGTGTTGGTATCAGTTTGGTTGTTGTTGTTAGATCCTTCTTTTGATTATACAACCATAGATTTTTTAAGCTACTACCAAGGTTATAAAGCTGTAAAAAATACAAGTTTAGAAGATGTAAATCAAGGGCCATTTTTATTTATAAATTCTATAAATGCAGGAACTGTTGTTTTAGAAGATTTAGAAACTAATTATATAACATTGTTAGAAGATGTGTATATAAAAGGATCATCAGATTTAGAGCGTTTTGCTTCTTTAGAGTTGGAGTTTTTTATCCAGAAAAATATTAATAAAACCCAAGCAGAAGTACAAGCTTACTTTGGTATTGGTGGTAATATTACAGCAGTTGCCAATAATGGAAGTGGTAAGGCTAGAGTTACAAGTGCTGGGCATCAATTAACCACTGGCGATTTTATTCAGATTTCTAAAACTACTGTTTATGATGGTGCACAAGCTGTTACAGTTATAGATGGTAATGTTTTTGATATTGATATTGATTTTGATAACAATAGAATTGGTGAATTTAAAATTTTGCCATTTGCAAAAAATTTCTTTTACGCAATTACAAGAAAAGAGCATAAAACATCTACAGAAGAAGAAATTGTGTTATCGAATTTTACAACTGTTGGGATTCCTGAAAATAAATTTGGGTTTGATATTTCTTTTCAAGATTTTGATATTAAAGGAGTATTAAATGTAGAAAAATTTCTTTTAGAGGAAGATGGTTTTTATAACATTCGCTTATATCCGCAAATAACAAATCCGTTTTTAGGAGATTTTTTAATTTACAAAAAATGTAATTTTAATTTAGAAGGTTTAAGTGAAATTGATTTTAATAAAAAACGAGCAATCGATTATACTACAAAATTAGATTTAGATGTTTTTCATTCGTCGAGTGCTTTAAATTTATCTAATAGGTCCTTTACGTTTTCCGATAGTTTTAAGCAACAACTTTTAGATGGTGATATTGTTCCTGGACAATTAATTGTAGAACCAATTTCTTACAGTTCGGAAGTTAAATATTTAAATGGATTCCCTTTTTACACAGCAATTGAAGTGGTTTTAACAAAAGGAGATTATTTAAAAATTAGTGCTGGATATACAGTATATGTAGTTAAAGTGGGTGAAACTGAATTCACAGAAATTACAGCAGATAGTTATATTTTAAATGAAAATGAAGCTGGGGAGTTTGTGTTAGTGCAATTGGTGTATTCTAGTTCTACGTTTGTTACTATTGATGAAACCGATGTAATTTATATAAAAGCAGAAGATTTAGGAGTGAGTTTAAATTATGCAGAATACTGGCTAGATAAATGGCGAATGTATGATGAGGAAAACGATGTGCCAATGTATGAGGTGCTTGTAGATATGTATCATAGCCTTTTGTGTGAATATAATTTGTTGGTAAATGGCACTATCTTAAATCTAGTTTCTCCATTAGAGTTTATTGCTTTTTCTTTTAAAGGAGATCGCTTTTTTTACCCTGTAAATCTGGAGTTGAATATTCATCAAAATACAACAGAATTAACAATGATTGAAGCTAAAAACCAAATTATATCAGATTATGAGTAGTAATAATGTAGTGCATAAAATTTCAGTTTCTGTAAAAGCGCATTTTGGAGATCCAAAAAGAAAGTTCGAAAATGTTGCTGAAGATGATTTAGCAGAAGATGGTTTGTTTGAATTTAGTTAAAATATAAAGATATGGCTTTAGTTAAAAGAGGTGAAAAAGGTTCTCCAATAAGTGGTTCAGAATATGATGCAGTTGTAGAGCAGGTAGAAATTAATGATGCTGCAATACAAGTTGTGCAATCAACAATACAAACATCGGAAGTTATTTTTTCAGTAGCTTCTGAAGCAGCAATGACTGCAAAGTATAATGATGAAGTTACAGCAGGTAGAACTCCAATTGATGGTAAAGAGCAAGTTTTTAGAACAGATTTAAACGAGTTCTGGAAATGGAATAGTAGTTTAACTGTAAAAGGTGAGTTTTCTAGAACTTACTTAGAAGTTGCAACAGAAATCACAGAAAATAACCCTGATTTAGTTCCTTCTAGTTTGTTATGGACTTTAAAGCAAGCTATAGATGAAGCTTTAGGGGATAAATTTAATACTGCTGATTTAGAAGGTTTAAGCACATCAAACCCAGATGATGAAGACCAAACTAAACTTGCACAAATTATTGCTGTTAAAGCTTATGCAAATTCAAAAGTAAAAAACACTTTTGATGCCACTAATGAAGTAGATGCTGGTAGTATGAAAGCAACCTTTGATAAATTTAATCCTTTAGGAGATTTTACTATCACTAATTTTGAAGAAAAAGTATATAATGCTAGTAATTTAACGGGTGTAGCTTCTGTTAATGAGTATACTTCTCAATTAATTCCAGTTGAAGATATTTTTATATTTTCATCAACAATATTTAGAAGTATATCAGAAAATTTTTCGTCAGGAGTTATAGGTTTTACAGATGAAAATGAAAGTAACCCTCAAATGTTGCTTACAGGTTGGGATTTTGCAGTTCCAAATAGTTCAGTTGTTACATTAACTGATTACGAGTTAACAATTCCTGCTACTATTAATTTTGTAAAACTAACAAATAGAAAAACAAATCCTTTTTCTTATAAGAGAAGATTTACAACAAGTGAAAAAGTATCTTTTGAAATACTTTCAAAAACAGCAAATTCATCAGAAATTTTAAAAACTTCTGAAAAATTAGAGGTTGGTAAAGAAATTTACAATAAAGTAAATAAAGAAATAATTAATGCTGATAAAATATTAGTTGATATTTTAAAAGATACTTTATTTACCGATAATGAAGGCTTAAAAGTTTCAGACTTAACACCACACACAAATAATGATGAAAGGGTTTCAGATTTAATATCTGTTGAGAAATTTGTTTTAATTTCTACTTCTTTATGGAAAAGTTCTAGTCCTTTATTTTCAAGCGTAATAGTCGGTTATGAAGATGTTAGTTCCACAAATCCTACAATTTTAGTAAATGCAAATGATTTTTCTAATCCAACATCAAGCACAGTTACGTTAACTGATTATAAGTTAACAATACCTGAAAATATAAAATTTGTAAGAGTTCCAAACAGAAAAACAGCACCTTTTAAAATAGAAAAACTAACAAATTTTGAAGGTGTTTCATCAGAATTAATTGGAAAAGTAATTGATTCAGAAAACGCATCTATTTTATCAGAAATTTCAGAAAATAAATTAGACGCACGTGGAGAAATGATTATAAATAATTCAAGATTGGCATCTTTAGAAACACATTCTCAATTACACGATTCTCAAATTTTAGTAGATAAAATAGCAGGAAAATTAAGAATTTTAGTTTTTTACAGAACGATTGATAAGTATGTTTTATCTATCATTTCAGCAGTTACTTATGAATTAATTGAAACAATAGATGTTACTTCTACAGTTGGGTGGGCTCCAAGGATGTATAAAAAAGATGCAAATACTATTAGACTTGTTTATACAATTAGTAAAACAGATGTTTTTTATAGAGATTTTTCTTTGGTTGATGGAACATTAGGAACTCAAACAACTTTTAAGGTTGCTATTAAAGTAGATGCTTCAACTTATGACACAGCAGTAGCATTAACTTTAGATAGATTTTTAGACCACGTTGAAAACACAACAGGAATAGACTATAGAGATAGTGCTTATGATACTTTTGCAAGTAGAAACGTTTTGGTTGAAGATACACAACAAATTCAAAAAGTAGGAAATATCTATTATTTAACTTGTCAAATTCTGGCAGATACTATGCCTAATGGAGATACAGGAGGTATTGCTTGTTTAATGTCGTCTACAGATTTAGATACTTGGAAATTATTAGACCCTATTTCTATTTCTACAGATGTTAACGAACAAAGAGACCATGAAGTAAGTGCTACTTATTTAAATGGAAAATGGCACGCATTAACTCGTTATAACATTGGAGGTTTAAATATTGGTGCTCCAGCAGGTTATATGTACTACACTTCTAATGATGGTAACTCTTGGACAGATGGTGTTTTATTAGATTTACCAGACGCGTTAAATGGAATTAGACATGGTATTTTTAAACATAAATTAAGATTAGCACAGCCATTTGGTACAAGTTCAAATAAAACAGATAAAGAAGTAGCGTTGTTTATTTATCAAAAAATTCCATCTATTTATGGAGTTAAAGAATTTGATAACACAACTCACAAATTAAGAACAGAATTAGTATTGTGTTATACAACTGATTTTATAAATTTCACAAAAATAGCGAACATTTCAGATAGGGATAGCTTGACTTATCCTTCAATTACTGTTCATCAAGACACTGTTTATTTGTCTTGGAGTTCTGGTAAATTGAATGGGTTGTTTACATCTGCTATTGTTTGGAGTAAATATAATCTTTCTAAAATTTTGTAGATAAAAATGGGTAAAGTAAAAAACACCATAACAAACATTTTAGGCTTAATCTTTTGGGGTTTTTCTGTTTGGGAAATGAGAAAGAAATAAAAATAATACAATAAAAATATGGAAAACCTAACCCTCCTACAACAAATTTTTGCCTTTCTAGGAACTTTTATCACTGGTATAGGTACATTCTGGACGTGGGTAAAATTCAGAAAAACCAACGAAAAAAAGAATTTATTAGAGCAATTAAATACCATGTTAGATGAAGTTTCTAAAATGAGTGAGCAAATGTTAGAGGATAGGTTGAAACTCTCCAAGTCTAAGACTATGGAAATTCAATATAAAACAGCAATTGAACGCATTAAAAATGCATGCAATGAATGTTCGGAAAAGGTAGATGTTGTTTTAACCCAGTTAAATTTAAAGCAATAATGGCAAATCTTATTCAAAATAAAATAGACGAAATAAACAAGGTAATTTCAAGAGCAAAAAAAATGACTTTTGAAAATTTAGTTACTTGGGAAGAGCTTTCTAACTGGGCAATTGGAGAGCAAAGAAATATTAGTGGTTCCTTAAATTTAAAAATTTTAGAGGAAGATAATATCATGATTTTCAAAACTACCATTCCAGATGAATTTGTTAACCATTGGCACGATTTCTTTGAAAGTAATTTCTTGGTAAAAGGTAAATTAAAAGATAAAAAAAGGATCTACAAAAAAGGAGATTGGATGTATTATAAATTATTGGAACCTCATTTTATAAAGAATCTAAAAGAATCTATGAGTGAGCCTGCAGAATTAATAGTAATTTTTACGAGATAGCTTTATGGATAAACTAACATACCAAAGAATAGAAAAAGCACATCCTTTAATTAGAGAGGAATTAAAAGTACTTTATACAAAAGCAAACAATGCTTTGGGTAAAGGTGTTCGATTGCGATTTTCTTGGGTTTTTAGAACTCCAGCAGAACAAAGTAAATTGTTTAAAAAAAGACCAAAAGTAACGAATGCAGATTCTTGGCAATCTATACATAACTATGGTTTAGCATTTGATATTGTTTTACTTTATGATAATGATGGAAATGGAACATTTGAAGAAGCTTCTTGGAACACGTTAAGAGATGGAGATAATAATGGTGTTGCAGACTGGCTAACAGTAACTCAAATATTTGTAAAGGCAGGGTATCAAAATGGATTTATTAGCAATGGTAAAAAGTGGGATTTACCACATTTTCAAAAATCTTTTGGTTTAAAATGGAGAGATTTAAAAAAGTTAATGGATTCTAATAAAACAATTACAGATAATGGAATTGTTTATCCAAAAATTTGTGCTTAAAATAACAATAATTTAAAAATCATTCAGTATGAAAAATTTAATACAAATATTAATTATTTTAATAGTATTCACTTCTTGCTACACAGCTAAGCAAGCGCAAAGAGATATTATAAAAGCAGATCTAAATCATCCAATTGTTACAAGTGGTTTTTGTGCTGAAAAATTTCCTGTAAAAGAATCTGTAAAAGAAACTATTAAATTTTTAAAAGGAGAAACCATTGTTAAAACGAATACAGTTACAGTTGATTGTGATAGTATTGTTTCTAATGAAAAAATAGATAACAAAGTTTCTGTAAAATACAATACTATTTACAGGACTGATACTGTATTTAAAGAAAAAATTGTTTTTCAAGAAAACATAGCAAAAGTATCTAATCTTGAATTAAAAGTAAAAGAAAAAGATAAATCTATTGCTGAAAAAGATAATAAAATCAACGATTTGAAATCAGATAAAAGAGAATTAACTATAACTTCAGCGATTTTACTTTTTTTACTAATATCAGTAACTGTTTTGTTTTTTAAAAAATAAGCTAAAACCATACAGCAAAAAAAATAATTAATATAAGTTAATGGAGGTGAACTTAAAAAAAGTTGTATGGTTTTTCTTTAGGAATAAACTTAAAAACGTGATAAAAACGTGATAAAAATTATTAGAATATTACATAACATATTGTTTTGTAGATATTTATAAATTTTAATCAAAACCCCTTCTAAGGAGGCGGTCGGAGGTTCGAATCCTCCAGGGCTCACTTAAAGCTTCACAGAAATGTGAGGCTTTTTTGTTGTTCTAAACTTTTTTTAGGTTTTGTAAGGGTTGAGATGCAGTTTTTATACTTTTCTTATTTCATCTAAATACTTAATTATATAATAAATAAGGTGTTTTAAAAGGACCCCACTTTTTTTAAAAGTACCCCATTTTACAAACTTTGATATATAAAAAATGGAGCTCATACTTTGAACTCCAAATAATTATATGCAGATTTTCTTTTTATGATAAATCTTCTGTAGATGCTGATGGTGCATTGCTTTTTACAGATGCAATACCATTATCTCTTCCACTTGTACTTTCATACATTTCACTCGTGCCAATAATTTGACCATTATTAGCTTTTAAATTGAAAAATGGTTTACCATTAGAGGATGTTTTTTTATCAAATTTAGAGTCATCTTGAGAGTTAGTTTTAACAGATGATATACCATTTTCACAACCTGATTTTGAAGAATACCCTTCACTCGTTAATATTACTTGACCATTATTAGCTTTTAAGTTAAACTGAAACTCTCCATTGGTTCTTTTAGAAATAACAAATTTTCCCATTCTTATAAATTTTTATATTAATAAAATTAAAGGTATAAAAAATATATAAATACCTAATTAAAAGTTTTTCACAATTCATTAACAACCAAAAAGATAAATCTATGCTATCATATAAATTACATATTCTATTTAACTTAGATCAAGTCAAAAAATAAAAAGGACAATGCCCTATGAAATGTAGAATTACTTATAAAAAAATAAGAAAGAAATTTCCTATAGAGATATTATTGGCCCTAATATTTGGTTAAATAAGAAACAAAAAGCTTTTCCAAAAAACAAAAAAAGTATCATTTTAAATAATTAACTAAGCCTTATTCATCAACAGATAGATAAGGTTTTTTTAATGCTCCAAATCTTGCCAAATGAGTTTGATGTAGATGACATCTATAGGAAGTATAAAGGGGAAGATTCTAAAGAAGAAAATATAATTTTAGAAGCATATGACTTGCATAACCAGAAGACGGAAAGCTTTAAAAACCGAACTCAGTGGGTTTTCAAATTATAAGATCATTATAAAACTTCAATGAAGAGTTGTTGTGTATTTTAAAATTAAAATGGATTCTACAATGTCAATTATGATGATTTTTAATAAAAAATTGTATAGAAAACTAGTTTAGAAACTAAAATTCTTATGCTCTAAGCAAATCGTAAACTTTATTTATATAGACAGAATTTTAGCAATATGCTAAACAGGTATTGAATCGTACAATCCCTAGCCAGATAACCTGCTATAGTTTTTGTTATTCTTTTCTTTAAAACACTTTTTTTTAAAAGATATCCTAGTATTTCTTTTGATAAAAAAAAGCTAAATAAGCAGGGGTTTTTGCAAATAAGCAAAAAAAATAGGCAATTTGTTTACAAATCATGGGTTTTGTGTATAAGTAAAGCTTTGTTATACAAGCCATAACTCCGAAATTTACATGGCTAGACTTTAATTGTTTATAGATTAGATTCCTAAAAAAAAAAAGAAAACAAAGATTTATTTCTCATGTCTTAAAAAACAAAAGAACACTTTGTAGTTTAGCAAAAAAAAACCTTAAAGATGATGCTTTAAGGCCTTTTTTAAAACGGTAACACTATAAGAAGTGCGTAGTTTTGATTTGCACTTTAAAATTACAATACTTCTTATAGCTTACCAAATTTATTTTTATAAATTTAAAGCAGTCCATCATGCTGCATTTGGTAAGATAATGACTTAACTTTTAATATCTTAACTCCTGAGTAGTGGTTTTTGCTACTTGGTAATACTGTATAAAGACGTGTACCTTATTGGCAATTTGCTGAGTTTTTAAAGCGCATTCTATCAGGTTTTTGTATTACTACCTTTTTTAAAAGTAATACTTATTTAACATTTAATATTATGTCGATTACATATAAAACGATTACCAGAAAAAATCCAAGAGATTTAGTAGCACCAGAAAAATATTATGCTGCTGTAAGTCCAAACGGAAGCGTAGACTTTGAGTCTTTAGCAGTTTTAATTTCAGAACAATGTACAGTAACAGATACAGATTGTATTGCTGTGTTAAACGTTCTTGAAAAAAATATTATTAGAGAACTTAAAGAAGGGCGCATTGTGCGTTTAGGAAAGTTAGGAAACTTTCAAGTAAGTTTAAGTTCAGATGGTTTTGAAACGGAGGAAGAAGTTACTGCCAATGCCGTTAAAAAATCTAGAATTTTATTTAGACCTGCAAAAAAAATGCGAGCCTTGTTAAACGATTTAACTTTTAGAAAAGTGAGTTAAGTTAAAGCGCATGTAAGCATTTATTTGCTTCATTTTAAAGCGACAATAACCTAGTTATTGTCGCTTTTTTGTTGCTTTTTTTTGAATTTTAGCCAAAATTGCATCAAGACGCAACTTTTATCGCGTCTTGAGGCAATTTTTATTGCGTCTTGAGGCAATTTTTAACACACGTTTAGCGAATAGTTAGTACGTTTTATAGAAAATACGATCTTTTTTTGATGCTTTTTAACAAGGTTATAAGATCAAAATTGTGGTTTTTTAGTGCTAAATTATACTCTTTTATAGTCAAAATAATTAAAAAAAACAGCAATTTAAACCCGTTAAATTGTGTGTAAGTAATTTTTTTATTCTTCATAAAATTATCATAGCACTTAAAATATTGATACATTTATAATTCTAAAAAATTGAAAAAGAAATAAATGTCATTATATCAAACCTCAGTACTAAAACAACATATAAATTTACAGGATAAAGATTTTATTGCTAAAGCTTATAAAAAGTATGTAAAGTATTTCTTAAACCCAACCATTCAAGATAATATACGTAGTTCTAAAGAAGAAGAATATCAAGGTATCTTTTTAACTGAGTTGTTTGTTAATATATTAGACTACACACTTAAACCTAAAGCAGATTTTAACCTTGTAGCCGAATACAAAAATCAAACAAATTCAAGAAAAGCAGATGGTGCCATATTACATAACGACATTGCAATTGGCGTCATCGAATTAAAGGGAACAAAAACAAAAGACTTGGAAAGCATACGCAAACAAGCGTTTGATTATAAAGCCAATCAAAAAGGATGCGTGTATGTCATCACATCAAACTTTGAAAAATTACGTTTCTATATAAACGATGCTACAGAATTTGAAGAGTTTAATTTATTTGAACTATCGCCAGAACGTTTTGCATTATTATACTTATGTCTACAAAAAGATAACATCATAAATAATGTACCACTAAAAATAAAAGAAGCCTCAGTAGTTGTAGAAGAGCAAATAACCAAACAATTCTACAAAGACTATTCTGTATTTAAACGTGAACTTTATAGAGATTTAGTAAAACGAAATGCCAAAACCTTAAAATCAAACGCGTTATTATCTAATGTCACCTCGAGCGCACTTGAGAGGTCTACAGAAGAAATAGCCGAACAACTAAAACTAGAAAAAAACGTTAAACTAACCCTCTTCAAAAAATCTCAAAAACTCATAGATCGTTATCTCTTTATTTTCTTTGCAGAAGACAGAGGTTTATTGCCAGCAAACAGTACACAACAAATACTAGACAAATGGAAGGCAGATCTAGACTTTGGTGATGATAGACCTCTGTATGTTCTCTTTAAACAATACTTTAATTTCTTAGACCAAGGTAGAGCAGGAACCTTAAAAAGAGCCGAAATATACGCGTATAATGGTGGCTTATTCAAAACAGATAACACCCTAGATAGTTTAGAGATTGATAGTGAGTTGTTGTACAAACACACTAGTAAATTAGCAAGTTATGATTTTGAAAGCCAGGTAGATGTAAATATATTAGGTCACATCTTTGAAAACTCTTTAAACGAAATTGAAAGTGTAAATGCCGAAATTGAAGGAGGCGATTTCGATAAACAAAAATCTAAACGAAAAAAAGACGGAGTATTTTACACTCCTAAATACATTACCAAATACATCGTAGAAAATACTATTGGTAAATTGTGCGACCAAAAGAAAACCGAATTAGGCTTTAAAGAAGAAGAATATTTTAAAGGCAGAAAGAATAGACAGAAAGCAACCATTACAAAATTAGTAACCATTTTAGACGATTATAGAGATTGGCTACTACAACTTACCATTTGCGATCCTGCTTGTGGCTCTGGTGCATTTTTAAATCAAGCATTAGATTTTTTAATAAAAGAACACACCTATATAGATGAGTTGAAGACGAAAGTATTAGGTGGTGGTTTACAATTTCCAGATATAGAAAACACCATTCTTGAAAACAATATTTATGGTGTAGACCTAAACGAAGAATCTGTAGAAATTGCAAAATTATCTTTATGGCTACGTACTGCACAACCTCGAAGAAAATTAAACGATTTAAGCAGCAATATTAAATGTGGTAATTCTTTAATTGATAGTAAAGCGGTTGCAGGTGATAAAGCTTTTCATTGGGAAACACAGTTTCCTAAAGTTTTTGAAAAAGGTGGTTTTGATGTGGTAATTGGGAATCCGCCTTATGTTCAACATAGACTTTTAATGCATTATTCAGGTTACTTTAAAGATAATTATAAAGTTTACACGGGCACATCTGATTTAAGCGTATATTTTTACGAAAAAGGGCTTGAAATTTTAAAAGATGAGGGAAGTTTTGGTTTTATCAATACTAATAAATTTTTTAATACAGAATATGGAAAACCTTTAAGGTCTTATTTGTCACAATACAAAATAGATAAAATTGTGAATTTTGAACAAGTAAGTATTTTTAAAGGAGCTTTAGTTTCTAGTACGATAAATATAATAAATAAAACTACATCAGAAAATGATGTTGATTATATTGAATTTTCCGAAGAGATAATTGATTCCAATACTTTTGACGATGAAATCATACAAAGAGTTAGAAAAATTAAAAAAAAATATTTAATAAATGAAAGTTGGATTTTCGAAGACCCTAAAGTTAGTATTATAATAAACAAGATTAAAGAGTCTGGAGAAAATTTTAAAATTATAAAAGGTGTAAAAATTAATAGAGGTCTTACAACTGGTTTTGATGAGGCTTATATAATTGATAAAGATGAGTATCAAAACATCATTGATAATGATGCTTCAAGTAGAGAGCTAATAAAACCTCTTTTAAAAGGTAAAAATATACATAGATATTTTGTCGAAAATTCAGATTTATGGTTATTAAATATTCATAATGGTTTTAGAGATGAAATTGCAAGGGTGGATTTAGAAAAAGATTATAAGTTTTTGTTTGACCGTTTTGATGTATTGAATAAAAAAAGAGATGGTAAAATAGAAAAAAGAACAGATAAAGGTAAACATTGGACTAATCTACGTAGTTGTGCTTTTTTGAATGAATTTGAAAAACCTAAAGTTGTTTGGGGTTTAATATCTGGCAATTGGAGTTTTTCATTAGATACCAATAAAAATTTTCTAACAAGTGCTTCCTACTTTTTAACTTCTGAATTTGTGCCTATTGAATATTTTAATATTTTAATGAACAGCAGGTTGTTTAATTTCTTTTTTGAAAATGTAGGAGAGAAAACTGCTGGAGGTGCTTATGTACTAAAAAAGGTTTCAATAGAAAAGTTTGTCCTAGCTAGAAATATTGAGGTGTATGCTAATAGTATACAGCATCATTCTGCTAATATTACAGCACAGGTTGGCTTGTTCAATAGTTTAAATAATAAATTCCAAAAATATCTACAACAAACCTTTCAATTAGAAAAACTATCAAAAAAACTACAAAACTGGCACGAGTTAGAATTTGGGGAGTTTGTAAAAGAGTTAAATAAAGCCATAAAAGCCAATAATAAACTACGTATTAAAGAGGGTTTAGAAGAAGTGCCATCACTAACCAAAAAAGACGAGTTTGAGTGGTTAGACCTCTTTGAAGAAAACAAGCAAAAAGCACAAGCCTTACAAACCCAAATTAACCAAACAGACAAAGAAATAGACCAAATGGTGTATGAGTTGTATGGGTTGTCTGAGGATGAAATTGCAATAGTTGAAAACTCGTAAGTCATCCTATGTTTGTAAAATATAATAATCTGTTTTAAAAAAGCTTAAATTAGATTTAATATTAAACAAGAAAAGTAAGGGTAAAAGAAAAGATTATAGTCCGTCATTTGTCATTAAAGACCGTTCG